>Ga0209328_10000058_pt1 | contig 19405 bp, 20 predicted proteins | sample JacPinW_OM3H0_M1_FD_187954 | JGI IMG/M metagenome (GOLD analysis project Ga0209328, IMG submission 187954) | Forest soil microbial communities from Algoma, Ontario, Canada - Jack Pine, Ontario site 1_JW_OM3H0_M1 (SPAdes) (version 2) | ecosystem: Environmental > Terrestrial > Soil > Boreal... | reverse complement strand
CACAATCGCCTATTGAGTGACCCATACAAGATGAGAATGACGGCGTCAAGTTTGCCAAATGCACGTCTTTTGCGCTGCGATTTTGCAGTATAATGGAATCATGAAGCCTTAATCTATGCGGACAAGTTGCATTGTCTGATGATTCGCCCCATGTTAAGAGGACCTTGACGAAGACAAGAACGCTGGGGGACGCCAAGCAGGTATGCTCGAAAATCTGGAATTGCCGAACAACGATCGACCAATTTATCAGCGTTTGGCGGATGCAATCGGTGAACGAATCGCGCGCGGCGAACTGGCGGAAGGCGACAGGCTACCGCCGCATCGCGAAATTGCGCGCGTGCTCGGCATCAATGTCACGACCGTCACGCGTGCCTTCTCGGCATTGCAACAGCGCGGCCTGGTTGAGGCGCGTCCTGGCCGCGGAACTCTCGTCGCCGCGCGGGAGGCGGAGGAAGGCGCCTTCAAATCCGCTCCCAGCGACGAGGCCGGTCTGATAGATTTATCCGTCAACAGACCAGCGACTACGGCCTATCGTGAAGCGCTGGCCACTCTTCTGCCCCACCTTGCAAAAGATCGCCGATTTAGCGCCTTACAGGACTATCATCCGCCCGAAGGTCCGCTATGGGCGCGCGCCGCGGTCGCGGATTGGCTCAACGGCGTCGCGGGCGACGGTGACGCGGGCCGTATCGTCCTGACCGATGGCGCCCAGCATGGTCTTGCCTGCGTCTTGCGCGCTTTGGCGCAGCGCGACGACATCATCCTGGCCGATTCCATCACCTATCAAGGCATCAGCGCGCTGTGCCGATCGCAAGGGCTCGACCTGCGCGGGTTGCCGGTTGACCGGGAGGGCATGCGGCCGGACGCCTTCGAGGCGGCCTGTGCGACTTTGCGTCCTCGTGCCGTTTTTCTCGTGCCCAGCCTGCATAATCCGACAACGGTCACTTTGAGCGAAGAGCGCCGCCGCGCGCTTGCCGCAGTCGCCCGTCGCCACAACGTGCTGATCGTCGAGGACGATGTTTACCGTCCACTGCTCGATCGCGTCATCCCATCCTTCGCGGCGCTGGAGCCCGAACTGACCGTTCACATCAGCGGCCTGTCGAAATGCATCGCGCCCGGTCTTCGTTATGGCTTCGTGGTCGCCCCACGCGCGGTTCTGGGCAACGTCGCGGCGGCGCTGCGCATCGATTGCTGGAGCATCAGCCCGCTCACCGCGCTCGTCGCCACCATTTTGCTCGAAGACGGGACTGCGACCCGGATCATCGAATTCCAGCGTGAGGAGCTGCGCAGGCGGCAAGCCATTTTGCGCCACGTGCTGGCGGCCTTCGACGTTCAGACCTATGAGACCTCGCCCCATGCCTGGTTGCATCTGCCTGAGCCCTGGCGAGGCGCCGGATTCGCCCGGGCCTGCCGTCAGCGTGGCGTCGGTGTGCTCCCGGCCGACGCGTTTGCGGTCGGGCGCGAAACTCTGACCCATGCCGTGCGCATCAATCTGGGCGCTGCGCCTTCGCTTGGTGACTTGCGTCAAGCGCTTTCGATCATCGCCGAACTTTTGAATGCCGGCCATCTCGAAATCTCTGGCGCAGTCTGAAGCGTTATGGTGGCGCCGATCAAAACAGACGTCGCAATCGTCGGGGCCGGCATCATCGGGCTTGCAATTGCATTTCGGCTGGCGGCGGACGGCCGTGAAGTTGTCGTGGTCGACCCGAACGAGGCGGGTTCGGGGGCTTCTTACGGCAATGCCGGGACATTGGCTCCCTACGCCTGCGCGCCGGTCGGCAACCCCGACGTTCTGCGCAATCTGCCAAACCTGCTGCTCAACCCGGACAGCCCTCTCACCATCAGGCTGGCCGCTTTGCCCGCGCTGATTCCCTGGCTGTCGCGTTTCGTTTGGCAATCCATGCCCGTCCGTGCGCGCCGCAACGGATACGCGCTTGCGGGCTTGCTGAAGGAAGCGATGCCGGCCTGGCGTGCGCTCGCCGAACAGGCTCGACTTTCGGACCTTCTTCGCTATGAGGGCTGCCTCTATTTCTATCGGGGAAAAATGCCGCAAAAAGACAGCGAGTGGGGCGCTCGGCTGCGGAACGAACTCGGCGTCCGACAGGAATGGCTGACCTCCGCAGAGGTCGCAAAGCTGGAGCCTGCGCTTCCTCGCGTGGCCGGTGGCCTTTTTTTTCCCGACGCGGCCCATACCGTCGATCCAGCCGTGATGACCGGCCGACTGGCGGCCGCAGCCGAGGCGAGCGGCGCTTCGTTCGAACGTGCCCGCGTCGATCGGCTGGAGCTGCAGGATGGAGGACGAATCCGCTTGATATGCCGCGATCGCACGATCGAAGCGCATACGGTCGTTCTCGCCGCCGGCGCCTGGTCGCAGTCTCTGGCCGAGCAAGGCGGCGAGGACATCCCCCTCGATACGGAGCGCGGCTACCACATCGAATTCGCAACGGACGCGTGTCCGATCAAAAGGCCCGTCAGCCCGGTCGATCTCGGCTTCTATGTCACGCCCATGGCCGGCCGTTTGCGGGTCGCGGGAACGGTCGAGCTCGGCGGCCTCTCCGCACCGCTCAATCCGAAGCGAATTGCCCTTCTAGAGCGAGGCGTCCGCAAGCTTTTCCCGGGTCTCGGACCCGTTCAATCGCAATGGCTCGGCTTTCGCCCCTCTCTTCCTGATTCGCTGCCCGTCATTGGACCCAGCCGACGCTATCCGAACCTGATCCACGCCTTTGGCCATGGACATCTCGGCATGACCTTGGCCGGTGTAACGAGCCGCATTGTCGTAAGCCTCATCGAAAGGCGAAATGACAGTCCGGACCTCCGCGCGTTCCGGCCTGATCGGTTCGGTTGAACGATTTTTCGCGGCTGTATCGTGCGATCACGACCAAGGATATGCGATCACGCCTGGATGCCAGTCGTGACACGCAAGAGTTGCCGTCAAGACTTCGTGAAATGTGAGATGGACCACACGTGCTCCGAGCATGAAAGACCATGGTGGGCGATGTTGATGAGGCAGATTTTGTCGCCTGTATCAACGTCTTGGTGCAAAGGAGATCACATGAGCAACGCTGCAAGGAAGGAAGAGATTGTACGAAAGTTCCTGGGGTCGAAAGTCTTCGACTTCAACGCCTTCGGGAAATTCGTGGCTGAAAACGGTGAAAGCATCGCAAGCTCGCAGGACGGCGAATTTGGCTTCGTCGTCGGCAACCGTTTCATACGGTACTGCATTCCCCCGGTCGTGGCAGTGACTGAAGGAATAGACCCGGTTGCCGTTCGAACCGAGGTTACCGGCCGCTGAAGAGGCCGTGATCTCATCTAGCGCGATCTTGATCACTGCAGTGCGTCAGCTCCATGAACACCAACGCCCATGCGGAATCTTAACGAACGCAAGGCCGCGCTAGACGGCAACGACGGGCATTGCCCTGGGTCGCAAGACGTCGAGGTTCGCCCAAACCTCCTGAAACGCTTAAGCCTGGCTTTGAGAATTGCCGAGAGGACGATCCAGTTCTTGGGCGCAGATGGCTTTGACGGATCGGATTTGCCTGAAGGCAATTTTGCCGCGGAGAAGCCGCTGGCAGAGACCGCCATGTTGCTCTACGTGGCAAGGCGACATAAGTCGGACCCAGAGCTCCAAAGGCCATTCGACAAGCTTCTTCAAGATTTGATTCCACACGCCCGCTCCAGGCAGATGCGGTGGGACATCTTGCGCTACCCGTCGGTCTGTCTTCAGCTTGCAACCCCACACATTCTGTTGGGCGCACTTGGCCACAAGGACTCCGATTTCGATGATCTTCTGGTTCAAAGCGAGATGGCTTGCGCGAGCCGGGGGCATGAAGTTGTGCCATACCGGGAGCTCGAGATCATTTGGCTTCGATCGCTGTGGCGCAACGAAAATCCCGGCCACGAACTCGAACAAACCGCACTGAAGACGGCGCTCGGAAACCCGATTGATCTTTTAGACGGCACCAGGGACGACGCCTATGCGCACACCCATGCCGCCATGTATTACACCGATTTTGGAAACTGGCAGAGGCCGCTGCCGCGCCTTACCGAAGAATTCCTCGGCGAATCGGCTGCCGTGCTTGCCCGCGCTCTGATCGTCGAGGACTACGATCTTGCTGCCGAGGCGCTGATGGCTTGGCCGCTGACGTCCTCGGCTTGGGATCCTACCGCCGCGTTCGGGTTTCGGGTGCTCGCCTCGCTCGAGGACAGGGTTGGATTTCTTCCTGCCGGACGGTCAGCCTCAAAGCAGCTGCTGCAATTGGCTGGCCATGACAAAACCAAATATGCTTTGGCGACCTCCTACCACACCGCTTATGTGATGGGGATGCTATGCGCATTGTCGCTCAAGCCCGACATGGCCTCTCCATTCGAGATTGCCGGTCCGCAATGCTCCATGACTCTGATAGAGTTCATGCACGGGCTTATTCCCAGAACGGGCGCTCAATGGGAGCAGGTATTCCAATCGTTGAGCCCCAATGAACAGGCTGCGCTTGGACCATTTCTTTTTGATGTCGCGATCATCCAGAACAGCCGCAAGGGTGACGCCGCGCAACTAGAAAAGCTGCTACAGATCGGCATTCAAAATGGAATGACCAACAGCACTCTTTGCGTCCAAACCGCAGAATTTTTGTCGAGGGTAGGCTGTTTGGTCGCGCAGGACGCTAATAGATCCCGCTAGCTGCGCGGTCGCCAGGGTACGGGGAATTTCAATCATATACGAGTTCGCAGTTTTATTCTGAATGGCGCGCCATTCATGCTATGGGGTGAACAATTCGCCCTCATCCAGACCTGCCTTCCCATGACCGTGCCGACCGTCACCCCCTCGCAAATTCGCTTCGCGCTGCTGCTGCGCGAGGAAATCGCGCTGCTCGATGTGCGGCACGAGGCTGCCTTTGCCACCGGCCATCCCTTGTTTGCCGCCAACATGGCGGCCGGGCGGATCGCGCTCGAGGCGGAGGCGCGATTGCCCCGCAAGGATGTGCCGATCGTTGTCTACGACGCGGGCGAGGGCTTCGTCTCCATGGCTGCGGATCGCCTGATGGCGTTGGGATACACCAACATTCGTCAGCTCGACGGCGGGCTGAAGGCCTGGCAGATCGCGGGCTTTGAGCTGTTCCATGACGTGAATTCCTACGCCAAGGCCTTTGGCGAACTGGTCGAGTCGCGCCGGCACACGCCCTCATTGCCCGCGAACGAAGTCGCCGCGCTGATCGCGGGCAACGCCAACATCGCAGTCCTCGATGTCCGGCGGTTCGACGAATACGCGACCCTGAACATACCCGGCTCGGTCAGCGTGCCTGGCGCAGAATTGGTGCTCCGCGCCGGCCGCGTCGCGCCTGATCCCGAGACCACCATCATCGTGAATTGTGCCGGACGGACCCGATCGATCATCGGCACCCAGTCGCTCATCAACGCCGGCGTCGCGAACAAGGTGCTGGCGCTTCGGAACGGAACGATCGGCTGGACTCTCGCAGGGCAAAACCTCGAACATGGTGCTGACCGGCGTGGCGAAATCGGCCTCTTCGAGGGCGCCAAAACCAATGCCCGTGAGGTCGCCTATCGCGCCGGCGTCCGGCACGCAAGCGAGCGAGACGCGACCGCGCTCGAGGCGCAGACCAACCGCACGCTCTATCGCTTCGACGTTCGCGCCAGCGAGGATTATGCGACCGGTCACATCCCTGGTTTTCGTCATTACCCGGGAGGGCAACTGGTCCAGGAGATCGATATGGCGGCACCGGTGCGCGGGGCGCGCATCCTTTTGACCGACAATATGGGTGTCCGCGCCGACATGACCGCGTCCTGGCTGGCCCAAATGGGGTGGGAGACCTACGTGCTCGATGGCGGCTATGATCGCGCGCTTGAAGTGGGGCCGCCGGAGCTGTTGCCGAAGCCCGATCCGTCACACCGCTACCGGCGTCCCTACGAAGGCACCGATGTCGCAGCGAACGCCATGCAGGCCTATCTCGATTGGGAATACGGTCTCGTCGAACAACTCCGGCGCGACGCAACCCATGGGTTCTACGTGATTTGATGGGTTCTTGGTGATATGGTGGTGAAGCGGCGGCGCGCGGTGGAATAGCGACGTATCCGCTAACTCATGTGTGCCGATCGGCGCGCTGCCTTCTCAAGCAAGCCAATTCTCCACCTTCAGGCCGCGGATGCGTTTGAACTCGTCCGTATTGGCGGTCACGATCGTTGCGCCGGTCGCATACGCGTGGGCGGCGATGAGCAGGTCGTTGCTGCCGATCAGCTTTCCGGCGGCCTCCAGCTCTGATCGGACTCCGCCGTATTCGGCGTCGGCCGGTACATCGAGCGGCAGCACGTTGATCTCGCCGAGCACGTCTTCGACGGCTTTGAGCAGCCGTTTCGAGCCACTCTTCGCGCATCCGTAGCGCAGCTCGGCTGCCACGATGATACTGGTGCAGATGTTGTCTTCACCCACCTTGGCGATCCGCTTCGCAGTCTTGCCCTGCGGGTTCTTGATCAGGTCGGAAATGATGTTTGTGTCCAGCATGTAGTTTGTCAAAGCGCGCTCTCCGGCGCCGGCACGGGATCGTCGATTTCAGGAAAACTCTCGTCCAGCGGCTTCATCGTCTTGAGCAGGGCGATCAGCCCGCGCTTGCGTACCGGCTCGATCACCAGACGATCGCCGTCACGGTGCATAATGGCCTCATCACCCGGCAGTTCGAACTCTACGGGAATACGGACCGCTTGATTGCGGCCGTTGCGGAATAATCTGACGTGCCTCTGCTCAGTCATGGGACTAGTCTCCAAGGCATATGCCGTAGACATATGCCACAGCGCGTTCGCTCGCAAGAGGCTGCTTGGCATTCGGCGATGGGGCGGCGCAACACGCTTTCGCTATTGCGCCACACTGCGCTGGAATGTTGCAAGAGGGCATGAGAGCCTCGTCGTCCGAACCATCTGTCTGACCATTGATAGGAACCCCGCGATGACACCGATCGATCCGAATACAATCCTGCCGCTCGACCATGCCGAGGCAACGCTTGCCGGGCGCATATTCAGGCCGGATGTCGGCGGGCCGTCCGTCGTCGCCTGTCGTCCGGACGGCGTCTATGACATCTCCAAAACCTTCGCCACCATGAGCCAGCTCGCGGCGGTGCCTGACCCCGCAAAGGCCTTGCGCGGGGTTGAGGGGGAACGTATCGGCAGTTTCGCGGAGGTGTTTGCCAATTCGGCGCCGGACACGCGCGATCAAACCAGACCGTGGCTGTTGGCGCCAATTGACCTTCAGGTCATCAAGGCGGCGGGAGTCACTTTCGCAACGTCGATTATCGAGCGGGTCATCGAAGAGCGCGCCAGAGGCAATCCTGAAGCTGCGACCGCGATCCGGGCCGAGGTTTTGCGTGTGGTGGGCGATGACCTGTCCAAGCTGAAGCCGGGCTCGGCACAGGCGATGCGTCTGAAAGATTTCCTTCTCGCGCAGAACGCGTGGAGCCAGTACCTCGAGGTCGGCATCGGTCCGGACGCCGAGATCTTCACCAAGGCGCCGGTGCTTTCCGCTGTTGGGTCGGGGATGGATGCGGGCTTGCATCCCGGCTCGGTATGGAACAATCCGGAGCCGGAAGTCGTACTGGTGGTATCGCCCGAGGGAAGCATCGCCGGGGCAACGCTTGGAAACGACGTCAATCTGCGTGACTTCGAGGGGCGCTCGGCGCTGCTACTGTCCAAAGCAAAGGACAACAACGCATCCTGCGCGATCGGTCCTGTGGTGCGCTTTTTCGATAGCGGCTTTACGCTTGATGACGTTCGCAAGATGGACGTCTTCTTGACCGTCGAAGGCGAGGACGGCTTCACGCTGGAGGGCTCCTCGTCGATGTCCCAGATCAGCCGCGACCCGACCGATCTTGCGGCGCAGGCGCTCAATCGAAACCATCAATATCCGGACGGCTTTGTGTTGTTCCTGGGCACGATGTTTGCGCCGACCAAAGACCGGGGGGATGTCGGCAAGGGCTTTACGCACCGGACCGGCGACCGCGTGACCGTCGCCTCACAGCGGCTTGGGCGGCTGGTCAACCGCATGAAAAGGAGCGATGTGTGCGAACCATGGACGTCCGGTATCGCGGCATTGATGGCGAGTTTGGCGCGCCGGCGACTCATTGTTTGAGAAACGCCGAGGAAGATATAGGTTCGCTCGCCGAAAATGGGAGGCTGAATTTGCGCCATCAAAGGAGATGATTGACGATCTCCTACCGCAGGCGGACCCGGCCTGCTGCAGTCGGTGCCCATACGGCGGGCAGTTGTGCGACCACGCTCACGTTGGTTGAGGCTTTGATTTTCGTCTTGGCGCCGTCCGTTCTCGCTTCGCCGCAACGCGGCGCGCCGCCGCCAGCGCTGCTCGCGCCCAGGTGACAAGCTCGTCGGGTTCGTCGAACAGCCGCTCCGGCACGCGCCAAAAGGAGAGGTCGATGGTGGAGCCTTTCTTCGCGTAGTTGAGAGGCGGAAAGGACTCGGCCTCCTTGAACGTGACCCGGTTGTGGTCATCGACTCGGAAATAGAGCGTGTTCTCCGTCACCATGCCAAGCATCGCCCCGTCGCAGAACACCCCGGTCTTGCCGAACATACGCCGCATGGTGATGCGGCCGAGCGGAGCCAGCTGCTCGCGCAAGAACTCGGCAAAGCTGTCGCTTGCAACCATTCCTCATCCTTAGTCATGTCCCGGCGGACTCTGCTCCGGATCGCTGTCCGCGGCTTCCTGCATGCCTGCCGCCACCGATACCCCGCGCAGCCGGATCACCATGGCGATGACGTCGACATCGACCTTGAGAAGGTCGAGATCGCGGGTCATCTCCCGTATTTCCTGGCCTTTACGGGCAAGTTCCTCGGAGACGTCGACGGCCATCTTGCGTTCGGTCACCCCGCCGGAACTACTGACGAACAGCTTGGCCTTCAGCCATTCCAGTCGCGCACGCTGCGTGTCGCGCGCAAACTTCTTTTCGACGAATTGGCGGCGGGCACTGTGGTACGAGCCGATCAGCGCCGGCTCCGGCATGTTCCATAGCTCTTCGATGGGCGCTGTCATTGTTTGGTTAGCGGTTGGTTCGGGGTCAGTACAACCGGGCCCGCTGGTTTGCCGGGTCGCGGCGTCGATTTGGTCGGGCGTGTGGCTAGCGGGGGAGCCGGCTCGACGCACTGAAACGCTATCTTCAACGAGGCGATGGCAAGTTCGGACGCAGGCTGGTTTCGCTTGTCGGGGTTATCGGTGAGGTATTTGAGAACGGCGTCGCGCACGCGCTCTCGATCAACGCCCGTGGTGGCGCATTGATAGCCGGTTGCACGCATCATATCGAAATAGGCGGCCGGCAGCCCGACACAAAGATAATTGTGCCCGGGGAAATTATCCGTGCAGAGGCCCCACAAATCGTTGCCCGTATCGAAATATTCCGCTTGAGCGATGCCGGGGAAAAGCAACAAGGCAGCGGCTACCAAACGCTTCATCATGACCTCGCATCTGACACTTATTTGGCGCGCGAACGCCGGCGGCGATGAGGACCGGCAGGCAATGATAACCGATTGCAGGGCCGTCTTGCAGGGTTTTGGGGCCGGCAGCTCGACCTTCGAAAGCTGCCGTTCACCGGCCTTTCGGATGTGCCATGAACTCTGCGATAATCTCGGCGGGCGGCTGGATATAGTCGGAGACGCGGCTTACTCCGAGGCCCGCCAGGCGGCGGAGCTTGACCGCGAGTTCGGCCATTGTCGACAGGGCGCCGGTGATCAACGGCATTCCGATCATCATGGCGCGAAAGCCCCCTTCAGCAGCGCTTCGATTTCGGCGCGGCGCGGCATCGCGGGCGCAGTGCCGGCGCGGGTGACCGAGATTCCCGCCGCCGCCGATCCGAACCGCGCGGCCTCGATCGGTTCGACGCCTCGGGCCAGCGCCGCGGCGAAGCCGCCGACAAAAGCGTCGCCCGCGCCGGTCGTCTCCACGACCGGGCCTGCGGCGAAGGGTGGGATATGGATCGAAATGTCGCGGTTGTGAAACAGCGCGCCGCGCTCGCCCAGCGTCACCAACGCCGTGCCGGCGCCTTTGGCGATCAACGCATCGCCGGCGCGGCGCGCGGCGTCGATGTCGGCAACGGCGATGCCGGTCAGCGCCTCCGCTTCGGTTTCGTTGGGCACGACATAGTCGCTCAGCGCAAACAGCGCGTGGTCGAAGGAGCCGGCCGGCGCGGGATTGAAGACCGTTGTGACACCCGCGGCACGCGCTATTTCGAGGCCGCGCCGCGCGGCGTCCGCCGGCTGCTCGAGCTGGGTCACGAACACGCACGCCGCGCGGATGGCATCCGCGGCGGCGTCGACGTCGGCGACGCACAGGCCGCCGGCCGCGCCGGGCACCACGATGATCGCGTTGTCGCCGTTGGTTTCATGCACGTAGATGAACGCGGCGCCGGTTGCCGTGTCCGGTGTTTGCGTGACGCACGGACGAATGCCTTCGGCCTTCCAGGTGGTCAGCGCGATTTCGCCGAACGTATCGCGCCCGATCCGCGAGATGAAGGTGACGCCGGCGCCGGCGCGCGCCGCGGCAACGGCCTGATTCGATCCCTTGCCGCCCGGACCGATCGCGAAGCCCGATCCGGCAATGGTCTCGCCGATCAAAGGCAGCCGACCGGCGCGGAAGGCGAGGTCGGCCACAAAGATCCCGAGAATGGCAACGCCGTCTCTCGTCATGCGCGATTACTCTCCGTCCGGCGCGATGACGCCCTTGCTGAAGAGGAAACAGCCGTAGAAACGCCGCTCGCCGGTCGCGATGACGCAATAGGCGGTGCTGGCTTTTTCATAAAAGGCGTGACGTTCGACCGAGACGAGGGGCCAGCGGCGGCCTTCAGCGCGGTCAATCTCGGCCTGTACTTCGCTTTGCACCGCCGGCACCTCGTTCGGACTGCCGACGATTTCCATGCGGATCGCCGCATCGTCGACGAAAGTGTCGAGCGGCAATAGCGACAATACCGCGCGGACGGCCCGCGCCGCGCTGACATTATCGATGCGGAGCAGCTTGCCGAGCCTGGTCTGGCGCGCGATCGAGTCGGCCGGGAAGTTGGTGTCGCAAATAACCAGCCGGTCGCCGTGGCCCATGGCGCGCAGGGCGTAAAGCACATCGGCAGTGAGCACTGGGTCGATCGTCTTCAGCATGTCGTTGCCTCCCTTTGCGAACTTTGTTGCGGACGTTTCGGTGCGCTGATTCCGGCACCGTCGTCCGGTCGTCGTTACTCGCCGTATGGAATCCAGATGTTCTCCACCTGCACCGCATGGCGGAGCAGGATCGGGCCTTCGCATGCGCTTGCGTCGCGCCAGTCGAAGGCAAGACCGTGATCGACCAGCGTGCGCCTGAGATTTCCGGCCGACAATCTTTCGGCCATCATACGTGACCGAGGGCGGCAAGTAAATTTGCCGGGTGAATGTGTCACTCGATGCCGTCATTCCGGCACGCGCTGAGAAAGAAAGCGACCCGCTGGGAAACGTGAGGGCCGATCTCGGCATGCAGCGTCTTGAGAGGCTCTCCCGACAAGGCACGCAGCAGCTGCGGCAACAGGATCAAATCGACGAAATATCGGGTCGTCATGGCGAGGCGGTCCGTACTGAATGCCGGGAAAGTCTCGACCTCGCCAGATTCTGCCACCTCACCCAATAGCCGTGTCATGATTGCGATGCCCCGCTCGCGCGTCACGCGCATCACGATGCTGCCAAGATCGGGAAAGCGGCGTGCCTCGGCTATCGAAAGGCGAAGCAAGTCGATCCATTCCGCCGTCAGCGCCTCCTGCAGGACGGTCACACCGATATTCGCCAGGCGCTCCCCGATCGTCGTGCCGGAGGGCGAATAATTCTCAAACCGACCCTGCTTGGCGATGACGTAGCCGGTGACCGCGGCCGTAAAGAGCGCCTTCTTGTCGCGGAAGCGCGCATAGATCGTCGGCTTGCCTGAGCGCGCGACGTCAGCGATTTCCTCGATACTTGCGCCTTCAAAGCCGCGATCGAGAAATACTTTGCGGGCCGCATCGAGGATGCGTTCTTCAACCTCGCCCGCGAGTTCGCGCGGCGGGCGGCCGGACCGGCCGGGGGCGCGCGTCGGCGAACGCTTTTTTGTGGCTGAAGTCTTTGTTGCTGCAGTCTTCGTGGCTGAAGTCTTTGTTGCTGAAGTCCCGGCCATTTCATTCGTCTTCATTTTGCAAGTTCCGAAGCCGCGCCTCCGACCAACCTGCCGGGAAGCGAATTTAAGCTTCTAACACGATCCCGTGAAAAGAACGATACCGTTTCGTTCATATCTTGCATTCGACTTTACGGGAAGCTACACCGAAGAACGAAACGATACCGTTTCGATCATTAAGGCAGGATTTGCATTATGTTGAACGGCACGCTCCTGGAAGCTGAAAGCCCGCGATTCGCCCCTGGCCCGTTGAAGGGGCCGGCGGACAAGGAGAAGTTTGAAGCGGAGGCTCCGTCGAGCAAGGAGCGCCCGGGCTTCGAGCGACCGAGTCCGGCACAGCCTCTCGAGACGGACTGGCAGCCCACGCTACCCGGCGCGAGCAGCGGAGAATCCGGCAAGGGTCCCCGGCGCCGACGCCCGATCGCGGTTGCGATGGGCTCAGTCCTGTTCGTGCTGGCGGTAGCGGGCGGCTATGTCTACTGGAGCTACGCTTCCCGTTTCCAATCGACCGACGACGCTTTCATCGCGGCGCGCCAAATCGCCATCGCCCCGAAAGTGACGGGCTACGTCACGGAAGTACCGGTCACCGACAACCAGCACGTTGCAGCGGGGGCGGTGATTGCCCGCATCGATGACCGCGACTACCGGACCGCGCTTGCGCAAGCGAGCGCCCAGGTCGCCGCCGCACAGGCCGCCATCCAGAATATCGACGCGCAGACTGCCGTGCAGCAGGCCCAAATCACAGCGAGCCAGGCTCAAGTCGAGCAGGCGCAGGCCTCGCTGGTGTTTGCGCAACAACAATCGGCGCGTTACGAGGACCTCGCTCAAAGAGGCGCGGGCACCGTACAGAACGCCCAGCAATATTCTTCGCAGCTGCTTCAGCAGCAGGCGGCGCTGCGGAGCGCGCAAGCGGCGCTGAACGTCGCGCAACGGCAAATCGAGTCTCTGAAGGCGCAGCGCAGCAGTGCGGAGGCGAACCTCGCGCAAGCAATCGCGCAACGCGACCAGGCACAACTGAATCTGTCCTACACGACCGTCACCGCGGCGCAGTCCGGGCGTGTCGTTAATCTGACGGCAGCGCCCGGTGAATTTGCATCCGCGGGCACCAACCTCACGATGTTCGTCCCGGATGAAATCTGGGTGACGGCAAACTTCAAGGAGACCCAACTCGCCTCCATGCGGCCGGGCCAGCCTGCATCGGTGCGCATCGATGCCTATCCGCAGCGCGCCATTCTCGGTCACGTCGCGAGCGTTCAGCCCGGGTCGGGCACGGCGTTCTCGCTGCTGCCAGCGGAAAACGCGACCGGCAATTACGTCAAGGTCATCCAGCGCGTGCCGGTGAAGATCATTATCGACAATCCACCGGCCGACGTTGCGCTCGGCCCCGGCATGTCGGTGGTGCCGAGCGTGCGCGTCGACGCCGAGCCTTCGCTGTACGAGCGGCTGGCCGCATCCATTGACCATCTGTGGAGGCAGTCATGAGCACCAACGAGGGGCTAGCCGCATCGGTCACGGTTCCGGAAGGCGCCACTCCCTGGTTGATTGCGCTCGTCGTAGCGCTGGCGGCGTTCATGGAAGTTCTCGACACCACGATCGCCAATGTCGCGCTAAATTACATTGCAGGTGGCCTTGGGGTCAGCGAGGACGAGGCGTCCTGGGTGGTGACCACCTATCTCGTCGCCAATGCCATCATTGTCACCGCGACCAGCTTTCTCGCCAAAAACTTCGGCCGCAAGACCTTCTTCCTGGTCTGCCTCGGTTTGTTTACAACGAGTTCGGTGCTCTGCGGCCTGGCCTGGAATCTGCAGTCGCTGCTGCTGTTTCGCATCCTGCAAGGGCTCGGCGGCGGCGGTATGGTGCCGGTGGCGCAGTCGATCCTCGCGGATTCCTTTCCGCCCGCGAAACGCGGTCAAGCCTTTGCGCTGTTCGGTGTCGCGGTCGTCGTGGCTCCCGCCGTCGGACCGATCCTTGGCGGCTGGCTCTCCGACAATGTCTCCTGGCAGTCGTGCTTCCTGATCAACGGGCCGGTGGGCGCGGTCGCGATGGTACTCGTCTATATGCTTGTGAAGGAGGTGCCGGCGGATCGCAGCGTTCGCTTCGATTGGGTCGGCTTTACCCTTGTCGCCGCGTTCCTCGGCGCGCTCGAATTCATATTGGACCGCGGGCAGCAGGATGACTGGTTCGGATCGAATGTCATCATCACCTTCACATGCATTTCCGCCCTTGCGGTCTTGCTCTTGATCCCGTGGGCAGCCAGCCGCAGCAATCCCATTATCGACCTTGGGATGATAACCACCCGCCAGTTCGGATCGTGCTTTCTCGTGATGCTGGCAACGGGGGCGATCCTGCTGGCGACCACGCAGTTTCTGCCGCAGCTGGTGCAGGGCAGTTTCGGCTACACGGCGACCTGGGCCGGCTTTGTGCTCTCGCCGGGCGGCGTCGTGACGTTCGTGATGATGTTCGTCACCGGTCAGTTGTCGAGCCGGGTGCAACCCAAATATCTGATCGCCATCGGCGCGATCATTATCGCGCTTTCGATGTACGATATGACCAACATCAACCCCGATCTCGGTTTCTGGTTCTTTGCGAAATCACGCATGCTGCTTGGCGTCGGATTGCCGCTGATATTCGTTCCGATCCTGGCCGCTTCCTATGACGGCATCGCAAAGGAAAAGACCGACCAGGCCTCCGCGCTGCTCAATGCGGCGCGCAATACCGGCGGCTCGATTGGGGTTTCGCTCGCCTCCAACGTGCTCGCGCATCGCGAGCAGTTTCACCAAAGCCGCCTTGCCGCGGATGCGATCCCCTCCAGCATCCCGTATCAGGCGACGATGCAGCAGCTGATCCACTATTTTTCCGCGCAGGGCAGTTCAGTGGGACAAGCCCAGCAACAAGCCATTGCCTGGATTGGCCAGCAGATCCAGGCGCAAGCCGTGTTGCTTGCCTATGTCGACGTGTTCTGGACGCTGGTCCTGGTCTCGGCCGCCGCCGTGCCGCTCGCCCTGCTGTTGCGAAAGGTCAAGCTGGGAGGCGAAGTTCATGTGGGGCACTGACATCATTCGAGTGCTGAATCAGGCTGAACGAGGCAGCTCCGGCACAGGGAAGCGATATCCGGTCCCGTCGTGTTCGCGGTCCTCCGGCGCTTGCTTCTTCCCCTCCTTGAAAACGTCGTGAGGTTCCAAGCGCTGCTCCGGAAAAAGCTGCCGCGCGAGCCGCTTCACAATCGCCTGCATAAGGGGATTGCGCGCTTTAACGTAACAATACATCGGCACCGTCTCCGTCCCCAACCGGGACTTAAACCCATCCGATGTCTCGCCGAGATGCACCTCGGTCGCCCCGATCGAAAACGCATAATCCAGATCATGATAGAACAGGTTAAAATAGATGTGCGCACGCTGGTTCATCTCATAATCGACGCCGGAATAGACGTTGTAGTGTGTTCCATTCGCCCGCATCGCCAGCGTAAACCCGACGACCCGCCCGCCCGCGTTCATATCCTCCACAAACATCACCGCTACCTGCTCTGGCAAGGCGTCCGGCAACTCCCTGAAAAACTCCAACGGCAAAAATTCCAGCTTTGTCTTTGATTTCGCATGCACGGCCGCATACAATCGATGCACCTCCGGCGTAAACCGCCGCCGTATCTCTTGCCCATCCGTCACGTGAACCGCCCGTAACCCCGCCGCGGAAAATTTCTTTCGAGAACGCGTAATCTGATTTCGATATCGCGCCTTGATCGCCCCCAGGTACTCACCAAAATTCCGGAAGCGCCCCGCCAGCTTGTGCAGCACCGGCAACGTCCCGCGCAGATACCCGCGTTTCTCGAGCAGCTCCATATTTCCCGCGGCGGTCCCTTCAAACTCCTTGTAGACCACGTAATCGGCATTCTCCTCCCGCGCCAATTCCTGCACTCGCCGATCGAGCGCCTCCAGCGCCATCTCCTTGTCTGCCCGCGCCGCGAACCGCAAATGGCTCGACGCACAAGGCAATGGCAAGCCGACAAACAACACCCGATTCTTCAAAAACATTGGCCACACCCGCCGCGCCGCTGCCACGCCCATCTTCAGCCAGCCGCGCAGGTTCAATAGTTCCAGATCAAATCGCGCCAGGCACGCAATGGCTGCCGGTTCATTCGCGCCATCCCTCACCACGACCACCCACATTCGGCTCTGCTCGCGCAGCGTCCGCTGCTGAAGCGTAATCAGCCGCCGGTCCATCGCAAAGTCGACCTCTGTCACAACAGAACTCCACACCTCCCGTGGAACGTCCTGTATCGAATCGTAAATCGTGCAGCTATGTCGCGTGGGGTCGGATTCAGAGGGACCTTTTGACGCGGACCCGAGCCTCCAACTGATCTCGCCATCGAACTCCAGAGCACTGCGATGGTCAACGGGCTGTGCCCCCGGTTGGGGACGCAAGCGCCGGTTTGGCATTGCCATGTGTGGTAAATCCCTCTGCTCGGTGCGACCTGCGATGCGCGCTGCCGGCAGGAGGCTTCCGCTACATTGCCCCAACGTTGCGGGATTTGGCTATACCGGGCGCTTGAGAAACCTCGGGAAAGCAGAGACAGGCCGTCGTCCCCTGTCCCGGGATCGATGTGATGGTCAGCGTTCCTCCGTGGGCCGCCATGATCTCCTGCACGATCGACAGCCCGAGCCCGGCGCCTTGCGTTGCGGCATCACCGGTTTGGAACGGCTCGACGCAGTCGCGGGCGATGCTTGCGGAGATGCCGCCTCCGTTGTCTCTAATCGACACACTCGCGCTATCGAGAGTGGCCACGATGTATTTGGCCCCGCGCGCGTGGATCAACGCGTTGCCGACCAGGTTGGCCAGGGCGCTGCGGACCGCCGCCTCGACGCCGTGCACCATGACGGGTCCCGGCGAAGCCTGCTCCAGCGTAAGTTCAATCCCGGCATCCAATGCGGAGGGGCTGAAATCCGCAAGGATGTCCCGCGTCAGCGCCGCGAGATCGATGGGCCGCTTTTCGATCGCATGATTTTGTAGCCGTGCCAGATCCAGCATGGCGGAAACCAGCGAGGTCAGGCGCCGGACGTCGCGTACGAGTTCGGCCCTCAGTGCAGGTTCGCTCACGTCTTCGATCTTGGCGCGCAGCAAGGTCAGGGGAGTGCGCAGTTGGTGGGCGGCATTGCCGAGGAATCGGCGCTGCGCTCGCATATAGGCGTCAATCTCATGGAAAGCTCGGTTAAGCGCGCTGGCGAGAGGCTTGAGCTCGAGGGGGACCGCATCGAGCGGAATCGAAGCTTGCGGTTTCGTCGGCTCGATGGCGAGCGCCAGTTTCGTGACGCGTTCGATGCTGCGGGCCACAAAGCGCGCGGACAGGAATGCGCCGGCCGCGACAGTCGAGGCGAATGCAATGGCCAGCACGAAGACTTGAAAAAAGTTGCGGAGGACGAACGATTTCGCGATCTGGTCGAGCCGGACTTGCGCACCCCCGATCATCATCACCAGTTCGGAAGTACGCCTTCGGACGACAGCCAGGCAAAAGGTGCTCTTCTGGTCAAGCGTATTGAGCACCGAGAAACCGATCGGCCCCGTATAGGGGAGCGGGAAGGGTAGGGCCGGTCTGAGTTCGCGTTCGAACTCATTTATCAGATTGTCGTAGGACACGAGGTACCAAAGGTCTGGGCTAGCGGATTTCAACTCCTCCAGGCCTTCCGAGGAACGGGTGATCAGTCCCCGGTCCGTATCGACGACCGTGGCGTGATCGAGGATAGCCGCTGCGGCCTGGCAAAAGGTCAACTCGCGTTCGCGCGTCATCTCCAGCCAGATCACGATGCTGAGCAAGACGAGAAAGATTGCCGTTGCGGCGACGCCGAGCGAAAGCGTCAGCGTCCTGGTGATCGACGTCATCACCTCTGCGCCAGCCGGAGAATATAGCCGATGCCCCGCATGCTGCGGATCTCCACGTCGCCGCCAAGCTCGGCCAGCCTTTTGCGGAGCCGGGACACTTGCGCCTCGAGAGTATTGGACTCGATCTCGTCATCGAATCCGTAGGTTTCCTCGATCAAGGCGGCGCGCGTGATGACGCGGTCCCGTCGCATCAGCAGCGCTTCGAGGATCAAGGCTTCGCGTCGCCGCAGCAGGACCTTGTTGTCAGCCACAGTGACCTCGTTGGTGCCGACATGCAGTTCGACGTTTCCGAATGACAAGATCGAGGGGACGGGGAGCCGAGGCCGTCGCAGCACGGCCCGCACCCTGGCGATGAATTCCTGCGGCTCGAACGGCTTGCCCAAATAATCGTCCGCCCCGCTGTTCAACCCATCGATCACATCGTCCTTGGCGTCCCTGGCGGTCAGCATGATGATCGCCGGCCGTTGCGACAGCTGGCTCAGCGCCACGACGATATCGAGCGCGTCGCCATCGGGCAGCATGCGGTCGACCACCGCCAGATCGTACTCGAAATTGTTCAGTGCTTGCCTGGCATGCGAAGCGGATTCGACGATGTCGACAATCCCGCGCAACTGCCCGAGCAGACGGCCGACATAGGCGCCGATCTGCGGTTCATCTTCGATCACAAGGGAGCGCATCGACTTTCCTTGATATGCCGGGTCCGGATCATGCGGGATTGCAACAGTCCGCTGCTCCGTTAGGTCTGACGCATCGGTCCGGCCCCGGTGCTTGCCGTTACGGCAATCGGGTCTGCGAACACAAGCCGTGGAGAATCAGGCATCCTTAAGGCTCGCCCAGGAGGGAAGGTTTGGCTTCGCTGGAGGCAATCTTGGGGCAATGTTGGGGCTTACCAGCCACTTCCAACCTCACGAGCGACGCCATAAAGTTCAACGCCGTGGCTTATCCGCCCAGCCTGATCACCGTTTGTAAAATCGTGAACCGCTTAAATTGAGCATGCTACTGCTGGTCGGCTTCGCCGCGCTCATGGCGCTGGCGCATTCAGCGAGAGCACCGGAGCCCACGGGATGGCAGCGGTTCAATTGAGCATTCAAGGCGGTCGTCGAAATCGCTCGGAAATCCAATCCACGAAGCTGCGGGTCTCGGGGCGAAGCCGGACGACATTCACGCGATGTCGCTCATTAGAGCGTGATGACTTTTCTTCGAATCGTCATCCCGCTCTATCTTTTTGTTTGAGCATGGTCTTTTCGGAAAACCGCTGCCCACTTTTCCGGACCATGCTTTAGCGCATTTCGGGCTCCAGGAGCGGCTACCGTGCGTCAGTGATGGGCCGAAACGCCCTTGAAGCACTCGATCAGCAAATCGCCGGCCGCGGAATGG
>Ga0209328_10000056_pt1 | contig 19544 bp, 14 predicted proteins | sample JacPinW_OM3H0_M1_FD_187954 | JGI IMG/M metagenome (GOLD analysis project Ga0209328, IMG submission 187954) | Forest soil microbial communities from Algoma, Ontario, Canada - Jack Pine, Ontario site 1_JW_OM3H0_M1 (SPAdes) (version 2) | ecosystem: Environmental > Terrestrial > Soil > Boreal... | reverse complement strand
GGAATCGTCACGTCGACCCGGTTCGCTTCATCGTGAAACGTGTAGCGCGGTTGATCGACCACTGCGTCGAGGAAACCTTCCGCGACATACAAGCGATGCACCAACTCCGCGCCTTCCTGAATATCGGACGCGACGAATGGAATATGTCGCTGCAACTTTGAATAACGCTCGCGGGTCGGGCCGACCGCAAAATCGAATAACTTGTCCGTGGGCTCAGCCGAATTTCCTTCGAAAGTTATCGTGCCGAGATTCATGAGCGGACCTTCATTGATCTCGAGCCGCAACCGATCGCGATTCTCAATCTTATAGTGAATGCTCGCTTTGGTGAAGCCGTGCTTGCGATAAAATACTTCGACGAAAAACGCCAAATCGTCCGCTCGGGCCGGAGTCAGGCCGTAACGATCGATCGTGGCCAACTGTTCCTTCACGGCCGAACGCAGATCTTTTTCTTTGAATGCCTGCTCGCCGGTGAATTCGACGTTCGTGGTCGCCTGCGCGCGCTTTTCCTGCTCCTTGGCAACGACCTGCGCCTGCTTCTGCTTTTCTTCGGCCCTGGGAGCGTCGACCGCCGTCTGTGCCGCCAGCTCGAGCGCAGTCGTCAAATTACACAGAAAAAAGAAACGGTAGCGGCGCATCACTTGAAACGAATCAGATATTTCACCATTCCGCGGTAATCGCCACCGACGCCGAGATCGCCGAGCAAGACAAACTGCTCGTTGATCTTGAAGCGCGCGGTCGCTTGTTGTTGTCCAGTACGCGGATCGACAGTGCCCACATCCAAATCTAAACGGTCGAAAACGGAACTACTCTGCGTTCCCTGCCCTTTCTTAAAAACTTTCCGGTAGAGCTGCTGCACGAGCAACATGGCGGCGCGTCCAGCGAGCACGTTGTTATTTCCGGTTAATTGCTCCCGGGTCGTGCCGGTTGCAAGAAGAGAAATAATTTCCTCCTGGGGTAACGGCGGCTCGCTCGTGAAAATGGCCTCGGGCGCGAGTGACGTTCCATAGATGTAAACGTTGATCGTGTAATCGCGGATCACTGACCGGCCGTGCATGTCGATTTTCGGATTCAGCGGATCGTTCGGATCGAAATAAAGAAAGCCGGACGAAATTTCCAACCGGCTGAATGGAAGCGTTGCATCGATATTGTCTAAACGGATCCAGCCTTGCAAACCGGGATGAACACCGGTGCCGGTCAAATGCAGATCGATGACTGCGCCACCATTGGCGAGATTGCCGCGAATCAGAAACGGTTCTTTGGTTTTAATGGCTACGTCGAACTTCCAATCGCGAAACGGCGGCTGCGGAATCGAAAAACTTGGGCGCGCTGAAGGCGGCTGTGGCGCGGGACGTCCAGGCAAACCGATTGGAATGAGATCGAGATTTTTCAAAAACTGACTGTTTGTCGTCGCAACCGTGCCGGTGACATTGGCGCTGTTAAATGGACCGGAGATTTTGATGTCCGCATCCGCCCGCGCGGTTAGCGTGTCGTTTCGCGCGACCAGCGCGCTATCTGCCTTCAGCTGAAAATCCAGGTTGGGCGTCGTCAATTTAGGAAATGTCACGCCGCCCGTGACCTTGAAATGTCCGCCGGAAAGTTCACCGCCGAATTGTTGAATCGTCAGTGCGTCGTTTGCGAAATTCAATCGCGCTTTGAAATTTTGCACCGCGGGAAACGTCGGGTCTGTCATTCGTGCGACATTGATCGTCATGTCGGCGCTTCCGGTCAAAACTGGACGCGCGATGGTTCCACGAACATCGACATCCAACGCCGCGTCGCCGTCCAGTTCCTCAACGCCCGGAATAAATTGCCGCATGAAATTCACCGAACTCCGCGGCAAACGCATCTTTCCGGTCATCGGTGTTTCGTCGGCCAATTTCTTGTCGCTGATAATCTTTGGGACATCGAACGGACAATTTGCGGTCAGCTCAAGCGCCTGGATTTTCGCCTGCTGCAATTTTCCGGAAATCGTCAGCTGCCTGCGTTGCGTTTGCGCGCTCAAATCGAAACTGGCGGGCTCGAACTTGGGAAAATCCTCGCTCCGCAGATTGCGCATCTGCACGTCGAGTCTGGCGTTTAAGTCGGCGAGCGTTCCGCTCGCATCTAATTTCACATTCAACAAACCTGACGCCGCCGGTTTGAGCCCGACGTCCTGAAAAAGTTTTTTGATGTCGAGATTTTCAGATTGAAATATGGCCGTCACCTTTCCATTCGACGGAAGCACGGCCTCGTCGGTCCCGAGATTTTTCCAGACGAACGGAATCGAGATGTAACCGCCTGCGTATTTCGCCCGGCCTTGATTGAGCTCGATCTTGCTGATCTCCAGCGTCTCCCCTTTGGCCTGAGCGATTGCTTGAAAATCCATTTTGTCGCTTCGCAGGAAAATCGTGGGAATATCCAGGCCGTCCGGCGAATAGGTTGCATCGGCCGTTGCCTGTAACGAGCGCGCGGTGCCGTAGCGGCCGTTGTCCAAAGCCAGTCTTAATTTGCCGGTTTTCAGTTTGTTCGCTTCGCCGTCGCCTTCCCACTCGACCACGAGCGAGCCACCCAACTCGTTTTGATTTCCAAAAGTGCGCAACAGCGGCCGTAGTTTCGACAAATCCGAAACGTTCGCTTGGAGTTTTCCGCTGTAATGATGCGAACCGCGAAGATCGACAATCGCGTTTCCGCTGATGAAATCGTTCCCAGTCAGGTTCGCGCTGACGTCGTTTAGATAAACAACACTGTTCCAAATAGCGCACTGCGAGTTCAGCTGGATGAAAACGAGATCTCGCATTCGAAGATTCGCACCGAAGATCGACAACTGGCCGTTAGCGATCCCCTTTTTCCATTCGATTTGACCAGTAGCTTGCAACGGGCCTGAAATTTTGTCGGGCGAATCCGCCACCCAGCAATCCGCCAGTTGCGCAGCGTTGAAGGAAATGTCGATCTTCGCCGGTTGATCCGCGACGTCCGACAGCGCTTTCGGTAGGCGATAATCGCCGGTCACTGCAAATTCGTTTTGCTTTCGCTTAACGACCAGGCGATCGAACGCGACGACGTCATTCTTCGCGTGAAGCGACCCTTCCACCGAGTCCGCGACGTAATCACGAAACCGCATGTTTGAAAGGGCGATGGTGGCTTGCGAGTTTAGATCGCTAAACCAGGGTTTGTCGGAGCCGGCTGGCGGCATTTTCTTCGACAGCTTGATCCCGGCACTGAAATTCTCGCAGCGACCATCTTGAAATTCCAATGACGGCGCGGTGACCGCGAAATCTCCGTTCACAATCGAGTCCTTGATGTTGAGCTTCCCGCTGATTTCCGCCGCGCCTCTAATCTTTTGCTGTATTCCCGCTGTCACCTGCCGCAAATCCGGCAAGGTCGCGGCAAGGTCCAGAGTTGTCGGCGCGCGACCGAAGTCTCGAATGTCGCGCGGTAGTTCGGCCGATCCGCGAAGATGGAATTGATTTTGGTCCTGGGTGATATCAGCGGATTGCAACGTTGCGACACCGTTTTTCGCCGTGACCTGAAATATTCCGCGATCAAACGCCGTTTGTTCTTGGTGAAAATCAGTGAGTTCAACGGCGACGCTCCCGTTCCAAGTCGCCGGCGAACTGAGCAGGCCGCTAAGATCGACATCTAACTTTTCCATCTGACCGCGCATCCAACCTTCGGGCAAGGCCACGAACTTGTTGATTGCATCAAGGGAAACCTTCACGCCGCGAACGCGAACATTGGTGTCGAGCGAAGTTTGCGCCTCGTGCAACATAACCGATCCAGAAACATTTCCGGCGCCTACAGCGTAATCGAAATTGATCGCCAATTTTCGCGCCGCGATCTGCGACGCGTCGACATTAACCGAACGAAGTCGCTCATTGTCCGCCAGAACGAGGTCGCGCACGATCAGATTGCGATTTGCGTAGGTCGCGGGGGCAGACAATTTCAGCCAGGTCTGGCCGCCGACGAGCTGCAACTTCTCGACTTTGATTTCGCCGGAATGACTCGGATCCAGATCGGCCGCGATGTGTTCGGCGACAAAATCGTGCGGACGATTGCGGACAACGATCGTTAGGTCATCAACGTGGAGGCGCTCCGGGAAAATATCGGGCAAGTCGATTTTCTTTTTCGGATTCGGCGGGCGCGGTCGCAACGACGCCTTCCCCGGATTCATTACAATGCGCGCGGAATGAACATCGGCGTTCTTGATCGCGGTCGAGAGTCCGTGCCGCAGCAAGGTGAACAGCCCGTAATCGATTCGGGCAAGATCGACATCAATTGATTCGACATCGCTAGCTTCGGTTGAAGCCGCGTGGAAGTTCCTGATGATGAGGTTTGTGAAAACACTGCCCTCGAGCTGAAATTCAAGTTTCAGATTTTCCTTCGCCGCATAATGCAAAGCGATGCGATGTCCCAGGCCTAACAACAGCGGCCGATGGAAAATGAGAAAGAGTCCGCCCAAAATCCCCAGCGCGATCAATGCGCTGCGACGCCAATTTCCATGCTGGAAACTCGTCTGACCATATTCCCCCACGACGGATTACCTCTACCGACCGAGGGTAAAGCGCAAATCGCGCCAATTTAGGAGCGCTTCGGGACGACACCTCGTGAGTTCCTGATTGCAGGCGAACGCGGGCCACGCCACGCTTGTCCAACCTCGAAAATGAATCCAGACAAGCTTTTCGATTATCTCGAAGGCAAGTTGTCGCCTAACGAGCGCGCCGAATTGGAAGAACGGCTCATGTCGGATCCGCAACTTCGACGAGAGCTGACGGTTGCCCGTAAAATTCACGCCGACACGGGCGACTCGCGCGAGATCATTGGCGTGACGGAGCCAACACTCGAAGAGCGCGGCGCTGTGCTGGGCCGCCGCTTCGCCATCGCGTTTTCTGTGCTCGTTTTTGCCAACGTGGTGTTTGGAATTTACGCGATCGCGTTCATGAAAAAGAAGGAACGGACGCAATTAAACACGGAACAAAATCGGAGCGAGCTCGCGGAAAGCCTGGCCCGCACTGCAGCGGCGGCGCTTCCGACCCCAAGTCTCGATGTTGAAGAAATCAAATTCACCGCTCCCGCTGCAGAGCAGGATCGATTGGCAAACAAGGTGATCGCCGCGGCCAAGCAGGTCGGCGGCTCGGGAACAAAAGGCCTCGCCGATCAGCGAGGCGTTTTACTTTTCGCTGAGATCCCAACTGCGCGTTTGAATGATTTTCGCGAGTCGATGAAGAAACTCGGCGCAACCCTTCCCCCGGCTCCGCTCGAGCCAAAAGCCGGAGAAAAGACGATTCTCCAACTGCGCATCGTAAGCGCGCGATGATCGGAATCACGTTCGCGCTTCCATCGGAAAGTTCCGGGTTGGTCCGCCGGCTTCACGCAGTTCAGCGTCGCGACAATTTGCTATCCGGAAAGATGGAGGGTCGCGACGTGACCATTCTGCATACCGGCGTGGGAGCGAAGAACTGCAACGCCCGGCTTGAAATTCTCCTGCACAAAGCGCGACCAGGCTCGGTGATCAGCTCCGGTTTTGCCGGCGCCATCAGCGAAGAGTTGCGCGTTGGCGATTTGATTTTGGCGCAGAATTTTTCCGACCCAGGATTGCTCGCCAGTGCCGAGCAAATTTTGCGCGACCGGGAGCCGCGGGTCGTAAAACTTTTTACATCGACATCGATCATCGATTCGGTCGCCGAGCGCAATGAAATCGCGCGAGCAGCCGATGCAGCGGCGGTCGACATGGAAACCGGGGCCATCGCTGACGTCTGCAAGATTCATGGAGTGCCGCTCCTTTCACTGCGGATTATCAGCGACACCGTCAGCCAGCCATTCCCAGCCCCGCCATCCGTTTTGTTCGACATCGAACGCCAGCAAACAAACGTCGGCGGACTGCTCGCGTATTTATTAAGAGATCCCGGTTCTGCCTGGCGGCTGTTTCGTTTTGGACGGCAAATTGCGCGCGCGCGTGAAAGGTTGACGGACGCGATGGTCGCGCTGCTACGCGAACTGTAATTATTAAGATGACGATTTCGCGGGCTCGATGTGCACCAGGACATCGGCGATACGCGGATCGCTCTCTTGAATAGCGCGTTTGACCTGGTGCGCGATGTGATGGCCTTCGCGAACGGAAATGTTGCCATCGACTTCGACGTGAAGATCGACATAGAAACTTAAGCCCATTTTCCGGATAAAACTTTTGTCGATTCGGACAACGCCGGGAACCGACGTCGCCGACTCACGGACACGATCGACAATTGGACCGCGCGGCGCGGTATCGAGAATGTCGTAAAGCGCTGGCCTGAGGAGACGCACGCCGACACTCGCGATCACGAGACAAACGAAGATCGCGGCCCAATTATCGGCGCTCCGCCATTTCTCACCGCCAATGAGCGCGATTGAAATTCCAACGAACGCGGCGATCGATGTGAGAACATCGGCGCGATGGCGCCAGGCATCGGCTTCCACAGCGATACTTCCGATCGAGCGACCGAAACGGACCACGTAGCGAAAGAGCGTTTCTTTGACAATGACAACCATCAGGAGGATCAGCAGCGTGAACGATGCCGGCGCGGAATGCGGCAAAAACAGCGTGCGCGCGCTTTCCACCGCAAGCGCGATGGCTGCGATGAACACACTGCACGCCACGAAAATCGCGGTCAGTGGTTCGGCTTTGCCGTGACCGTAAGGATGGGTCTCGTCCGGCGGTCGCGCCGCAAATCGCAACCCCCCCCAGATGATGATCGAACCTGCGACATCGAGCGCGGATTCAATTCCATCCGCGATGAGCGCGTAAGCGTTCCCGAAAACACCGCCGCCGATTTTGATGATGGCGAAGGCGATGTTCACCACCAAACCAATCAGCGCGAGACGCGCGCCGGTTTGCAGATTGGTCGCGGCAGGCTGAGGATGCGACGCCGAATTCATGGAATGAGCAAAACTATAAAGGCGATTGTTTACGAAAGGCACGGAAATCCGGCGGAGGTTTTGCAGATTCAAACGCAGCCGTGGCCAACTCTGGGCCCCGATGAAGCAGTCGTCGCGATGCGCGCGGCGCCGATTAATCCAGCTGATATCAATGCGATCGAAGGAAAATATCCCGGACGTCGCGAAGTGCCGGCAGTTCCAGGATTCGAGGGCGCGGGCGTCGTTCTTGAAGTTGGCGCCGACGTTTCAACCATTACCAAAGGTGCGCTCGTGATTTTGCCGCACAACATTGGGACCTGGCGCGAGGCGCTCTCGGTAAAAGCGAGCGAGCTCGTCGCGGTTCCGCCCGAAATTGACCCGGTGCACGCTGCAATGTTGAAAATCAATCCAATGACCGCGTGGCGGTTGCTTCACGATTATGTCGATCTTGCGCGCGGTGATTGGTTGATTCAAAACGCGTGTAACTCGGCTGCCGGGCGCGCCGTGATTCAGATCGCACACGAGCTCGGTTACAAAACTGTAAACGTTGTTCGACGCGCGGAGTTGGTTGACGAATTGCGCGCCGAAGGCGGCGACGTTGTTTTGGTTGATGACGAAAAGCTGCGAGACGAAGTTAAAAATGCGACCGGCGGCGCGGCGATTCGGCTGGGCCTAAATTCGGTTGGTGGCGAGAGCGCATTGCGTCTAGCCAATTGTCTCGCATTTGGAGCAACGCTGGTCAGCTTCGGCGCGATGAGCCTGCAGCCATTGAAGATCCCAACCGGTCTGCTTATTTTCAAAGACCTGCGATTCCGCGGAATTTGGATCAATAAGTGGTACGACGACGCGACCATGCAGGAACGAATGAAAGCATTTCAAGCGCTGTTCGAAATGGCGAAACGCGGCCTCTTGAAAACGAAAGTGGAGAGATCTTACACGATTGACGAAGCGAAAGCAGCCGTGGCGCACGCATCGCAAAGCAAACGAAGCGGTAAAATAATCTTCGAATTTAAGGCGTGACCGTAATTGTTGTCGGTGCAGGGATTAACGGAGTTACTTCCGCGATTGAGTTAAAAAAACGGGGACACAAAGTTGTCCTTGTCGATCCTGGCCCCCTGCCCCACCCGCTCGCAGCTTCGACCGACATTAGCAAAGCAGTCCGCGCGGCTTATGGCCCGGACGAAGATTACACGGCTCTCGCCGAGCGGTGCATTGAACTTTGGCGAAAGTGGAACACCGATTTCGGGACCAAGCTGTATCACAAAACCGGCGTTCTGTTTGTTTGCCGGCAACAGATGCAGCCTGGCGAATTTGAATATGAAAGCGTCCGACTCTTGGAAAAACACGGGCATCGGTTCGAAAGGTTTGATTCGTTCACGTTCCATCAGCGTTTTCCCGCGTTTGCTCCGGACCGATTTCGCGACGGCTTCTTTGATCCGGACGCCGGTTACGTCGAAAGCGGCCGCGTGGTCGCGACGTTACTCGAGCACGCCAAGTCGCGGGGCATCGAATTGCAGCAGGGAAAGTTCACTGCACTGAATGAAAGCGATGATCGGGTCGAAGGCGTTGTCCTGGAAGATCGACATCGGATCAGCGGAGACGCAGTGGTCGTTGCGGCCGGCGCGTGGACGCCGTACCTGCTTCCGTTCACGAAAAAATTTCTGCGTTCAACCGCGCATCCCGTTTTTCATTTGAGGCCGAAGCAGCCGAATTTTTTCCGGCCGGAGCGTTTTCCATTTTTTGGCGCGGATATTTCAACAACCGGCTATTACGGTTTCCCGCTGAATCAGGGCGTGGTAAAAGTTGCAAATCACGGGCCCGGCCGTGAGATGTCTCCCGATTCGCCCGAACGCGCGGTCACACGCGAAGACGAGAACGATCTGCGCAAATTTCTAAGATCGACAATCCCGGCGCTGGCCGACGCGCCAATCGTTTACACGCGCGTCTGCATGTATTGCGACACGAACGATGGACATTTTTGGATCGCGCCGGACCCGGACCGTCCGAATTTAGTCATCTCAACCGGAGATTGCGGACATGGATTCAAATTCGCGCCAGTCTTAGGTGAAATCACCGCCGACGCAGTCGAAGGAAAAGCGAATCCGCTTTTACAAAAGTTTCGTTGGCGACCCGAAATAAAATTCGGCGAAACCAAAGAAGCCGCCCGATTCGCGCCGAATTAACTCTGCGGCGCCGATTGAGCCGGCTCTTTTTTTGGTTGGCGCTTGAGCAACGTGATCTGTTTGATTCGCGCGGAATCGGACGGACTCCAGGTGGCGATGTCGGGATCGTCTTTGAAGGCGTTGTGAACGATGCGACGCTCGTAGGAATTCATCGGCTCGAGTTGAAGCGATCGGCCGGTGGCGCGCACGCGCTCGGCCAGTCCGCGCACCCGCTGCACGATGCGGTCTTCGCGCATCGAGCGATACATTTCGCAATCGACGACAACTTTCGGCGCGTCTTTGTCCTTCGTTTGCAGGAGCCGATTGAGTAAGAACTGGAGCGCTTCGAGCGTTTCGCCATCGCGTCCAATCAACCGATCGCTTTCCTCGGTGTAAATTTGCAAGACCGGATTGCCCGCTTCGTTCTTCGATTCTTCGATCTGCACGACGAAGCCGAGATAGCCAAGAATAGTGTCGAGTAATTCTTTCGGCGTCATCATTTCCGTTTTCCGGCAGGCACACGCTTTTCGAGTGTCGGCAGCGGTTGTCGTTTGTTATAATAAAATTGCAAGATGCTGAAAAGGTTTTGCGTCGTGTAATACAATGCCAAAGCCGCGGCAAAATTGTAGCAGATAAACAAGAAGATCAGCGGCGTGAACATCATTATACGCCGCTGGGTCGCGTCGCCCGTCTTCGGCGTCATCGCCATCAGCCAGATTTGGGTCGCGGCCATGCACAGCGGGATGATGTTGATCGGAATCGAATAGCCGAATAATGGGAGAATCGCGACCGTGTCCGGTTGTGAGAGATCGTGCACCCACAAAAACTGCGCATTCCGAAGTTCGACGGCCTGACCAAGCATTTTGAATAACCCGAAGAAAATCGGGATCTGAATCATCATCGGCAGACAGCCGCCGACCGGATTGATCCCGTAATCTTTGTAGAGCTTCATCACTTCCTGGTTCATCCGCGTCGGATCGTCTTTATATTTTTCGCGCAGCTCCTGAATTTTTGGATTGAGGAGCGACATCCGTCGCATCGAGCGGTTGGCTTTGTCCTGCAACGGCCAAAGCACAATCTTAATAATGGCAGTCAACGCGAGAATCGACCATCCGTAGGAACCGATGAAACCGTGGAGCCAGTTGAGAAAGTTGAGCAAAAACTGGCTGACAATCTTGAAGATTCCGAAATCCATGATCTCGGCCTCGTTGTGATCGAATTGGGCCAGGCGATGATAAATTTTCGGTCCGGCCCAAATCTCAAAACGCGCGCTGTATGTTTGGCCGGGCGGCAATTGAAAGCCGGGCATGCGCAAGGCGCCGGAAAGTCCGTAGGTCTTTTGTTCCGGCGAAATATCGAAGCGCCGGCCCCAAACACCGTTGGCCTTTGCCGTTAATGGCGCGATCAGTGTTGTGAAAAATTGATTGCTAACCGCAGCCCAATCGGCGTTGGCGAGGTCCTGTTGGTAAAACGACTGTGGCGCGCGCGCGCCAATGCCGAAAAGTCCGCCGCCGCCGCCGAACCAGCCGACATCGACTCCCTTGGCCTTGCCGTCGACGCACCAAACCAGGCGTGTGTAATACGGATAATCTTTCGGATGAGTCGGCGCGGCTGACCCGAGCGCGATGAAGTAACCAGAATTTGTGTAGGGCCCAGTCCCGTTATTCACAAGATCGACATCCATCTCTACCAGAAAGTTGTCTTTCTTTTCCTTGCTCGGCGGAAAGAAAAACTTTTTTCGCACCGTGACGTTGTCGGCGCTGCGCTCACATTTAATGCCGCCATCCGCTTCCCGGTTCAACGCAAACTCATCAATTTTGGGTGCGTTCGGTTGTTCGATCATCGCGCCAATTGGCAACTGCTCTTTTGAATTAAGGACGACACGTTCGTTGCCCTGAGCGATGTGATTGAGCAAAACGGCTTCTCGAATACCGCCGCCCCGATTCGTTAGGCGAAGTTCGACGTCGTCATTTCGGAGAGTTTCGTTTTTTTCGGCGAACGCCGGAGTTGCTTCCGCTGCCGGAGTCGCACTCGGAGCGGGTGCGGGCGAAGATGAAGCGAGCGGAACTGGCGACGAGCTAGCTCCTGCGAGAGGCGTCTGCGTTGGAGCCAAAGTAGGTGTCGCAGGCCGCGGCCGCGGCGTTTGTTTGGCGATCCACCACTCCCACGCCACCAATCCGATGACGCAAAGTATAACGGCAATCCACGCAGTTCGATCCATAAAATTGGGAGCGCCCGCTATTCACAGACCAGCGACTTGGTAACGCTTCGAGCGCAAATTTCTTTCGGGACCGGATCATGTCCGCAACCGCCCCAGGGCTGACAGCGCGCCAGCCGTTTCAAACCGAGCCAGCTACCACGCCCAATGCCGTGCCGTTCCACCGCTTCCAAAAAATAACGGGAGCAGGTGGGTTCAAATCGACAACCCGAGCCGGGACCACCGAGCGCCGAGAGCAAAGGCGAAATCGTCCATTGGTAAAAGCGAATAAGAACGCGGAAAATTTTCAGCATGAAGTCGCTAGAATAGAAGCGCGCTTGGCCAGACGCAACCACTCAACTTTCAACTGCTGATAACTAGCCCGCGCAGCGGGCCCGCGCGCAATCGTCACAATCCATACCCCATTAATTAGGTCGCCTTGATGTTTGCGAACAATTTCGCGCAGGCGCCGCCGAACCCGATTCCGCACAACTGCGCGCCCTAGTGCGCGCGAAGTGATAAAACCGGCGCGAAAACGAGTGACGTTGTTCGCTGGAACGATACTAAGCACGACCAACTGGCCGCGATAGACGTGGCCGTTCTTTTTTACGTGCTCGAATTCCGCGGACTGAGTCAAGCGGCGACTCTTGGGAAATGTGAACTGCCTCGCCGGCATGGCGATTGTCGATCTTACAAGAAAAGCACCGACGAGTTCATCGTCGGTACAGCAAAAGTCTTTCGCCCGCCGAAGCGGGCGAAAGACTCCGCAAATAATTCGATGCCGCTGTCTACGGAGAAGGAGATGTGTTGACGTTGATGTCCGTCTTGGTCTCCGTCTTTGTCGACGTAGCCGGCGACGGATTCACAATCGTCGTATTGCTCTCCTTTTTCTCCGCCGGCGGGTTCGTTACTGTTGTTTCCTTTTGCTCACAAGCCGCTAGAAGCGCGGCACCAATCAAGAGGCAGATGTATTTGTTCATTTATGTATTGGACGGATTTGGAGGTTAATTATTTAAGGTGTCGGTGAAGGGCTGGTAGTCGTGGTGGTGCTGGTGGTCGCTTCGGGGGAAGCGCTTGCCGCCGGGGCGGCCGTTTCAGTTTTCTGTTCACAAGCCGCGAGAAGTGCGGCACCCGCCAGGATGCAAAGGTATTTCTTCATAGTTGAAAGGTTCGGTCAAATGATGATCGCAGCAAGAACGCATTTCGGCTGTGCGATTTACAAAGGCGCCTCATATTTAAGTCCGTGGGCCTCGGCCACAGCCCGGCACGTCAGCTTGCCGTCGCGGGTGTTAATGCCCCCAATCAGCGCCGGCTGTTTTCTACACGCCTCGTCCAATCCGAGATCGGCAAGCAACTCGACGTAACGATAGGTGACGTTGGTCAGCGCCTGTGTCGCGGTGCGCGCGTAAGCCGCTGGCATGTTGGCCACGCAATAATGGGTGACGCCTTCTTCGACATAGATCGGCTGAAGATGCGTGGTCGGTCGCGATGTTTCGGCGCAACCGCCCTGATCGATCGCAATGTCCACCAGCACGCTGCCCGCTTTCATCGCTTTCAACATCGCGCGCGTGATCAACTTTGGCGCCTTCGCTCCCGGCAATAAGACTGCGCCAATGAGCAGATCGCAATCGGGCATCAATTCCATCAAATTCGCTTCGCTCGAATAAAGCGTGTGCAAATTGTCCATGGCCAGATCGAGAAATCGCAATCGCTCAACGTCGATATCGAGGATCGTTACATCTGCGCCCAGACCTTTCGCCATTCGCATAGCGTTCACGCCCGAGGTTCCGCCGCCAACGACCACGACACTTCCCGGTAAGACTCCCGGCACTCCTCCGAGCAACACCCCGCTGCCACCGTTGTATTTCGCCAGAAAATACGCGCCCATCACCACCGACATGCGCCCCGCGATCTCACTCATCGGCTCGAGCAGCGGCAAACGATTACCGATTTGAATCGTTTCGTAGGCGAGGCCGGTTACCCCCGATTTCAACAACGCTTCAGTGAGCGGCTTGCTCGCGGCCAGATGCAAATAGGTGAAGAGAATCTGACCTTTACGCAGAAGCGGGAACTCCGCTTTGAGCGGCTCCTTCACTTTCACGATCATGTCCGCATGCGCGAAAACATCTTTGGCAAGGCCGACAATCTCCGCGCCGGCCTTTTTATATTCTTCGTCCGGGTAACCGGAACCGACACCACCGCTTTTCTCTACCAGCACGGTGTGTCCCCGCTTCGTCAATTGCCCCGCCGCCGAAGGGACAAGCGCGATGCGCTGTTCCTGTTCTTTAATTTCCTTGGGAACGCCAACGATCATTTAAAGAAGTGAGAAGTGAAACGTGACCAGTGACAAGCAAGAAAGAATCCGCCCTCTTAACTGGTCACTTGTCACTCATCGCTGATCACTTAATTGAGTGACGGATCGTCCGGCGCAGCCGCGAGCATCCGATACCAGGGGCCAAGTCGATTCATGATATCGAACCAGAGTCGCGACAGACGCTCGAACTTCAAAGCCGCACGGCTGGGTTTTTGCACAATCCACGCTTTTTGTTTCATCTCGGCCTCGAGTTGTCCGGCGCTCCATCCGGCATAACCCAAGAACGCGCGAACGGAGGGCGCCCCTTCGGCTAGATCGACAGCTGGTTCGTCCGTGTTGAGCGAATGCTGATTCAATTTAAGGCCTTCGCCTTTGTGCCACTCGAACGCCGCCAGCATTAGTTGATTATTTCCGACTGGTCCGCCGAAAAAAACGGGAACGTCCGCCAGATTCTGCGGAGGCGTTTCGCTCACCAAATCCGCGATGCTTTTTTCGAGCGGCCGATTGATGATCACCCCAATCGCGCCGTCCTCCGGATCATGCGCGGAAATAAAAAGCACGGCTCGGCGAAAGTTCGGATCGAGCATACTCGGATGTGCGACCAGGAACGATCCGGCGAGATTGCGCGGTTTTTCCGGACGCAAATTGCGCATACAAAACTAGAACGTGCATCGCAGGCTTCCGCAAGTGTTGGGAGATTCTTCGCGCTAAAAAATTGGAAATTGCCGGCCTTTTTGGGTCGACATCCTCACTGCCGGGAATTTGGGGATTGCCTAGGCGTTAGGAGATACCGCATATTTATAGAAATTTTTGTTGCGGCATCCTTTAAGCTCGGGTAGTAGCTGCGCAGATTTTGGAAGATTGTTCTGGGGGGAACAGCCGCCCTTCACGCCCATCGGGCGTGGGGGGCGGTACTTTTTTGGGGTAATTTCAGCAAACGCCCAACGGTTAACGTCCAACGTTCAATGAGAAGATCAGAAGAGCGCGGCCGGATATCATGGCCTTTGGCGTTTGTTTTCATCGTCTTGATCGTCATCGCCGCCGGTGTTTTCATTTTCTGGCGGCTGGAAAGTTGGCCCGCGCGCACAATCGGCCAGGGAACAGAAGACTTGGAACGTCTCGGCAACGATTTGCGTTCCGCTTTCATCGACATCGCCCATTTGCAGCCGCGAATCACCGTCAACAATCGGACGATTGTCGATGAAGCAACACCGACGGCGGAGCTCGCGATTCTTGAGCGGCAGTTGAAGGTGAAACGCGAATTCCTCCATACCTGGGCCGGTAGCTCCAAGCGGATCAAATTAAGCGGAACGTTTCTCGTCAAAGCGGGATTCGATTTGCGCCAGGACGTGGCGGTCGATGTTCGACCCGATGAAATTTTGATCCGGTTACCGCACGCGCAGATCGTCGGCATAGAAGAAAAGCATGTCGACGTGCTCTCGCTGGAAAATGGACTTTGGAACCACATCTCCGGCGCCGATCTCCAAAACGAACTAGCGCAGCTCCCGGAAATGGCTCGTCGGCAGGCCGAGGAAGTGAGTCTGCCGGCTGAAGCTGAACAGGAACTGCAGCGTCAATTAAGTAAGCGCATCCGCGCGCGTCAACCGGTCAAGCTGGTATTCACCAGCACGCCGCAGATCGAATCGCCCGTCGTAAACCAGTAGGATAATTTGCGAAGCCGCTTTGCGCGCAAAGAATTTGCCGTTAAAGCAGTTAGCGAGGATGCCGAAAAATCGTCTGTTGTTGATCTCGCTCGCCATTTTGATGGTGGGGCTGGGCGCGATCGTCTTTGCCCCCTTGGTTGTCTCGAATGGGCTTCGTCTCTGGCTGCGCTGGCAGGCGCATCGCCAGCAACTGAAAATCGAAGTTGGCAAAATCGCCGCACCGTTTTTGCGGCCTGTTTCAATCGAGCGCATCCGGGTCACAAGCGAGAAGGGCGCCGCCACTCAAATCGAACTCAACGTCGAGCGCTCCGTTCTTCACTTCAGCCTGGCCAGAATCTTGGCCGGCCGCGGCGACAGCGTTCGGAAGTTGTCGATCCAAACCGCGCGCGCTGAGATCCGGCGCGATTATTCGGAAAGTGTGAGGCCGGGGCGTTTCAATTGGACGGGATTGCGAGCGCTGCTTCCCGCCAACTTCGACATTGGCCGTCTCGATTTGAGAGTTGAGAACGGTCCGACTGTCGTCTTGCTCCGCAGCGCCGCGATTTCGGGAAATCAAATTGAGTCCGGACGTTTCTCCGCGGGCGAATTCGCGATCACGTCGCCCATGTTTCGACAAACGTTTTCGCAAATCCGCGGCGCGACCAAATGGCAGGAAGATCGTCTTACCGTCGGCGGGATGAATCTCGCCCGCGGGCTCGATCTTCAATCCATCACCATCGACTTGTCGCGGATCGATAAAGAACGCGCCGATCTCCAATTTGATCTCGACGTCCTCGGCGGCAAAATTCGGGCGAGCGTTTCCAACGAATGGCCGGGGCAGCATTCGATTTGGAATGTCGCCGGCACTGCCACCGGCATTTCGCTCGCTCAAACGTCCGAGGCGCTCGGGTTCACCGATCGGCTCGGCGGTTCGCTGCGTGCCTGCAATTTCACGTTTCGCGGCGATCCGCGAGATCCATTAGGCGGAACTGCTTCCGTTTGGACCGAACTCAACGGCTTGAGCTGGCACAAACGCGCCGCCGACGTAATCATGCTCGGCGCGATTTTTTACAATCGGCAGATCCAACTCCAACAGCTCTACATCAAGCAGCGCCAAAACGAACTCAGCATGAGCGGTGAAGGCGCGATTCCATCGAAATCGGCTGACTGGCTCAATCCCGATTTTCGCGGCCAAATTTTGGGAAAAATTACCGATCTCGGGCAATTCGCGGAACTTTTCGGCGCCGGCCCCCGCGATTTTGCAGGCGCGATCGCGATCGAGGGAACGCTCAACGCGCGCGAGCGCAAACTCGGTGGATTTCTTACCGCCACCGGAAACTCGTTGTCCTTATTTAAGAGACAGATCGACCGGTTAAGTGCGAAAATTAATCTGAAGCCGGATGCGCTCGAGCTGGAGCAATTCGAACTCGCGCGCAAAAAAGATTTCATCCGCGCCCAAGGCAAGATCGACATCTCCCACGACAACGACTACTCCGGCAGCATCGAGGCAAAGATAGGGGACGCATCCGAATATTTCCGGCTCGGTCGCGCCGGCTCGAATGGAGTGGCCATTCCGGTCCAGCTGAAGACCAAAATCTCTTCCGGTTCGTGGGACACGCAGGCTGCTTTCACTTTGCCCGGGTCAAGTCCGATCGATGTAGCGGCAAAATTTTTATTAAAAATCGGCCAGGACTGGAAAACTTTTCTCGCGTCGCCTGTCGAGGCGGCCGTTCATTTTCCCGCGATCGTTCTCGCCGGTGCGCCGCAATTTCTGCATCCGGCAATTTTCAATGATGGGATCCTGAGCGGAACGATCTCTCTCAGTCAAAACCTCGAGCATCCGGGCATCACGGGCGAAGTGCAGCTGCTAAACGGAGTTTTGCAAAATGCGCCGCTCGATCTGACCCGCGCGAGCGGGCGACTGACTTTTAGCGGCGACCACGGAACACTCGAATTTCTGAATGCCGTGACCAAAGATGTCGATCTTTCGTTGAAGGGCGAGGTTGACTTCCGCAACAGCCAAGACGTCGTGGTGAGAATTTCAAGCGCGACTCCGATTTTTGATACGAGCGCGAATGTTCAGGATTGTGTTCGTCGAATTGAAATCGTGCCAGTCGATGTCACGCTGGCGCCAACAATCGAGCAGTTCGAGTTCCACGGCGACGTGTTCGGCAACAGCTGGAAATTTGGGTTGAAAGAAAGAGGAACTGCCTCGGTCGCAACCATCGCTAATGAAACAGCGACGGAATTTCACTTCTGTGCCGGCACCGCAGCGCAAGGCGAAGTCTTTAACGTCGGCGTGCATCCGCGGTCGCAACCTTCGCCCCGCGCCCGCAAACAGGGACGGCGTCGTTAGGCCGCGGAATCGACCGGAACGCTACGCCGCTCGGATTTCGTAGTTACCAACCAGCGTACGAGTTTCTGTTCCAGATCGCTGGTGAGATCGACTCGCAAATCCGAGCCGGCATCGACCCGTAACGGTTCGCCGCTCGGCCGATCGAAAAGAAGTTGCACCGGACGTTGGCCAGGCGAGCTAGCCAGAAGCTCGCGCACTTCGCGCAATTCCTCGGTTGTCGTCGCGGGCGAAAATTGCAGCTGCACCGCCGGCTCACTTTCGGCAGATGCCGATCGCTCATTTCCGTTCGAAGCGCCGTTGGGTTTGTTCGCGCTTGGCGCCCTTATTTTCTGCGCGGTCGCGCGCAACGAATCGCCACGAGTGTCGATCGTTCCGCGAACTTCGACGACTCGACCGGGAACAAGAATCTCTGAAACGACGACGTAGACATCGTTCCAAACTACAACCTCAAGCGCGCCAGTCCTATCTTCGACCCACAATACCGCGAATGGTTTGCCTTCTCTCCGCGTGAATTTCTTCTCTACCTGCACGATCGCGCCTCCGATTCTGAACTGCGAGCGATCGTCCAGGTCGGCCAACGAACTAATCGGCTGATAATTTTTTGCCGCGAAGAGATCGGCATAGGCGTCGAGCGGATGCCCGCTCACATAAAATCCGAGCAGCTCCTTTTCGTAGGACAGTTTTTCGTGGTCGCCCCACGGAGTCACGACACGTTTCTTTGTCGTCGCCGCATGCGTCGCTTCGTCGAACAAAGAAACCTGGCCGACCGTGCGATCGCGCAAAGCGGCCGCGGCGCAGGAGAGTGACTCGTCGATGCAGGCAAAGAGTTCCGCGCGATCTCGTCCAACAAAATCAAATGCGCCGGCCTTGATTAAACTCTCCAGCATTTTGCGATTGGCGATCCGCGTTCCGATTCGCCCGCAGAAATCTTCCAGCGAAGCGTATTCCCCTGCCCGCTCGCGCTCCTGGATCGACATCTCCATCGCCGCTTCGCCCACGTTTTTGATCGCGGCCAGTCCATAGCGGATCGCGGTCTTCTGTAGCGGCGCTGTGTCAGCGCCGACCTCTTCATTTCGGCGGTCATAGACCGCCGCTACAGTTTCAGGTGTGAATTTCAAACCGCTCTTGTTAATGTCTGGCGGCAGAATCGAAATCCCCGTTCGTTTGCATTCGCCAACGAACACCGAAATTTTATCGGTGTTGTTGATTTCGTTGCTGAGGAGTCCGGCCATGAACTCAACCGGATAATGCGCTTTTAAGTAAGCGGTCTGGTAACTGATGACGCCGTAAGCCGCGCTGTGGCTCTTGTTGAATCCGTAGCCCGCGAATTTTTCGAGCAAATCAAAGATCGCGTTCGCTTTTCTCTCCGGAATCTTGTTCGTGCGCGCGCAACCCTCGATGAAATTGTTGCGCTCTTTTGCCATGGTTTTCTTGTCCTTCTTGCCCATCGCCCGACGAAGGAGATCGGCCTGCGCGAGCGAGTAGCCGCCGAGTTTGCTCGCCGCCGCCATCACCTGCTCCTGGTAAATCATCACGCCGTAGGTGTCGGCGCAGATTTCTTCGAGCAGCGGATGCAAGTATTTGATCGGCGTGACCCCCTTCTTCGCTTTCACGTATTCGGGAATCAGCTCCATCGGCCCAGGCCGATAGAGTGCGATCAACGCGATGATGTCGTCGAGTTTCTTGACCTCGAATTGCTTCGACAAGTTGGTCATGCCGCCGGACTCCATTTGGAAGAGACCGATCGTTTCGCCGCGATTGTAGAGACCGAACGCCGTCGCGTCATCGAGCGGAATGTTCTTCAATGAAAACTCAGACTCGCGTTTGTGAATGAGCACGAGCGTGTCCTCGATCACGGTCAGCGTTTTCAACCCGAGAAAATCCATCTTGAGCAGACCGAGATCGTTCAATGGTCCCATCGGATATTGGCTAATCACGTCGTTGCCTTTCACGTCGCGGCAGAGCGGGATGTAATCGGACAAATCGCGATCAGCGATAACGA
>Ga0209328_10000054_pt1 | contig 19897 bp, 13 predicted proteins | sample JacPinW_OM3H0_M1_FD_187954 | JGI IMG/M metagenome (GOLD analysis project Ga0209328, IMG submission 187954) | Forest soil microbial communities from Algoma, Ontario, Canada - Jack Pine, Ontario site 1_JW_OM3H0_M1 (SPAdes) (version 2) | ecosystem: Environmental > Terrestrial > Soil > Boreal... | reverse complement strand
CCGGTGCCGGCTACGTCGGACAACACAGCGAGGTCAGCCGCAGGCACTTGTGGAATGGTGTCCACGACCTGATTACTATAGGGCGTGCCCAGGAGGCTCTTGCCCGAGTTGTAAAGGAGCGAGCCCTTTTTGAGGTAGTTCGTCCAATCCGTGACGGCAACTGTGTCGCCGGTCTTTCTGTTGGTCTCGATCGCGTACTGGTCAACCGCTGAGTCGATCATTCGCAGATCGTTCAGAATTCGGCTGGCTTGCGAGCGTTTGCGCGCCCGGAGGAATCCCGGGACCGCGATCGCCGCGAGTAACGCGATGATCGCAACGACGATCATGATTTCCACGAGGGTGAAGCCCCCGCGGCGTTTGTTGATGGCTTTTAACATGCTATTTGCTTTCTTTATCTCTTGTTTGTTTGACTGCGCTCCGCGATGTGATCGCGAAGTAAGCCTTAATGAGCAGTGTTAATGCCAAACCCGGTGAAAACTGACCCGCCCGCCGGACGCTTCTCCCTCGGTCCCGGCCACTTGATCTTCGTCGGGGTGCTTCTTCTCCGCCTGTGGGCGCTTCTGCGGCTTACCCATTCGCCGCTTTTGTTACCAACCCGTGGCGATATGCATTTTTATAACGATTGGGCCAAAGACATTCTTCACGGTCAATTTACCCAACCCTTGGCCTTCTACGGCTTGCCCGGCTACGCCTATCTGCTCGCATTTCTGTACAGATTTTTCGGCGAAAACCCTTTCATTCCTGGGCTGCTTCAAGCCGGGGTCGATGCCGGCGTAGCGATATTGATTTATCAGATCTGTCTTCGAATTTTTGTCTCCGCTGGATCGACATCATTAGCTGCGAATCTCAGTCCTTGGTTGATTGGCTTATTGGCCGCATTCGGTTGGGCGCTTTTTGTTCCGGCCGAGGCTTATTCCATCGTTCTCATGCCGACGACGTGGTTCGTATTCGTGTTTTGGTTCGTCGTCTGGCGGGTTGTTCGAAGCAACACTGCACCAGGCAGGCTGGAATGTTTTCTCCTCGCATTGCTGATTGGTCTCACCGCAACCGGCGTCGCAACAATTCTCGCTATCGTTCCATTGATCTGCGCCGCGTTATTTTTGAAACAAGAAAGTCGGCGGTGGCAGACTTTAGGGAGGCGAGTCGCTCTTCTTCTGGCTGGTCTCGCACTCGGAACGTCGCCCTGCTGGATTCAAAATTACTTCATTGCCAAAGACCCGGTTCTGCTCTCTGCGCACAGCGGCATTAACCTCTGGATCGGAAATAATCCCGAAGCGACTGGTTATCCCCGGTTCCCACCCGGACTGCGGGCCGGACAAGCCGCCATGCTTCAGGATTCCATTACTCAAGCTGAAGTGGCCGCGGGTCGATCACTCAAGCACGCTGAAGTTTCTGCTTACTGGTCGAACAAAGCGACAACTTACGTGACCAGTCATCCGGGTGATTGGTCAGTTCTGCTCGCGCGCAAACTGCGCAACTTCTGGAGCGCATTTCAGTACGACGATCTCAGCATCATCACGAGTTTGCGCGAACAAAATGTGATTTTCCCGGGAGTCCCTTTCGGGGTCGTCGCGGCGCTCGCGATTCCTGGGATGTTTCTTGGCTGGACTTTGGCCCCGCGGTCGCGCTGGATTCTGGTGGCAATCATATTGTCGATGTTGGCGTTGCTCGGCGTTTTTATTACTGAACGCTATCGGCTCGTCGCGGTTCCTGGTCTGCTCATTTTCGTCGCGTTTGGATTGTCGATGTTGTGGCAAGCTTTTTCGGCGCGCGACCTCAAGAGCACCGTGATTTATCTCGCACTACTCGTTCCAGCTACGATTTTCGTCGCCTGGCCACAGCGCGATCCGTCTCTTTGGGCGCTCGACGCTTACAATTCGGGCTGGCAAGCGCTCGAATCAAACAACCTGCCGCTCGCCGAAAAAAAACTCGCCGTTGCCTATGCTTATGTTCCGGACAACTCCGAAACTCTCTTTGCTCTCGGCAATTTGCGTCTCGCCCAAAATGATTCCGTCGCAGCGCAGTCGTTTTATCGCGCCGTTCTGGATCTTGATCCGCAACACAAAGGCGCGTTCAACAACCTTGGAGTGATCGCCCTCGATGCTAACCACTACACCGAAGCTGAAAAGTGGTTTCGCCGCGCAGAAGATGTCGATCCGCGCAATGCCAAGACCCATTTTCTCCTGGCGAAAACATTGCTGGCAGAGAGTGATCGTAATGCCGCCCGGACAGAAATCGACGCGGCCATCCAACTCAAGCCCGACCAAGCTGAGTTCAAAGAACTAAAAAAGCAGATCGAAGAAAATTCGCAGTGACTCGACCTGATTTCCTAAAACGAGCGGAATGGATCGTGGCAGTTCTTCTATCCGCGATGACACTTTTTCTCCTCACGGTTCGCGCCACGCACGCCGGAGGGCTCTGGCGCGATGAATGCGCGGTCGTGCAGCTGGCCGGAATGCGGTCCATTGCCGATGTGCTTCGAAACTTTCAGCACGAAGCGTTTCCGCCATTGTTTCCGCTCATCGTCCGCGCTTACACAATCGTGTTTGGTTCAAGCGACACTGTTTTACGCATTTTCGGCTTTTGCGTTGGCTGTCTGCTAGTGGGTGCATTTTGGATTAACTCGCGTTTATTTCGTGGTGACGTTCCTCTGGTCGGCCTCGGGCTGATGAGTTTAAACACAACCTTTTTCGTATGGGGAACGACGATGCGCGGTTACGGCTTGGGCAGCGTACTGATCGTGTTGATGTTCGGCTGCATTGCCAATCTCCTGCTCGCTTCAAATCCTCAGCGCAACATCATCGCGATGTTGGTCTGTTTCCTCGGTGTTCAAGTTCTGCTCTACAACAGCGTTCTACTGATAGCTCTCACCGGGTCGGCCGTGGCCATCTGCCTTTTTCAGCGTCGTTCTAAACAAGCGCTCGTGATCTTTGCGATCTCTGCCGTCGCCATACTTTCCCTTCTCCCATATGTCCCCGCTTATTTACGCGCGCGAGATTGGAACATTCTAGTGCGCGGAGAACCGACTCCTTACTCATTGTGGAAGCATTTCGAAGTCGCTCTCGGTAACCCGGGTTACAGTATACCGGCGGTTTGGTATGCCATCGCAGTCGGTTTAGCCGGCGTGTTAATTTTTCGAATCTACAAAGCTCGCGACGCGAAGCCTGGCCAGCAGCAGCTGATTTGGTTTGCCATCAGTGTCTGCATATTAAGTGTCGCTGGCTGCTCCTTATTTCTCCGAGTTCTCAGCTACACCACAAGCGTTTGGTATTATCTCGCTTTCATCTGTGTCGTTGCGGCGGCATTGGATTTAATCGCCTCCAGTCTTTGCACTAGTGATTGGTTGCGGTTGTTTCGCCTGGTATTCGGATCGACCGCGTTAATTGCAGCGCCTTTTGCCGACTGGTCAGCCATCATTGAACGCCAAACGAATGTGGATCTGGCCGCGCAAGCCGTCGGTACTCGTGCCGCAGCCAACGATTTGATCGTGGTCGTTCCCTGGCCGTTCGGGATTTCTTTTCAGCGTTATTACCGCGGCCCAGCGCCTTGGACGACAATTCCCAATATCAGTGACCACCGGATCCATCGGTACGACCTGATCAAAGCCAAAATGATTTCATCGCATGCGATCGATGATCTGACCGAAGCTGTACGCACGACTTTGGCTGCAGGAAACCGAGTGTGGTTTGTTGGTGGGCTCTATCTTCCAACTCCGGAAAAAGGGCCCATGGTCCTGCCGCCAGCTCCCGCATCGCGATTCAAATGGGACAACAGGGCCTATACAGCTTCCTGGTGGCAGCAACTTAGTGTTTTGGCAGTTTTGCACGCAAACAGGCTAGATCCGGTGACATTGCCAGTACTACGAAATACCTGGACGAACGACTTGGAGCAGACCTCGCTAACGGTAGGCCAAGGGTGGCACTGATTTTAGATCCGGTTTCTTCCTGCGAAAAGCGCCCAAGGCTTCGCCCCTAACGTCTAGGGTGTCTTGCGCCAACCGCTTGGCTGTAATCGGCCTGGTGCGATCCTAGCTCGCTGCCTTTTTGCACCATTACCACAAAGCTGCTGGTTCTCGAAAACGGCCGGTAAATTCTCTTCGAACCATCTAGCAACAGGGGATGAGCGATGGCCTCAATCGCCACGATCAAGCTCTGACTTATTCCGCTTAAGATCACTGATCACAATCCGGTTAACTCAATCCGAAAGCACCGCTAAAAACATTCGCGCGATCGTAGTTTCGGGTTGTCAAGATGGAGGTGTGGCTTCGTCGCGGTGATGGACCACGTGCCCGCCGACGAATGACCGAATGGACCGTTCCTACGGTTTCCAGCCCTGAACGAGGACGAGCTCCAAGTTCTCGAACTCTTGGACCTGAAGGCGGGGAGACAACTCAATCGGGCCGGCACTGGTCGCGTGAACACGGAGAAAATGTCCAACTTGCAGCGGCCAACCGAAATCATATGGAACGCCGTGCCAGCCCCCTACCGGATCCCGATAGATGGGCGGTTTCGCGGGAAGAACGGGAGGCGCCAAAGGGAAAGGAAGCGTGCCAGCAACAAAAACACGATGACCCGAGCGCAGGACCGTCTCGAGCTTGGCGAGAACAGGCTGAATCGGGTCTGCCATCTTGATCTGGTGCAGAACAAGGTCGTAGCGATGAAACCTATGATCTCTGATTGGAGGCAGGGTAATGACCTCCGCGGGGCCGCCATAGTAACGGCAGAGTGTGATCGCACATTCCCAGCGCGGGACTAAAATCACATCCCCTTTTTCCCCGAGCGGTTCAATCCGGGCTGCCAGTAAGTCAACATTCGTATGGTGGGCCGGCAGCTCCGCCCAGGCCGGAAGTCCGGCCAACGTAACAAATATGATCGCAATCGCCAGCCGGAGGATCCTAAGCGAAGAAAGAGGGTGAACTTTCCCGGCAGACGACCACACCCCGAAAATAACATCCAGCGTGCATGCGACAAAGGCCACGAGAGTGATGTAATACCACGGCTGGGTGTAGTAGTTGAGGAGCTTGAGAAATCCTGCATAACCAATTACACCGACGACCGAACAAACTCCGGCGTAGAGAACCGCCGATGAAATGAAAGTGCGGCGCTGCAGTGCGGCGGTCGCATTAGAGGAAATCGGTCCCAGTTCATCCTTCTCGCGGTTACGAAGAAGTCGATGTCGCAGGGTGAACGCCGCCCATACCAGCAGCAAGATCAGACCGGTGAGGAACAGCGCCACCCATAGCCAAATCGCCGCTGAATCGGGCGAACCGATAACCTCGCATCCACGCGTCCAAAGCCATTTGAAATCGACGGGAAAATTCACCAAAAAGGACCATTCGTGCATCCGTCGCATCATCGGCACGTACGGTACCAACGAGACGGCGGCCAGAAGACCAATGGCCACAACAATACCCGCCGTCCGATAAGCTCGTCTCCGCCAAGCTACCGCTACTGCGCCGGCCGAAATAGCGAGCAAAAGAACAGAGTTATAGTAGAGGCATTGCACGCTGAGCAGGGCCAGCGCCGCAGCTGCCACCACCCGCCCGACGGCCGGAGGGGATGGAGCATCCACCAGGCGCCAAAAACTTCGAAAGGTAAGCAGGATTAAGAAAATCCCCAAGCCATAGGCCCGGGCCGAGTCACCGTAACGAATAAGCATTGGATTTAATCCGATGAGGGCGAGTGAAAGAACGGGCAGGCGCGCGCCTAACGAATGCGCATTGATCCATAAGACCGCAAGTATGCCGAGGCCCGTAAGGCAACCCAGTGTCCGCAAGGCCGCATCGTTATGGGATCCGAACAGCTCCAGCCACGACCTTAGAAGCAGGAAAAATAAAAAGGGGAACGAATCGTAATCGAGAGATCGCCACATCTCCCCTAACGAAGACAACGTGGCCAGGTTGGCACTGTTTGTTTCGTCACGCCAGAGTCCGCCAACATGGGTTACGAAGCGCAAGTGGAGGGCCACGGCCAGACAGGCCGCTATGGTTACGACAACCCATTCCAATCGGCCCAGGTAAGTCCAAAACAATGGCCTGAGGATTTCCATCCTGGATGACGACGGCGAATTCGGCGTCCGGTTAGCTTGATCCCCTGCGCCACTGATCGGGGCAGGTGCGACGGGCGTCATCACTTTTTACACCCGACGACCACCGCCTGGACCAATAAGTCGCGAATTCCAAAGGAATACTCGACCAAATTAAAGCCCGCTTGTTCGACCACGTTGCGTGCCTGGTCGCGCGACTCGAGCAGGGAAATTTCCGGAGGATGTAAACGCAGCGGCCTAATATTCTTGCCGCGAACGAGATCGAGGATGCCGTGAATAATCTTGAGAACGAAAACGCTCGTGGCCCAACGATGCGGCCAGAAAATCACAACCTTGCCACCCGGTTTCACGGTGCGGCCCATTTCGCGGAGAATCTGAACAATTTGGTCGCGCGAGAAATGTTCAACGACTCCCAAATTGTAAGCGCCGTCAAAACTGGACGGCGGGAGACCGTCTAGATGAAGAATATCGCCATGCCATACCGCCTCGGCGCCGGGATTATTGCGACGATACGATTCCAAAGCTGGCAGTGAAATATCCACCGCGGTGATCCGCATCTCGCGCGAGAGCTGCTCGTCCACCTGGCCCGATCCGCACCCGGCATGAAGAAGCCGCGCCCCGGGAACGAAATGCTTGTGGATGAAATGGTCTAAGTTGCGGCGGATGGCGAGCCGCCGATAGATGGTTGCGATCACGGAATAGATGCGTCGGCTTTTTTCCTGTCCCCTAGTCCAATAGACATCCCAGCCCTGTGGATCTTGCAATGGCCGTTCGGCCTCGAGAACCGGCGGCAAAGGTGAAGAAACGAGAAAACTCTCCGGACGCCGGATACTGGCGATATAAAGCCTAATCAATTGCGCAGCGCTCCGCAGCGTTTCGGGCAAGGACATCTTGGAACTGCCGTAGGTTCGCGCGGGCAAAGCGATCGGCATTTCCTCGATCGGGAATCCGTTTCGGTACAGGACAAACAAACTCTCAAAAAAGAATGAATATCCGTACGACCGAACCCGGTCGAAGAGCTCCTCTGGGATGGCGCCGAGTTGATATACACGCAAGGCGCCGGTGGCGTCGTGTGGCAAGTGCAGAAGGGTAACGGTGAGAAAATGTCCAAGATGCGTCAGTGAACGGCGCAGCGGATTCCATCCGGGAAGGCTGTGACGCTTCAAATAGCGCGACCCAACCGTCACTGACCGGCCGCTCGCCTGCGCGGCTTGCAAGAGTCTCAACACGTCCGACGGCTGGTGAGTAAAATCACAATCCATCGTCACTAAAGTTTCATAATCCTTAGCGTAGGCGTAGCGGATGCCTTCACGATGAGCGCTGCCGATGCCGAGCTTGCCCGATCGATGGATGACCCGCACATGGGGGAATTCCTCCGACAGACGCTCGATAATTTCACCGGTCCCGTCGGCCGAAGCGTCATCGCAAAAAAGAATGTCGGCCCCCAATTGAAGCGCGCTCAGCTCGCGACAGAGCCGCTCGGCGTTCTCAGCTTCGTTGTAGGTCGGAATGAAAATGAGGAGCTTAGGCGATTTCATGAGCCATTTCTGCTTCCCTAACCAGGTTGGCCACAAGGTTTCTGAAATCGATGGTGGGCGACCATCCGGTCGCGGCTCGCAGCTTGTTCGAATCGCCTCGGAACGGGTGAGCAGCCCTCTTTAAGAGCCTCGGATCCAGTTCCACGTGACGCCGCCAATCGAGACCGACCGCATCGAAGGCAATCTCGGCAAATTCGCGCACCGTATGCACCTCACCCGACGCCACGACAAAGTCGCTCGGCTCCGCTAATTGCAGGATGCGGAACATCGCGTCCACGTAATCAGGCGCGTAACCCCAGTCGACGCGAGCTTCTATATCGCCAAGGACCAGTTTAAATGCGGGATGGCGTCGTGCACGCAACGCCCCGCGCACGATTTTTTGCGAAAGGAACGACGGCTTGCGCAGAGCCGACTCGTGATTGAACAGGATTCCGGTCGCGGCGAAAACTCCCCGTTCCCGGCGAAACAGTTGGCAACACTGGATGCCGGCAGTCTTGGAGATTCCGTAGGCTGAGTTCGGGACAAAGGCGGTTTGCTCGTTCTGCCATTCCGTGACAGGCATCCCGAACACATGCGACGAGGCTGCATAAAATAAGCGACCCTTGCCGCTTCGTTCAATGGTTTGAAGGACGTTGAGCAAGCCGAGAACATGGACATCGAAACTGCGCCTTAGCACTTCGGCAGCGCAGTCGCTCACGGCCTCTTCAGTCGAATGATGAAACGCCGCCAGGTAATAGACCTCATCCGGAAGAAGGGTCTGTAAATTGTGTTCAACCGCTCCGCGACGTAAAATATCGACAACCTCACATTCGCACGCCGTGTCGGTTCCGGGATCGGCGCGCGTCCAACCGCGCACATTGTAATCGCGCGCTAGGAGAAAACGGGCGAGCAGACGGCCATCTTGACCGCCAGCGCCGATGATCAGGGCCGTTCGCATAGCGCTTCGGCTCCCACGACTTCAATCGCGGGCAAAGGGAAGATTAGTTTCCCTCCCCTCCGAAGGAATGCGCTTTCCCGCTGAATCAGGGTATTGCGAAAATGCCATGGAAGCACCAGCAGGTAGTCTGGATTTCTCGCATGCGCTTCGCGCTCGGAGATGATGGGGATATTTGTGCCAGGGGTGAAACAATCGAATTTGTCCGGATTGACCTCCGCAATCGCGGGGAGCAAATCGGATTTGATCCCGCAATGCTGCAGAAGCACATTGCCTTTGGTCGACGCGCCATAACCGAGCACGACGGAGTTCTGCTCCTTTAGAGCGAGCAAGAGGCTAAGAAGTTTCTGCTTATGGACCGTCACCGCCGCTCCGAAAACGCGATGCTGCGACCGCGTGCTCAGACCTTCAGCGTCTTCCACGGCGAGCAACTCTTCGATTTGTTTTGTGTTTTCGGATCGTTGCGAAGCTCGGCGCGCGACTGTCACGGCGAAGCTACCGCCGTTGATATCGTTGAAATCAACGTCCAATATTTTGAGACCGCAGCGATCGGTCATCCACTTGATCTGACGGAGTGAGTAATACTCCAAATGTTCATGGCAAACGGTGTCGTATCCCATCGTCCTGACCATGGCCGGCAGATAACTCATTTCGAAATGCCAGATGCCATCTTCTTCCAGGATGGAAGCGATTTCCTTCATGAAGGCGAGTGGGTTCTCCAGATCATAGAACATCGCAATCGAGGTAATAATTCGCGCCCTCTTCTTTGCGAAACTCGCTCGAAAAAGCTCGGCGGAGAAAAAATTCACCAGCAGCGAAATATCTTTTCGATAAAAGGGCGCAAACTTCCTGGCGGAGGGATCGATTCCGACTATCGTCAGGCCCTCCGCCGGATAAAATGAGAGCAGGGTGCCGTCGTTACTTCCAATGTCGAGCACGAGATCTCCGGGCTGGACAGGGTAACGCTCAAGAAGGTGTCCGACTTTTTGGTCGAGATGCTTGACCATGGCTCGATTGAGCGATGATCGATAGCCGTAATGTTCGCCATACATCTCGTCGAGATTGTAGGTTTGACGGAGCTGTACCAGGCCGCACGCTGTCGGATTCCTTTCTTTGTCGCAAGCCACCAGCTCGAGCGGCCCTTTGCTCAAGGCGGCGTCACGCACATTGGGGAATATTCCGGTCAGATATTGTTCGCCCAGGGAAAGAATTGAAACGAGATCGCGATTCCCGCAGATGCGACAGGCGTGTATTGATCGAAAAGCGGGCCGTTCTACAGACGCACCGATTAGACCTTCTTGAACATGTGGTTGAGCGACGCGCACACCCGTTGTTCCAGTTGCCATGGACCTTTTCGAAGCAGCGGTCGTGCCAGTCTTTCGACTCAGCGCCGCAAGAATCGCGGCCGTCCGGTCCGTCGAACCGTCGTTGACGGCAAAGAGCACAAAGCGCGGAGAGATCTTGTCAAAGCAAGCGAACTATTCGGTAAAACAGAAGCGATGTTTGTCGCCTAGTTGCAAACCGGCATCACCGCGGCAAGCTCAGCGGCGAAGGACTGTGCGGACGTCTTCATTCCGCTGAAAAATCGTGAATGGCCGTGGCCAGCGGGGGTTTGGAATTTGCTCCCAACCTGCAGACCGTCTAAAGCGAATTATCCAAAATCAAACGCGTCGTCAATCAATGACCGCCCAAGAATCGAGCTCTCACAAAATCAGCCTTTTCGCTTTCGCGATAGTTCTCGCGCTCGGAATCTTCCTCCGTCTCCCGCCGCATGCTTTTGCGTCGGGCGGCCCGCTGCATTCACTTGCAGCGCTTCATCCGCAGCCCGCATTCAACAAGATCGGGTTCGATGAGGGCCTTTATCGCGAATACGTCAACGCCTTGAGCAAGGACGGACTCGGCGCTTATCCCGACATTGTTCAAGGTTACATCGACGTTCAAAAGAAACTTCCCGGCTCGATCCTGCCCCCGCTGCGTTTTCTCTACATCTTCACCGCTTACATTTGGCATTCGATTTTTGGATCGGAAACGCTCGAAGCGCTCTATCAGGTCGCTGCATTTTTTAGCATGTTAACGCTTGCTCTCGCGACCGCGTTTACGTGGCGTCTGCGCGGAGCAACCTGGGCAATCGCGATCGCCGCGCTGATGGCAGTCGCGCCAACTCAAATTCACATGTCCCAACATGCGCTCGTGGATGGCTTCTTCACTTTCTGGGCGCTGCTAGCGCTTTGGCTTTTCTGGGAAAACTTGCAGGCGCCGCGTGATTGGCGCTGGCTCGTTGGATACATCATTGCATTAGCCTTACTGGTTTTAACGAAAGAAAATTCGTTCTTTGTCTGGGTCGCGCTTGTCGTTCTGCTCATCACCAATCGCTGGCTGCAATTCGGAACCGTCACCCGCGAGCTCGTGATCGCCACGGTTCTTGGTCCACTGCTCGGTGTCGTTGTCCTGATTTTTCTCGCCGGCGGCATCGATGTCTTCGTTCAAAGCTATCAATTGTCGGTCGGCAAAAATTTCCAGCTCCACTACGCTATCCTGACCGGCGACGGACCGTGGTATCGCTACCTTGTCGATCTTCTCCTAGTCAGTCCGATCATTCTAATTCTCGCGCTCGGAACGGTCTTTCGACTCAATCGCGCGATGAAACCGGAACTCTTCATGTCGATTTTCATCACGGCCAGTTATCTCGTGATGTGCAACGTGAAGTACGGAATGAACCTCCGTTACGCGAACATGTGGGACCTGCCGCTGCGCTTCCTTGCCTTCAGTCAAATAGTGATGCTGGCGTCGTGGATAAAACAGTATCGAGGTTTAGCCATCGCCGCCGTCGTCGTATTACTCGCGGCGATCGAGTTTCATCAGTACATCGTCCTGGCGGTGCGTTACCCACTCTACGAACTCATCACTCACGATCTGCTGCAGGCGCTTCAGATCTTGAAGTCGCCCTAACTGGTAAATCTCTCAGCCCAGGGCAGAATCCGCCGCTTTCAGAATGAACTTGTCGTCGTTGTCGGTAAGTCCGGCGAGATAATTGCGGATTCGTCGGAACGATTGGCGGAGGAAAAGCTCGGCAGCGGTATTATTTCGATTCGGCTCTTCGCCATTGCCTTGCGCAAATTGAATCTCCGAATCCCATCGGCTCAGCACCGCGGTCGATGCAAAAAGATCCATCGCCGCGCCAGCGATCCTTTCCTGCACCAGTTGCATGTCCAGAATTGGTTCGCGATAAAGGATCAAAGATCGGTTCACTGCAAAATTAAAACGCCAGATTAATCGGCCGAGTTGATTGCCGAACGAGCGCAACTCGGCGCTGCGCACAGGCACATCCGGGATGCGCACGGTCGCGCCGAGCCGGTGCATTCCCGCGCTCCATGCTTTCCCGATCCCGCCTTCGCGCGTCGGTTTCAGCATCGTGTCGTAAATTTCTTTGAACTCCATGCCAGGCCCCCGCATGCCGACCAGCGCGATAAAGGAGGTCAGCACTTCGTTGCTGCCTTCGCCGATCTGATTGATCCGCGCATCCCGCAACATTCGCTCCAACGGAAGATCGACAAAGTAAGCTGAACCACCATAAATCTGGAAAGCGTCGTTGATGCATTCCCACAACCGTTCGGTCGTGAACACTTTCAGCATGGCCGTTTCGAGCATGTAATCTTCCAAGCCGCGATCGATCAATGAAGCAGTGATGGTCGTCATCGCTTCCATCGCGTAAGCGTCGGCCGAGATCCGCGCGATCTTCTCTTTTACCAAATGAAAACTACCGAGCGTCTTGTTGAATTGCTTGCGAGTATTCGCGTGTTTGACCGCGAGCTCCAGGCAAGTCTTGGCCGCGCCGGTGCAACACGCGCCGAAGGTGGTGCGACCAAAATCGAGAACAGTGAGCGCGACCTTTAAACCTTTGCCGGGTGGTCCGAGAATGTTTTCTTTCGGCACCTTCACATCGCGCATCGCGAATCGCCCAGTCGCAGTGCCTCGAATTCCCATTTTCGGCATGCGCGGTTCGAGAATTTCGAATCCCGGCATGTCGGGCGTTACCAGGAATGCTGTGATCGACGTCTTTCCTGCCTTTCCCGGGACAGGCGTTCGCGCCATCACCGTCAACACCTGCGCAATCGCTGCGTTAGTGATGTAGCGCTTTTCGCCATTCAAAATAAAATGTGAACCGTCAGCGCTCGGCGTCGCCGTCATTTGCACATTGGCCGCGTCCGAACCGGCTTCCTTTTCAGTGAGGGCAAACGCGCCAAGTTGTTCGCCCGTTACTAGTTTCGGCAACCATCTTTGTTTCTGCTCTTGCGTGCCGAAGAGCAACAACGCGCGGATGCCGATCGAATGATGCGCGTTCACAAATACAGATGTCGATGCGCACCGGCGACCGATCTCCTCCAAAATTTTGCAGTTCGCCATCTGGGTAAAACTGTGACCGCCGACTTCTTTTGGCGCAGTCGCACCGAGCACGCCGACTCTTCCCAGTCCATCAATCACATCACGCGGAATGTCCGCCTGCCGATCGATCTCCGGCGCATCAAGATGTTCATCCAGAAATTTGCGCAACTCACTGAGCGTCTGGTCGATTTCAGGTTGTTCCGCAGCCGCGATTCGCGGATACGGCATCACCCAATCGGAAACGAAATGGCCCTGAAACAGGCCTTTAACGAAACCGAGCGCTTGCGGCCCGGTGAAGAGTAATTCTTCGGCCTGCTGAATCTCTTTTTGTCGTTGTGCTTCAGTCTCAGTCATGAAAAAACGAAGCCGCCGGCGAACTATCGGCGGGTCACGAAGTTTAGCTATTCACCGCCGCATGTCCAACGGCTGCGCGCCACGCTTTAAATCGACAAGTTGTTCAGCCGCAGCCCTGGCTGGTCCCGCACTCGGTGCACACTCCGCAGGCGCCAGCGCGAATCACTTTGTCGCTGCCGCAATGCGAACAGATGATGTCCATGAACATGTTTCCGAGCGCTTCCTGGACGCGATCGGCATGACTGCTGCCATTGCCCATTACTTGGGGTTCGCCATCGTTGGCCGAATGGCTCGTGATCACGTCGATCAATTCATTTCCGCCGGTCCGGGCCAAATCCGACACCGGCCGGTTGAGCGCCTTTTTCTCCATCTCTCCAATCTCTTTCATTGGCAATTCTGTTTGCCCTCGGCCCGGTGAAGTTGCTTCCTTGTAACCTTTGATGAACTGGCAGGCGAGCCAGCGGAAAACGTAATCGGTGATGCTGGTTGCGTTGCGAATGTCAGGATTTTTGGTGAAACCGCTCGGTTCGAACCGCTGATACGCGAACTTCTTCGCCAGACTTTCGAGCGGCACCCCGTACTGGAGCGCGATCGACGTCAGCGTGCCGACCGTGTCCATCAATCCGCCGATGGTGCTGCCTTCCTTCGACATGGTGATGAACAGTTCGCCGGGCTGACCGTCCTCGTACAACCCGACCGTGATGTAGCCTTCGTGTCCCGCAATCTCGAACCGGTGCGTTAAGGACATCCGCGTGTCGGGCATGCGATGACGAAGCGGTTTGTCGATCTTCCCGCGCAGCATCGTTAATTCTTCTTCCAATTCGAGAATCCTTTTTTGGAAATCTTCGCGGTCGATCGTGATATCGAGCGCAACATCGATATCTTCCGTGGTGCCGCCCATGTCGCGAGTCTTGCGCGTGTTCAACGGCGCCGATCGCTTCGATCCTTCGCGATAAATCGCGATCGACTTCAATCCCAGCCGCCATCCTTCGACGTAACTGTTCATGATGTCCTCAACCGTTGCTGACTCCGGCAGGTTTACGGTCTTCGAAATCGCGCCGCTCAAAAACGGCTGCGCTGCCGCCATCATCCGGAGGTGCGCCATATAATTAAGTGACCGTTCGCCTTTGAACGGCTTGAACGCGCAATCGAAAATCGGCAAATGCTCCGGTTTCAATCCCGACGAAATTGTCGATCCATCTGAATCGATCACGTCCTCGATCGTATCGAAGGCGTCGATGTGCGCGATGATTCGGTCGATCTCTTCCGAATTGTAACCGAGTTTTTCCAGCGCCGGTTTGACCGTCTGGTTCACGATTTTCAGCATGCCGCCGCCGGCGAGCAGTTTGTATTTCACCAACGCAATGTCCGGTTCGATGCCGGTGGTGTCGCAATCCATCAGGAAACTGATCGTCCCTGTCGGTGCGAGCACCGTGACCTGCGCGTTGCGATAACCATGACGCTTGCCCAGTTCAGCTGCGCGCTTCCAAGTCTTGCCGGCTTCCTTTTTCAAATAGGCAAATTCTTTGACATCGGGGATCTCGTTCACCGCGCAGCGATGCAGATCCATGACTTCAAGCATCGGCGCGACGTTGTTCTTTGCGACCGGCTTTGGAACGCCGCTGCAGCGAGCCTCTTTGTAACCGGGAAAGGGCCCCATCGCTTGCGCCATTCGCGCACTTTGTTCGTAGGCTTCGCCGGTCAGGATCGAGGTAACCGCTCCGCAAAGCGCGCGGCCTTCCACGCTGTCGTAGCCGTAGCCATAGCTCATAACCAACGATCCGAGATTCGCATAGCCCAACCCGAGTGTTCTGAAAATGTGCGAGTTCTCCGCGATCTCTTTGATCGGATAACTCGCGTTATCGACCACGATTTCCTGCGCTGTAATGAAGACACGCACCGCCGCTTTGAATCGTTCAATGTCGAACTCGCCGTCGGCCGTTTTGAACTTGAGCAGATTTAGCGACGCCAGATTGCAGGCCGTATTATCGAGAAACAAATATTCGCTGCACGGATTGGTCGAATTTTGCCGGCCGGTGCCTTTGCAGGTGTGCCATTTGTGAATGGTGGTGTCGAACTGCATCCCGGGATCGCCGCAGATGTGCGTGCCTTCGGATATTTTTCGCAATAATGTCCGTGCTTCTTTGCGTTCGCACGGTTGACCGTCAGTCACACGGCGAGTCCACCACTCGCGACCTTCGAGCGCGGCTTCCATGAATTCGTCGCTCACTCGCACGCTCAGGTTTTCGTTTTGATACATGACCGAGCCGTAAGCGTCGCCGTTGTAACTGCCGTCGTAACCCTGCTCGATCAGCGCCCACGCTTTTTTCTCTTCCCTCTGCTTGGCGTCGATGAACTCCTCAATGTCAGGATGCCAATCTTTGAGCGTGTTCATCTTGGCGGCGCGGCGCGTCTTGCCGCCGCTCTTCACCACGTTCGCGACTTGATCGTAGACTTTGAGGAACGAGAGCGGACCGCTCGGCTTGCCGCCGCCGCTCAATTTTTCTTTTGTCGATCTTAACGTCGAGAGATCGGTGCCGGTGCCGCTGCCGTACTTAAAGAGCATGGCTTCACTTGTGGCCAGCCGCATGATGTCTTCCATCGTGTCGTCGACGTCCTGAATGAAACAAGCGCTGCCCTGCGGATATTCGTACTGGGTCGGTGCCCGTTCGGCCTTTCCGGTCTCGCGATTATAAAAATAATTTCCGGCGCCGGCGTTCTTGCCGATGCCGTACTCATGATACAAACCGACATTGAACCAGACCGGCGAATTGAACGCGCCGTGTTGGTTCAAACAAAGCCAGGTCAGTTCGTCGTAAAAAATTTCTGCCGCTTCCGCGTCCGCGAAATAACCGTCCGCAATTCCCCAATCGGTCATGGTCCGGGTGACCCGATGAATCAATTGCCGGACTGAACTTTCGCGGCCGCCTTTGTGCGGATCGGTCCCGTGCGAGATGTCGCCGTAAAAATATTTCGAGACCGCGATCTTCGTCGCCAGCGCGCTCCAATTCTTTGGCACCTCGACGTTTTCCTGTTTGAAAATGATCTGGCCGCTGTCGTCCGTGATCTCCGCCGTGCGATGTTCCCATTCGATCTGATCGAATGGCTTCACCGCCGCGTCGCTGAAAACCCGCTCAAAATGCAAACCGCCAGTTGTTTTTTTCGCTGACCGATTCTGGCGGCGATCAGCTTTGCGCGGTTTGTTTAGAGCAGAGGGCGGGATTCCGGGTTTGAGTTGGATCATGGGAAAGGGTGGTTAAGGTTGTGAATTAGCGGTGAATTCCTGCCAACAGCCCAGCTAACAACCTGTGAATTCCAGCGCATAACAAGTAATAGCGGAGGCCTTCGGCGGACATACAATATGCGGTGCAAAATCGATCCAAATCAAGACGAATTTTGTGACATTTTTCGCACACCTATCGCTAATTCGCGGACCTGGCGGAAGGGGTGGGATTCGAACCCACGGTGGGTTGCCCCACGCTCGATTTCGAGTCGAGTGCCTTAAACCGGACTCAGCCACCCTTCCCTTTTTGCAGGATCCACATACACCGGATCGATCTGGAAAAGAGCGCGTTTATTATGAGGCGATGACGACCATTTGCAAATCTGCGCGAAGCTTTGGAATCATTGCGCCCACGAGACGTTCTTGACTAACTGCTCGAACGGAAATACACGTCGCCTCGAACAAAGTTGGCTGCGGCATTGTCAATGCTAGTGAACGGAGAGTGCGATGATTAGGGCAAATTGTCGGGCACGATTCACCGCCGCCGATTTCGATTTCATCGTCCGCACTCTCTCTCGTTCCCGCGGCGACTGCGTTTCGCTGGTCGATCTTTTGGGCGACTCTGAAACGCGCGACTCGATTCTCGATCATCCGCACCTGGTCGAGACCATTCTTTCCAACGCGGGCCATCTCCACATCTCGTCCCAATTTTACTTTTACGTCCTGGCCCGGTACGTCTTGCAGCAAGCCGGCATCGGCGATCGGAAACTTTGCGATTATGTCGGCTCGCTCCTCGAGACTTTTTCGCGCGCGAACCAATTGCAGAGCCCGGACAGGATCGACAACCCCGAAATGATCGGGGCTCGCGAAGGCTTTCGGAGTCGCGCCCATGAGTACATTTCCGATATGCTTATCGCGCTCACCCGGGCCACGCCCGAGCAAACCTTCCTTTTGCGCGCGCACGTGGGAAATTACTCGCTTTTCATCAGTGGCATCTTTCACGAGAACACTCAGCGCCGGAGTCTTCGCGGTGCGCCCGACATCGAATTTTACGAACAAGTCGGTCGCAGCAATTATCAACTCGTCGCTTCGCACGAAACCGCGCGCCGCTGCGAGCTCACCGATGTCTTTGCCGGGTTAGCCGATCGCTTCCACGACGTTCGTCTCGCGCTCAACGACCTTTCCGATCGTTTGCTTCATCTCGATGAAGATGCGCGGTCATCCCTCGTTTTGTGACCGAGACGCTCTTCAGTCAGATCCAAAAACTTTTCGAGCGCACCTACGCGCAGGTCGGGATCAATCTGGAAGATTGTCTGATTGATCGCGACCGCTGCGCGCAATTGTCGATCTTGGCCGGTAAATCGGCGCGCGAATTGAGTGAGCTCGCCCGGACATTTCTGCGCACGGCCGACGATCGCCTTTACGTCGGTATTTATTATTCCCGTTGGCTGATCGAACAGCTCGAGCGGCACGATCCCCGCGCCGGATTAAGCGAACACAACATCCGCTCGCTCATCACGTTCGTCGAAGAAATCAATCACGCCCTTCACGCCGCGCTTCAATTCAAGAATGGCGCGCGCGAGATCGCATCGGAAGATTTTGCCCGCAACCTCGAGCTCCAGGCCCAAGTCGATACCTATCTCGTTCTCCTTTTGTTCGTTGCCTTCTTTCGGAAAACCCAGCGCATTTCACGCACCGATCGTCGCTGGCTTCGCTTTCATCTTTTCGCGCGCCAATGCCCCAAAGCGTTTCGTGATCGAAACCTCCGCGCGCGTTATCTGGAAACGACCGAGCTGGCCGCGAGCTACACCCACTATCTCGATTCCCTGAATGGTATGCGCCGGCTCGATGAAATTCGGCGGTTTCGCTTGCTCGATTATTCCGGCAAAAGAGAACAGATTCTCGCGTTGCCTGGCGGAGAAATTTCTTCGCGGCGCGTGAATTTAATTTGCGAAAATTGAAACCCGGTCGCTAAATACGGCGTGTTCAGTTTGACGATGCTCGGGAGCGGCAGTGCCGGGAACAGTGCGCTCGTCGCGACGGATCATTGCAAAATTCTGATCGATGGCGGCCTCAGCGCGCGACAAATTGTGCTTCGGCTCGAGCAATGCGGCGTGATGCCGGAACAACTCGACGGTGTTCTGCTCACCCATGAGCACGGCGATCACGTTTGCGGACTGGAAGTGCTCTGTCGCAAGTTCGCGGTGCCGATTTATGCAAACGCGCAAACGGCCGAAGCCGTCCGCTGCGATGCGGCCCTGGATCGACATCGGAACTGGCGGATCTTTCGCACCGGAGCCGAGTTCAAGATTTGCGACATCTCGGTGCAAACTTTTCCGGTGCCGCACGATGCGGTCGATCCCGTTGGCTTCGCGTTTTATGCCGGAGCGACCGGCCTCGGGTTTATCACCGACTTGGGTTACGCCACAAAGATGATCGTGGAACGGCTTCGGCAAGTGCACACGCTCGTGATCGAAACCAACCACGACGAAAAATTGTTGCAGAGCGATACGCACCGGCCCTGGCCGGTGAAACAGCGGATTCAGTCGCGGCACGGGCATCTTTCTAATAACGCGGCCGCCACCGTTATCGAAGAATTGCTTCCCGGAAAAATCGATCGGGTCGTGCTTGGACATCTCAGCCGCGATTGCAACACGCCCGCGCTCGCGCTCCAAACCGTGCGCGAGGCGCTCAACAAATCCGGCAGGATCGACATCGAACTTTTTTGCGCCACCCAATCGGATGTCAGTCCCCGGTTTCGCATCGGCGAAACTGAGCTCGGCGCGTTTCAGCCAACTTTCGAAAACGCATTTTTCCCGGCAGCATGAGCGCGGTTGCGGTCGAACATCGACGGTCAGGGACAGCCGCTGCAGATGAAATGAAAATCCGCGACGCGGTGGAGTCGGATTTGCCCGCGATCATAAAAATTTACAACGCCGCGATCGTGACGCGCATTGCCACCGCGCAGCTGGAGACAGTCACGCTGGAAGAGCGACACGGCTGGCTGAAGGAACATTCGGCGGATCGACATCCGTTTTGGGTCTTGGATATCGATCGGCAAATCGCCGGTTGGCTCACGTTAAAGCCTTTTTTGCCGCGCTGTGCTTATCGCGGGACGGCGGAAGTGAGCGTCTATGTGGATGAGAAATTCCGGCGGCGCGGAGCTGGTCGAACACTACTCGGCGAGGCGATCGCGCGCGCACGATCGTTGAAAATCGACGCCATGGTCGGCCTCATTTTCACCCACAACGAACCGAGCTTGAAATTGTTTGAACAGCTTAGATTCGAAAAATGGGGGTTGCTCCCGCGCGTTGCCCGACTCGACGACGTCGAACGCGATCTGACCATACTGGGTCGCCACGTTTGAGATCGACGTTCGAATTTAAACTTCTTCCGGACCGACAACGAGATGGATGAGGC
>Ga0209328_10000052_pt1 | contig 19961 bp, 20 predicted proteins | sample JacPinW_OM3H0_M1_FD_187954 | JGI IMG/M metagenome (GOLD analysis project Ga0209328, IMG submission 187954) | Forest soil microbial communities from Algoma, Ontario, Canada - Jack Pine, Ontario site 1_JW_OM3H0_M1 (SPAdes) (version 2) | ecosystem: Environmental > Terrestrial > Soil > Boreal... | reverse complement strand
TTCAAGCCGCGGTTGACCAGCTAAGCCGCGCCATCGCTACCGCGCGGCGGAGCGAGCCACTTTCGACCGTCAGCGCCATTACCCGGGAAGCTCCGCTCGCGAGCCTGTTTGTCGCATTCCTGTTGGGCGTCGCGGTAATGCGCCGACGCTAGATCGATGCCGGACGGTGGCTAGATTGCAAACCTGTCACCACAGCAAAAAAACCCGCCGGACATGTGCCGGCGGGTTTTCTGCGGCTGCTGCTTGAATATGCGTGGGCGACTTACCAACGATCGCCGCCGACGCCCACACCGACGCTCACGCCGGGTGACCGAATGCCGACGCCTGCACGGGGACCGTCATCCCAATCGCGATAGCCTCGGCGTTCGATGTATCGCTCTCGGGGCGCATAATAATCGTAAGAGTCTCGGATGATGACACGACTGCCGCCGCGGGTGCGATAGCATCGTCCGTCCTCATGACAGATCATGCGAACCGGCTGCAGCAGATCTGAATTTGTATGTTCGCTGCTGGTGTAGAGATCGGAAGCATTTGCGCTACCAACAAACAACGCGCCGGCGCCCGCCAACAGCGTGATCGCGAGTTTCCTCATAAGTTCCTCCGTCCGAATGCTGCCCTTCGGCTCAAACCTCGCCGCTCTCATTTGTTCCCGGAGATTTGACTGGGTGCACATATCGACCATGTCGATTTTTGCTAGACAAAAATCTGCCGCCGTTGCAGTTCGGGAACTGGCGTCGCAGGAAACATTTGGCGATACAGGCCGCGTCCGCAAGCGATCGAAAGTTCCAGGCGCATGGAACGAATCAGCGAACAATGCCATCATTGGGTGCCCCATGTCGAACCTGCGCTCATCGTGACCGGACTGAAGCGGAACCCAGCTCTCGTGCCCGACATTGTCAGCAGCAATCGCGACTGGGCGCCCCGGCGAGCGCAGGAATCAAAGCTGCGGGAGCTCGACAATCTGCTCGCCGGTCGCAGCCTTGAGAATCCCATCGATACCGAAATCGAGCGCGCGGTTCTGCTCGGCGCCCTCAACCGGCGAGAGGACGCCCAGCAAGCCTTCGTCGATGTCTTGCGCCGAGTGCCCGAAAATTTCAGTGCGCTCAATGAATTCGGAACGTTGCTGACGAATATGGGCGCGATCGACGCTGCCTGCCGGGTGTATGCCGAGGCGATCGCACACCACCCGCAGAATCCGATTGGACATGTAAACCTGGCTAACCTGCTGTTTCGCGCCAACCGGCACACGGAGGCGCGCGAGCACTACGAGACCGCGCTGCGGATCGATCCGGAACACGCGCAGGCGCATCAGGGATTAGGTGCCGTGCTGTCCGATCTCGGCGACCGCGCTCGCGCCCGGCATCATTTCCAGAAAGGGTTTTCCGGTCACGCCATTTCGACCTTGCCCTATCGCGGGACCAAGCCTCCGATCTCGCTGCTGCAACTCGTCTCTTCCGGCGGCGGCAACATCCCGACCGCCGCATTCCTGAACGACAGCGTGTTCCTAACCTCGGTGATTATCGCGGACTATCTCGACCCGCAGCTCGCGCTGCCGCCGCATCAATTGATTTTCAACGCCATTGGGGATGCAGACCTTTGCGAACCCGCGCTCGAGGCTGCCGCGCGTTTGATAACTCGATCCAGCGCACCCGTTATCAACGATCCCAGCGCGGTCATGAAAACCGGCCGCATCGGCAATGCCCGACGGCTCGGCGCGGTCCCCGGCGTCGTGACCCCGCGAACCATGATCACGGCTCGCGACATCCTTGCCGGCCCGGACGGCGCCACGTCGATCGCCGACCATCGATTTACGTTTCCGCTACTGTTGCGTTCTCCCGGCTATCATACCGGGCGCAACTTCGTGCTGGTTTCGTCGGCGGCCGCATTATCTGCGGCTGCGGCGAGCCTTCCCGGAGACGAGCTGCTCTTGATCGAATATCTCGATGCAAGGGGCCAGGACGGCAACGCGCGAAAATACCGCGCGATGATGATCGCAGGCCGGATCTATCCCCTGCATCTGGCGATATCGCGGGACTGGAAAGTGCATTATTTCACCTCGGACATGGCCGACAGGCCGGACCATCGCCAGGAGGAAGCGAGTTTTCTCGGCGATATGCGGGCAGCGCTTGGAGACAGCGCGATGGCGGCGCTGGAACGGATACGGGACATTCTCGGTCTCGACTATGCCGGCATCGATTTCGGGCTTGGTCCGGACGGCGATCTGTTATTGTTTGAAGCCAATGCAACCATGGTGGTTACTCCGCCAGCCCCCGACGAGCGCTTTGCGTATCGGCGCACCGCTGTCACCACCATCCTTGATGCCGTTGTCGCCATGATCCTGCAAAAATCGGCCGAGCCAACGCGAGCTTAGGCGACGTTCTCATGCGCTGCTGTTCCCGCAGGGCCTGACACCGTGAGCCGGATTCCTGAAATTTCAAAAATAAGCCATTTCGTCAGGAACCGGACATAGCCGAAATGCTTATTTGAGCTAGTGCTGCGTTCGGCCATCCGGCTGTCGACTGCTCGGCCAAAAATGGCCGTGCAGCACTTTTTCTGCAGGGGATAGAGACGAGCCTAAGGAGGCGCTCATGGTTGGCGTGAGAAGCGACCGTGCCCGCGCACGCGCCCGGGATTTGCTGGCGACGATCTATCCAATTCCCGACGATCCTGAATTCCACCGCCTGCGCGAACTTGCAATCGAATATATCCAGGAGGCCGATCGGTTAGAGGCCGAGAAAAAGGGTCGCGTCGCCGAATCCGACGAATTGATCTCGACGGCCCTCGACGCGGTGGCGCGGGATTACTTTGTGCGCGCCCTGCTGCGCACCGCGTCGCAGAGGAAGCGCTAACCAAGCGGCGCGTCGCCGCCAATTGGTTCTACGCCCTCGCATCCTACCGCTGAAACACAGCATAACGTTTGCGCCAGCCCACTGGAATCTGCTGCGGAGCAGCAAGTTTTCTCAAATTTAATTTGAGCCATTCGGCCATCGCCTCATCTCCTCCACGTTTCAACGCCATCTGTTAAATCAAAAGTGATTGAGGAAACGATGAAGAGGGGAATTGCGGTTCTAGCCTGCGTGTGCGCGCTCACTGCGGGCGTGTATTTTGCCATCAGCAGGTGGGGCATTCGCCATGAGACGTTGAATTTCTTCGATGCCGCCCGGCAACGGCCCGTCTCGGTCGATCTTGCGGTGCGCCGGGACTACGAGATGAAGGCGAATGACGGTTACTGGAAGCTTCCGGTCGCCATTATCAGCAACGGCAATACCGTCAGGAACACCGAGTACTCATTTCTGGCCAATTTGCTTGCGGCGCGAGGATATCTGGTAGCCAGCATTCAGCAGGATCTTCCGACCGACCCGCCGCTGGTCACCAAGGTCGGCTTGCCCTATGTCGGCCGGCGGGCCGTTTATGAGAAAGGCGAAGCCAATATTCTGTTTGTGCTCGGCGAATTGAAGAAACTGCAGCCGAATGCAGATTACGCGCATCTGACCCTTGTCGGACATTCAAATGGCGGAGACATCTCCATGTTCTGCGCCAAACAACATCCTGAACTGGTGTCGAAGGTCATCACGCTCGACAATCTGCGGGTGCCATTTGTGCTGGGCGACAGGCTGAAGATTCTGTCGTTCCGCTCAAAGGACCCTAATTTCAAGACCGATCCCGGTGTTTTGCCGACCCCGCAGCAGGCCAAAGCGGGGGATATCGATATCGTCAACACTAAATTTCAGCATACCGATATGAGCGACCGCGGTCCCGACGCCGTGAAACAGCAGATCCAGGCCACGCTCGATCACTTCCTGAGCGACGGTTCGAGCAGCGAGCTTGCTCCGGCGGCCACCGATAACCTGATCGTTTCCAACGCCGGCGCGCCGCTTCCTTGAGCGTGAAAGTCCACGAGCCTGTAAGCCCACAAGCCTGTAAGCCCGACGAGCGTGTAGGCCCAAATGCAAATCCCTGCCGGTCAGACCGACAGGGATGCGCAGAAAGGTTGACAGACGGCGAGCAATCGCCCGGTGGCCCGTCAAGGACCTGCGCTGCGATTGAAGTCCACGGCGCAAACCCACGCAAGACTATTTTGTGGGCAAACCATGAAGGCCCGTGTGTCCGAGCGCGCACCTGCTCGATGCGAGTTGACCGCGGTCACGCCACCGGGCGCGCTAAAATTTGCCTTTCGACGCGTCTTTAGTGGCAGACATGACGTCGCCGGTGATCCGTTTCATATGGTCTCCGGCGTTGGTAAACTGGCTTTTGAGAAACTCCGATTGAATTTGCATGGCCTGCTGCAGATCGGTTGCGTGTACCAGCTTCCGCGCATGCTCGAATGCGGCCTTCATATTCTGTTCGGTGAACGTGAGAGCCTGTTTGGAAATTTCCGCTCCCGGATTCGGGACCGACGCGATCGATTTACTTGCCGCGTCAAAAAACATCCCGAACGCTTTTTCCGCCTGATCGATGGTTCTTTCGGCCAAATCACGCAATTCAGCCGGGACTTCGAGTTTTGGTTCCATAATGCTCGCCTCCTGCCCTTCAGGTCGAGCGGTACCACATTTCCAGGACGGCGTCTTTGCGGCGTTCGCCTGGGAGGCCGGACTTAGGCGGACCCGCGGGGCAAAAACCGCCACTCGGTCCGGAACCCAAATCCGGCTCGCAAGTTCTCTCTCCTGTATCATCCATCCCAAAGCAGGAGATTCTCATGCGATCCAAACTTGCCATCTCAGCCCTCGTGCTCGCATCGCTATTGGGAGCGACGGCGATCGCATCGGCCCAGACGACGCAGCCGGCTCCCGGCGCGTCGAGTGAAGGCAATGTCGGACCAGGGACCACGAATTCCAAAATGAAATCCGGCAAGGTGAAATCCAGCAAGATGAAGTCCAACACGACCACCGGAATGAGCGCTCACTCCAGCAAAGGCGATAACGCGAGCAAGAGCACCGACAAGAACAGCGACAGCAAGTAGGGCCTGTCCGTATTGACGGGCCCATATAGCCCATCGAGCCAGCGCGTATTCGGCAAGGGCGCGCCCTCGGACCTGATCCGAGGGCGGAGTGTTTTTCGATCAGATTTACAGCTGCCGCTCGCACGCGGTGGCTTTTTGGCGTCCAAAGTACGGCGCCGCCCGGAACCCAACTCCGCAAGGTAAGTTCTCATCCCGCATCACCATCATGCAAGGAGGAGATTGCCATGCGTTCCAAGCTCGCTATCTCAGCCATCGTGATCGCCGCATTGGTCGAAGCGACGGCGATCGCATCGTCCCAGACGCAGCCGGCTCCCGGCGCGTCGCGTGAGAATAAGGCTGCAACCGACGCCAGCAAGTCCAACAAGACACCCGGCACGACGACGGGTTCGGCAACGAAAGCCCACGCCTACAAGGGCGTTCTGCCCAATCCGTCCTTCCAGGACAGCCGGGACTCCGGCACTGGCCGCGGAAAATAGCCTGGTTCGCTCGTTGAAGGGCGGATGTACCTCTTCGACACCTCGCGCGAATTCCGAATGACAACGTACCCGCGAACTTGAACGAGGGGCGACAGCGGCTTGTTCGCAATTCGATCCCAGGCGACGGCGTAGACGGGAGTGCGGCGCGCAGGTCTCACATTTTAGTGACCCATTTGGCCGATGTTTTTCGCTGGCCATCGAAATAAACGATCCCGGCTGATGTTCTCATATGTAACTGACGCGACAGGAGAGAGTCCTCGCAATGCCCACGGCTGCCCTGGTCTCTCTGGCGACATCGGTCCCTCCACACGTGTTTTTGCAGAAGGATGTCCTGCCCGCGGCATGGGATGGATTCGGCAGCCGCTTTCCCGAATTCGAAAGGTTTTCGAGCATTTTTTCGAACACCGGAATCATCAAGCGTCATGCCGTAAAACCATTCGACTGGTATCTCGAACCGCGAACCTGGCCGGAACGCACCGAGGCTTTTCTCGAAGGCGCCGAGGCGCTGTTTGTCGAGGTCGCCGAAAAGGCACTGGCCGACGCTGGCCTCACTGGCCGCGATATCGACACCATCGTCACCGTCACCTCCACCGGGATCGCAACGCCGAGCCTGGAGGCGCGCGTCGCCCGCCGAATGGGTTTCCGGTCCGACGTGATGCGGGTGCCGGTCTTCGGTCTCGGCTGCGCCGGCGGCGCCTCGGGCCTGTCGATCGCGTCGCGACTGGCGCAGGCCCGGCCCGGTACCAACGTGCTATTGGTGACGATCGAGCTTTGCTCGCTTGCCGTGCGCCACGACCAACTCACCAAGGCCAACATCGTTGCCATCAGCCTGTTCGGCGACGGCGCCGCGGCCGTGATCTTGCGCGCCGGCGATGGCGGGGCGACGCGGATCGAGAATGCCGGCGAACACCTTTGGCCCGATACGCTCGGCGTCATGGGCTGGAGCGTCGATCCGGAAGGCTTTGGCGTTATCTTTCGCCGTACCATCCCCGATTTCGTCACCGCGCATCTCAACCCGGCCGTGGTGCAGATTCTCACGAACATGCAGCTCTCGATGACGGACATCGACCGGTTTGTCTGCCATCCCGGCGGCGCCAAAGTGATCGTTGCGCTGGAGTCAGCGCTTGCGCTCGACCAGGGCACGCTCGACTGCGAACGGGAAGTGATCGCCGATTACGGCAACATGTCCTCACCCACCGTGCTCTTCGTATTGGAAAAAATCCGCGCCAAGGGACTGCCGGCGCGGTCACTATTGACGGCGCTCGGACCCGGCTTCACCGCAAGCTGCGTCGCGCTGCGGCATGCTGCGTGACTTCTGCTGAACTCATTCTCGGCATCGTCACGCTGCAGCGTGCCGCGGAGCTTTTGATTTCCAGCCACACCACAAGCAAGCTCATGGCCTGCGGTGCCGTCGAGGTCGCCCGCAGGCATTATCCGCTGATCGTGGCGGTGCACGCGGCATGGCTGATATCGCTGTGGGTCCTGGGACACGATCAGCCGGTGAACATCGCTTTCTTGCTGTTCTATCTCATCCTGCAGGGTCTTCGTTTCTGGGTGATGTGGACGCTTGGCCGGCGCTGGACAACGCGGATCATTGTTCTGCCGGATCAGCCTTTGGTGTCGGCGGGACCGTATCGGTTCCTGCCGCATCCCAACTATGCCGTGGTTGCCGGCGAGATCGCGGTACTTCCGTTGGCCCTCCATCTTCCTTTGCTGGCTATCCTCTTCACTATCCTCAATGCTGTGGTTCTCGCCATCCGCATCCCTGCTGAAAACCGGGCTCTCGTCGTCGCCTCGTCGCGTAAGACGACGCTTGGCGTTCGATGAGCAAGCCCGCCGACGCGCCGGGTGAGGTTCGCCCGGCAACATGGGCTGGCTTCATCCTGATGTGCCTTGGGATGTTCATGGCGATCCTCGACATTCAAGTGGTGGCGACCTCGCTGCCAAGGATCCAGGACGCGCTGGCAATTTCGCGGGATGCGATGAGCTGGATTCAAACCGCCTATCTGATTGCCGAGATAACAGCCATTCCGCTGACCGGTTGGCTGACACGCGTGCTGACGCTGCGCTGGCTATTCGTGGCTGCGATCGGCCTTTTCACCCTCGCCTCCATTGGCTGCGCCTTCAGCGGCAATTTTGTCACCCTGGTCGGCTTCCGCGTGCTGCAGGGCTTTGCGGGAGGCACGCTGATCCCGGCGGTGTTCTCCGCGGTCTTCCTGCTGTTTCCGCTCCGCTTGCATCCCATTGCCACCACCATGGCCGGCGTCATGGCCGTGCTGGCGCCAACCGTCGGACCGGTGGTCGGCGGCTGGATCACCGAAACCTATTCCTGGCATTGGCTGTTTCTGATCAACGTCGCGCCAGGCATCATTGCGGCAGCCGCCACGCCATTGCTGCTGCCCGGCGCGAAACCTCGCTTCGCCGATCTGGCCACGCTCGATGGAATATCTCTCGCCCTGATGGCGATTGCGCTGGCGAGCCTGGAGATCGGCCTGAAGCAAGCCCCGCACGACGGCTGGCTGTCTCCGCTCTGCGCCGCCCTGTTCTTGCTGAATGCCGCCGCCGCAACGCTGTTTGCCGCCAGGACATTGAGGGCAAAACATCCCGTGGTCGAGCTGTCGACATTGAAAAACCGCTCGTTTGCGATCGGCTGCGCCTTGAGTTTTTGTTTCGGCGTCGGGTTGTTCGGCTCGGTCTATCTGATGCCGGTGTTCCTCGCCTATGTCAGAAGGCATGACGCCTTCGAAATCGGCACCATCATGCTCGTCACCGGCGTCGCGCAACTGGTGACCGCGCCGATCGCGGGCGCGCTGGAGAGCAGGTTCGATCCGCGCCGGCTATCGGCCGTGGGGTTTGCCCTGTTTGCGTTTGGCCTGGGCTGTAGCGCCCTGCAGAGCCGCACCGCCGATTTCGACGAGATGTTCTGGCCGCAAGTGCTCCGCGGCGTCGCGATCATGTTCTGCCTGCTGCCGCCGACGCGACTGGCGCTCGGCGCGCTGCCCGAGGCGGAAGTGCCGGACGCCAGCGGCCTGTTCAACCTGATGCGGAACCTCGGCGGCGCAATCGGCATCGCATTGATCGATACCATTCTCTATGGACGCACCGGCGGGCACGCTGAAGCCCTGCGCGACCGGCTGATCGCGGGCGACATCACGGCTGCGCAGGCGATCGGGCTTGATCTAACGTTGTTCACGCACCGGCCTCCCGGTATCTCGGACGCGGCAGCCGAGGCCTATGTTCGTCCGATGGTCGAGAAGGCGGCATTTGCGCTCAGCACCAACGAAGCCTGGGCGCTGCTCGCCCTTGCGGCGCTGCTCGGACTTTTGCTCGTGCCATTCGCGGGCCCGCCGCCGCAACGCCCAAAGGCAGACGAAGTTCGCTAGCGCTCTATCGGCCAATTCCCAAAGACGCTACGCTGTCTCCAACGCTGACCCGGCATCTTAGGAAGCGACTGCGATGAAACTCGCGCGCCGCCAGTTCCTGCAGCTAGCGACGGTGGCAGCCGGCCTTCCAACCGTCTCGCGCATCGCAAACGCGCAAACCTATCCGGCGCGGCCCGTGCGTATTGTCGTCGGTTTCGCCGCTGGCGGCGCACCCGACATCGCGGCGCGCCTCGTGGCGCAATGGCTGTCCGAACGGCTCGGTCAGCAGTTCATCATCGAGAACCGGCCGGGTGCCGGCGGCAATATCGCCACCGAGGTCGTGGTGGAGGCGGCGGCGGATGGCCATACGCTCCTGTTGATCAACATATCGAATGCGGTCAACGCGACGCTCTACCAAAGGCTAAAATACGATTTCATCCGTGACATCGCGCCGGTTGCGAGCATCAGCCACGAAAACTACGGCATGGAGGTGCATCCATCGTTTCCGGCGAAGACGGTCCCGGAATTCATCGCTTATGCCAAGGCCAATCCAGGCAAGCTCAACATGGCGTCGCCCGGCAACGGTACCGGGCCTCATATGGCCGGCGAGTTGTTCAAGATCATGGCCGGCGTCGACATGGTACACGTGCCCTATCGCGGTTCGCCGCCCGCCCTGACCGATCTGCTCGCCGGGCAGGTGCAGGTGATGTTTAGTCCGCTGTCCTCGTCGATCGAGTACGTCAGAGGCGGCCAACTTCGCGCGCTGGCCGTAACCACGGCTGTCCGCTCGGAAGTCCTGCCCAATCTCCCGACGGTGGGAGAATTCGTGTCGGGTTACGAGGCAAGCGGCTGGTTCGGCGTGGGCGCACCCAGGAAGACGCCCGTCGAAATTATCGAGAGACTCAACCGGGAGATCAATGCGGGCCTCGCCCATCCGAAACTGAAGGCGCGACTTGCCGACCTCGGTGCCGCGGTATTCATTGGTTCGCCATCCGACTTCGCAAAGCATATCGCCGAGGAAACCGAGAAATGGGGCAAAGTGATCCAGACCGCCAACATCAGGGCCGACTAGAGTGCGGCCTCGATTGCAGTCCGGCTCCTTGACGGCACCCAACGACCGCAGTCCGTGATAACATGGTGTCTATTGAGCCGCGCCATAGCCGCAGAGGGAGGGTAGGATGACGACCGCAACGGAAGGAAGGGAACTCACCCAAGTCGGCGCCGGTACCGTCATGGGTGAGCTGATGCGGCAGTACTGGATTCCCGCCGCACAGTCATCGGAACTCGCGCGCGACGGCGCGCCGGTTCGGCTGATGCTGCTCGGCGAAAAACTGATCGCATTTCGCGACAGCGCAGGTCGGGTCGGCGTGATGGACCATCGCTGCCCGCACCGCTGCGCTTCGCTCTTCCTCGGACGCAACGAGGAAGGCGGGCTCCGCTGCATCTATCACGGCTGGAAGTTCGACGTCGCGGGCAACTGCCTCGACATGGCGAGCGTGCCGCCGCAGCAGGATTTCAAGCACAAGGTGAAGGCCAAGGCCTACCCGGCCGTCGAGCGCGGCGGGGTGGTCTGGGTCTATATGGGATCGAGCGCCAAGATACCGCCGCTACCGGGGTTTGAAATCCTTGACGTTCCCGATGACGAAGTCAGCGTCACCTTCATTCAGCGCGAGTGCAATTACCTGCAGGCGCTGGAGGGCGAGATCGATACCTCGCATTTCGGTTTCCTGCACGCCGGCCACGTCGACCCGGACGATGTGCCGGAGAACGATCCGGTCCACTACACCATCACCAACCGTGCGCCCGAGTACCATATCACTGATACCCCCTGGGGCACGCAGTACGCCGCCTATCGCCCGGCCGGCGCGGATAGCACCTACTGGCGCTTCGCCAACTTCCTGTTTCCGTTCTGGAGCCAGGCACCCAACGGCGAGTTCGGGAGTCACCTGCATGCGCGCGCCTGGGTGCCGCTCGACGACGGCCACACCATGTTCTGCTTCCTGCGCTGGAAGCGCGGCGTATCGGCGCTGACGCAGCCGCAGCCGGCCTTCAAGGACGGCAGGCCGATCGGCGGCACCGGGCGCGGCAACAAGTTTCTGCCGAACACGACAGATTGGCTTGGCCGTTGGCGGCTTACCGCAAACGCGAGCAACGATTGGGGGATCGACCGCGACGCCCAGCGCAGCAATGCAATCTATAGCGGGATCGACGGCATCCATTTGCAGGACCAGGCGATCACCGAGAGCATGGGGCCGGTCACCGATCACGCGTGGGAGCATCTGGCTCCATCGGATCAGATGATCACGCGCTCGCGCCGGCGCCTGCTGATGGCGGCCCGCGCGTTACGCGACAAGGGCGTCTTGCCGCCGGGTGCGGAGGATGCCGAGGTATTCCGCGGGGCGCGCAGCGGCTACTTCACCAGCGACGACAAGAGCTCGTGGCAGGACATCTATCTCAGGCAACTGGCTGAGGCGGTGCACCCTTCCCCCACCCCGCTGCGTGCGGCGGAGTAGACGGCACGACCAGCGCAGCTTCGACACCGGGCTATTTCGACGTCGAATCTTTTGAAAGCAGCGCGATCGCCTCCTGCACCGTGGTCATGAACTGCGCCGGGAAGATGATGGTGGAGTTCTTCTCGATCGAGATCTCCGCCATGGTCTGCAGGGTGCGCAGCTGCAGCGCCACCGGATGTTGGGTGATGATGTCGGCCGCCTCACCGAGTTTTACTGCCGCCTGGTACTCGCCTTCAGCAGCGACGATCTTGGCACGGCGCTCGCGCTCGGCCTCGGCTTCCTTGGCCATCGCCCGCTGCATATTGTCCGGCAGCGTGATGTCCTTGATCTCGACCGCCGTCACCTGGGTGCCCCAGGGCTCGGTGTGAATGTCGATGACGTTCTTGATCTGGTCATTGATGCTTGCGGTGTCCGCCAATAGCTCATCGAGCTTGAAGCGTCCGACCACATTGCGAACTGTGGTCTGGCTGATCTGGTTGATCGCGTTGTAGACATTCTCGATCGCGATCACGGCTCTTTCCGGATCAGTGATGTGATAGTAGGCGACCGCGGCGATATCGATCGAGACATTGTCCCTGGTGATGATTTTTTGCGACGGGATCTGCATGGTGACGGTACGCAGCGACACGCGCACCATCTGCTGGATCGGTACGAAGATCAGCGTCAGCCCGGGGCCGCGGACGCCCGCAAACCTGCCGAGCAGAAATACCACCCCGCGCTCGTATTGCCGGAGCACGCGAAGTGAAACGATGACATAGAAGGCAACTAGGATCACAAGAATGTAAATAAAGCCCATGGTGTCCTCACCGGTCGTTTTGCGTGAACACTACCACTTTGTGGTGAACTCACCACCGTGTGATCGGCAAAAAGCGGAAGCAAGAAGCGGGTCTCTGATTGCCGTACCGTGACGTGGGTCGGTTGGGCCGCCGGGCCCTTGCACGGTGCGATGACCGGGCGGCTCGAAGCCAACCGATTCGGTTGCGCTTCGCGTGTGCAAGGATCACGTCGAGTTTATCGTCGGCTCGGCATATCCACTCCGCATCAAACTCAGACCTCGGAGGGAGCGGTCTCCGGACGCATGGCAGTTGTGAGCGCAATCCGTTCCTGCCCGACAACAGCAGCGCCTTCGCCTATCAGCCGAAGAGCCCGCTTGCGAAGAGCGCGACGCATCGCGCCAGGAAGCCAGCTGACAATCAATAACAATCGCCTGCTTCGCGGCCTTTGAAGCTAGATTTCAAAGGCCGCGATGGCCCCTGGGACGCACGTTGCCTATCGCCAGAAATCTCGCAGCGCAGTTGCCAGTTCAACCGACCGCTCCCAGGGAAAGAACAATTTCGCGCCTTCCAGTTCGAGGACGTCGCGCGCGCCCGGGATAGCGCCGCGCAGCCAATACGCCCATTTCATGGGAAAGAACTCGTCGGCTGTGCCCCAAACAATCAGCGTCGGAGCCTCCAGTTTGCGAAGCAAGGGTTCGACGGCAACCGTCTGCTTGTTATCGAACGAGGTAATAAAGCGCTCGAGATTGCGCACCGACGCCGGAGAATCGAACAGCGGTTCAAGCCAGGTTTTGAAGTCCTCGGGGGTCAATCGTTCCGGATGTTCAAAGCCGGTGCCAAAACTCGTTCTGGCGAACGCCACGTCTTCAAGCATGCGCTGGCCGATCGCGCCAAGGCCGCCCGCCTTCGCCAGCCTGTGCAGCGGCTCGGCTTGCTTCGGCGGCCAGTTGTTGTGCGTGTCGCAATCGGTCAGCGCCAAGCTCCTGATGCGCTCGGGATGGCGTGCAGCGAAAATCTGCGCTATCCCGCCGCCGCTGTCATTGGCGACGACATCCACGGACTCGAATTTCATGGCCCGGCAGAACGCTGCGAGCATGCCCGCCTGAGCGTCGAACGAAAGGTCCTGGTCGGTGCAGGCGCGCGTCGCGCCATGCGCGAGCAGATCAACCGCGATGCAGCGCCTGACATCGGCGAGATGCTCGATCAGGCTGTCCCAGAGATGACCGTTCAGGAGAACGCCATGGACAAAAATCGCCACCGGTCCCGATCCGGCCTGCCGGTAGGCGATGTTTCCGAAGTCGGTCGCGACATATTTGTATTCCTGATCTGAAAACGGCGGTCTGGTCGGCATTGGGGTTGTCCTTAGGTTGTGGCTCGTTGGATACGGGATCGCTTTAGTCGGCTAAATCGAATGGCATGCCCTGCCCTCACCCTTTGGCGGGATGGTCTAAGGCAAGCGACGCGACCGCCAAGCCGAGACCAATGGCGTCGATCACATAAAGCGCGAGGATGGTTGGACTGTAGCCCGCGACGCCCGCATTGAGCGCAAAGCTGACCAGTCGGCCCGCGAGCAGGCCGCCATAGATGGCGCCTAACACAACGAACGATGTCTGCCGTGAAAGCTGGCCGAACAAAGAGGCCGTGCAGACCGCCGCGGCCGCCAGGAAGAACCCGGAATACTGCGCTCTGATTTCGTTGATCCCGCCGGTGTTGACGATCCCAAGGCCGAGCTTTGCGGCAAAGCTTTCCGGCGCGGTAGCGCTACTCCATGTCGTCACCAGGAAGAACAGGATATTGATCACCAGAACAGCGGTGCCAAAAATGGGCGGCATGGCCGAAACCTTTCAGATGCGCCGCTTATGAAATAGGATGCGCAGGCGGCGGGCTAACGATCTACATAATCCGATTATGTTACATTTTCTACTTATGTCAAGGGGCAGGACGATCGGCTATGGTGAAATCGCGCAAGGAGCAAAATCTCGAAGCGACCCGCGCGGCGTTGATGGCGGTGGCCCGGAAACATTTTGCCCGCGACGGCTATTCCGATGCGGAGATCGGCAAGATTGCCGCCGATGCGCGGGTTACGACGGGCGCCGTCTATCATCACTTCGCCAGCAAGAAGGGGCTGTTCATCGCGGTCGCGGAGGATCTGGAGGCGGAGATATTGGCAGCGGCCGCTTCCGTCACATCGGATGATCCCTGGCAGCGCCTCAAGCTGGGCTTCGAGAAGCTGATCGACCTCTGTGCGTCGCCTTCGGTGCAACGCATCACCTTCGTGGAGGCGCCGCAGGTGGTCGGGCCCGAGGCCTGGCGCAAGATCGAACTCCGCTACGCGTTCGGAACGTTACGCACGGTGCTTGGTGTGCTGCGCGACGCCAAGATCATCAAACCCTACCCCACCGATCTGATCGCGCGCACGCTGCTGGCGCTGTTGCACGAGACTTCCGCAGAGCTGGCTCGCTCAAAGCACGATCCGAAGGTTCGCGCGCAGATCAGCGATATGGTGACCGGCGTGTTCGACGTTTTCCTGGTTCGCTGATTTCAGCGACATCCAAGATCACTGCTGCTTTTCCCAAAATGACAGCAAGCCCTGCGAGGCCGAGCCGCCGATCACGCAGGGGATGCCGATCGCGACCTGGCCCAATGCCGCTGCCGAGACGCAGCCAAGCGCGACCGCGCCGACGCCAAGTTGGCCCCAGAAGTCGAGGTTGCGCCTTGCATCCGAACCCTTGGCCTTGAGCTCGTCCACCGCGGCGAGCGCATCCTTGCGCACCGCGCCGAGCTGCACGGTGTCGGCGGCCTCGATCACCTCGCCGAGAGGCACCTTGATCGCGTCCGGCTGGTTCGGCAACTCGCTGCGGAGAAAGTCGCGCAGTCCGGCATCGCGGACCGCGTAGCTTGCGAGCGTATAGCGCGCCATGCTGCCGACCGTCAGCTTGTCGATGGTGTCGCGGCTTTTGCTCCAGGGCAGCATCTGCATGATGCGCAGGATCGGAAGGTGGGAGCCGGTCGCGAAATAATATCCCCACAACGTATCCAGCAAGTCCTGATTACCGGCAAAAGTCTGCGCCATCTTCAGCTTCCTGTCGTCCTTGGCGAAAGGATTTTTGGTGAACACGCCGCGCAGCTTGTCGAGCATGCCGGGCTTTTCTTCCTCCAGCGGGATATTGGCGAGCGTCGGCAGCGTGCCCGCGAGGTAGCTGTCGATCATCACCTTTCGTCCCGGCATCTTGAGCGCGACCCGGCGCAGCAAATTCCGCCAGTCCGGCAGTCCCGAAAAGGCGATGGCGCGGACGATCACCCATTCGTCTTCCGCCGGCACCGGAAAGAAGCTGTTGACGAGCTGCTCGGCCTTGGCCGGGTTCGACCCGATCGCGCCGGCGATGAAACCCAAATAGATGCCGGAATTCTCCGGCTCCTTGAAGGTCTGGGCGTGAAACAGCACGCGCACGGCGGCGGGAACATGGGTGTAGTCCGGCTTGGCCCGGTAATTGTAGATCCACTGCTGCACCACGTTGAGCGATGCGCTCGGATCGATCTCGGGCGTGACCGCGGCATCCGCGGGCGCGATCAGCAAGAGACTGGCGGCGAGGAAAGCTGCGTAACGCATGTGATGCTCCGAGATGCGCGTTCGCGCCTGCGATGCTCGCAAGCCGCAAACGTTTCCGGCTGTTTTCCTAGAGCGCATTTGAAGCGGCTCTAGGACATTTTTGGGAACGCGCGGTTCGGCGCGGCGTCGAAATTATGGCAGACCGTCAACGCTGAAGCCCGCAACTGACCTTATCCCAGACATTCTTTCGCCCTGCGCGGGCAATTCGATCGCACCCTGTCGAACGGGAGACGGGCAGGATCTGATGATGCAGTCCATCGCGCCGTGCAAGCGATGCCGGTCGAACACCGCCGGCGCGATGCTGGTCGCCTCGCTCGCGCTGTTCTTTACACAGGCCGCTATGGCCGAAACCATCGAGGTGCAGGGCAATCGCCGCGTCGACGCCGAAACAGTGCGTTCGTATTTTCATGCAGCCGCCGACGGGCGGTTCGACGAGACCGCGCGCGATTCCGCGCTGAAAGCGCTGCTGGCGACCGGCGTGTTCAACGATGTAACGATCGAGCGCGCCGGCGATCGGCTGGTCGTGCATTTGCATGAAGCCCCGGTGCTTGGCCGCGTCGCGTTCGAAGGCAACAAGAAGATCCAGGACAAGGAGCTTGCAGCGATCGTCGAGTCCAAGCCGCAAGGCACGCTGCAGCGCGCCGCAGTGCAGGCCGATGTCGGCCGTATCATGGAGGCCTACCGGCACAAAGGGCGCGACGATGTCGGCGTGGTACCGCAGATCATCAACCGCAGCGACGACCGCGTCGACCTCGTCTTTGAGGTGACCGAGGGCAAGAAGACCACGGTTCGGCAAATCAACTTCGTGGGCAACAAGGTTTTCGGCAAGCGACAGCTCGCCGCCGTGATAAAAACCTCCGCCACCAACATGCTGAGCTTTCTGACCGGCGGCGACGACTACGACCCCGACCGCATCGCCGCCGATCGCGAGCAGTTGCGGCGGTACTACCGCGGCAAGGGCTATGCCGATGCCAGCGTGACTTCGGCGGCGGCCGAATACGATCCCGCGCTGCACGGATTTACGCTGACGTTCTCGATCGACGAAGGCCCGCTCTATCATTTCGGCGACATCACCGTTGTCTGCAACGTGCCGGGACTGGATTGCGAAAAGCTCCGTGGTCTGCCCGTGGCGCGGTCGGGCGCGGTATTCGACGCCGGCGCGCTGGACAAGACCGACGAAGGTCTCGCGATCGAACTGGCAAAATTCGGCTTTCCCTTTGCGCAAGCCGTTCCCCGCATCACCCGCGATGCCGAAGCGAAGCGCATTGATGTTGCCTTCACCGTCGATCAGGGCCCGCGAACCTATGTCGAACGCATCGAGATCCATGGCAACACCCGTACCCGGGAATATGTGATCCGGCGCGAGTTCGACATTGCCGAAGGCGATGCCTACAACAAGACGCTGATCGACCGGGCCGAACGGCGGTTGAAGAATTTGAACTACTTCAAGACCGTCAAGATTTCGACCAAACCAGGTTCGGTGCAAGATCGTGTCCTGCTCGACGTCGAGGTAGCTGAGCAATCGACCGGCGAGTTCACGATTTCCGGCGGCTACTCGACGACCGATGGGCTTCTGGCCGAGGTCAAGGTAGGCGATCGCGACTTCTTGGGCTCCGGCAAGGCGGTCAGCGCCGCGGTGAGCTATGGTCAGTATGCGCGCGGCATCGACCTGTCGGCATCGGAGCCATATTTCCTCGGCACCCGCGTCTCGGCCGGCATCGAGCTTTACGGCCGGCAGAATCAATCCAGCCCCTACCAGTCCTATGGCAGCGACATCTATGGCGCGACCATGCAGTTGGGCACGCCGCTGACCGAGCAGCTCGGCATGCAGTATCGTTACTCCATCTATAACCAGAGCGTCACGCTGGCTTCGTCTTCTTCGGCGGCAACGACATCGCTGCCGATCCAGCAGGCCGCGGCCGCCGGTTCGCAATGGGTCTCTTCCGTCGGCGACACCGTCTCGTATAATACGCTCGACAACAACAAAAGTCCGACCAGCGGATTCAATGCGCAGCTCAAGCAGGACCTCGCAGGTCTCGGCGGCGACGTAAAATTCCTGCGCACCACCGAGGACGTGCGCTACTATCACCCGATCAACGACGACGTGGTCAGCCTGGTACGCGCGCAAGGCGGCTACATTACCGGCTGGGGCGGTCAGCAGGTGCCGCTGCTCAACACCTTCTTCGGCGGCCCAACCATGGTGCGGGGATTTGCGCCGAACGGCTTTGGGCCGCGCGACCTCACCCCGGGCTCGACCATGGATAATGTCGGCGGCACCATGTACTGGGCGTCCACGCTGGAATTCCAGAGCAACATCCCCGGTGTGCCCGCGGAATATGGCCTCAAGGCCACCGCCTTTGTCGATGCCGGCAGCGTGTTTCGCTACAGCGGGCCGACAACGTTTCCAGGCTCTGCGCAATCGCTGCAACTCGCCAACAACAACATCGTGCGCTCTTCGGTCGGCGCCGGCCTGACCTGGGCCTCGCCGTTTGGAAACCTGACCGTCGACTACGCGGTGCCGCTGACAAAAGCCGCCTACGACGTGGTGCAGCCGCTTCGCTTCAGCGCCGGCGGGTTTTGAAAAGCTGCGCGGGCGACTCGTCTTGGATCGCAGCATTGGGAAAAAAGCCTCGGCGTGGAACCGGGTTTGCCGCCAGTTGTTGGTAAAGCAGCCATTCCAATTATGTCCGGAATCGTACATAGTGACGGCGGGTTGATGGCCCGATTTGGGTAGCGTTGCGTCTTCTCTCCGGAAACCAGAGGACACGATGCTGCAGATACCCCGACCGACGCCAACCTGCACACGCTTTCGGACAGCCGTCGAAATGCCCTGCATGAAATGCGGCGTGCAGATGCGGCTGGCCTCGATCGAGCCGCACGGCGAGAGCTTCGATTTGTTGACTTATCGATGCATCCCGTGCGTCTCGGAAGAGAGTTTTCTGCAAGCGACGTAGCTCGCTCTAGGCTTTTATAAAATCGAGCAGGTCAGCGTTGATCCGCTCCTTGTGGGTCAGAAAAAGACCGTGAGGCGCGCCCTCATAGACCTTCAACTGCGCATTGCGGATCAGCGCGGCGGTGGGCCGTCCGGTCAGCCCGATCGGCGCAGAAACGTCCTTGTCGCCGTGAAGGATCAGCGTCGGCACCGATATCTTCGACAATTCGGCGCGGAAGTCGGTCGAGGTGACCTGCTTGTTGCATTCGACCGCGACATGAAGCGGCGTCGTCAGCATCAGCTGCATCACCCAGTTTTGCAGGCCAGGCGAAGTGTCGGCGGTGAAAAACGCCTGCTTGCCGTCCTCCAGCCATTTCGCAAAATCCTGCTGCAGGACCTTGGTTCGAAAGAACTCCAGTTGCTCCGGCGGAATACCGTTCGGATTATCCGCCGTTTTCATGACGAACGGCGTCGCCGCGGGCGCGATCAGCGCAATTTTCTCGATCCGGCTCGAACCATGCCGGGTCAGATAGCGAACGACCTCAGCGACACCGAACGAATGACTGACCAGTGTCACCTGCCGCAGATCGAGCTTCGTCAGAAGCGTCGACAAATCGTCGGCAAGGCTATCGCAGTCATAGCCGCCATTCGGCACACCGGAGCGCCCGTGCCCGCGGCGGTCATAGGCGATGCAACGCAAGCCCTGTTCGCTGAGCGGAGCACGCTGATAGTCCCACATCGCAGATGGCAGCGCCCAGGCATGAATGAAGACAACCGGCTTGCCGGCGCCCCAATCGGTATACGCAAGCCGCGTTCCATCGGCGCATTCGACGTAATCTGCGCGGCGCGGCTTTTCGCGCGAAGCTGTCGGTTGCGCGCTGGCTGCTGCGCTGGCGGCGGACGCCAGCAAGCCGGCTCCAAGTGCGGTTGATGCGGCTGATTTCAACATGTGGCGGCGATCCATGGCGGTGATCCCTGATATCTGCGTTTGACGATGAGGGCGAAGGCCCCTGCTCCATCGTGGCCGCGATCATCGCGTGATCGGCGATCCCGGTCGATTACGTCAGAGGTAATTTCGCCGATGACGTCGTCATTGCGAGCCAAGCGAAGCGACGACGTCGCAGCAAAAAAGACTGTCGTCCCGGCCTTGAGCCGGGACCCATAACCACAGGCCTGTGTTGTTGCGCGAAAGCCGTCGACCAGCATCTCTCAAAACAGCCGCCGCGGCGTATGGGTCCCTGCTTTCGCAGGGACGACGGCGTATTTGTGGTTGTGTCTTCGCTTCGCTCGCAATGACGGTCTCCTCAAAACGGCTTGCTCAAGAATCGCGAA
>Ga0209328_10000050_pt1 | contig 20060 bp, 20 predicted proteins | sample JacPinW_OM3H0_M1_FD_187954 | JGI IMG/M metagenome (GOLD analysis project Ga0209328, IMG submission 187954) | Forest soil microbial communities from Algoma, Ontario, Canada - Jack Pine, Ontario site 1_JW_OM3H0_M1 (SPAdes) (version 2) | ecosystem: Environmental > Terrestrial > Soil > Boreal... | reverse complement strand
GAATGCGCGATGATCGGCCTCGGTGTGGGTGTAAGCCGTGGTGCGGACGTGCTGGAATTCCGTTTTGGCAATCGGCGATTCGTAAGCCGGAAGAGCGCGGGCCGTGCCGCCGGTTTCACAACCGCTGAGGAGAATGATTGCGATGAAAGCCGCGAGAACGGCTAGGGCGAGGCTGCGTAGCTCAGCGTGGGTCAAGGCAGATCGCTGAACTTATTAACATTTATTCACAGCCTCGCAACTTTCTTTTTTCCAGACATAATCCGAATCACTGAATCTCCGCTCAGTTCCAGTGAATTCGAAGTTCATCAAATCCGCCGAGTGGATTGTCGCGATTTTGATTTCCGCGATGGTATTGATTCTCCTGATTGTGCGGGCCACGCACGCCGGCGCGCTTTGGCGAGACGAATGTGATTCCCTGGAATTGGCACGAATGCCGACGTTCTCGGACATCGTTCACAATCTAAAATTCACATCGTTCCCAATTCTTTTTCCGACAACCGTTCGCCTTTTCACAACTTTATTTGGAACAAGCGATACCGCACTGCGCTGCTTTGGTTTTCTGGTCGGCGCAAGTCTGTTAATCGTCGCTTGGGTCAACGCGCGAGGCTGTGCCGATGTGCCGCTGATCTTGCCCGCGCTTGTCGGACTGAACGTGACGTTTCTCACGGCCGGGACCTGGATCCGCGGTTACGGGCTCGGCTCAGCTCTGGTTACGCTCGGATTTGGGTTCACCACCATGTTCGTCGCAAAACCGACCACGCTCCGGCTCATCGCAATGTTTCTTTGTTACATCGCGAGCATGCAGGCCTTATATTTTCCGGCCGCGCTCATTCCCGGTTTTCTATTGGCCGCATTTGTGGTGTGCCTTTTTCGTCGCCAAATCAAATGGGCGTTGTGGCTTTGCGCGGTCGCAGCCATTTGCGCGCTCTCCTATGTCCCGAAATTTCTGATCTACTTTGAAATTCGCGGTTGGGTCGCCGCCTTGAGACGAGCAACAACTCCCGGCGAACTCTGGCACGAATTCATGCTTAGTTGCGGCGAGCCAACTCAGGTTGCGCCCTGGATTTGGCTGACGGTGCTCACGATATCGATCGTCGGCGCGCTTTGGATGGTCGCAGCGAAATCTCGCCGCGATTCAACCAGTGCGAACGTTTTCGCATTCGCCGCACTGACAGTCTTTCTCGCGCTGCCGATGTATTTCATTTTCCTCTGGACGCTGCACAACATTCCCGAGACGCGTTATTATCTCTCGCTTCTGTGCGTTCTCGCCGCGGCAGTTGAGTTAATCATCGGCTTCGTCGCCCAGTTTGCCTGGCTCCGAATCGGGCGGCTTGTTCTGGGGATTTGCCTGGCCGCGGCGTTGCCGATTTTTGCATGGCCGAAGATTCTTGAGCGCGACACCAATCTCGATCTTCTCGCCAAAAATCTCCAGAATTACGCCCACGCGGAGGATTTGATCATTGTGAACCGGTGGTTTCTCGCGCCCGGCTTTAGCTGGTATTATCACGGCGCGGCGAAGTGGATGACGCTGCCGGAGCTGAGCGAGAAGCGCATTCACCGTTACGATTTGCTGATTACGAAGATGCAATCGCCCGACTCGCTCGCCGACATTCGGACGGCGATTTCAGAAACGTTGCAATCGGGAAATCGCGTCTGGCTGGTGGGCGGCGCCCAACTCTACAAACTAGGCGAGCCTTTCATATTGGCACCCGCACCCGATCCCCAGTTTGGCTGGGACTCCGGCATGTACGATTACTCGTGGGCGACACAGCTCGGCACCTTTCTCCAACAACATGTCATCGACGGCGAAATCGTTCTCTCGCCGATGAAAGGTATTAACTCGAACGAAAACGTGCCGCTGTTGATTGCGCGCGGTTGGCGGGACTAGGACGCGGCAGCTTGACACACCGCTTTGCCCGGTAACTAATTCCCGCCGCATGCGCCGCGTCGTTTGGATCGCGATTTTTTCCCTCGGTACTTTCCCGAGCGGTCGATCTTCAATCGACGAACTTCGGGTCCAATGCGCGTTCGCCGTCCAAAACGGACTCGATTTCGTCGCAGCCAGCCAAACTGCGACTGGCGGCTTTATCACTGATTGCTGGCATGTCGATGCGCCGGAACAGAAAACGCCTGTCGATGCAGTCTTCACGGTTTCACAGGTCCTTTATTCCCTGTCGTTTTGTCGGGACTCGGCGAGCGCGCGCGGAACTGAGGAACGCGCCGCCAAGTATCTCGCTGCCCAACGCGAATCGCCCGGTGTCTGGCATTATTATGGGACAGGCACCGATATCAAAATTTCTCCCGATGTGGACGACACATCGGTAGCTTGGGCCGCCCTGCATCGTTTAGAAGTTCCAATTCCGGCCACCGCCTTGGACGCTGTTCGCCCGAGTCGAAATGAAAAAGGGTTGTTCACGACCTGGATCGGACCGCCGTCAAGTTGGGTAAACATCGACAGTCGGGACATCGACACCGTCGTTAACATCAACGCTCTGCTCCTTTTCGGATCGGCAGATGAAACGACAAAGGCATTTTGCGGGGCAATCGTCGATGGAGTTTGCAAATATGTCGTTTCCCAAATCGAGAACGATGACTTTCGTCGTGGCACCGTTTACTACCGATCGCCGTTGATGTTCGCCCACGCATTTTCGCGAGCGTATCGCGAAGGAAATGTGAAATGCCTTGAACCCGGCGTTGCAAAAATTCGCGAAGCCACGCTTTCATTGCAAAATGCCGACGGTTCATGGGGAAACGATCTCGAAACCGCGTTCGGCGCGCTCACACTCTTAAATCTTAATTATCACGGACCAGCGCTCGATCGCGCGATCAAAGTGCTTCTCGCGCGCCAATCGACCGATGGCGGTTGGGGGCTCGCGCCGGCTTATCGCGGTGCGGTCCAGCCCTTAAATTACGGCTCACGCGCTCTCACCACCGCCGTCGTGATTGAAGTTCTCGCCAAGTATTCCGCGCAACAATGAACACGCCTCTGCGCAGCCGAGCTTTGTTGCGTCATATTCGCTTCGATGAAGTTCTCGTTCTTCAAGGAACGCCGCTCATGGGCGCGGCGTTTGCAGCGGAAACAATCAGCACTGCAAACATTGAGACGCTGTTGGCATTCTTAATCGGCAGCATTCTGCTCGTCGCTCACGTCTTCACCTTGAATGATTGGGCCGACATCGCACACGCCTTGAGAGCGCCAGACCCTCAAGTCTCATCGCGACGTCTTTTTTGGTTTTCCAATTTTTTGCTGATCGCGAGTTTGCTTACGTTCACTCTAATCAGTCTACGCGTCGTGCTGCTCGGCGTGATCGTTGCCGTCCTCGGATTTTTTTATTCGCACCCGAAATTAAACTTCAAAGGCACGCCTATCGCGTCGTCTTTGCCGCATATCTTTGGCGGAATTTTTCATTTTCTGCTCGGCTACTCCGTCTTCATGCCGATCGATCAGCGTGGCATTTTCATCGCGCTCTTTTTCGCCCTTACCTTTGCCGCCGGCCATCTCAACCACGAGGTCCGCGATTTTGCGGTCGACCAAAAAAACAACGCCCGCACCAACGCAGTCGCGTTCGGCAAACGATCAACCTTCGCCGCGGGACTTATTCTCTTTAGTTGCGCTTATATTTGGCTTTTTCTTCTGGGCTGGTTCCGATTCGTCCCCCGCCCGCTGAGCATCCTCGCTGCGCTGTGCTATCCGATGCATCTTTACTGGTCGCTTCGCGTGCTGCGAAGTCAGTTTCGCCCCGAGATTGTTGATCGATTTCAGATTCAATATCGATCCCTCTACGCGATAATCGGGCTCAGCATGCTTTGCTTTCTCTTTTACAAGTAGCGACTGATGATTGACGACGCTCAAGCGGTCGACCCCCAACCCGCGCCAACCAGAAAGATCGACATCCTCACGTGGGCCGAGGTGCTGACGGCAATTTTGCTTTCGGCGGTGGTGCTGTTCTTTCTGGTCATTCGCGCGACCAACGCTGGCGCGCTCTGGCGGGATGAAGCCGCGACTCTGCAACTCTCGCAAATGCCGGCGATCAGCGAAATTTTCTCAAATTTTGAGCACGAAGCATTTCCGCCTCCATTTCCGCTGTTGATCCGCGCCTACGCCGCCGTGTTCGGCGACAGCGACGCGAGTTTGCGCTGGTTCGGGTTCGCCGTCGGCGCGGCGCTGTTCGTGGCGGCGTGGTTCAATTCCCGCACCGTCGGCGACCGCGGCCCGCTGTTGTTTCTCACTCTGTTCGGACTCAACGCGACCTTTCTTGTCTGGGGAAGTTCACTGCGCGGTTATGGAATCGGTTGCATCTCTTTGATTTTGACGATCGGCCTCACCATGAAATCGGTGCATAAACCCACCACAGCGAACGCAATTGCTGCAACTATCGCGTCGATCGGCGCAGTCCAATTCATGATCAACGCCGTTCCGTTGATCGCGGCGATTGCTGCGGCCGCCGCTCTCGTTTTTGTGCTAAGACGTCAGTTTCGCCATGCGACGATCGTTTGCGTTTGCATCGCAATCTGTGGGTTCTCGTTTGTTCCTTACGCCCACTCTTATCTCAATGCCGATTGGAGCATCGTGCTCAAATATCCGACCGACTTCGCTTCGTTGTGGGAAAAATTTCAGCTGGCGCTGGCAGAACACGGCGCCTCGATTTTTTGGTACGCCGGCGTGTTGTTAGTAATCATCGCCACGATTTGGCGCCTTTGGACTTTGCGCCGCGAGAAATCGTCCCCTGAAGCTCAACTTCTTCTCTACCTCGCAGCCGTCAGCGCATTGTCGATCTTGGCTTACTACACGTTCCTGAAAATCCTCAGCTATGCGACGCGACCCTGGTATTACCTGCCGCTTCTCTGCGCCGTCGCCGCTGCAATTGATCTAATGGCCGGAATTTTGTCGCGCGCTCAATGGTTTCGGATCGCGCGAGTCCTCCTCGCGATCGCGGCCCTGTCGGTTTTGCCGTTCAAACTCTGGAACCTGGCACACCAGCGCCTGACCGACATCGACACCATCGCGCACAAACTCGAACAGGAAGCCAGTCCAAACGATTTGATCGTCGTTAATCCCTGGCACTTTGCGCCGTCGTTCTACCGATATTATCACGGCGCAACTCCGTGGATCACCGTCCCGACCATGAGGGAACATCGAGTCCATCGTTACGACCTAATGAAATCAAAAATGATCGAAACCGATCCGCTCAGCGATGTGCGCTCTGCCATTCAGCAAACTCTCCAGGCGAATCATCGCGTCTGGGTGGTCGGCGGCGCGCGTCGGCTTGACCCGGAGATGCCGCGATTGGGCTCGGCGCCAAATCCATATTTTGGCTGGGCCGGGTACATGTCGTATTGGTCGATGGAAATCGGTTCTTTCCTCAGTGAGCACACAAGCGGCGAAGTTGTGATCGAGCCGATGCCCGGTGTGAACGATGGCGAAAACGTTCCGCTGTTGGTCGCGAGCGGCTGGCGTGACTGAAAACGTGCTTTTGCATCCGCCTCGCTTTGATTGAAACTGTTTTCATGCTTGCCGAATTCGAAAAGCAGCTTTCGCAAACGCTCGACGAGATAAAATCTCAGGGACTCTACAAGACCGAGCGCATCATCACGTCGCCGCAGGACGCGCACATTAAAGTCGCCGGCGGCAAAGAAGTGCTCAACATGTGCGCGAACAATTATCTCGGTTTGGCCGATCACCCCGAGTTGATCAAGGCCGCGAAGAAAGCGCTCGACGATCACGGACTCGGCATGGCCAGCGTGCGATTCATTTGTGGAACTCAAGATCTCCACAAGGAACTTGAAGCTGCGCTGACAAAATTTCTCGGAACCGAGGAAACAATTCTTTACCCGTCCTGTTTCGACGCCAACGGCGGATTGTTCGAGACGCTACTCACGGAGAAGGACGCGATTATCAGCGACGAGCTCAATCACGCCTCGATCATCGACGGCGTCCGGCTCTGTAAGGCACAGCGCTTTCGTTACCAGCACAACGACATGAACGATCTCGAAGCGAAACTGAAAGAAGCAAGCGGAGCGCGTTTTCGTTTAATCGCCACCGACGGCTGTTTCTCAATGGATGGAACGATCGCCGATTTGAAATCGATCGTCGATCTCGCCCAAAAATATAACGCGCTCACGATGATCGACGACGCGCACGCCACCGGATTTCTCGGACCAAAAGGGCGCGGCACACACGAATATCGCGGCGTGATGGGCAAGATCGACATCATCACCGGCACGCTCGGCAAAGCGCTCGGCGGCGCCAGCGGCGGTTTTACCAGCGGCCGCAAGGAGGTTGTCGATCTTTTGCGGCAACGCTCGCGACCCTATTTGTTTTCCAATACGGTCGCGCCCCCCATTGTCGCCGCGTGCTTGAAAGCGATCGAGATTCTGACTAACTCGACCGAGCTGCGCGACAAGCTCGAAGCGAACACGAAATATTTTCGCGACGCGGTCACCAAGGCGGGGCTGACCATCAAGCCCGGCGTGCACCCAATTGTTCCAATCATGATCGGCGATGCCGCCAAATCGCAGAAATTCGCCGCGCGAATGTTGGAAAAGAGCGTTTACGTAATCGGCTTTTTCTATCCGGTGGTGCCGCACGGGACCGCGCGCGTTCGAGTGCAAGTCAGCGCGGCCCATTCACGCGAGGATTTGGAATTCGCGGTCAAAGCGTTCGCCGAGACGAACGAGGAACTTAAATAATCGTGGAGCTGAAGCTCCAACGTTGCACGGTACGCGATTGGCGTATTGAAGATGCACCATCGATCGTCAAACATGCGAACAACCGCAATGTCTCTCGGACTCTGCGCGATCGCTTTTCGTATCCGTACACAATCGAAAATGCCAAAGAGTTTTTAACAAGATCGACATGCGCTGAGCCGAGAAGCAATTTCTGTATCGAGATCAACGGCGCAGCCGCGGGAGGAATCGGAGTTCATGTCGGCGAGGACGTCCATCGCCATGTGGCAAGCATCGGGTATTGGCTGGGCGAAGAATTCTGGGGGCGAGGCGTGATGAGCGAAGTTATTCCCGCCTTCGTAAATTATTGCTTCGCGAACCTCCCGCTCCACCGGATTTACGCCGAGGCTTACGAGAACAATCCTGCATCGGCGCGGATTCTCGAGAAAGCCGGCTTCGTTATGGAGGGACGCTTGCGAAAAAACGTCATCAAAGACGGACAAATTCTCGATTCGCTTCTCTACGCGAAGACGATGTAGTCTCGACGCGATGCATTATCTCGTGATCGAGAAATTTAAAGACGCGCCCGCGATTTACCGCCGCCTCGACGAGAAGGGCCGGATGATGCCGGAAGGTTTGAATTATGTTTCGAGCTGGATCGATCACAACTTGAAAACGTGTTGGCAAATCATGGAGACCGAGGAGTTCGTCTTGCTCGAACGTTGGATCGACAATTGGAAGGATTTAATGGAGTGCGAAATCATCCCGGTGCACACATCACAGGAAGTCCGCGATATGATGAAAGGCAAAGTTCACTGACATGGCAGAACAAACAGAACCTCCAGTCATTGTTCGCGGCACTGCCGCCGACTTCGCCCAAAAAATTGAAATCGGCTCCCACCATCTCAACGCCGACGAACCGCGCTCTTTTGGCGGCACCGATACCGGCTCGTCACCCTACGATCTCCTGCTTGCCGCGCTAGGCGCGTGCACTTCAATGACGATCGGACTTTACGCGCGCAAGCGGGGATGGCCGCTCGAGAAAATCACCGTTTCACTTCGTCACTCAAAAATCCATGCGAAGGATTGCGAGGAGTGCGAGACGAAGGAAGGAAGGATCGATCGAATCGAACTCGAAGTTCACTTCGACGGCGCACTTACCGACGAGCAACGCGCCAAGCTCATGGAAATCGCGGAGAAGTGTCCGGTTCACCAGACGCTCACTTCCGAAATCAACATCAAAAGCCGAGCCGTTTAAATCGCCGCTTCAATCATTGCTCGTGCAACGCGATGCTCGAGCCGACCCAGGTTTTGTCTTTGTTGAAATCGACGCCCATCAATTTGCCCTGACTCATCCGGACGAGATTGTTCACCAGCGTTGGGTGTCGATCTTTCTCCGGCCAGACGAACATCATTCGGATTTCCGCTTTTGATTTTGGCCCGTCGACCGTGGGCACGAAAGCCGCGTACTCGACTTTCTTTTGCAGAATCCACTGATGCGGGTCGGCCAATGCCTTCAACTTTTGGCGCGTCGGCTCCATGTCCACGCCGAGTCCGGCGAACGAATAGAGCGGTTTCAAAACGTAATTGTCGATGTTCTTGTCGACTGGAAACTGGTCCGCGAAGAACGCGGGCGACGTGTAGGCCGTTTTCAAAAACGGCAACGAATGCTTGCTGATTCGGAAATACCAATTTGGATGACCGATCCATTTCACCTTGAGGTGATCTTGAAATCGAAAATTGAGATCGAGGTCTTTGCGCCGGAGCAATTCGTCAAAGATCACCCGATTATAAATCCGGTCGATCCGCGTTTCGGTTCCGTCGCGATCGTAAAATAATTCCCGGCCGCGCTTTTTGACTTTTGTCACGCAGACTGCGCGGATGCCGAGCATCGATTCGGTGGCGGCGAAATCGACACGCGTCTTCTGTTCTTCGGGCTCGATCTCGAGCAGGACGACATGTTTGGGATCGACGTCGGCCACAATAGTCCGCAACAGCAATTCGAGATAAGCCGTGTCCTTGATTCCGCCGAAAGACGAAGTCCAGGTCATCGGAATCGCCGGATACGATTTGCGCATGCAACCAAGAAGCAACCATTGAAATCCGAACAAGCTCGGAAATGCCTGGAGCTCGATCAATCGCGGCACCAGCTCGCCGTCTTTACTGCAAATTCCGAAATCGACGACGAGGAAATTCGGGTGCGCGGATTCGTTAGGAACTTCGAGCCCTCTCGGAATCGCTGCGCGCGAATGCCGCACGAACTCCGGCGTGCGGGTAAGACTGACAATCTCCGTCGCCGCGCGTTGCACTTCGGCCGAAAATTCCCTGGTCAGGAAAATTGGCGTTTCCGCAACACGAAAATCCGCCGGCCATTTTTCCGTTTCGTTCACACACCGCAACAAAGCCGCGTATTTCTCCCGGGTGAAGTCGCCGTCAAAACGTTGGCGTAGCTCGGGGTGCATTCTTAAAAGAAGAACGCACAGATAACCGAACACCACAAAATCACTGCACAGCCGATTCCGACGACCGGCGCCCAGAGTAGTTGCGGAAAGATCGACATCGTCAAGATCGATAAGAGGCACATCGCGGCGCCGACAAACCAATAAAGATTCGAGCCGAGCGCCCAAACCATGCCGAAGAAATGCAGGCCGACGATGATTGAAATGACCGGCAGCAGAAATTGTTTGTAGCCGGAGCGAACGAGAAACAGGACTGCCAGAAATATTAGGACCCCTTCGAAGGCGACGGAAATGTTGTAGGCCGTTGCGTTGAAGACGACCGGATGCGTGAGTGCAATGCGCGTTGCGACGTAGATAACGGCCAACGAAATCAAGATCGACATGAACGAAAACAACACGAACCAACGGCGGCCGAGTTGATGCGTGCCGGCGGCAGTCCAAACGATGGCGAAGATCGACACGATGATCGCGCCGATCGAAATTTTCATCAGATCAGGAATTTTCCCGCGCTCATCACCTGCTCGCCGTCGAACCAGATGTCGAAATCGCGGCCGACGCAGTCGATGTGAGTCTTCGACTTCCAATCAGCGCCGGTGTGCTCGGCGTAGGGATGGCCGAAGGCGATGTGGACGCCTGGAATTTTTTCGTCCTGCAAAATGTTGCCGATGACCCGCGTTAAGGCGGTGTTCGTGCCGATGGCGAATTCGCCGACACGATTGCTGTTCTCGTCGGTGCTGGTGTAGGCACGAAAATCGTCAAGTAATTCCTTATTTTCGCAACGAAGCTGGACAATGCGATTGTCGGCGACTTGGATTGTTAGCGGCGCGTCGCGAAGATCTCCGTATTTGCGGCAAAGATAATCGCCAACCACGCCATCGACCACGAAAGTGCCATTCGTGTTCGCCGGCGCAGTGAAAATTTCGCCGCCCGGCAAATTGCCCCATTTTTCCGGAGTGATAATGCCGCTCGTTTTCAGCCATTTTAGCTTCGGTGAGAATTCTCCTTCAAAGTCGGTGGCGCGCGGTGTGCGACAAGTGATGCGCTCCGCATGACGCGCGCGTTCGATCAATCGGCGACTGAGCGCATCCACTTGGCGGAAATCGGCGCGCATGCCTTCCATCATGATCTGGCGGTCGATGTTCACCATATGACCGTGACGGATGTGAAGCTTGTTCACCACATCGCTCATCTGCATGCGCGAAGGGAGCTCGCCTGGCTGACTTTGCGCGCAAAAGATCGATACTTGCGATTGCGCCAGATCGTCGAGGATGACTTGCGGCATCGCCGTGAGCGGACGCGACGCGTAGTTTTCTAAAATAAAGACCGAATGTTCGGAACCGATTGCTTCGACTTCAAGTCGCAATGCGGCCGCGATGTCGCGGGTTGCGTCGTCCGTAATGATCGTGACCCGCTCATCCGGCGTTAGCTGAAGGCAAACGCTTACGGCATTGTGCGCACCGGGCGCAAGCTCCGCATCAATTGTGTCGACAGTCAGACGGTCAGGCATTTTGGAAAGTGCTCAGTTTTACGCGGAAATTCGGGTCGAGCAAACCATCAACTTGTAAATGCACTCAGATTTAATCCTTCGTACGTTTCATCCACTATTTGGTCGACCACTGCTTTCATGTCTTGCGTACGCCCATAAGCGGCAAGTTGTCGATCGGCACCGGTGCCTTCGCGCATGATCCGCTCGATGTGCGCCATTTCCTTTTTGCTACCGAGCTCATTTACTTCGGTCGAAACAAATTCGAGCAGTTCGTTTAACAAGCTGCGCGTCTCGACTTCCGCTTCGCGGCCGAAATCGATCAGCTTGCCGTCGATTCCGTAGCGCGATGCGCGCCAGCGATTTTCATCAAGCAAACGACGACGATAAACACGAAAAGTCGTGTTTTGGCGCAGAAGCTTGAACAGTTTAGAAATGACCGCCTGGATCAACGCGGCAATCGCGAGCGTGTCGTCCACCCGCGACTGCGCGTCGCAGACCCGGACTTCGAGCGTGTCGAAAACCGGATGGAGCCGAATGTCCCACCAGATTTTCTTTGGATTGTCGATGCAACCGGTCTTGACCAGGAGCTTGCAGTAATCCTCGTACTCGGAGAGCGATTCGAACGCGTCCGGAATTCCGGTACGCGGAAAACGCTCGAACACTTTCAGCCGGTAACCTTTCAATCCGGTATCGCGCCCCACCCAAAACGGCGAATTGACCGAGAGTGCGTAAACGTGCGGAAGAAAATAGCGCGCCTGGTTCATAACGTGGATCGCTGCTTCCCGATTCGGGATGCCAACGTGGACGTGCAGTCCGAAAATCAAATTCGCGCGCGCGAGAGTTTGCATATCGCGCAAGATTTGTTCGTAGCGCTCGCCTTCGGTGATGAGCTGGTCACGCCAATGCGAAAACGGATGCGTTCCGACCGAGGCGATCTTCAATCCACGCTCGCCGGCGAGCTTCGCCAGCTTGCTCCGAAGATCGACAACGTGCGTGCGCGCGCATCTGATGTCGTCGCAAATCTCGGTCCCGAGCTCGACCACCGACTGGTGCATCTCCGGTTTGATCTGCTCCTTGAGCAGCACTTTGCCGCCCTCAAGAATTTCCTGAATGTGCGATCGGAGCTCGCGCGTCTGCGGATCGACAATCGCGAATTCCTCCTCGATTCCGAGAGTGTAAGTGTGCTGTTTGCTGGCCATTAGCGACCGCAAATGTCCCTCAAAAATCGAGCGCTGTCACCCGCAGGGAATGATGTCGACGTTACCCGAGCTCGCTTAGCGGCCGCTTAGTCACCGCGGCCTGCAGATATTTGCCCCAGCTCAAATTGTCGCGGCCGGGAACGTGCTCGCGTGCCTTACGGATCGCCATTTCAGAAACGGCTTCCACAACCCATTCAAAATTCGCCTGGCCTACCGAAGCCGCTTCGGCGTCGGGCGCCGGATTGCAAAAATCGATCGCCACCGGAACGCCATCGCGGACCGCGAACTCGACCGTGTTCAGGTCGTAGCCAAGAAACTGGTTCAATCGCAGCACGCCTTCCTCGACCTTCTCCAGAATCTCTTTCGGCGCCTGCCATTCGGTCTGATAACGTAAATGATACGGATGGCGCGGTTCATAGGGCATAATGCGCACATTTCGCTGATCGATTGAGTAACAGCGGAAGTACATGTCGAACTTCACTTCCTCCTGCAACATCATTACCAGCTGGCCGGTTTCGTTGTAGGCGCGGAAAAATTCCTCCGAATTGTGCAGCCGATACACGTTCTTCCAACCGCCGCCGGCGAATGGTTTGAAAAAAGCCGGCCAACCGACGTAGTTGAAGATAGCTTCCCAGTTCAGTGGATATTCGAGATTGCGAAATGATTTTTCGTTGGTGTCCGGCGGCGGCTGGTTTGATGGAAGGAGGACTGTGCGCGGAACCGCCACCCCAATCTTGGCCGCTAGCGCATTGTTGAAGAATTTTTCGTCGGCACTCCACCAGAACGGATTGTTCACGACGGCGGTGCCGGTGAGCGCGGCGTTCTTGAGCCATGCGCGATAAAACGGCACGTCCTGCGAAATGCGATCGATCACCACGTCGTAACCGCACGGCTCGCCTTGGATCACTTTGTCGATCTTGACGAACTCCGCGACGATGTCGCGTCCGCCGGCTTTTTGATTCACCCGGTCAACGAATGCCGGCGGAAAACTGTGTTCTTGACCAAAGAGGATTCCGATTTTTTTCATGAAAAGAAGCCGCGGATTATCCGCCTTCGCACAAGGTTAGGGCGAACAGGCAGTCGATTTACACGGATAGCAGCAAAAGAGAATCTTTAAAATCCTTTTGGATGCCAGTTTGGATTCTTCAGGCTGCCCTCGCCTTTGTACTCGAACAGTTTGTAGACTGGCATGAGCAAGACGCCCGGCCCTTTCGGATCAACCCGCACATCGAAATCGAGTTTGTCGTCGAGGAAATGAATGTCGCCGTGGCCGACCATGGAAAAGAGCTGTCCCGCGACTTCAAGATCTTCGGTGTGAATAATACCGTCCTTGACCGTGAAAGCGGCGGACGCGCTTCGGGCGATGCTGTAACCGACCCCCGGGATGATCGCTCCTAAGATTCCTGAGAGCGGACCGAACACTGGGATCGCAAAAACATCGCCATTGGACACGGTGATCTTACCGCTGCCCTGCATCAGTCGCGGCTTGTCGCCGACACCGTTGAAATCATAGGTGCCACTAAGTTGGCCGTGAGCTGTCTTGAAGTTGTAATAGAGATCGGTCAGGCGCGGAAAATCCATGCCATCGACCGCCAGCTTAGCGTGATATCGTTGATCGTTGTGCGCCAGTGAAATGTCGGCACTGCCGCGGACACTTCCGGAAAACAATCCTCCGCGAAGATCGACAATCTGAAGGCGATCGTTGGTAAAAAGAAGCCGCCCGTTGATTTTGTGAAACGGCAACGTCTTGCCGAGAAAAACGTAATCCATGCCGGCCGACCCATCGACGTTGATCTCGAGCTTCGTTCCTTTGCCGCCGCGAAATTGATAGACGCCGTTCGCGGTAATCGCAGGTGGCTGATGAAACTTGTACGGCGCGACAGTTTTCGGCAGATCCGGATCTATCCAATAGGCGGCTTCGACCGGGCGCACGTTCGCTTTGATGTTCGAGACGCGGACTTCGTGGTTTGCGAAATCGTAAACAAATGTTCCGGTGCCGACGCCTTCGTCCCGAACGATTCGAAAATTCTCGTAAGCGACCGCGCCATTGGCGAAATGCATTTTCGAAGTCGCGCTCTTCATCCATTGACCGCGAAAACGGGTGCGATCGAGAGAAATATTCCCGTCGCCCTGCCAGTTCTCCGGATGTCGATCTTTTCCTCGAATGGCGAGTTGAATCACCGGTGGCCGCGAAAACTCCCACTCGCCCAGAAATTCCTGGATCTCAGGTGAAACGAATGGACGCAGCGCGGCAGGGGCGACTGGACCGTCAACATTCAACCGAAACTCATTGGGCGCCTCGAACACTTCGGCGCGAAGTTCGCCGATTTGCTGCCGAACATGAATGTCGCGCAACCAGGTGCGCTCGCCGTCCCAGGAAAATTCCGCGCGGCAATCCGACAGCGGCAGGTTCTTGTAGGCGAGATTGTCGGCGGCGACGTGGCCGATGAATTTTATCTCTGGACGCGCGCCGGCAAAATTGGCCGAGCCCGAAATGTCGATGACCGGCGGCGCGTTGAAGGTAACATCGGCGAGCGATTCGCCCACATCCGCAGCGTCAAGCAGGGTTTTGAGATCAAGGCTGCTCCGCGCTTCGAATTTTCCCTCGCTGGTCCGCCGGCTCCAGGTCGCGCTGGCGGCCAGGTCGCCGAGGCGGTCGCTCCACTCGCAGCGGCTAACCGTGAGAGTCTGATCACTCCATTCCGCGGCCGCGATAAAGTCGCGCATTTCGTAATTTTTTCGCTTGAGCAATGTCCCCTGCAGAGTGGCGTCGGCGCGCGCGTCTTCGAGCTGGGCAAGATCGCCATTAAACTTCAGCTGCAACGACGGCGGCCCGGCCGGGAAACTAAATTTCTGCAGTTCGGCCACGATCTTGCGCAAAATCGACCATCGCTTTTCGCGTTCCTCCTCCGACAGCGGCGCAGACGGCTGATAATCCGCTCGTTTAATCAATTGGCCGGTGGCGGAGATGCGGACACCGCAAAAAATTCCCTCTGCCTGGCTGATGTAGATTTGTTCCGGCGGAAAATAAATGTGCGCGTGAAATCTTCTGAGCTGCGGCCGCTCGGTTTTTTTTCCTTGGGAACTTTTGAGCGGGAGGGTCACTTCGGCATTGCGAATGTCGAGCGCGTTGAGAAATGGCTGGTGGTGAAAAAACGCCGCGTAATTAATATCGAGTGCGATCTCGCTAATGAAGGCGAGCGTTTCGGCACGGTTTTTGTAACTAAAGATTCGCACGTTCCGCGCGACCAAACCGCGAAATGGATCGAGAGTGAGATGCCCAATCGACGCTTCAACGCCGCGTCGGTGCAATTCCTCGACTACGCGCGAGCGCCATTGTCCCCTGAAACCTTTGCGCGCGAGATACCAGCCGCCACTGATCGTCGCCGCAATCAGCAGAATAATCGACAGCCACAAAATTGAACGCGCCAGCAGATGCCTTCGCGATTGTGAATTTCGCGGACTCGTTTGAGTTTGCGGCTCTTCCAAAACCGGCGGCATAATCTCTATTTCTGCCCACTCGCTATGACAATCAAGGACCTCCCCGCGATCAACGCGTCGCTCAACGCGATCAGCACGGTTTTCATTTCGATGGGCTGGTTCTGGATCCGCCGCAACATCTGGCAGCGTCACGTCCCGTGCATGATCGTCGCCCTTGTTGCATCGACCGGTTTTCTCATCGGTTACATCGTTTATCATCTGCACGTCGGCGAAAAATCTTCCGGTTACAGCGGTTTGATCGCGTGGATTTATTTCCCGCTGTTGATCTCACACGTGTTGCTCGCCTTTGTGACCCTGCCGTTAGTAATCGTGACTTTGGTGCCGGTTTTCCAACGCCGTTGGGACAGGCACCGCCGGCTCGGCCGCTGGACGATGCCAATCTGGCTTTATGTCTCGGTTACTGGTGTGCTGGTTTATCTCATCCTGTATCATTGGTTCCCTCCACAATGATGCCAGTCCGGCTCGGACTCTTGCACTTGGCTGGTAGTTGATGTTTGCTGAGAAACGCCGCGCCACGGCACAATGAAACTATGGTGACGATCGCGACATTTAACGAGCCGGACAAAGCCAAGCGTCTGAAGCAGCGCTTTCAGGAGAGCGGCATCCAGGCCGACATCCACAACGAGGGACACCTGCAACAGATGGCGTTTATGTCGCGCCCGCTCGCCAACGCCAAGGTCATGGTGGACGACGCCGATTTCGAGCGCGCGCAGAATTTAATGATCGAATGGGAAGCGAGCGATCCGGAAGTCGCGGCCGCGATGATTCGCTGCCCTCAATGCGGCTCCTCCAATATTGAGTATCCGCAGATGACGCGGAAGTTCATGACTCCCGCGCTGGTGGCACTGCTTTGTGCGCTGAAAATTATTCCGAAGGAATTTTACTGCCAGGATTGTCATTATACATGGAGCAATGAGGAAGAGCGCACCATCGGCCGGCTCTGGCACCGCTTCTTCCCGGGAGAAGAAAAGGCGACCTAGATTTTCGTCGCGTCGCGGCTGGAAATCGGTTGCGTCCGCAGCAAAATTATTGATCGCGTGATCCGATCCGACCCATGAAGTGGCTCTTCGTCCTCTTTCTTGCAATCATCATCTTCGGCGGCGCAGCCTGGTTCGGTTACAACTTCGTTTTCAAGGAAGACATTCAGGTCCGCAAGGAACAACGCGGCGAAGTAACTCCCGAACCGCGCGCGGACCTGACGCTGCCGGAGTTTCAAGAAGCGGCAAAGCTGCGTCAGGAAGGAAAAATTCCCGAAGCGCGCGGCGCACTTGCCACTTTTGTTCAGAAATATCCCACCGGTCAGCACGCGGAAGAAGCCAAGGACCTGCTTGGCGAAATCAACATCGACATCCTTCTCTCACGAACGCCGTCGCCAGAGAAACAAGAATACATCGTTAAACCGGGTGACGTTTTGCAGAAAGTGGCGCGCCAGGTAAAATCGACGCCAGAGCTCATCATGCGAATGAATAACATGAGCGGCACGATGCTCCACATCGGCGAGCGGCTGCTAATTTCACATCCGGACTTCGCTATTGTGGTGCAACGCAAACCCAAACTACTCGTGCTCCTGAATCACGGCGGGTTCTTCAAGCAATATCATATTCAGGAAGAAAAATTGCCGGCGCGGGTACCGGCGAAGGCCACAACTAAGGTGGCCGAAGTGATGGCCTGGCGAGACGGCAAGCGCGTCGGCTTTGGCACCAAAGAATTTATCGGCAGCACGCGCTGGATCCGGTTGGCTAATCAGGCCTACACCATTTATTCCGTGCCCGATTCGGCGCACCCGAATTTGGGACAACCGCCGCCGCCGCAGGGGATCGGTCTCGGTGCGGCGGATGTTGAGGAACTCAGCAGCCTGGTTAATAAACAAACGCCCGTCACCATCACCGACTAACACGATGGAATTGCAACCGCTCGATTTCGAAAAGCCGATCGTCGAATTGGAACGGCGCCTTCAGGACTTGAAGGAGCATTCACGCGAGCACGATGTCGATCTTGATCCCGAAGTGGCGGCTATCGAGAACAAATTGCGCGATACCCGCCGCGAGATTTACGGAAACCTGAGCGCATGGCAGAGGGTCCAGATCGCGCGTCACGTGCAACGGCCGTTCGCGCTCGATTACATCGAACGGTGTTTCACTGGGTGGACCGAGCTGCGCGGCGATCGCCGATTCGCCGACGACAAGGCGATGCCGAGCGGATTGGCGATGCTCGATTCGCAACGTTGCGTTGTTCTTACTCACCAGAAAGGGCGCAACACCAAAGAGAATGTGATGCGCAACTTCGGTTGCGCGCATCCGGAAGGTTATCGCAAAGCGCTGCGCCTGATGCAGCTCGCTCAGAAATTCAGCATGCCGGTGATTTCGTTGATCGACACGCCGGGCGCATTCCCCGGAATCGGTTCCGAAGAACGCCACATCTCGGAAGCGATCGCTGTCAATCTGCGCGAAATGATGAACCTGCGCGTGCCGATTATTGCCGCGGTCATCGGCGAAGGCGGATCGGGCGGCGCGCTCGGCATCGGCGTGGCCGATCGCGTTTTGATTTTGGAAAATGCTTACTATTCAGTGATCAGCCCCGAGGCTTGCTCGGCTATTTTATGGCGCGATCGAAAGCACGCGCCGGAAGCGGCCGAGGCGCTCAAACTCACAGCCCAGGACCTATTGAAGCTCGACGTGGTCGATGAAATCGTGGGCGAACCCGAAGGCGGCGCGCATCGCGATTACGAAACGGCGGCGGCGAACCTGGGCAGCGCCTTGCGCCGGAATCTCGCCAAAATTCTCGAGGCACCGATTGATCAACTGCTGAAAAAGCGGTACAAAAAATTCCGCGGCCTCGGAAACTTCGCCGAGTCAAAGACACCATCCGGGCGTTGATAATTGCGAATGCGCCTCGCCGATTGTGGATTTTACGGATGCGTTGCCGTGATTTTTGTCGGTATCGCTTCCGTCCAAGGCGGATCCGCTTCCGGCTTTAACTATTATCGGGACACACTTTCGTTCGCGAACACGACCGTGTTCAGCTACGAAAACGGGAAAATCGTTTCTCACCACAATTTTTGGGAACGGAAAAAGCCGGACCGTTACACCCGCCGCTGTTTCGTAATGACGCGAACGGTCGAGCAGTTTTACAAGTTCGCGCGGTTCGAGCCGAACGCGACCAAGTTAGACGAAAGCGAGCTGCATAGGCGCATCCGAGCCGTCACACGCAAACAACCGTGGCACGACCCGTTGCCGCAGGAAAAACGAATCGCGTTTCCGGGCTATCATAATTTGCGCGAGATGAGCGCGGCTAACACGCGGCTCATGCAACGAAACATCGGACTCGGCTGGGTTGCTTATTTGCGGCCTGGAAATGCACGAATGTTTTATTTGCACGACAGACGTTACCAGGAAAAAACGCACCGGTTATTGGAAGAGGCGCTCGCGTGTCGCGATTTTTTTATCGCGTATCTATCGGATTTCCCAATTCTGCACATCAACCATTCGGTTGTCGTTTACAAACACGACCGGCCGCGCTCAGCCGATGGGACCGATCATTATCTCGTTTACGATCCGAACCATCCCGACGCCCCGCGACACTTGGAATGGTTGCCCGCCAAACGCGAATTCAGTTACCAGAAAGACCGGGAATTCGCCGGCGGCTTCACCCGCGTCTTCCAGGTTTACGGCAAAGCGCTGCAGTAATTCCAATCACGCGGGCGGATTTGGTGGAAACAGAAACCGCAGCGCCGGCTCCACCCGCGCCGCCCAGGCACCTTCGCTGTGGTCGCCGCCTTCGATTTCGTGATAATGCAAATCTTCAAAGGGATGCCAGCCTTTCTCGATCAGCGCTACGCATAAATTTCGCGCGCGCTCCCAGCCGGGCTCATTTGTTCCGGTATCGAGCCAGATTTTGAGCGGTAACTTGCCGTCGAGCTCGTTCACCATCTTCACGATGACTTCATCGTCCCACCAAACCGACGGCGACATCGCGATCAGCCGCGTGAACACGTTCGGATACCACAACCCCAGCGAAAGCGTGAGTAACGCACCAAGTGACGAACCTCCCAGTCCGGTAAATTCGGCTTCCGGTTTCGTCCGGTATTGTTTGTCGATGTAGGGCTTGAGTTCCTCGATCAAGAAGCGGCCGTATTTTCGCGCCCAACCCTTGCTGCGTTTTTTGCGCTTTGCGCTCGTATCGATCACGCCCGGCGTCGGTGCGTATTCGTGAATTCGCTCGTCGCCGGTGTTAGCGATGGCAACGATGATCAACGGCTCGATCAAATCTTGCCGAACCAAACGTTGCGCGGTTTCGTCCACGCCCCATTCCACTCCGGCAAACGAAGTGGCTGCGTCGAAAACATTCTGGCCGTCCTGAAAATACAAAACCGGGTGGCGTTTTCGAGAAAAACGGGAATAGCTGCGCGGCAACCAGACCAAAACGTCACGACGATTCCCAAGAATCTTTGACGGAAATCGGCGGTGTTGTCGGATGTTTCCGGTGAGTGTGTGTTTCGGCATGGAAAACGAGACGCTTCGTTGAAGATGTCGATCTTGTCCACCGCGGTGCGCTGTTGAATTGCGATTTTCTAAGGCAGGGCGGTTGACCTCAATCGCCCGCTCTCCTTATTCTCCAGCTTTTCGATGAACGAACGTTACATCAAATGGTACACGCCGTGGCTCAGCCGCGATTTTGAAATGCTCGCCTTCGGTGGCGGCGGCGGTCTGCCTTTGGTTTTATTTCCGACCTCATTCGGCAGCTATTATC
>Ga0209328_10000049_pt1 | contig 20156 bp, 16 predicted proteins | sample JacPinW_OM3H0_M1_FD_187954 | JGI IMG/M metagenome (GOLD analysis project Ga0209328, IMG submission 187954) | Forest soil microbial communities from Algoma, Ontario, Canada - Jack Pine, Ontario site 1_JW_OM3H0_M1 (SPAdes) (version 2) | ecosystem: Environmental > Terrestrial > Soil > Boreal... | reverse complement strand
GGAGGCGAGAAAGACGACGGGGCCAACAAGTTCGTGCGGTTGTCCAATTCGACCGAGCGGATTCTTCTTCGCCAGCCTCTCGACAAATTCCGGGTCAGACTCACAAACGGTCGGGTTTGGAAATGGCCCCGGACTAATCGCGTTAACGCGAATACGTTCCGAACCCAGCTCGCTCGCCATATAGCGCGTCAGCTGAAGCAGCGCCGCTTTGGCCGGTCCATAGTAAACCGGGTTCTTGGGTGTGCGGTCAGTGTAAATAGCAAAATCGGGGCTCACCAGCCCGTACATCGACGCCACGTTAATTATTGAAGCGCCACGGCTATTCAGCTGTGCCGCGCGCCTAAGCAGCCCGAGCGAGTCTTGAACCAACTGCCACGTACTGACTACTGCTGCTTTGTAGGCGCTCTCGAATGCGGCTGTTCCTTCCGTCGAGATGACTCCAAAGGCGTTATTTACTAAAACATCGAGCCGTCCGTAACGTTCACCAACTTCGCGAATAGCTTCCACCCTGTCCTTATCGTTTGTAATATCAAAAACCAACACTTCTGCTGGCAAACTCTCCGCTGCCATAGCTGTCTTAGTTTCAGCGGCTCTTTCTTCGGACCGGGAATTTAGGAGAACTTTCGCCCCGGCCTGGCACAAACCTCTAGCCATAGCACGGCCAAGGTGGCCGGTGGCTCCGGTCAGCAGAACGACGCGGCCAGACAGATCGAAAATAGAAGGAGATTTCACTATCGACTATTTCACATTCCAAAGGGCCGGGTTTAGCAGAGTCTCTGGAAGCGGGCCGAAGCTACCGGTTACCAGTTCTACCTCCGTCTGGCTTAAAGCAGGCCGCTGAAAGAAACCGATAAGGTCGTGTAATTGCGATACACTTTCCATACCGATTACCAAGCTATCAATCCAGTCGTGTCCTCGAACAAAGGCAATACAGAGGTCCACTCGATTGACTCTATTGAGTTGTTTTGTCAATTCGCAGATTCGCTTTACAATAATCTCAGCGGAAACTTCGGTTATCTGTGGCCACCTCGTAGGCGATCCAACCAGAATCCCCTGCAGCAGAACACTACGAGCGTAAATGGTCACATCGGGTCGTTCTCGTGCAAGGCGATCAATCCCGGCGGTGACCCACCGCTTATCCAGCAAGTTAAATGGAAGCTGCAAATGCTTGATCTCAGCTTCTTCAAGGGCTTCTTTGGCTTCTTGAGGTGTTGACACCGAAGCACCCAATGCCGCGATAACGCTGTGCGACTTTAGTTCCAGTAAACGCTGCCATATACGGCCCCCGCAGGCAGAGAAATGCCGCCAGCGGTGCAATAATAAAACCGGAATTTCCGCAACCCTCAATTCCCGACACGAGCGATAGATACTTGCATCAACCGCGTTCCGGACCTCGGTTTGCCCCGCAGTCTCGTCAAGGCCGTCCAACGGATCGAGTTTCGTAATTACCCTGATCCGATCCCCGTATAGGCGTAATGCTCTACTCACAATCTCTTCGCTCCGATCGTAGGCACGCGCCGTGTCCACAACACTCACTCCATGTTCAATTGCCTCCCGAACGATTGCGACCGCTGTATCGCCACCGGGCCGGCCAACTGCGTTTGTCCGCCCGTAATTCGTAATGCCTAGCTGGGCAGTACCTAATGTCAGTTGACTGACAGGGTCGGACCGCTTCGACCGCGAAGCAACTCGAGGGTAAGACGCTTGAACTGACAGAAGCTCGCATAAGTCCTGCCACGACACCTTTATCGGATCAGTCACTTTATAGAAGATATCCGCTATGCGGCGATAATCAGCGAGGTCATCGATCGTGCAACGCAATGAACTTAAATCATGGACACTTGTCTTGGGATGAAATTCTTTCCGCTGGCAATAGCGGCGAATCCACGGAGTAACATGCTCCCGGTCGTAATCGGTCGTGGCTTTGCCCGCTGCTTGTCGTAGTACCGCGAGCTTAAAAGCTTCCGCGCTTAATCCATAAGGCAGCCCTTCGCTTATTGAATCCGTTGTTGTGTAATCGGCGCTTTCGTGAAAAGCCAATAGTTCCTCAATCAGAGCTCCGTCCGGAAAAACGTTGTCGCCTGTTAGGCGCACAATGGTTGTTTGATCGGGCAGATCCTCAGTGGCCATCACGAAGCGTCCGAGAACATCGTCCAGTGCACCTCTCTTCACTTCGAGTCCGTGTTGAAGTAAAGCTTTCACGAGCGGATCATCCAGCCGGTCGTTTGAAGTCGCGACGCGCACGGGCAATTCGGTATTCCCCGCTCGTTTGGCGGCAAGCACGACGATCGGCATATTACCGATTGGTAGTAGGGCTTTTCCGGGCAACCGCGAACTCCCTAAACGCGCCTGAACTACAACGAGGGCTCTTCGTTTCAACTTAACGTAATGGTTTAACCGCCTCGGCAACGCGCTGGACATCATTCTCATTCATCGCTGGGTAAAGCGGGAGACTAGCGCGCTCAGATAACAGTGCTCCGCAACGGGGCATTTACCATTCTTATAGCCATTACTTTTATAGCCATTACTTTTGCGTTACCACGGTTGCAGATGAACTGGGATGTAAAGCAAACATGCGCATCAGCTTGGTCGATGATTTACCTGTGAGTGTTGCAGTAATACCGACTCGCGGGGGTAGCAAAAGAATTCCTCGTAAGAACATCAAGTATTTTTGCGGCAAACCGATTATTGCTTACTCCATCGAAGCCGCTTAGCAACTGACCTGAAGAGTGTACATTGCATCGTTGGAGCCATTTCGAATTAGGTCCGTACATTGCTAAGTCTTCGCACCAAAATCGTACTGCTTTGATTGCTAGAAAAGTGACGGCTAAACAGCAAAATTCACACGAATGCCCGATTTGGGGCACGTCGCCCCTTCAGTATGGTATCGCAACGTACTCTTCGTTAATGCCAAGTCCTACGTTTGTTTCGATTTCGGACCAGATGTGCCGAACAATGACGTTTTTTGCTCTGGCAGCTTCTATCAGGCCACTGGCGTATTCTGAGTGTTTCCACCTTTCCACCATATATTTTCTGGTTTGCACGTAGGCTAGATACCGTCGGAGGTGATTGTCATCAACTCCATATGTGCAGAAAAGAGCGCCTCGTTCACCTTGGAGTGGAGCAAAAAGGAGCCGTGGAAGCCGACCAGCACGGTATGGATCCAAATAGACGCTTGGAAATAACCTAAGCAGCCGTCCGGAACCACTATGACTCGTACGAAGGTTCCACACAACCAGATCACCAACGCGGGTGCGAAGGTAAATGTTTTTCCCTTCCTGAGCGTTAGGTATATTATGCGATTTTAGCCGGACGTTGAGACCACCTGAATGGCACGAATGGTCTTGAAGATACAGCCCAAAGCGGATGATCGTGTAGTCGCTTTGCCAGTCCGGTGCCTTCGGATCATGCCGGTCCGCATTGTCCTTATGATAGCCGTGCGATTTCTCTCCGAGCAAAAAATTACTATCGCCAAAGTACACCAGGTTATCGCCAAGGATCTTTCGAGCGATACCTAGTACCCGTTCATCCAGTACGAAGTTGCGAAGCAATGGGTTCGACAGGAGATCGCCTTTATGATCTGCAGAGGCAAACGCATTTTTTCGGAGCTCTTCGATCTCGTGTGAATCAAAAGCGCCACGGATTAGCGCATAGCCGTTTTCACGAAATGACTCGACCGAAAAATCGATCGCATGATTGTTTTCAGTTGTTTTCACCATATTCTATTTTGATTTAAATTTTAAGATCACGTACAGCGCTGATAACTTTTTGAATATCATTGTCCGACATCGCTGGAAATAGCGGCAAACTCAAAGCGCGCGTATAGTAAGACTCGGCGACAGGGCATTTACCTTGTTCATACCCATACATATTGCGATACCATGGCTGGAGATGAACGGGAATATATAAGACCTGAGTGCCGATGCCTTGTTGGCGCAGCTCGCTCATTACTTCTGTGCGAGTCTTGCCTAGTTTCGAAAAATCAATTTGCATCGTATACAAATGCCATGAGATATAATCGCGATCAGCCGGATTCCGTAGAGCTGGACTGGTTAGCCAGTCGAGTTGCGCAAAGGCGTCATTGTATCGGGCTACGATTTCTCGCCGTCGCGAAATAAAACGATCCAGTTGACCGAGCTGCGAAATTCCAAGTGCACATTGAATATCAGTTATGCGGTAGTTATACCCCAGATCTTGCATCTCATAATACCAAGGACCCTGCTCCAGAAGTTGAGAGCTTTCATTCGAGCCAAGACCTTTGAACCGCGATCGATCTCGTGTCATTCCGTGCGACCGTAGATCGCGGGCCCGCGATGCCCACTCAGAGTTGTCTGTTACGAGCATTCCCCCCTCACCCGTCGTCATCGTCTTCACCGCATGAAAGCTGAACACAGTCATATCAGCCCAGGGATGGCCACCGATCTTCCAGAGTTTGCCTTCGTGATCAAACGCCCCGCCTACTGCATGTGATGCGTCCTCTATCACAACTGCGCTTCGTTTCCGAGCGATCTCTGCAATGGCCGGAAAATCACACGATTGACCGGCGTAATCGGTCGCGACAACAGCTTTGATGTCAGGTTGCCAATTTCGTTTCAGCAATCCGGCGTCCAAATTGTACGACACTGAGTCGATATCGGAGAAATCGGGTATCGCTCCGACATACGCAGCGCAGTTCGCCGATGCAAGGAACGTGTTCGGTGATGATATTACCCGATCACCGGGTCCAATCTTCGCTACCCGCATAGCCAGATGGAGTGCCGCGGTCGCACTACTGACGGCCACTGCATACTTTGCATCAACTCGCTCGGAGAATCTCCTCTCAAACTCAACTACAACCGGCCCACACGTCAGAAAATCCGACTGCAGAACCGCGGACACGGCAGCGATATCGGCCGCATCAACTGTCTGATGTCCATACGGAAGTATTTTTGTCATTTCCGCACTTACCGCCAAGGCAACAGCGTAAAACAGGCCTTCAACGAGCACTTGACTGACGTCGTCATAATATTGACCGCTGCTAGCGATTGCATCCTGTTATGTGCACTTCCGAAAGAATGAGGGAGCTTGCCTCAATGTTTTGTCACTCCCGAAATTGGGACGTGGGCTCCTTCTCCTCAATCAATTCAAGAATAAATCGAAGTGAAGTAATAAAGAACTGGATGTTCGCTCCACCAAATGCAACCGCTGGTTGCGCGACCCCCAGCGGCATACATCCACGACGCCGCAGTAACTCGGACTGCTCTGCGATTGATCGAACGGTGTAGGCCACATGGTTCAAAATGTTCTTTCCCTGCCGAAGCGCTTCATTAACTGGAGCGCGATCATTTAGCGGGGCGACAATCTCATAGCGAACGCCACTGTCGCCCACGCCGAATTGAACCCAAACGCGCTGAATCTCGTCTTTGTATGCCGTAGACCATTTCAGCGGACCGAAGATTTCCTCAAGGCGAGCCTCGCCCGTGGCGAGATCTTTGCATACGAGTCCGATATGATGGAAACGCATCATTTGCGAGACGCTCCTTCTTGGATGAGAGCGGTTGGCCGCTCCTTCAAAACTTCCATGGCAGCATTGAAAAATTCAACCGACCGAACCGCCCAGACTCGAAATCGTCCGAGATCGGCTTCGGTCAAACGCTCATGCTTCCGCAAGCGCTCCTTAAGCGCATTCAGAGTGGTTGCGGTCCTTCTAGCGAGATCGCGGACGAAGTAAACTGCCTCTGTACTTTCGTTTTCGCGTCGCTCATTTTTAATGATTCCGCGGAAAACTTTGTCATTCCGATAGTCCACGCCTGCGTTTTTCTCCACGTAGTGGACAAATGTTGCCCGATCAAAGCTGCAAGCGAATCCCGTAATCCAGGCATTTACTCGATGGAGTAGCGCAAATGCGGAATTCGGTCCGAAACACTCCTGCCCGTTTGTATTGGCAAATTCGTCGGACCTAGCGCCACTGGCGGCTACGCTGAAGATCGGATCCGCATTTCGACGCGTTTGCGACCGCAGGCGAAAGACCTCTGTAATCAGGCCGACCGTACTCGGAGTTTCTCGTCGGTCGAAAATTTCGTTTTTTGTGAAACTATATGTGAACGTCGGAAGCACCAGCGTTCCTTGCGGACCGAGAAAATCTTCAATCGCATCGAGTAGGCAATGAATTCTCTGCTGCATTTCCAGGCCGGGAAATTGCGCCACGATGATTGCGTCGCTGTGAAGAAAAATAGTGTCGCCAGGCGAAATCCCAAGCGCCGACATACAACCGTGGACTGCGTTTTTTAGCTCTTTTACGGGATCCCTTATGCTTCGACTCCAAGTGATTTGAGATGCTTACGTATCGTCGCAACAGTTTTTAATTCTGCCATTTCACTCGTGGAAAATCGCACTGAGTAAGTCTGTTCCGCTAAGAGCAGCAGATTGAACGTGCCGAGCGAATCCCATTCGGGGAATGAGCCGACCCCGAGGCTTGGATCGGCCGAATCAAAGATCGCGTCAGGAAATTGTTCCCTTACTAATTCTTCAAGTCTTCTCGTCACAAATATCCAGATTCGGAATCTTTGCTTCGCTCAATCGCATTGAATACAACGTGCTTTCCGATATTTTTATCTGCGGAAATTGCTCGCGCAGAGCCTGGCGTGCCGTGCCGTTCATCGACTCAAAGCCATGAGAATCTAAAAAGTCCCTCGCCGGCATGTTCCGTTCTGACGGAATAAACTCAGCGATCAGTTGCTCGCATCCGCGTCTGCGCAACACCTTCACGCAATGACCTAGCATCCAAGATTCTAAGCGTCTGCCAAGCACGCGACAGCTCATCAAAAATGTGTCCAAAAAGGCGGTCTTTCCTATGTTACTTATTCGAGCGACGACAAAGCCGACATTGCCGTGATCACCGAAACGGTCGTGCAAATGGGTCAGGAAAAGAATCGAGTGTGAATTCTCGGCCATGTTTTTCAATTCTCCAGCCGAATAGCGTTGTGTGCGGAGGTTGAACTGATTTGTTTTGGCACAAAGCTGTTCGGCCCGACCCAGTAGTGTGGCGTCGAGTGCGACGGCCCGCGGACGCAAGTGCAATGAGCGAAGAAACGAATTGTGATCAACCGCTGCATGCAGTTCGGATTGAAATTTGCCGCGTGCCACGTATTGCTCGAGCTTTCTTCGATCTTCCGTCGTCGTTGTGAAGCGGTGAAAAAATGGCAATTCTGCCACAAAGGCGCTCCATTCGCTCACATCGTGCGGTAATTCTGGAACGATGACTCGCGGGTAGGTGCTCCGGACAAACTCACGCTCCAAAGGATTGTCGTCCCAAAATACGAAGCTCTCGAAGCCCAGACTTAATTCCTGCGCCAGTTTACGTAAGGCCACGGTTTTGTCGTCCCAACTAATCGAAGCGGCCATGATGTCATCGCGCTTCAAAATCATGCCGGAATGCTTCTCGAAAACCTGCCACACGTCGGGCTCGGTATTTTTTGACGCGAGTGCGAGCAAAATCCCGTTCGTGGCCAACCGCTTTACAGCGCGTTGAAAATCCTGAAATGCGCGTCCTGTTCCATCTTGACCGAGAGCGATCCCTGTCAAACCATCTTCGCCGATGACCCCTCCCCAGAGCGTGTTGTCGCAATCCAGAACCAGAACTTTTGCTGCGGTTTCTTCAATACGATTCAAAATCGAACCGCTCGATTCGGAAATGATCTGTAATCCACGGAACGAGTAACGGCAGTTGCCGGCGTAAAAATTCCTCGCGTCCAGACACGTTTTCCAGCCCGCACCACCGAATACACGGTTCAAAGGCAACAAATAAAGTTCACGATGTATTTTCTGCAGTTTGCGCAGCCCGGTTTCAAATTCGCGCGCGAAATCGTCCCAAAACAAACTCTCGCGCTGCGCATAAAGAATTGGCGACGAGTTTGACGGATATGACCAGGCGACAATGAATTTTGTACTTGCTGTTCGCGTAAGTGCCACACGCAGGGTATTGAGAAGCAACTCCAGTGTGACGCGGAAGTTCTCACATGAACCTTCGTCGACAACGTCTTCGAGAGCAATCACCCACACTAGAGCGTCAACTTGGGCTAAACGCGAATCGGCACGCAGCAGCAGATCGCTCCAATCGTTCGGAGCAGCAAACGAAACTTCGTGATTTGCGGCCAGCACTTTCCACGCCTGATTACGCGGCATAAGATGCGACGTCCCTGTGACGAGAACTCTCATTATTTAGATTTAAACTGAACGCAGAAGCTGATTCGCTTTCAACGTTTCCACGAGTTGGAAGCATTCCCACATGGGTACGCCGATCGTTTCCGCGATATTGAGTAAATCTTGTTTGCCGTCACAATACGCGAGTAAGTTCATCATGGTTTTCACCTCGCCCATGGTTCCTTTGCTGCTCAATGTCGGATAAAGCCCACGCTGGCCGAGCTGTGGCTCGCCCAATACGGTTGTTTGTAGTGTCTCGTTCTTTTCAAGACAAAGAATGCAATGTGCGAGCGCGCTGAATCCGCCAGAGAGACCCGACGGCGTGATCAGGTTCAAATCATCCAACGATGTATGATATTCGGGATACGCTCCATACTTTGTCCGCATTACCGTAGCAACCGGAAGATCAACGCCCGGGCTGCAATATTGGCGCTCGTCACTTCCGCGATCCAAAAAAGTATATCTCACGAAACCAGGCGAGATGTGTTTTAATACATGCAAAGCCACCCGGTCCGCGGGCGTGTCTCCCGATCGCGATGGCAGATACGAATAGGCGCGGTCGTCACCGACACAAGACACATTGAACCCCGCGACGATACGTTTTTTCATGTCGGCCAAGTTCCTACTGAGATAGGTAATCGAACCGATGGTTTCCGGAATGAAAACGATTCGGTACGAAAAGTTTCTTTGCGGCAGCGCCGCAATCCATTTTGCCAAGAACGTCGTAACGACCGGACCAGAGAGTTCATTGTTGGCGAGCGAGGGATGGCAGATGTACGTCGAAAGAAAAATCTCCTGCCCATTTCCGGCGTTCGAAGGAATGAAAAATTCGCCGTAGGTCAGCGAGCCGGGGGCGAGGTTGCTGTCGATTCTTACCGTGTATTTTCCGGGCTCGAGGCCCTCCCGTTGTCGATGGGTTAGACAAAAGCCCCATCGCTCCTCATAGTATGAAGTGATGTAAGGGATCGCATCTGGTTGTTCCGGCAACGAATACAAATGCTGCTGTAACTCTTCGAGCGAGATCGTCGCGTCTACCGGCGTTGAATAACCGACAACGTGCAAATTACTCACGGCAAAATCCGCAATACGGTCGCCATTGGGCGTCAGGATAAACGCCTCGCGGCAGTTCCATTCGGGCGGAACAACCCAATCAAAACATTTTGTGCCAGTCGGCACTTCGTGGATTTGCAGTTTTGGCAGGTGCCGGCGCAAGATTTTCAGCGTGTCGCGCACGCCATTCCCGGTAAGCGACCGTGGCAATGGAAATAACTCCGACGCGAGCGCGTGCATTTCGCAGCCGAGATCCTCTTTTGAAGAATCGTTCAGCCGATGAGCTTGCCGCGGCGAACTTTCGCTCCAGCAGTCTACAACACTTCTCTTGTCCATCATTTTCGAAACATTCGTGCAGCACGTCACCCCAAAACCGAGCGGGATCACAACTCGCAGAAAAACTAAAGAGAAAACTCGGAATCCACGTGCTTGCGAATTAGGTCACGGAGTTGTTCAACGTCAAGCCATTCAGTATTAGAGCCGCTGGAATATCTAAAGCCGCACTGGCAGCGCCGGCCATCAAATACTTTGCAATAAGCGTCGGGATCCCATTGTGGCGTCGACGGCAGAATGACAAAATGCCGATCAAACTCCAAGGTGTTGAGACCGTCGGTTTCTGTAATCATCTCTTCATGCAGCTTCTCACCCGGCCGGATACCTACTATCTGATGTTTGCAATCTGGCGCGATCGCTCTAGCGACATCGGTGATTCGGTAGCTGGGTATTTTCGGTACGAACAGCTCGCCGCCCCACATGTTTTCGATAGCGAAGAGGACAAGCTCGACACCTTCCTCAAGGGAAATATTAAAGCGGGTCATGCGCTCATCCGTGATGGGGAGGACACCGCCGTTGCGCCGTTTCTCTAGAAAAAATGGAATAACGCTGCCACGGCTACCCATGACGTTGCCATAGCGCGCGACTGAGAACCGGATGTCACGTCGGCCCTTTATGTTGTTCGCCGCGATAAACAGTTTGTCGGAACAAAGCTTCGTCGCGCCGTAGAGGTTAATGGGCGCCGCAGCTTTGTCTGTGCTTAAAGCGACAACGCGCTTCACTCCATTGGCGAGCGCGGCATCGATGACGTTCTGGCCGCCGATGATATTCGTCTTTACGGCTTCAAAGGGGTTGTACTCGACTGTTGGCACTTGTTTGAGTGCAGCGGCATGAACGACGATGTCAATGTCCTCCATTGCACGCGAAAGCCTCTCTGGATCACGAACATCGCCGATAAAAAATCGAATCGATGGGTACTGCTGCTTCGGATACTGCTGCGCCATCTCGAACTGCTTCAGCTCGTCGCGCGAATAGACGACCATTCGCTCTATGCTTGGATACCGCGCATAAACGGTTTCTACGAACTTCTTACCGAATGAGCCAGTGCCACCGGTGACCAGGATTCTGGCGTTGTGGAGAGACACCCTGCTATATTTCTCACTCATAATAAAATCGAAGACCTCCAATCGCCAAATTAACTAGACCTACAGCTTCTCGAGCACCAGAAGGTTATAATATGAGATCCAAACCGGCATCTGTTGCACGGCCGTTTGTTCAAACCACTTCGCAAACGCCAGCACGTCGGGCTTACTCAGCCAGTTCTGAAGCTGGTTACGATAGGAATCGGAACGCTCGGCGCCAATCGAGAAATTAATAAGTGGGTTACTATGAAAAAACGTGCAGGGCACTCGCTCCACGACACGCAAGCCGCAGCGTCTCGCTGCGGCGCTAATCGACCTTGCGTCGAACTCGCCCCATTGCATGGAGTCGCGGCCAAACTTCCCCCGTTCAGGAAGGTCGCACATCGCAAAGCTCACCTTGCATTCTCGGCGAGCAAGATCAGCGTTTTCTTTGCTCGTTATATGGATCAGTAAACGACCGCCCGGTCGGCAGCACCGCGCCATTTCTGCTAAAACTCTCGGCCAATCTGGGAAATGATAAAGGAACATTCGCGCGACGACACGATCAAACATCGCATCTCCAAAGGGCAGGTCGTACGCATCTCCTCGGCGAACCTTCACGTCCAGAGCCGCGCGATTTCGATTCAACTCGCGCAGCATCGGTTCGCTGATATCACAGGCCGTGACGGAGCATCCTCGACGTGCGAGGAAAAGCGTAACAATGCCATTACCGCAACCTACGTCCAGAATACTAGACCCTTTCGGGCAGTTTCTGGCAAAGAAATCATTGATTACCCCGTCCATGTAGGCTGCACCTGCAACCTTGGCCGCGTCTGTCTCCCGAACAAAGTGTTCAACCTCCGAGTCACTTTGCCAATAGGCAGTCTTGGCTGCTCGTACAGTCTTCCTTCTCCAAGCAGGCAGACGGCCAACGGCCTTCTGAACAATTTCCTTAACGCCGTCGCGCGTAGATGGAGCCGACCGAATGATCTCCACGGCACGGCGTATAACTGAGGGACGCGGTCTATACACCATTTTTACCTAACGAGTGCTGAAGAAGCACTCTAGAACCTAATTTCGAAACCGTCCAGCGACTGAAAATATAAACCTGCGAGTTCCTTGAATAACGGCTAAAGTACGTCGGATGAGCGTTAACACGTCCCTCCTCCACACTAAACCGCAGCGCTTCCTCCACAGCGTCATCGTAGTATTGGCCGTTGATTGCTATCCACACATGCGCTTGATAATCACCCGGAAAGATGTTAATAGATGGCAGCTCGACCTCCACCGAATGGAGGCCCTTTTCTGGAATAGAATGCAGACCCTCCCACCCCGAAACTAAACAGTGAACAGAGACGCCTTGAAAATTTCCTATAACAATGCCAATCTCAAAATTGTCGCTCGGCCGCAAAACATCGATGACCAAACGAAAGACTGCTTTCTCGCCCATCTGAAGCGTTGTGGATGGCATCCCATCGGAATTAAGTAACTCCAGAGTTTGGAGGCATGCATATCGCTTCTCGCCAAAGCGCCCCACCGTGCGATTGGCCAAGTCTACTCGAGACTGAGCTACCGCTTGGGAATCGAGCGCATAAATGCGAACTCCTTCATCAGTAGGTCCATCAAAAACAATTTTCCCCTGATTCAAAACGATCACCCGATCACACAGTGTGCTAACTGCGGCCATATTGTGGCTGACAAAAAGGACCGTGCGGCCGCCTCGTGATACTTCGCTCATTTTGCCCAGGCACTTTTTTTGAAATTGAGCGTCGCCCACCGCCAAAACCTCGTCGATTACCAGAATCTCTGGTTCAAGGTGAGCCGCTACCGCAAATGCCAGCCGCACGTACATTCCACTCGAATAACGTTTAACCGGTGTATCCAAAAATTCTTCCACCTCGGCAAATGCCACGATCTCGTCGAATTTGCGTTTTATCTCAGCACGGGTCATTCCAAGAATTGCGCCATTCAGGAAAATATTCTCGCGACCAGTTAACTCCTGGTGAAATCCGGTGCCGACTTCCAGAAGGCTGGCGACGCGACCATCGATTTCAATCCGTCCCTTTGTTGGTTCCGTGATTCGGCTCAAAACTTTTAACAGCGTGCTCTTTCCCGCGCCGTTGCGTCCGATAATGCCAACTACTTCGCCTCGTCGGATATTGCAGGAGACATCCTTTAACGCCCAAAATTCAGTGTTTAGTTTGGGCTTTCGTTCACCGCGAATCCATTTGAGTGGCGCCCGTACTGCATCCTCAAGAATATGGCGCAAACCAGCGTCCGCACGCGAACGTCGCCGCCCAATCTGGTAGCTCTTACTCAGTTGCTTTACCGATATCACAGTGCCGTCACCGTGAAGTGGCGCGCGTGAGCCCCCGTCAAAAGCGGAGCTTGCCGTGTCCTGACGAGACGGCGTTGACGTTACATGACTAGTCATAACGGCAGCGATTTGGCGCTGCGCCACAGCCGCACGCGTTTTTGAACACTGCTCGGCATCGCTTCCAAAACCCGCCGCAACGGCGCCTTAATCCTGTCTTTGATGGTCCACCTCGACATCCTTGGCTTCTGCCTGAGCACGTATGGAAGGGACCGGATCGATAGATATCCATTGTTCAGCAGCCGATCGCGATAATCATCGTAAACAGGCTTTAATTCCGGTCGCTCCGCGAACGACATTACCCTCAAGTCTCCCCGGCTCGCTATTACCTCAGGCTTGTCCGGATTGTAAGCGCTGAAATGGAAGAAGACCAAGTCGTGCTTTCCATTTACCAGGTAGCGTCCGTTCTCACGACTGAGACTGCGCTCAAAGTGATTCCAATAGCACATATTGTAGCCTGGATCTTTCTCGACGTAGACTTCGGGAAAATATATCGGAGCGAGATTGACCCATAACTGGTCCACAAAGACCCCGGAACCCGGTCGATAGTGACAACAATGCCGGACCCGTTTCTGCCACCAAGTTAAAAAGCGGAACGTGGTCTCTGTTCGGGACGTCGCAATAAACCCGAGGTTATAGATTCCCACGAGCAACACCTGCGTTTCAGCGTGAAGGTTTATGTCGCTATTATCAAAAGAGCAGACGTGCGGAGTAAGTACGATACTGTATTTTTTCAGCTTACCGAGCAGCCGGGCAAAACTCGAATAAACGATAATGTCCGGATCGAGATAAGTTACTGATTCGACCGCCGGATCGCTACGATACAGATGCTCGATGTAAAACGGCTTCACCGCCGTATTGAGCTCGACAACGTTATAGTCATCTGCCATCGCATCGAAACCGCGAATATTCAGCTCCTCTACCGGAATTAGCTCGTACGGACGCCAATAGGTTGACTCCAGTTCCGAGGGCACACGATCTACTAATCCGATAACAAAATGACAATCGGGGTCATGCTCTCGAAGAGAATCACCCAACGCCTTTGCATGAGCGAGATAGTTAGAGGAGCAGAGCGTAAAAACGATATGCATCTTAAGAGACCGGTTATTAAGTGAGTGTCTTCTAGACGCTCGAATCCGCCGTCTGAAGACAGGTGACACTTGGGTTGTCTCCAGATGTATTCAAAGCCATAACATCATTGATGAGCGTTTCGAGTGATTTCGCAACTGCGTCCGGACCGTAAGTTTGCAGCGCCGCATCCGCCGCTGTGCGCTCGTACTCGCGATTTTGGATTACCCGCCGAAGGGTTGCGGCGATCGTCTCGGGTTTGTTGTCTCGCATATAGGTGATGCCATGTTCAATGTCGCCTTCGAGCACACCCATCGGGGTCGTAATCACGTGCGCACCGGCCGCCAGATACTCGATGATCTTAAAGGCGAAGACATTTCCGGGCGTCTGACTTGCCGTCTGTGGATTTATGCAAATCTTTGCCGAGCATAACAAGCGAACTAGTTCCTTCCTCTCCACCAAACCATGGAATGTAATGCTCGGTCTGCTCGCCGCCATTTTCCGTAATTCGTCAGTAATTCCACCAAATCCTGTGATGTGAAGCTCCCAGTCCGGTAAACCGGCCATCTCCCATCCGGTTATCAATTCCCTCACGCCGTTTGATTCTATGTGCGTACCCGCAAAAACTACGCAGTTCGTCTTTGCCTTCGTTTGTGCACTGATAGTCAAGACGTCTTGCCCAATCACACCGCGTAAAAGGAGCGTTGGAACTGGCCTTAGTAATTGCGATAACAGATGAGGAGAGACCGCCATGCAACCGGAAACGCTGTTGATCGTCCGCATATATGTGGAGTCGAGCCATCTCGACACTAGTCCGCGGCCTTTGTTCCCGAGAACGTCTACGAATGCGTCATCTTCATACTCCAAAATAACAGGAATTCCGAGCTTCCTGGTTGCATATCGCGCACAGCTGATTTCTGGACGCTTCAGGTTGAAGATTATAACCAGGTCGTACGGTCGAAATTGATGGCGCTTCTTAAGAAACTGTATGGCTCGACCGGCGGCCCAAAAACCGTTTAATCGCTTGATGGCTAAAGAGGAGATGTAATAGACGGGAATCTGAGGGCGAAACAATTTCTGCTCCCAAAATCCCCGATAAAATCGAAAACGATTTTCGATGACTTCCCCATGGGACAGAACCTCTACCTCATGCCCGTTTTCGTAAAGCAAGCCAGCAATCAGCTCTATTTTGATCCTATTAGACATACTCCGATTCCTGACAATCGGACGTCTCTCCAGGACGGTTGGCCCTTGATAAGGAGTAACGTACGCTATTCTCATAATGTACTAAAACCGTTTCGCGGCAGATGCTGCACGAGCTTTTTTCCTTGAGGACAAGGTCCCCTAAGCTTTCCAGACCTTTCCTGATAAGACCTGGATACTGGCCATGGCGTTACGAGTGTCCACGATACATTTCGCCCAGTCGGCCAGATCGTGATAATTTATGCACGTGTGATTTGTCGCTATCAGCACCAGATCGAAGCTGCTAATGGTCAGTCGATCCCAAGCCACTGATCGTTTACCAGCCCAACTCGAGTGTTCGCGGGTAGGTTTGATGACCGGCACATATGGGTCATGATAGTCCACGTGGGCGCCGCGCTCCTTTAGAAGATCCATCAAAACATAGGCCGGAGACTGACGTTCGTCGTCAACATTGGGCTTGTAAGCAAGGCCAAGAATTAAAACCCTGGAGCCGTTGAGAGCTTTGCGCTGAGAGTTAAGAGCGTCTGCCACTCGTCGCACTACATGTTCCGGCATTCGAGTATTAATCTCGCCAGCCAGCTCGATAAAACGCGTGTGCTGACCGTACTCGCGCGCTTTCCAGGTTAAGTAAAAGGGATCGATCGGGATACAGTGGCCGCCCAAACCAGGACCAGGATAAAACGGCATAAAACCGAATGGCTTCGTCTTTGCGGCTTCAATCACTTCCCAAACATCGATGCCCATCGCCGCGTAGACCAGTTTCAGCTCGTTGACCAGGGCGATATTCACGCTTCGAAAAATATTCTCGAGCAACTTAGCAGCCTCGGCGACCCGGCACGACGAGACTGGCACGATTGTATCGATAGCCCGGCTGTACACGGACATTGCGCGTTCCAGACAGGCTGGTGTGTAACCGCCGATGATCTTTGGAATGGATTTCACCTTGCTCTGAACATTCGCTGGATCCTCCCGTTCCGGCGAAAACGCCAGGTGAAAGTCAACACCAGCTTTCATTCCGGACCCCTCCTCCAGGACCAGACGCAAGTCGCTGTCCGTTGTTCCAGGATAGGTTGTTGATTCAAGTGTTACCAAGACGCCTCTGGAAAGATACGGTGCGATTGCGCGACCGGTCTCCATCACAAACGAAATATCGGGCTCGCGATTCGTCGTCAGCGGCGTGGGCACACAGATGATGACAGCATCAACCTCTTTGATTCGGCTGAAGTCATGTGAGGCAGCGAACTTTCCGTCCTTCACCAATGTGTCGATGTCAGAAGACGGGATATGACTAATGTAGCTCACACCGTTGTTTATCGATTCAACCTTTTTCGGATCAATATCAAGGCCAAGCACGGTTACGCACGATCGTGCAAACTGAAGTGATAGTGGCAATCCCACGTAACCAAGACCAATGACAGCGATCTTCATGAAATCAAAATACCTTCAACACCGAAGCTAAATGCGATTGTTACCTTAGCGCTAACTCCCGATCGCTTAGTGTCCTACTTCTGACCGCGGACCTCTGATTTCGACCGCGTTTCTGGAACTAGACGCGAATAAACTGCAGTTGTGATCGCAGCAACCTTGTCCCAGGAGTAACGCTCATTAGCGTAGGTCTCGATTGCGACGCGGGTAGTTTCTAATCTTAAGAAAAGGTCGCTTTTGAAGTATTGCTCGATCTTTTGTGCCAGATCGGCTGCATCCTTCGGCCTAAAGGTGTAACCCGTCCTCCCCTCAATAATTTCTTCTCTTAAGCTCCCGACATTGGCCGCGATCGCAGGGAGGCCAAAACTATATCCTAGGAACAATACGCCACTCTGAAAGATCTGCGTGTACGGCAGGACTAGTAGATCTGCAGCCTTAAAATACAGCTCGGTAGTTTCGTCTGGAACATAGTTGATCACTTGGATCGTCTGATTGACAATACCACTTCGGGTGATCGTCTCTTTTATTGAAGCCCAGTACTTTTCTCGCCCCTTTGGCTTGCCAACAATGATCAGACGATAAAGCTTGTTTTCCCTTGCCACCTCAACAAACGCGTTGATGAGGTATTCCAGGCCTTTGTAAGGTGCAATATTCCCAAAAAACAGCATGGTCTTGTCGCCAGCGTTGATGCCGAGCTTTTCTTTTGCCTCCGAGCTCGATAAATCGGTATTGGGCACCGTATTGTTAATCCCGAACGGCACAACAGTCACTTTGTCATCCGCCATATCGAACTCAGCTATCAACTGCTCTTTCATGGCAGGGGTGTGAACAAAGACGTGATCACATAATTTGTACTGAATCTTCAATGAAAGTCGGTTCAGCCAAGAATCGCTCAAGTCGCGCGTACCGACGTTCACGTTGTGTGCGGTAAGAACAATCCTCTTACCAAGCGACCGGTAGTAGAGCATCAAGAGCGTCCGGTCGAACAATTGAATTTTATTGTTCCATAGAATATGAAACAGATTTGGTTTGGCCATTGCCGCATAAGTGAAGAGCTTCGCGTAATACTTCAACACTCGCAGAGCCTTCGCGATAGGGCTAACTTCAGGGCGTTGATCACCGCGCAGGTTGAGAAAGTTCACTCGTGGATTGTCGGCCACCTCGGGCACATCCAGTTCGTCGCTGCCGATGAAGTCCACTGTCATACCAGCGGCGGTTAGCGCTGCTGCCATCCCCAGCGCGTAGGGCTTGTCTCCGCCGCCGGTTAAAATGGCAACATTTGCTGTCGGACGACCGACGACGGAGGACGGACTGGCCGATGAAGCAGCACCGACCGCAGACGACAGATGACCGATTTCTGACTTCTGATCTCTGACATCTGATCGCCGATCGCTGATCTCTGATATGGCGCTCATGTTGCCGAACTCGGGGTGGTGACTGGAATCGGCGCTTCGAGCTGGGCCATCACCGCGTCAAACACTTCATCCACGCTTATCGCTGTCGTAGCGCGCTCGTTATAGCCGCGATTGTAGAAAAACTCTTCTAAAAGCGGCGAAATGATCTTTGTTTGGACACCGTAGTCGTAGATCTCCCATGGGCTCGTGCAGTTAAATAGCGTCACGCAAGGTGTCCGCGTTCCCAACGCGAAATGCATAGGCAGGCTATCACCACCGACCAGGCACCGATGGTTCCTGACGTCGGCCAGATGCTTAAGCAACGACGATCTTTTTGGCAACACATTGACGATCAATCCTTCAGCCTCAAGGCGCTGTTTTAGTTGATCATAAAACGCCCATCTTTTCATGGGCCAAACCGGCCCCGCTTCGGCGGCGATTGCTACGTCGCCAGCCAGGTCCGTGTCGATCGGCTCCGGCAGAAGATACGGTTCACCGGCGAACTTCAGACCCACGCCTTTAAAAACCAGATCCTGGTAGGTCCGCCTATTTCGAAACTTTAGAGCATCTGCCCTCTCCCTTCCGTGGACACTGACGATGCTCAAGTCAAACCAGTCCCTTAATTGCTCGGTGTATGTCAACTGACTCTGGGAGTCCAAATAAGCACCGCGCACTTCCGCGGGGGAGACTGTTTGAACGAATGAGGCAACCTCGATTGTGTCCTCGAGATTGACGAGCAGGTCATAAGTTCGATCACGAACTTGCTCGCGATTGTTCCAGGAGATACAACGAACTGATTCGCTTATCCCGCCGAATAAGATCTCGTTTGCATCCGCAGTAATCCAAGTCACATCGCCCGATAGCGCTGTGATCAAGGGCGTCGTCCGAACAACGTCTCCGGTCGCACCAAGCTTTATTATTAGTACTTTCATCTGGTCGGAACGGGGGCTTCTTGACGGCGGTCCTCCATCTTAGTCGGAATATCGCGAAATCGGCTGGATACCTCTCTCAAAAGAAGGCGATCGACCGTCGCCAGCGTTAAGACCGCATTAATCTCCATAACGTAATTCCTGCGACCGCAAATATGATCGTTCGCCATGCACTCGAAGACAGAGTAGTTCCAAAAAGGCTGTGGGTTACGTCTTGCATCTGCCACGACATCCTGAACATATTTCGCTAATTCGTGCCGGAACCATCGCCGGTAATGAAGGTACTTGTGATGACCCAAAAATCTTACTCTGGAGTTGGTTTGCTCCAAGAACCTATCGAACGGGACAAACCAGTGCGGCATTCCCTCATTGTAGAAGTAGTCGAGTTTAAAGCTTGCTTCAAAAGGTAACCGCTGTAGCCGTCCCATCGTCCCCTTGTACTTACATTCGATCCGGCGATCAGTGGGAATGTCCGCCAGACGGCGGTTGTTATTCCGGACCAGGCGCAATCCAGGTGCATGCGATCTTCTAAGATTTTCGGGCGCTCGAAACGCAAAGGCGACTAACTCATTGTCGAGATAAGGTGTCCGCAAGGTGACCTGAGAGCGGGACGCCGCTGCGCTACCAAATAAATTCCAGGGCACGTTTTCAAATACCGCGCAAGCAACCGGATGCTTTTGGTGCGCTCTAAACTGGCCGGTGGCCGTGTTTATGGTCTGTGCGAAATCGCAATTTACCATAGAACGCGAAAGACCTAAAGGCTTAAACGTGGATACCCCTCTCAATGTTTCGCTCCCATAAAGTCCTGTTAGCCGCACTGGCGCCAAGCCTCGAGCTTGACGGTTCAAGTAAATCTCATGAACTCCAGTGCTGCCGAGTGTCCCATCGGTGACGTAAACTGTCTGATCCACGTGATCAGCAAAATCTGAGAAGAAATCTGGGGCCAAGCGCAATAGGCGATGCTGTAGGCCAGAGGCGCGTGCCACCTTTGCAGCAATGCGATCATCCATAGTTTCCCCTGCCAGGCCACTGAACGTGTAGGTTACGAGACTCGTAGTTTGCGGACGACAGGCCATGATCATCCGAGTGTCAAGTCCGCCTGTCAGAGAAATCCCAATCTCCGATTCCGATTCGAAAT
>Ga0209328_10000048_pt1 | contig 20305 bp, 16 predicted proteins | sample JacPinW_OM3H0_M1_FD_187954 | JGI IMG/M metagenome (GOLD analysis project Ga0209328, IMG submission 187954) | Forest soil microbial communities from Algoma, Ontario, Canada - Jack Pine, Ontario site 1_JW_OM3H0_M1 (SPAdes) (version 2) | ecosystem: Environmental > Terrestrial > Soil > Boreal... | reverse complement strand
TCCGTTCGGTGGTTGTTTTCTAAATCAAGAGCCGCGTTCTAAACCAAGAAGCGTCAAACAAAAGGAGGATTGACTCATGACTGTTCATATCCACCCATCAGTTGACAACGGAGTAAAGAAAGGATCGGGCAGCTTTGCCGGCGGCACGCTTGTCTGTAAGTGCCAGGACAGGCCGGTAAAGGTTGGCATCAAGGGCGATGTCGCCCACAATCATGCCTGCGGCTGCACCAAATGCTGGAAGCCGGAGGGCGCCGCCTTTTCGGTCGTCGCTGTTGTCCCGCGCGACAGCGTGACGGTTCTCGAAAACGGCGACAAGCTGCAGATTGTCGACACGGCGGCGGCGATCCAGCGCCACGCCTGCAAGGTTTGCGGGACGCATATGTACGGCCGCATCGAGAACAAGGGGCATCCGTTCTATGGTCTCGACTTCATCCATCCCGAACTTTTCACCGAAGGCGGCTGGGCAGCTCCGGGATTTGCGGCATTCGTATCCTCGGTGATCGAATCCGGCGTTTCCCCCTCGGAGATGAACGGGATCAGGTCGCGCCTTAGTCAACTTGGGCTTGAGCCCTATGATTGTCTGTCGCCGGCGCTGATGGATGCGATCGCTACCCATGTGGCGAAAGCGAAAGCGGCCTGACCCGAGTGCTCGCGTCAGCTCCCGTCGGTGGTTATTACCACCGGCGGAGCAGCCGCTTGCGCCGGGAAATGCAGATCGTAATGCCGAGCAATTTGAGAGAAACATGCGTCAGCGGTGCTTGGCGCGGACGGTTGGCCGGGTGAGGCGCAGCCGGCCATAGGTGCGGGGGAGAAACTGCTTGCCCTTGGCGCTGAGGAAATCGAGCATCGCCTGCGCCGGCGGCAGCAACACCTTGTCCTTGCGGGCGAGCGCGAACCACTGCCGGACGATCGGAAGGCCATCGATATCGAGGGTGACCAGCCGTCGCTCATCGAGTTCGGTTGCGACCGTGTGCGCGGAAATAAAGGCAATACCTAAACCTGCAATCACGGCCTGTTTGATGGTTTCGTTGCTGCTCATCGCCAGGCCGATCTTTGGGCGAATGCCTGCGCTTTCGAATAGCTGCTCCATCAGGCCGCGGGTTCCGGATCCGGGCTCGCGTGTCAAGAAAGTTTCGCCTGCAAGCTCGCTCGGCGCGATGCGGGATTTGCGCGCCAGCCGATGCGCCGTCGGCGCGATGATGACATGGGGATGATCGCCGATCAGGTGAACGTCCATGTCGATGTCGGCCGGAGGGCGGCCCATGATTGCAAAGTCGAGGTCGTAGCCGCGCAGCGCCGTGCCGATCTCCTGCCGGTTTCCGATCGAGAGCGTGACGTCGACGTTCGGGTACAACCTGGAAAATCCGGAGATCATGAACGGCACGAAATATTTCGCTGTGCTGACCGCGCCGATCGATATCCGGCCAGCGGTTTTGCCCGCCATCATCTCCAGCGAGGTTGCGCAATCGGCGATCGCCGACTCGATACGGCTGGCGAGCAACAGCACTTCGCGTCCGGCATCGGTCAACAGCATACCGTCGCTGGTGCGCTGGATCAGAGGCAGTTCCGCGAGTGCCTGCAAGTTGCGCAGCTGAAGCGTAACGGCTGGCTGCGTCAGGTGAAGCTGCTTGGCAGCTGCTGTGACCGAGTGGTGCTTCTGAACCGCAGCCAGCGCTCGCAACTGGCGGATCGTCAATTCACGCAGGAAGCGTCCTGCCATCGCCGTCTCCCATATAACAAAAACTTTGCTCTAACCAAAGATAACAAAATTTTACTAATTCGGCAAACTGCGCTTCCTTTACGTGGCGGATCGCCAGACCGGCGAGTCGCCGGGAGAGCGCCCCGACTGAAGGTTTAGGGAGACGGCCATGGACGAGCGCGTGACGCTGCGTTCACATCTCGATCGGTCCGCATCGCACTCGCCGCTTGGCGCAGCGATCGGTGAGGTGATCGAGGCCATCGCCACGTCCGCCATCGAATTGTCCGCGCTGATCGCCGATGGGCCGCTCGCGGGCATCACCGGACGCAACGGCGGCATCAACACCGACGGCGACCTGCAAAAGGATATCGATGTCGCCGCTGATGAGATAATGCGGCGCGCATTGCGCGGGGCCCCGGTGGCGGCCGTGCTTTCCGAGGAAGCGGCACTTCCTGAAACCTTCAAACCCGGGGCGCCGCTTTGCGTTGCGATCGATCCGCTCGACGGGTCAGCCAATCTTGCGAACAATATTTCGGTCGGCACCATCTTTTCGATCCGTCCCCGCGGAAATGACGTGCTCTCGACTTTCTTTGAGCCCGGCACGGCGCAGTGCGCCGCTGGGTTCATCGTCTACGGTCCACAGACAACGCTGGTCCTCGCCCTCAACCAGTCTGTCGACATCTTCATTCTCGACCGGCGTGCGCACCACTTCGTGCTGTTTGCGCAAGGCGTGAGGATCGCGCCCGACGCGGCGGAATTCGCCATCAACGCCTCCAATCGCCGGCACTGGCATGGGCCCGTCCGTGCCTACATCGAAGAATGCCTTGCCGGCAGCAACGGTAACGGCGGCACGGATTTCAATATGCGCTGGATCGGTTCGCTGGTGGCGGAGTCGCTTCGCATCCTGGTGCGCGGTGGCGTGTTTCTCTATCCGGCCGATGCGCGTCCAGGTTATCGGGAGGGGCGGCTTCGTCTGCTCTACGAAGCGCATCCGATGGCGCTGGTGATGGAATGGGCGGGCGGCGCGGCCTCGACGGGGCGGCGGCGCATTCTGGAACTCGGCGCGAAAACGCCGCACCAGCGGGTGCCGCTGATCATGGGTTCGCTGCGCGGCGTGCGCGACGTCGCCGCCATTCACGAAGGTATCGAACCGATGTTCGACAATAGCGACGCACCGCTGTTTGCGCGGCGCGGCCTGTTCCTCTGACGGGGCAAATGGCGATGTCACGGGCTCATCCCATCATTTCGATCACGGGTTCGTCGGGCGCGGGCACGACGTCGGTGAAAAAGACGTTCGAGAACATCTTCCGCCGTGAGAAGGTCGCGGCCGCCTATATCGAGGGCGACGCCTTCCATCGCTACAACCGCGTCGAGATGCGCACAAAAATGGCCGGGGAGGCCGAGCGCGGCAACAAGCATTTCAGCCATTTCAGTCCCGAAACCAATTTGTTCGAGGAACTGGAGCGGGTGTTTCGCGACTACGGTGAATCCGGCACCGGGACGACGCGTCACTACGTCCACGACGAGCAAGAGGCGAAACAGTACCGGGCCGATCCAGGTACGTTCACCGAATGGGGCCCGCTGCCGGATAGCTCCGATCTTTTGTTTTACGAAGGCCTGCACGGCGCCGTCGTCACCGACAAGGTCAACATCGCGCAGCATGCCGATCTCAAGATCGGCGTCGTGCCCGTCATCAATCTGGAATGGATCCAGAAGCTGCACCGCGACCGCAGCGACCGCGGCTACACCGCAGAGGCGGTAACCGACACCATCCTGCGGCGAATGCCTGATTACGTGAACTACATCTGTCCGCAATTCGCCGAAACCGATATCAACTTTCAGCGCGTGCCGACCGTCGACACCTCGAACCCGTTCATTGCGCGCTGGATCCCGACGCCGGACGAATCGATGGTGGTGATCCGGCTTAGGAATCCGCGCGGCATCGATTTTCCCTATCTGCTGTCGATGATCCCGCACAGCTTCATGTCGCGCGCCAATTCGATTGTGATCCATGGCGCCAAGCTCGACCTGGCGATGCAACTCATTCTCACCCCGCTGATCCTGCAACTGATGGAACGCAAGAGGCGCACGGCATGAACACTCCCGTGTTGTCCCGCATCGAAAGCCGCTCCGAGGTCTTGCACGCGGAAATGGCCAACGCCGTCCGCTTCCTGGCGATCGACGCCGTCGAGAAGGCGAAGTCCGGTCATCCCGGCATGCCGATGGGCATGGCCGATGTCGCGACCGTGCTGTTCTCGCGCTTCCTCAAATTCGATCCAACTGAGCCGGCGTGGCCCGACCGCGACCGCTTTGTCCTGTCCGCCGGCCACGGCTCGATGCTGCTCTATGCGCTGCTGCACTTGACGGGCTATGCGGGCGTGACGTCGGACGAACTGCGCGCATTCAGGCAGTGGGGATCGAAGACGCCGGGGCACCCGGAGTATGGCCACACCCCCGGCGTGGAGACGACCACCGGCCCGCTCGGGCAGGGCATTGCGACCGCCGTCGGCATAGCGCTCGCCGAACGGCTGATGAACGCGCGCTTCGGTAACGATTTCGTCGATCACTACACCTACGTGATCGCCGGAGACGGTTGCCTGATGGAGGGCCTCAGCCACGAGGCGATCTCGCTCGCCGGGCATCTGCGGCTCAACCGGCTGATCGTGCTGTTCGACGACAACGAGATCTCGATCGACGGCGCGACATCGCTGTCCTGTTCGGATGATCAGGTCGCGCGGTTCAAGGCTTCCGGATGGTCGGCATGCCGGATCGACGGCCACGATCCCGAGGCGATTGCGGCTGCGATCGAGCGGGCACGAAACAACGACCGGCCGTCGCTGATCGCCTGCCGCACCATCATCGGCTTCGGCGCGCCGAACCGTCAGGGCAGCGAAAAGGCCCATGGCGCGCCGCTCGGCGGCGACGAGGTTGCAAAGACCCGCGCGGCGCTGAACTGGCCGCACCAGCCATTCCATATTCCGCAATCCATCGTTGCCGAGTGGCGCAAGGCCGGCGCGCGCGGGCACGCCGCCCGCCGAAGCTGGATCGAGCGGACAAAGCGGCTCAATTCCGCAGCGCGCTCGCCGTTCCACGATGCGCTGAACAGGAATCTGCCGTGCAGCTATACCGAGGCGATGGTGCGGATACGCGATCGCTTTGCCGCCGAGCGGCCGAATATCGCCACGCGCCAGGCATCGCAGATCGTCATCGACGGCATTGCGGAGGCGTTGCCGAACCTCCTCGGCGGCTCGGCCGATCTGACCCACTCCAATCTGACGCGCGCCAAAACCCAGCAACCGGTGCGACCCGGCTCGTTCGACGGCAGCTATATCCACTATGGCGTCCGCGAGCACGCGATGGCGGCGGCGATGAATGGTATCGCGCTGCATGGCGGCTTCATCCCCTATGGCGGCACGTTCCTCACCTTTGCGGACTACAGCCGTCCCGCGATCCGGCTGGCCGCGCTGATGGGGGTGCGCGTCATCCATGTGATGACGCATGACTCGATCGGATTGGGTGAGGACGGTCCGACCCATCAGCCGGTCGAACATCTGGCGTCGCTTCGCGCGATTCCCAATGTGCTGGTGTTCCGGCCCGGCGATGCCGTTGAGACAGCGGAAGCCTGGGATTGCGCGTTGCAATCGCTAACCAGTCCGTCGGTGCTGTGCCTGTCGCGGCAGGCGATGCCCACCTTCCGCGAGGTGGGCGGCGAGCAGAACCTGGTCGCGTTTGGCGCTTACGTCGTGGTTGAGCCGGAGCACGCCCGCGACGTCACGCTGATCGCAACGGGCTCCGAAATATCGATCGCGCTGCACGCAGCACAGCTGCTGGCGAACGTCAGCGTCCACGCCGCCGTAGTCTCGGCGCCGTGCTTCGAGCTGTTTCGCCAGCAATCCCGCGAATACCGAACCGCGGTTCTCGGACGCGTGCCGAGGATCGGCGTCGAAGCCGCGGTCGAGGGCGGCTGGGCGCGCTGGCTCGGCGACGACGGCGAATTCGTCGGCATGACCGGCTTCGGCGCCTCCGCGCCTGCGGAAACGCTCTATCGCGAATTCGGCATCACCGCGGATGCAGTCGCTAAAGCGGCGCTGCGCTGCATCGAGCGCGTCAGGATGGCGGCGACCAACGCGTGACGAACCATACGCCAACAAAAACACGGAGGCTCCGATGGCAAGGATAACGCTGAGGCAATTGCTGGATCATGCCGCCGAGCGCGGCTACGGCGTGCCGGCATTCAACATCAACAACATGGAGCAGGGCCTCGCGATCATGGAGGCGGCTTCTGCCGTCGATGCCCCCGTCATCATCCAGGCGTCGCGCGGCGCGCGCACCTATGCCCACGACATCATGCTGGCGAAGATGATCGATGCGCTGGAGGAGATGTATCCGCAGATTCCGCTCTGCCTGCATCAGGACCACGGCAACGAGGAGGCGACCTGCGCAACGGCGCTTCAACACGGCTTCACATCGGTCATGATGGACGGTTCGCTCAAGGCCGATGCCAAGACGGCGTCTAACTATGACTACAACGTTGCCATCACCCGCCGCGTGGTCGACATGGCGCACTGGATCGGCGCTTCGGTCGAAGGCGAACTCGGCGTGCTCGGTTCGCTGGAACATGGCGGCGGCGAGCAGGAGGACGGCCATGGCGTCGAAGGCGAGGTCAGCCACGATCAACTGCTGACCGATCCGGGCCAGGCGGTCGATTTCGTGCGCGCCACCAGGGTCGATGCGCTGGCGATCGCGATGGGCACCTCGCACGGCGCCTACAAATTCTCGCGGAAGCCCGACGGCGACATCCTCGCCATGCGGGTGGTCGAGGAAATCCACCACCGGCTGCCGAATACCCATCTGGTGATGCACGGCTCATCTTCGGTGCCGCAGCCGCTGCAGGACGCGTTCAACGCGTTCGGCGGCGAGATGCCGCAGACCTGGGGCGTGCCGGTCGAGGAAATCGTCCGCGGCATCAAGCACGGCGTCCGCAAGGTCAATATCGACACCGACTGCCGGCTGGCGATGACGGCGGCCTTTCGCAAAGTGGCAACGCAAAGCAAAAGCGAATTCGACCCGCGTAAGTTCCTGAAACCCGCGATGGACGCGCTGCGCGACCTCTGCCGCGACCGCTTCGAGCAATTCGGTACCGCGGGCCACGCCTCGCAGATCGGGGTCATTCCACTGGCCGAGATGGCGAGGCGTTATCGCTCGGGCGCGCTCGACCCACGCATCGGGGAGATGGCCAATGCCGCCGCATGACCTCTTGACCCCCACGGTCCCGACCCGCCGCATGCAACACGAGGAGACCAGCATGAACCAACACTCGATGACCGTCCGCGGCAAGGATCGCTACAAATCCGGCGTGATGGAATACAAGAAGATGGGTTACTGGGAGCCCGATTACGCGCCCAAGGACACCGACATCATCGCGCTGTTCCGGGTGACGCCGCAGGACGGCGTCGACCCGATCGAGGCCTCGGCGGCGGTGGCCGGCGAATCCTCGACCGCGACCTGGACAGTGGTCTGGACCGACCGGCTGACGGCGGCGGAAAAATACCGCGCCAAATGTTTTCGCGTCGATCCCGTGCCGAATTCGCCGGGGCAGTATTTTGCCTATATCGCCTACGACCTCGATTTGTTCGAGCCGGGATCGATTGCCAATTTGTCGGCGTCCATCATCGGCAACGTGTTCGGATTCAAGCCGCTGAAGGCGCTGCGGCTCGAGGACATGCGGCTGCCGGTCGCTTATGTGAAGACATTCCAGGGCCCGGCGACCGGGATCGTGGTCGAGCGCGAACGGATGGACAAGTTCGGCCGCCCGCTGCTCGGGGCCACCGTGAAGCCGAAGCTCGGCCTATCGGGGCGCAATTACGGGCGCGTGGTGTACGAGGCGCTGAAGGGCGGGCTCGACTTCACCAAGGATGACGAGAACATCAACTCGCAACCTTTCATGCATTGGCGCGAGCGCTTCCTCTATTGCATGGAGGCGGTCAACAAGGCGCAAGCCGCGTCCGGCGAGATCAAGGGAACCTATCTCAACGTCACTGCCGGAACCATGGAGGACATGTACGAGCGCGCCGAATTCGCCAAGGAGCTCGGCTCGGTCATCATCATGATCGATCTCGTGATCGGCTACACCGCGATCCAGTCGATGGCGAAGTGGGCGCGGCGCAACGACATGATCCTGCATCTGCACCGGGCCGGGCATTCGACCTATACGCGGCAGCGCAATCACGGCATCTCGTTCCGCGTGATCGCGAAATGGATGCGGCTCGCGGGCGTCGATCACATCCATGCAGGCACTGTAGTGGGCAAGCTCGAAGGCGATCCCGCGACCACGCGCGGCTATTACGACATCTGCCGCGAAGACTATAACCCGATGCGGCTGGAGCACGGCGTGTTCTTCGACCAGCACTGGGCGAGCCTCAACCGGCTGATGCCGGTGGCGTCCGGCGGCATTCACGCCGGCCAGATGCATCAACTGCTCGATCATCTCGGCGAAGACGTGGTGCTGCAGTTCGGCGGCGGCACCATCGGCCATCCCATGGGCATCCAGGCGGGTGCGACCGCGAACCGCGTGGCGCTGGAAGCGATGATTCTCGCCCGCAACGAGGGCCGCGACTATCTGCATGAAGGTCCGGAGATTCTGGCGAAAGCCGCGCAGACCTGTACGCCGCTGAAATCGGCGCTCGAGGTCTGGAAGGACGTCACCTTCAACTACGAATCCACCGACATGCCGGACTACGTCCCCACACCCTCGGTTGCGATGTAAGGAGCCAAATCATGCGCGTCACCCAAGGATGTTTCTCGTTCCTGCCCGATCTCACCGACGAGCAGATTTCCCGCCAGGTGCAGTATTGCCTCGAGAAGGGCTGGGCGGTGAACATCGAATTCACCGACGATCCGCACCCCCGGAATAACTTCTGGGAAATGTGGGGACTGCCGATGTTCGATCTCCGTGACGCCGCCGGCGTGATGATGGAACTGGCCGAATGCCGCAAGGTGTATGGTAACAGCTATATCCGCATGTCGGCGTTCGATTCCAGCCACGGCTGGGAATCGCTGCGGCTGTCCTTCATCGTCAACCGGCCCAAGGACGAGCCCGGCTTCCGGCTCGAACGGCACGAAGGGGCCGGCCGCAACATCCGCTACACCACGAAATCTTATGCGGTCGATCGTCCCGAGGGCGGGCGCTACGGTTAGGTCACTCCCGTCCGGCCCGCGGCGCCGATTGGCCCCCTCATCGTTGCCTGCTTGCCGGATGCACTACTCCGCCGCTGTGAAAGCGGCGGCGGAGCTTTTATTTTCGCAACAAGGCGCGCCTGACGCGTTGAGGTTTCGCAGATGGATCTGGATGCCGCATCGATGACAGACCGGGTCAGTCTTCGTGAGGAGCTCGAGGCCGTCGGCATCGAGGATATCCTCACGCAGCTCGACCGCGAACTGATCGGGTTGAGGCCGGTCAAGACCCGGATTCGCGAGATTGCCTCGCTGTTGCTGATCGAGCGCATCCGCAAGCGCATGAATCTTTCGTCGGAAGTGCCGACCTTGCATATGTCGTTCACCGGCAATCCCGGCACCGGCAAGACCACGGTGGCGCTGCGGATTGCGAGCATTCTGCACAAGCTTGGTTTTGTCCGTCGCGGCCAGATTGTCTCCGTCACCCGCGATGAACTGGTGGGGCAATATATCGGCCACACCGCTCCCAAGACCAAAGAAATCCTGAAGAAGGCGATGGGCGGCGTGCTGTTCATCGACGAGGCCTATTACCTGCACCGGCCGGACAACGAGCGCGACTACGGCCAGGAGGCGATCGAGATCCTGCTGCAGGTGATGGAATCCCAGCGCGAAGATCTGGTGGTGATCCTCGCCGGCTACGGCGACCGGATGGATAAATTCTTCGCCAGCAATCCGGGCTTCCGCTCCCGCATCGCCCATCACATCGATTTTCCGGATTATTCCGATGGTGAATTGCTTGATATCGCCGAGCTGATGCTGCGCGACATCAACTACAAATTCAGCATTGCCGCCCGTGAGGCGTTCATCCGCTACATCGGCTTGCGCAAGTCCCAGCCGCTGTTCTCCAACGCGCGTTCGATCCGGAACGCGATCGACCGCATGCGGTTGCGCCAGGCCAATCGCCTCGTCGCCGATCTCGATTCCGTGCTGACCGCCGACGATATCATGTCGCTGGAAGCCTCGGACGTGCTTGCCAGCCGGGTGTTCCTGAAGGGCAAGTCGGAAGTTTAGCATCAGGTGAGGCGAGGCCGCGTATTAATTCGCGGTAGTGCAGGTTATGTTTTTGCGCTGAGGGTCTCGTCGCGGAACGACCGCTCTTGGAGCCAAGAGCGGTCATGCTTCGTAACTGACAACCTCCAGCCAATATACCTGCAAGGCTACAGTTGTTTCGAGCTTCGATTAGGAGACTTTGTGTGGCCCCAGTATCGGCGGGTGCCATCCGGGAGGTTTCGTTCCGCACCACGGTCCGTCGTCAATGTTTCCTCCCGAGATATGTGCGAGCTCTTTCTCGGTCAGCTCATCCGCGTGGACCTGCTCGGCGACGTCTTCGTTCGTGATCTTGTCCATAACTCGTCCTTTCCATCTCGATCGCCCGGGATTGGGCTCGAATGGTCCCAGGGTAGCGCTGTTGTGACGGCCGAAACCGTGATGTAGATCATGCTGGTGGTCGATTGCCCTTAGCCGAATCCGCCTGCAGGCCTTTTCAACCGGATCGGCGAAAAGCAGAAGCCCCGGAAAATGCCGGGGCTTAAGCTGATCTAAAGATTTGAAAGGATCAGTACTTCGCGACGACTGCGCCGCCAGTTGAATTGCACCGGCCGTTTTACCAGATGCCCCAGGGGTCTGGCGGATCACCCACCAGCCTATTTTGGCAAGGCGGCAGAGGCTGGGGATTCAGCCCGCCGACCACGTGATCTAGCGCCTCATCGGAGAGGAATACCTCGACGACCTCGTTAAGGCGGACGGTCTCGCTTCGGTTGGTTATGCGATTGGTGTCCATGTGCTATCTCCAGATTGCAGGATGTTTTCAGGCTTGCGCTACATTGGTAGCGCGCACGAACCATGCCGTTGAAACCTTCGACATTCCGTGACCGCGATCACATTTCGCGGGTCGCCAGATATGACCGGATGGAGCCGATAGCTAAAGCAACTGCCGCTGGGCGAAGGTAGCGAACATTCCGGGCGTGTTGCTGAGCGCCGCATAGGTGCCGGTTTGCACGACCTTGCCATCGACAAGCACGATGATGCGATCGGCCAGGCGCACGGTGCTCAGCCGATGCGCGATGACGATCCGCGTAACGTTCAAATTGCCGAGCGATGCGCTTACGATCGCCTGCGACAGGTTATCGAGTGAACTTGTCGCCTCGTCGAACAGGAGAATGCGGGGGCGGCGAGCGATCGCGCGGGCGATCATGATCCGCTGCCGCTGACCGCCTGAGAGCGTGTTCACGCCTTCTGCGACCACCGTATTCATGCCCATCGGCATTTTCTCGATGTCGGCATCGATACCTGCGAGCCGCGCGGCCTCCCACGCCTGCTCCAGCGGCAGTTGAACGCCGCCACAAATATTTTCGTAGAGGCTGCCGGTGGCCAGTTTCCCGTTCTGCAGCACCACACCGAGCTGCCGGCGCACCGCGCCGATATCGAGCGTGTCGATGGCCTTTCCATCGAGGAACACCGCACCGGACTCGGGCCTTTCGAAACCCAGCAGCAACCGGAACAGCGAAGATTTACCGCTCCCGGACGGGCCCACGATTGCGACATATTCGCCCGGCGCGATCCGCAGACTGACGTTGTCGAGGACCGGTGGGCCGCTCGGCATGTAGCGAAAGGTCAAGCGAGAAAACTCAATCGCTCCGGTCAGTTCGCCTGGGGGCTTGCGGTCTTCCGAAACCTCGGCCACGCCTGAAATCAGCGGCCGCAGGCGGGTGAGATGAGGGATTGCGATCAGCGCTTCGCTTACTCCGGAGGCCCACTGGCCGACCGATGCCATCGATTGGCCGAATGCAGCGAAAAAGGCGAAGAAGCCGCCGATGTCAATTAACAGCTTGCTCTTGCTCAATACAGCCGCGGCGAAAATGATCAGCGTGGCGAAAACCGGAAACGATACCTCAAAGATTCCGAGCGCGTTCGCGACCTTCTGGGAGGCGACGAAATACTGCTTCTGGATCGCGAACTGCCTCGACCACACTGCAAGCGCGCGGACTGTTGCGGCAGCGACGCGGAGCTTGCCGATTCCCGAGATCAGCTGCAACACGAAGCCGCCGATTTTGCCCTGCAGGTCAAAGTGCTTGCTCTCGTGATAGACGCGTATCGCGCTTGCGGCGATGATCAGCAGCGCTCTGACGAGTGTCAGCACAAATGCGACCAGCCCCAATCTGAGATCATAGTAAAGCATCAAACCAACGCTGACCCAGCAGAACAAACCGGCCAGCATCCCGCGCAATACGCGCCCGGTGAAGATCCGGCGCACAGCGTCGATTCCCATCGATCGATCGACAAAGTCGCCAACGGTGTATTCGCGAAACAGCGACGCGGGGAGCCTAAGCAAGCGGTCGATCACGGCTGCCTGCAGCTTCCAGTCGATCAAGCCTTCGAGCCGGAGCATGACAAGCCCCTCCAGCGCCTGAATACTGGCCATGGCGACCGCCGTGACGGCAAGCGCAAGGGCGCAAAACGCAAGCTGGTCGAGTTCGGTGCGGGGGATCACAGAGGTAACGAGGACGTTGGTGATAAGCGGCATCACCAGTGACAGCATGCTCATCACAACGACAGCGAAGACGATACGACCGATGTTGCCGCTCGAATGGCGAAACGAAAAGATCAGCAAATCCCGCAATCGAATCTGGCGCGACGGCAGCGCCGGGTAGAACGTCACGGCTTCCGGAGCCAACTCCAACGCAAGAGATTGATCGACAGGACGGTGCGTTCCCGCCCTCGAGTCGATCATTGTGTAACGGCCCCTCGCGCCGCGGATAAGTGCGACCGGATTGCGTTGCTTACCGTGCCAGGCCACCAATGGGCCGACGTCCTGCTTCCACCAATCGCCCCGCAATAGGGTCTGGCGAACGCGCAGTCGAGCGGCCTGCGCAATCTCGATAACGTCGGCAAATTCCTGCCGGGCCGGGGCAGATCGGGGCGCGACGATCAACGGCGCTCGACCCGCCTCCGCAACCACGCGGCAAGCGGCGAGCAGGGGATCCGCGGGGTCCGTTTCTATCTCTGCCTGGTCGAACCGTCGCACCACGATCGCGGAGAGGCGGTCGAAAGATTCGCAGGTCTGCGCCGTGGTCAGTTCGCTGCGGCGAACGAGACGCTGCTTCTCCCGCCCGACATCGCGCGTCAGATAGTCCCGGATGCACACCATTGCGCACCGGTGGAATTGATCGACGGCGCGCCATAGCACGTCCGCATCCGGCATGCTGGCGCTCCCCACGGCGGTGCATGCGGACTGGCCGGCCTCGATCCATATCCCGGATGTCAGCGGCAAAGGCGGGCCGCCTGCGGTAAGCACCGGATCAAGTCCCATCAGCTTCGCGGTACCGGCCTGCAAGGCGACCCAAACGATGCTGCGCCCCGGACCACGACACCGTTCGCCGGCCGGAATTTCGGTAACGCCGTCCTGCGCCACCTCGCGCATTTGCCAGCCTGGGCTTGGGCCTGCCATTAACCCGGCTAGTCGCGCAATCCACGAGGCGACCAGGTCGAGCGATTGAATCTCCAGCCGGGGAATCACCAGTGCCTCGGCACCCGGCCCGCCCACAGCGATCACCGGAATCCGTGCGCCCGAGCTGTCGAGGGCTTCCGGCAGGTCGAGAAGGATCTCACCACTCCCGATCCGAAACAGATGATGTCGCGCGCCTTCGGTGCTGCCTCCGATACTGCTGACGGCGAAGACATCGACATGTCCGGAAGTCACCTGCAACACGTGCTCACGGTGGTCGAGAAGCTTCGGGTGACGGCCATCGAGCGCGATGCGGGTTGGCGGGCAAATCGCCGCGTCGTGATCGGCTATTGCTGGCGCCGGCTGGAAGACGGATTCGGTCATTCCTGAACCACGAGTTTCGCATAGGCACCCTGAAGCTTGATCAGTTGCTCATGGGTGCCGCGCTCGACGATTTTGCCCTGCGCCAGCACAATGATCTCGTCACAGTCGCGGACCGTACTCAGGCGATGCGCGATGATGATGCACGCACAGCCCCGGCGTCGCAAATTGTCGTCGATGGCCTTTTCGGTGACCGGGTCGAGCGCACCGGTCGCCTCGTCCAGGACGATGACCGACGGATTGGAAACGAGCGCCCGCGCGATCTCGATGCGCTGGCGCTGACCGCCGCTGAAATTCGTGCCGCCTTCGTTGACGTAACAGTCGTAATTTCCTGCCCGCGTCGCGATGTCTTCATGAATGGCCGCATCCTTCAAGGCCTGCGACAGGTCGGCTTCGGTCACGGTCAAGTCCCACAGCGTTAGATTGTCACGCGCTGTTCCCTCGAACAGGAAGATATCTTGATCGACATAGGCGACCGAGTTTGCAAAGACCTGGGGAGGAATCTCCGCCAAGGTCCATCCGTCGATGCGAATTTCGCCTGCCCAGGGTTGGTATAGCCCGCAAATTAGCTTGGCGAGGGTCGATTTCCCGCTGCCGGAGGCGCCGACAAGCGCGACCCTGGAGCCGGGCTGGATGGTGATGGAGAGATCGGCCAGCAACGGTGGCTCCAGGATCGAGTAGCCGAACTGAATATTGCTGAGCTCAATCCTGCCGGTCAGCTTCGGAGGGAAGCGATCTTCCGCAACGACGTTCCCGCCGGAGCGGTCGAGGGGATAATTGTACACGTCCTCAAGGCGCTCGAGCGCACCCCTGATGGTCTGAAAGTTTCCGACATAGTTGACGAGTTCTGTGAGAGGTCCGGAGAAGCTTGCCATCAAGGATTGGAATGCCACCAGGCTTCCGAGCGTGAGGGAGCCCTCGATCACGCGCAGGCCACCGATGCCGAGTATCGCAGCGACGGTCAGTCCGGAGAACAGCGTCGGCAGCATGTCAAGAAGGACCGCGGACACTCCAAGTTGCTGTTCGGCGTTCAGGGCCTTGGCCTGTATTCCCGCCCATCGGCCGAATGCCTCGTCCTCCAGTCCGCTTGCCTTGAGGGTTTCGATGCTGCGCACGGCGCTCACCGTGGCGCCGACGAGCTTGCCCTGTTCGAGCGCGAGACTGCGGCTGAGATCTTGTCGTCGCTCGCCAATGAATCTCAGTGCCAGCACGTTCATGAGCGACATGCTGACGCCAATCACGGCGAGCGGCAAATCGTAGATCGCCATCGCGGCGGCAAAGAAGAAAATCGATGTCAGGTTGAGAGCGTTGGCAGCGATGCCGCCTGAGAGCAAGCGGGCAATCTGCTCGTTGGCACCTATCCGGTTCGCAATATCGCCGGCGTGACGTTGGGTGAAGAATTCGACCGGCAGCGCCATGACGTGCCAGAGAAAGCGACTGATCATGACGACCGCAAGCTTGGTTTGCAGCCTCAGCAACAGCGATTGGCGCGCAGCCGTCAGGATTGCGCGGAACGTCGCAGTTACCGCCATGCCGATGAGCAGCGGAACGAGCCAGTTGGTGGTGTGCTGGATCAGGATGTCATCGACGAAGATTTTTGAAAATCCCGCGGCTACGATACTGGGCACGATAAGCGCGAAGCTCAGGACCACCAGCAGCCCGACCGCCTGTTTCGAGCCGCGCAATTCGCGCAGCAGCAGCCGCAATCCCTGGGGTTTTTTCCCCAGTTTCTCGAACGCCTCGGTTCGCTCCATGGTGAGCGCAACACCGGTGAACGCAAGATCGAGTTCGGCCATATCGATCCGCCGCCGTCCGATTGCCGGGTCGTTGATGTAGACGCGGTCGCCATCGATGCCTTCCAGCACCACAAAATGATTGAAGTTCCAGTGGATGATGCAAGGCATCGGCAATTCATGCAGTGTCGAAAGCTCCTTTCGGAAGCCCTTGGCGGCGAGGCCGAAGCGGCGCGCCGCCCTGACGATGTTGCTTGCCTTGCTGCCGTCGCGCGAGACCCCGCATGCGACGCGGAGCTGCTCCAGTGGGACCCAGGCGCCATGGTGAGCAAGCACCATAGCGAGGGCCGCAGCCCCGCATTCGACCGCTTCCATCTGCAGGATCGTGGGCGTCCGTTTCACCGCTTTGTGCCAGAGCCGTCCGCGTGCGCGCCCCGGATGCGGCTTCACCTGGTCCGGTTTTGGTTGGGGCAAGGGGGCGTTATCCATCAATTCCCGTAAACCGCTTGATGAGAGGCAGCACCAGGTCCAGCGGGCGTTGCCTTCGTGTGGTGACTTCCGCCTTCATCAGCGTTCCGCTGCTGAGACGAACGGGAGGTCCCTTGCCAACGGCCCAGCGATATCCGCTGACGGTGGTAGTGTCCTGTTCCAGACTGACCATTGCGGCGTAGGGTGCTCCCTCGTGCGAGAAACGGGTCACAAGGCTGTCGTTGTGGAGCACTGCCGCCATGCCCTGCGGTGTTATGGGGAAATCGGAGACCGTCATGATGGTGCCGACCATGGTTCCAAATTCCTCGCGCTTCACCGTGCTGGGCTCGATCCGGACCTGCATTCCCGGCTTTACGCTCTTGCCGCGCTCTGACGGGATATAGACGAGCGCCTCGAGCTTCGTGCCTTCGCTTTCGATTGCAACGACCGGCGTACCGACGGCGAGTACCGATCCTGCGGAGACCTTGATTTCGAAGACGCGCCCCTCGATCGGGCTGATGACCTGGGTGTTCTGGTTCAATATTCCAGCGAGAGCGTCCATCTGCCGGCGCGCGTCATTGAGGCTAAATTGGGATTGCTGGATTTCGTGCTCGCGCTGCGTCTCAAGATCGGTCTTTTGCGATCGCAACTTCAGGATTTCGTTCCGGGTGTCCTCTTTTCGCTGCTGCGCGTCGGCAAGATCGCGCCGACGATCCTCGACGTTGCGGCGGGTGGTGTATCCTTTGGCCAACAAGTCCTCGAGATTTTTGACATCGACCGTCAGATATTCGATGCGTTGGTCAGTTGCCTTCACGACCTGGTCGAATGCCGCCTCGAGCTTCGCGAAATTCTGGCTTTTTGAAGCGAGTTCGCTCGCAACTTTCGAGGTCAGGTCGGCATGTTCGCGCTCGCGTTCGCGAAAGACCTCGATAGCGCTGGTGTGGCGCTGTTGGATGTCGGTTTGGACGATTTTCGCGATCGGCTGTCCTTGCTGGACGTGATCGCCTACCGAGACGTCAATGGATGCAAGCTGTCCCGCGGCATCGGACACCGCGTCGACAACCCGACCGCCATCGCTGACCAGAATTCCCTCACCGGGCACACGCGTCGGAATCCGCCCGACGACGCCCCATGCGAGCGCGGCCGCCAGAGCCAGACAAATCACGAAGGTCAGAATCCAATCAAACGGTTTGGTGATGTAGACGAGATGGTCAAGCTGTTCGGGAGATGCGGCTCGCTGCAGCGCGGCGGTGCGGAATGCCCGTTGCGACAACTCGGTCACCGTCTTATTCTCCGGCTCACAGTCGAGCAGAGGAGGGGCGCATACGGCGATCGAATCTGCCAAAAATACACAGCTTCCACCTGTTTCCGCTGGAGGATAGTACACAAAAGCCAATGCCCGACCAAGCCGGCGTGTTGATAAATATCGCTGCGGAAGGCCCAGATGTCAGCACTAGCCTTAGACACCCCTCCTGCCGGCTACCCTAGCGAAACAAAGCGGTTCGGACTAAGCTCATCAGGCATCTTCTGGGTTGATCCGAAATGGTCGCGACCGGTGTCAACAAGTCAGCGCTCCAGTTTGCCGCCTTCGGTTGTGCATCCGTTTGCCAGGCGATACTGGACAGAATTTTTGTCGTCCGGCTATGGGCCGGCAAATGTCGAGGATGGATGAAGTCATGGGGTTTGGGGATTGCGATTATTTTGCTCGCGCCGGGTGTGTGCAGCAGCGGCATCCTCGCCGAAAGTGATTTGAAGAAAGTTGAGGACATCAAACCGCTATTTCAGAATTTGATGGGCGATCTGGTTCAAACGTCCAAGCGCTCGGACATCTCCAGCGGCGACGCAGATTGTGTCAAATCGACGATCCGGGAGCTTCTTCAGATCTCAGACGAGCTTTCGAGCTACGAATACTTGATCACGATTGAAAAGGAGATGACCGATTTTGGCGACAACAACCCGATGCGGGGTATTGTCAAATTCGCGGTCGAAAAATCGAACACCATTCTAGCCAGCGAACGAAAACGGCTGGCTCTGTTGTCGGATCAGTGTACGCGTTTTCCCTTGTCCTTCGGCAAAACGCAGCAAGCGTTGCAATTTATCGACACCACGACCAATATCCTCAATTCGATTGGGGCGCATCTATAAGCCCTGCATCTTCAGCGACTGGGGCGCGGTTTATTCGACATTTCCTGCGGTGGTGGAACTGAATTCGGTCGGCGTTGGCGCGTGATATACCCCGACCCCGCCGCTAACATTCGAGGCAAGCTATGCCACGCCCTTGAAATTCGCGCTGCCGACGCAGCGGCATTACGAGGCCTATGGGCGGTTCATCTTCAGGCCGTTGCTGTTGTGGCCTCTGCCGGCATAGCGGGCTTTCATCCTTGATCTGCCAAGAATTCAGTCGAGGTGTCCCCACCTCCCTGATAGGGTGTCAAGGGCTTATCACCGGGTCGACTGATGCGCTTTGCGATCCTGCTGCTCGCACTTGCGGCCACTCTGGGACAGAGCGGCGACGACACCGCGCTGGCGCAGGGCGAACAATTTCTTTTCGTCACGACCCAAGAAGGGCAAGCGTTCGGCGTGGTCCAGGCGGGAGTAGCGTCCTTCAAAGGACTGCCCTATGCCTCGCCGCCCATTGGCTCCCTGCGCTGGCGTGCTCCGCAACCGCCACCGGTCAGACCGGAGATACTGACCGCGGATCAGTACGGTCCGGCATGTCTGCAGCCTCCGATTCCCGGAGAGCCCGAGCGGGATCGCGTGAGCGAGGATTGCCTCACCGTTAATGTTTTCCGGCCGTTTGAGGTCAATAGTCGGCTGCCAGTGATGGTCTGGATCCATGGAGGATCATTTGTAACCGGTGCGGGAGGAGATCCCCTTTACGACGGATCGAGACTTGCACAGGAAGGAGTGATCGTCGTCACGTTCAACTATCGGTTGGGTGCATTCGGTTGGTTCGCTCATCCCGCGCTGGCACAAGATGGATCTGATGGGGCAATCGCAAATTGGGGAATGATGGACCAGATCGCCGCGCTACGTTGGGTGCGCGACAATATCGGTGCGTTCGAGGGCGATCCCAATAACGTGACCCTGTTCGGCGGCTCGTCGGTCGCGATGCTCATGTTATGCGGCGAGTCGAGAGGGCTCTTTCAAAAAGCCATCATCCAATCGGGAAAAGGCCGTCAGCCGGTGCGCTCGCTCGACCAAGCTGAGATCGCGGGCACGGAGTTCTCGCGACTGGTCGGCGCCGGCAGCATACGGGAACTACGAGCCACTGCTCCTGAAATACTATTAGCGGCCGAGAACAGCCTGCTCGAACGATCTCCAGTGAGCTTTTATCCCGTTATCGACGGACTGGTAAAGCAATCCATTGCAGACGGCTTTAGAGCCGGTCGGGAAAACCGCGTTCCTGTTATCATTGGCACGAACGACGATGATACCGATCCCTTCGAAGCGAAGTTCGAGCAGGAGCGAAAGCTTCCGGGCGATTCCAACGAAACCCTGCAAGATCTCTATCCGGAAGCGTCCGGTGATCCAAAGGAAATCGCCAGGAAGCTGTATACCGATAGAGAATTCACGGAGCCTGCTCGATTCCTCGCGCGCGCCCATACTGCGAACGGATATTCGACTTACCGGTACCGCTTCTCCTATCTGCCCGAACAACAACGCTCGAGCATTGCCACAGGTCATGGAGGAGAACTTCAATTCGTCTTTGGCACTCTCGGCGCGCCGCGTGGTGGCCTGTTCACCTATAGGGACCGCGAGGCTTCGAATATCCTGCGGGCTTACTGGACGAACTTTGCCAAGAATGGCGATCCCAACGGAGCAGGACTGCCCCTTTGGGAGGAGAGTTCGAAGGACGATAAGTTGTTGTTTATTTCCAACGCCGGAATTTCGTCGCGGATCGACCCTTGGGCACGACGACTGGATCGCCTCGAGCATCAGAGCGAGCGGCAATAGCATTGCGGAGAGACAGCGCCGTCTCGCCTTGTTTTCGCCTTGTGTTTGTTCGCTCGCCTACAATCGCAACCGTTTTCCCGAGACTGAAATAGCGCGGTAGCGCAACCCAGCCAATTTGCTGCCTGCCATCAGCAACGGGAGACCAGCCAAATGAAAATGACACCCGCAGGTGCTTTGCTGCACCAAGTCCAAGCTCGGCCAAAAAGTGCAGCATTTGTTTTTCACGAAGAAGTGTGGACCTACGAGCGGCTTGCGGTCGAGGCCGAAAGCCTGGCGCGCGGAATGGCGGTACGCGGCGTCGGGCCGGGGGATCGCGTCGCCATTCACATGGTGAACCGGCCCGAAATGATCGTCGCCTATTATGCCTGCTTTCAATTGGGGGCGATCGCG
>Ga0209328_10000047_pt1 | contig 20332 bp, 16 predicted proteins | sample JacPinW_OM3H0_M1_FD_187954 | JGI IMG/M metagenome (GOLD analysis project Ga0209328, IMG submission 187954) | Forest soil microbial communities from Algoma, Ontario, Canada - Jack Pine, Ontario site 1_JW_OM3H0_M1 (SPAdes) (version 2) | ecosystem: Environmental > Terrestrial > Soil > Boreal... | reverse complement strand
ATCTTGCCGAACATTTGGTGAAGAAAGGAATGGCTTTTCGTGAGGCGCACGAAATCGTCGGCAAGCTCGTGGCCGATGCAATCGCCAAGGAAACAAAACTCAGCGCGCTTCCGCTGGCTGAGTTGAAAAAGGGTTCGCCGTTGTTTGATGTCGACGTTGCAGAAGTTTTCGATGTTCGGAATTCGCTCGGCGCGCGGCGCGGTGTTGGCGCGCCGTCCTCCGAAAACGTGGCGAGTCAGATTAAACGCTGGCGCGAACAACTTCAGTAGTTTGCCGCTGAGGAGAGCGGCCGCTACAGTCCCGACGTGAAACGGAGCAAACTGGTCCGGGACAACGATGGCTGGGAAACAATTTCAAGCGAGCATCATTTCACAAATGACCATTTGGAAGTCGTGACCGAGCAAGTGCGAACGCCTTCGAGCTCACAAGCGCGGACTTGGACAACGATCCGGCGCAAGCCAGCCGTCGTAATCGCGCCCATGACGGGCGATGGAAAATTTCTGCTCATCAAAGAAGAGAGGATTCCGATTCGGGCAGCGATTTGGTCAATGCCCGCCGGCCAGATTGATCACGACGTCGAGCCCTACGAGAAGGAAATCGAAGCTGTCGCTTTGCGCGAATTACATGAAGAAACTGGTTATGACCTCCCGCCCGGCGGTGAGCTGATTCCGCTCGGTTATTTTTTCACTTCGGCTGGTCTGACAGACGAGCATTGCTATTTCTTCCTCGCCCGGCCGGTTCGAAAAGCCGACGTCCACAAGGGTGAGGAAGGCGAGGCGATTCTGGAATGTCGAGCGGTGACCACTTCTGAATTGGCCCGAATGATTGCGCAGAACGAGATTCGCGATGCAAACACGCTTGGAATCTGCGCGCGTCTGGCCGCAGGTGGTTTCATTTCGTTAGACGCGCGCTGATCGAGACGAGACATGGCCTTGAGCGACATCTTTAAGTTTCGCGAGTTGCCGGAGACCGAAACATCGAAGCCGTTTCTCGAGCATCTGGAAGACTTGCGGTGGACGGTCGTGAAAATGGCGATCGCTCTCGTTCTCGCGATGATCGTTTGCTTCGCGTTTCGTTCGCTGTTGGTGCGAGTGATGCAGGCGCCGCTCCACGATGTCGATCCGCAAGTCGGTGCGCTCAAAGCACTGGGCATCACTGACTCGATCGTGATTTCGTTTCACCTCGCCTTTTATGCCGGAATTGTGGTCTCGTTTCCGGTGCTGCTCTACTTTGTCGCGGAATTTGTTCTTCCTGCGCTGACCGCAGTCGAGAAACGGTTCTTGTTTCCTGCCATCGTCGGCAGTTTTGGGCTCTTCCTGCTAGGCGTGTTGGTCTGCTACTTCTGGTTGCTCCCGAAAACGATTCTTTTCTTTTTTCGCGATACCCAATCGCTCGGATGGACGCCAACCTGGACCGTCCAACAATATTATTCCTTCGTGACGAAATTCGTCCTCGGTTTCGGAATGGCCTTTGAACTGCCGGTCGTTGTCCTCGCTTTGGTTTATTTCGGTCTCATCACCTACAAATTCATGGCCCGCACTCGCCCCTACGCGATCGTGCTGATTTTTGTGCTCGCGGCCATTATTGCGCCGACGCCCGACCTCTTGACCTTGGTTGCGATGGCGTTGCCGATGTCTTTGCTCTACGAAAGCTGCATCTGGGTCGCCTGGTTGACGGAGCGTCGTAAATCACGCCCGAATCTCACCTGATCGCGTGGAGATTTCTTTTTATTGCGCATTATTTGCAGGTTTCGCATTCGTCATCGGCGCGGCTATCGGCTCGTTTCTGAATGTCGGCATTTATCGTTTGCCGCGCGATGTCTCGATCAACGAACCGCGCCGTTCCTTTTGTCCGGCCTGCAAAACACAGATTCCGTGGCAGCAAAACATTCCGTTGGTAAGTTGGCTGTTTCTCCGCGGGCGTTGCGCAAACTGCGGGGCCAGGATCGCCTTTCGTTATTTCGGCGTCGAATTGCTGACCGCCCTTTTGTTTCTCGCCGTCTGGGAAGTTTTCCCGTGGAAGATCGCCATCGCCTATTGGATTTTCGTTTCGATCCTGCTCGTCGCGACCTTCGTCGATCTCGAACACTTTATTATTCCGGATCAAATCACCATTGGCGGAACGATCGCGGGAATCGTCGCGAGTTTTATCGTTCCCGAGTTGATGAGCGCGGACTCGCGTTTGGCTGCGCTTGTGCGCGCCGCGCTCGCCGCCGCGCTCGGTTATGTGATTTTGTGGATTGTGCTGGAGGGCGGAAAGATCGCCTTTGGTAAAAAACGAGTGAAGCTGGACGGGCCAACTCCATTCCACTGGACGCGGCGTGGCGATGATGCCGATTTTGTCGTCGGCGACGAACGCAGTTTGTGGAGCGATTACTTCGCGCGCGAAAAAGACCGGCTATTGCTCCACTGCGACGAAGCGAAGATCGACAATCGCGTTTTCGGAGACGCGGTCCTGGAGTTCCACTACAATCGTGTCCGCGTCGGCGCCGACGAGTTCGTGCTTGATACCGTTGACCAAATTTCCGGCGTAGCGCGCGAGTTGGAGATTCCGCGCGAAGCGATGGGTCGCGGCGATTTGAAATTTCTAGCGGCGATCGGCGCCTTTCTCGGATGGCGCGGCGTGTTGTTCAGTATTTTTGCCGGTTCAGTCGTCGGCTCAATCGTAGGACTGGCCATGTTGCTCATCGGAAAACGTGTCTGGTCGGCGAAATTGCCGTTCGGTCCTTACCTCGCGTTCGGCGCGCTGACGTGGATGTTCTTCGGTGAAAAGTTCGTCCAATGGTATTTGCAATTGGCGAACCCTTTGTAGAGCGGCGGCGCCGTTTCTAGAAAAGCGGCGCAAACGCGAACCATTGCGGCCAGTAGCAGCGCACGACTTCTTCTAATACCTGCGACCAACGTTGCATCGCGTCGGCGATGATCTCGTCGCGGGATCCATTCTCGCGAAAACAAGTGATCGGCTCACGAGCGATGATCTTGTATTTGCGATAGCCGGTCCGAACGATGAAGAGCGGATAGATCGGCATCTCGGAAACGAACGAGAGAACAAAGGGTCCGTTCGGCAAAAGAACCTGACGATTAAAAAATTTCACGGGGGCGCGCGCTAAGCCGCCTACGACGCGATCACCTTGCACCGAAATGATCTCGCCGTTTCGCAGAGCACTTAGCAAATCGAACGCGAGCGTAGTGCCGTCGCTGCTGTAGCCAACCTTGACCGCGCCGGCGCTGGATTGTTGCAAGGCAAGATCGACATGTTGGGCGGCGAGCGCATCCGGCTCCGGCGCGCGGACCATCCTGATTGGGCGATGGAATCTTTCAGCGAACAACGCCGCGCCCAAATCGTAATTGCCCATGTGCGCGGTCAGAACGATTCCGCCTTTCGCCGCCGCGAGTTGGTCTAGGAATCTCGCGCGCTCGAGTTCGTACCGAAATCGGCCCTTCGACACTCGATAAGCGGCGGTATCGGCCAGCGACCAGCCGAAATTCGTAAACACGCGAAGCACGCGCAGGTAATTCATGATCCGCCACGAGCCGGGACGAATCAGGCGCAAATTTCGCAGCAGCGCCTTGCGCGCCGGCGTCGCGATGAAAAAAAACAGGAATGTTGCAACCCAGATTACTGGTCGATGGCAAACCGCTGGAAGCTTGCGAACTGCCCAATCGACAGATTTTCTCCAGAAAATCCCGTGGACGGCGAGGCCGTGCCACCAGCGGCGCTCCGAGCCGGTCACGCTTCCGCCGGTGCGACCGCAGAACGGCGCTTTGTCGGCGCGGCTGCCGGCGAGACAAACATCAGCCGCAGATTCGTTAGTTCGGCTTTCCACCAACGCAATAATCCTTTGCGGAGCAGTTTCGTCACGCGAAAATCCGGGACGAAGCCATCGTAAAGTTCGCGCCAGCCGGCGTTGTGTTTTCCGAAATAACCGGTCGCTTGCCGGCGTTTTCCCAGCGCAACCAGCCGGCGGTTGTAAAACTTCATCGCGCTCGCGGCCATTCGACCACGCGTTCCACGGAAGGGCAATTCGAGAAAAGCTCTCTCCGGATCTCGGTAAGCGCGAATGACCAACCCGAAATAATACGACGCCACGTCGAGCAGAAAACCGGCCGACATCAGCTCCGCATCGCCCATGTAGTAGTACTTGTCCTTGTAAAGCGTTTCGAACCACGAGCGATACATGATCGGATAGTGCTCGTTGTAATGTGCCAAGCTTGTCGCCACGTCTTCGCCCGCCAGATTCCGCGCTACCAAATCGGCGACGTAGTTGCTGGTATAGGAACAGAAATCCAGGCCCGGACTGTAAAGTGGATCGATAAATCCGGCGGCGTCACCGACGCAAGCCCAGCCGTTGCCGCAAACTTTTTCACTGTAATACGGCAGCGCCGAAAACGCGTGCACGTCTCCCTCGATTGCGTGCGCATCGCGAAAAATTTCGCGTCCGACCGGATTCGCCAGAATGTGCGCGTGCAATCGTTCAGCGATGTTCGCGCCCTCCGGCAATTGGAATATTCGACTGTCGTAAACAATACCGGCGCTAACATCCCCGCCGCGCAGCGGAATGATCCAGCACCACCAGCCGTGTCCCATCAAGTGGTTCGTCGCCCACGAGCGCGCGGTTCGGCACGCGTCCATGTAATCCCGAAATTTTTCGCGCCAATCATAACTGTCCCAATCCTTCACGCCGGTGAACCGCGCCCAGACTGCGTTGATTGGATGTTCGTTGTTCGGCCGATAGTGACCAAGCTTCCGCGCGAGCAATGTCGTGCGGCCGCTTGCATCAATCAGCCAGCGCGCACGAACGCTCTTTTGTGCAAGATCGACATCTACCGTCTGCCCATTCGCGCCGTTCAAATCGATTTTAGTGACTTTCGCCGGTCGCAATAATTCACAGCCGGCGTCCACCGCGCATTGGAGCAAATGTGAATCGAGTTTCGCGCGATCGACCTGAAAGGTTTGGACGCGCGCGTTGTAACGCGGCCCGATCTCGACGCAATCGTCGAAACGCTGTTGTTCCGAATTGCAAAACCACATCCGCAGGCCCTGTTTCGCGAGCTGCTCGTGGCCGAGATAATTCGCCAGCCCGAGGATCCGTGTCATGTAGCAGCTACTTACTTCGGTCGTGGATTCGCCGACTTTGCGATCGAACGCGGCGTTCTTTTCGATGATGAGCACGCGCGCGGCCGGATGTTTACGCTTGATCATGACCCCCGTGGCCGCGCCCGAGAACGCCCCGCCAATGATCACGACATCGTAATCGAACTCCATTGCCAATAGAGAGGATGGACTTTGCCCGCGGCAAACGCAATTGTGTTCCCTCGATGATCTTCAAGAACGGGCTTTTGATTTTCCCGAATGGCGTTCGCGAAGGCCTCGATCTCCTGGTCGAAGACGGGATGATCACGGGGATTCGCCCGCAAGCCCCTGCGATGGGGGAGAAGATTGTCGATCTTGAGGGCAATTACCTCGCGCCCGGCTTCATCGATCTTCACGTCCACGGCGCAATGGGTCGCGACACCATGCAAGCATCGGCCAAAGCTTTTCGCACGATCTGTGATTATCACGCGAGCGGCGGGACTACGTCGCTGCTTCTAACGACTGCGACCTCGCCGATCAAAGCCATCGTCAAAGTGCTCAACGAAGTTCGCGCCGCGAAATCTTCGATTAGACAGATCGCGGGCGTGCATGTTGAGGGACCTTTCATCTCGAAAGCAAAACCGGGCGCGCAGCGCGCGAGTCTAATCCGAAAACCGACGCGTAGGATGTACAAGCCGTTGTTCACGCACGCCGATGCGATCAAACGAATGACGCTCGCTCCGGAATTGACGGGCGCGATCGCTCTTATCGATGAATTACGCAAACACAATATCTCTGCCAGCAGTGGTCATAGTGACGCGTGGGAGGATGACGCCCGGACCGCGTTTGAGCACGGAATGCGGAGCGTCACGCACACGTTCAATTGCATGTCGACCACGCGCCGTCGCGGAATCGATCGCGTCGCCGGCTTGCTCGAGTTCGCCATGAGCGAACCGGAAATCATTTGTGAACTCATCGCCGACGGCCATCATGTTTCGCCGACGCTGATGAAGATGTTGTATCGCGCAAAGGGTGTTCGCGGAATCTGTCTCGTAACTGATGCTACCGCCGGCGCTGGTTTGCCTGACGGCTCGAAGTTTTCGCTTTACGGGACAAAATGCATTGTGGAAGGCGGCGTTTGTTTGCTCGCCGATCGCTCCGCACTCGCCGGCAGCGCTGCGCGCATGATCGATCTGGTTCGCACTATGGTCACCAAAGTTGGCGTGCCATTGCATGAAGCCGTTGCCATGGCGACCGATACGCCGGCGTTTGTCATCGGTCTGACCGGAAAAGGCCAATTCAAAATCGGCGGCGACGCTGACTTGGTGGTAATTTCGCCAGAGCTCGAAGTCCTCCGGACAATCGTTGCGGGGGAAGAAGTTTTTCAGCGTTAGATCGACAAGAGAAACTTGGCGACGTCGAGCGACGCGCGCGGGCGGCTGAGTTTGCCGATATTCGCCGACCACTCGCGCCATTGTTTTGCGTCGTCGGCGAATGCGCGTTGAACTTCCGCGACAACTTCGTCGTTCGAAAGCGCGATCGCGCCGGAATTTGTTTCAACGATCAGTCGCGCGTTTCCTTCTTCTTGACCGGAAACGACGTGATTGATGATCATCGGACATCCAGCGGCGATCGTTTCCTGGACAGTCGCGCCGCCGGCTTTGCCGATGAGGACGTGATTTTCGCATAGCAGCCGCGGAAGTTCGTCGGTCCAACCAAAGATGTCGATCTTGCGATCGGCGGCCGCTTTCTCGATCGCGTGTTGGAGTTTTTCATCGCGGCCGACGGTCACAGTTAACTGAATATCAAGTTCGAGAAGTGTGCGGACGAGAGCGGGCGCGCGACGCGTTCCAGCGTTGATGACGTAAAGAACGCGCGGCCTGACCTCACCGGGCGATTGTCGATCTTTCGCGAAATCAGCGAACCGCGGGCTGACTGGGAAACCGAACACCTTGATTTTTTCGGACGGCACACCGCCATTTCGGACAACGGCAGCGCTTTGTTCGTTGGCGACGATAAAGTAATCGGCAGGCGAGCGATACCAAATCGCGTTAACGGTGATCGAGTCGGTCACGACGGCGACGTTTTTGCACCGGCGTTCACTTCCCAAAATCTGCTCCAACAAATAGGGATAAGGCGGAAACGTCGAAACAACGACATCCGGTTGGAAACGTTCGAGCAGGCGTCCGAGATTTTTTTTGAGGCCGCGGAACTTCTGGAACCGTTTATCGAAATCTTTCTTTCGATCGAGCCAGTTGTAAACGTAACCCCACGCTTTCGGCCAGCGGTTGATCAACGCCAGATACGTGCGCCGGACAATTTCGTTGAAGGCGCCAAACGTTTCCGGGAACAAATCGCGGAGTTCGACTTCGACCTTTGGCGCGACCCGCGCCAGTCCGGCGCGAACACCTCGCGCGGCGCTATTGTGACCCTCCCCAAATCCGGCAGTGAGGATCAAAATTCTTTTCACGATGCGATTGTCGATTTTTCGCGGGCGGTGCGGCTGGAAGTTAATGGATATTTTCGGTCGGCAAAGTAAACTTCTCAGAACGTGAACATATTGCGTGCAACGTGGAGAGTTTGTCGGCGGCTGATATGGGAAACAGCGACCGACAACACGACTGGGCTGGCGTCGCAAATGGCTTATCAGCTTGTATTCGCCTTACCGTTTGTCCTCTTGTTTTTCTGGCACTTGCTCGGTTTGTTCGGAACCGATCCGTCGAACTTGCACGGTATTTTCGCTTTGGTGAAAAGTTTTATGCCCCCGGATCCAAAAGTGCAGGACATTCTTGATGTCGCGATTGCGAATGTGGTCGCGACCGGTTCAAGCGGTTGGTTGGCAAACGCTGGTATCTTTCTCGGAATTTATTTGGGCACGCTCTTTATCGCGACGATATCGCGAGCACTTAACCAAACTTACGGCGTGACCGAGCCGCGCAATTGGTGGTCGAAATACATAATTTCGTTTTTGCTCCTGTTCTGGTTTGGAATCTCTATCTTTCTTGGATTCACCGCCGTGGTTTTTGGAGAAACCTTGGCTGGTATCGCCGAAGTGAATTTTCAACTTCCTTTTCCGCTGCAAACATGGGTCGCGGCGTTGAGTTTGCCATTTACCGCGATCGCCTTGATCGGGCTCGCGCTGGTTTTGTATCTGCTCACACCGGAAAACTATCTGACCATCCGGCAAGCCTTGCCCGGCGCGCTCTTTTTTTCGATCGGCTGGATCACGGTGACGAAATTGTTTCAGTTATATGTCGCGCGCTACAGCCGTTACGACGCAACTTATCTGGCGCTGGCATCGATCATTATTTTGCTGACGTGGATGTATCTCACTTGTCTGTTCCTGCTGCTCGGCGGGAAATTAAACGCGCTCCTTCGCCGGGAACGAGAAAAGCGCGGAAAATCTGAAACCGTAGAGTCAGCAATGCAGCCGGCGTGATGAATTTTTGATTTCGTTGCCGGGTTGATCGCGCGTGACACTCTGTTACGCTGCGCAGCAGTGTTACGTTTCCGCGTTTGGTTGCAAACTTTTCTCGCGCTCAGCGCAGTCATTGGCGTCGTCGTTCTTCAGGCGCAACAAACCGATGAGGAGAAGCCCACGCGAATTCTGAAGGCTCGCGCAGTGGCTGACGAAACGGAGACCCCGACCCCCAAACCGAAAACATCCAAGAAAAAGAAAGCGCCGTCGCCCTCGCTGTCGTCAAAACCAAAAGCAAAGAAGACGCCGGCGGATGAATCTGAGGCGCCTCCGAAGCCCAGCGAAACCCCAACCCCGAAGCCGAAAGCGAAGAAGAAGGCCACGGAGAAAGAACCTTCGCCCAAACCAAAGAAGAAAAAGAAAACAACCGGAGAGAAATCGCCAACTCCGCACAAAAAGACTTCACCCAAGCCGTCCAAAACGCCGGAGGTCCGAGCGAGTGCGTCACCGCTGCGCGCGATCGCGGTCCCGAGTCCAAACGCGCATCCTCCGCCCGGGCCGAGTCCGCCAGTCGGACGGACTCGTTCGGAGGCGAGATCGACATCTGCGTTCGGCGCGCCAGTTGAAGAGCCGGAGCAATTGACGATCGAAAAATACGGCTACGAAAAGCCGCGCGGTTTTTGGGCCCGATTATTTGGCGGCGACCGACGGACTACAAGCAGCGGCGCCGGTTACCGTTACCTTACTCGCTCGGTCCGCGATCAAATCGATCGCGCGCCGGTCGCGCGAAGCCGCTGGCAATACATCGTCGTGCACAACAGCGGAACGCGTCAGGGGAACGCGGCGGCCTTCGATTATTACCACCGGCATATTCGGCGGATGCAAAATGGACTCGCTTATCATTTCGTCATCGGCAATGGAACTTCTACCGGCAACGGCCAGATCGAAGTCGGAGACCGCTGGCGTCGACAAATCAATGGCGGCCACGTTCACAGCGATTACTTAAACAACATCGCGCTCGGCATTTGTCTGGTCGGCGATTTCAATCGCGATCAACCAACCCGCGCGCAGCTTGATTGCTGCGAAGAGTTAATTCGTTATCTCCGGCAACGCTGCGGGAAAGTCGGCGATCATTATCCGATGGTGAAGCCGCATCGCGAAGTGAATCCGCCGCACTGGGCGACCGACTGTCCCGGCGATGTGTTTCCCTATTCCTGGTTTCGGCGCTTCCAGGAATAGCTTAATTGCGGGTCGCCACGATGACGTGGCTCTCTTTGTAATTCCAACGATAGCCGAAGTTGAATTCAATCGGCGGCGGGTTGCTCTGCTCGAAAACCTCCTTCAGTTTCGGTTGGTAGTGTTGTTTAAAAATCTCAATCGGCCCGACGTAATTCCCAAAGACGCGGATGTTCCATTTATCGCGATTGAAGGTGGCGATCGGAATGCCGGCGTCGTCCTGCACAACCGTGTTGCTATGATCGAGAATGAAATTGCGAATGCGACTAAACCCTTCTTCGAACATTAAGTAGGAAGATGATTTGAGAAAGCTGCATCCGACGCCGAAGTGGTCGCAAAATCTGAGAAAACCGGGCGTTGACGCGATCCCACCATCGGAAATATCGGTCGTGAAGTAGTAAAGCGTCTGCTTCTGACCGGAATGATTGTCGATGTAATCGATCCGGACTCCGGGTGTTCCGCCGCTGCCAGGACGGCTTTGTTGAAATGATCCGCCCTCGTTGAGCGAGCCATAAGTCACGTCTTTGATCGATTTGTTAGCGCGCGCGAGGAAAACGTAGAGAATGGGCAAAGTGCCTTTCAGCTCCTGCGAGTCGAGACTTACTTTCATGTCCTTCGTGATGAAAAAGCTGAATCGAAGCGAGGAATGCATCGCTTCCTGGAGATTGTGCAGCGCGGGGCCGAGGTCTCCGATCCGCAACGGGTCCGGCGGCGGCCCCAACGATTCTTTGCCGCAAAGGACATAGACGTCGGCTTTGGGAAAAAATTGGTCGACGTAGAGAAAATCGGGACCGCTGAACATGTAAAACACGACCGGAATATGTTCTCGCGCTTCTGGAAAATATTGCGTTTCCCAGGTATGCAGCTTCACTAATTGCCGCCTGTTCAGCTTGGCAAAAGCTTTTTCGAAAGTCGCGGCGTGCTCCTGCCATGCCGGATCGGTTGTGAGTGAAGCGATCGGGGAATTTTTCGGAAGCGGCATCCCGGCGAGAAAACGCGCGGTGTCGTCGGGCGGTGGAGGTTGAGCGCCCGCTGTCTGCGCGACTGCAAAGATCGACAACGACAAGACCGACAGCTGGGCAATTGTGATTTTTGCCGCGCTAAGTTTTTTCATTGGCGAGCACTGACGCGTTTCCCGGCGCAAAAGTAAAGGAACAACCCGGCGATTGCGGTAACGAGACCAGCGACCGATTCGGTAGTTTTGGAGCGCAAAAGATAAATCATCATCCAAATGGTGATGGCAGCGAAAACGATCGGCGGCGCGGGGTAAAGCCAGACGCGGTAGGGACGGGAAATGTTCGGGCGCGCCACGCGCAGCACGATTATCCCGATAACGGTCAGGAGCGAACAAAGGAGGAGCGCGAATTGAATGTAAACGACGACCAGTTCGAAACTTTGCGTCAACAAGAGCAGATTCACGATGAGCAGCTGAGCAAGGACGGCGTTTGCCGGAACGCCTTCAGAATTTTTGCGTCCGAGAAATCGCAAGAACCAATGGTCTTCGCCCATCGACATCGTGACGCGCGGCCCGATCCAGGTCATGGAACTAATCGACGAAATTAGGCCAAGGCAAATGATCGCGCCGACGATTCGCCCGCCCTGATCGCCAAAAATGTGTTTTCCCGCGATCAGACCGACTTCGAGCTGACCGCGCAATTCCGCCTCCGGTGTTGTGGCGAGAAAAACTGCATTCAATAAAACATACGCCGCCATCACGATGATGGTTCCGACAAGGAGCGAGCGCGGAACATTGCGCTCCGGTTCTTTTACTTCGCCAATGATGTAACTCGACGCGTTCCAGCCCGAGTAGGAATACATCACGTAAACAAGCGCGACTGCGAATGCGCCACTAAAGATCGACATCGTGTCGGCGGCGTGCGGTAAAAACGTGATCGGTTGTTTTTGCTCGATAAGCAATCCGGCCCCAATCAGCGCGGCGATCAGGAGCAATTTGACTAGCGTCCAAAGATTTTGGAATGCGCTGCCGAGACGAAGATTTCCAAAATGGAAAAGGGCCGTGGTCCAGACCAGCACGAATGAAAGCAATAGGGGCGAACCAAAATTGAAGACGCCGTGAAAATATTTTCCAAACGCCATGGCTGCGAGCGCGATCGGCGCGGCGAAACCGACCGTCGCGGAGATGAATCCGGCCATGAAGCCGACGGCGGGATGATAAATCTCGGAAAGGAAATGATATTCGCCGCCAGAGCGCGGGAGCGCGGCGCTGAGCTCACCGTAACAAAGCGCGCCACAAAGCGCAGCGATTCCACCGACGATCCAGAGCATGAGCAAAGCAAAGCCCGACTGGATATCGCCAACCTGAAATCCAAGACTGGTGAAGACACCAGTGCCGATAATGTTTGCAATCACAATCCCGCAGGCGGTGAAAAAACCGACGGTTCGTCGAAGAGTTCGCGAATTCGGCGCGGCTAGTTGGGGGGATTTGTCCATGTTGGGGTCGACAATGACACTTGCGAGCGTGAATGGCTAATTGCTTGAACGATCTCTATTGTCAGAGGCGGCGGGCCGCGTCATCGTGATCTCAATATGAAAGCAATTCTCTCCCTGGAAACGAAGACGCAACTAGCGGTGTTTCTTGAAAATCGCCCGGGAGCACTTGCTCGCGTGTGTGAAGCTCTGGCCAAAGCTGGCGTCAACATCCATGCGCTGACCGTTTCGGACACAGTCGATCATTCGGTGGTGCGAATGATCGTGAGCGATGCCACTAAGGCGCTGATGCTTTTGGGTGAGCGCGGCGTCCTGGCATTTGAGAACGACGTGCTTTGCATTGATGCCGCCAACGAACGGGGCGTGCTCGGCAAAGTTGCCGATGCGCTCTCGCGCGCTGAAGTGAACATCGAGTATGCTTACTTCGCGACCGGCGCGAACTCGCCCAAGGGCATCATCGTGCTGCGACCATCGGATGTGGAAAAAGCGCGGCAAGCGCTCGCGAATCTCTAAACGAAGATCGCTTCAAGATTGGTCGCGATGATCGAGCCTGCCTCGCCATTCATGGCGCGCCTCAGCGATGAGCGGAGCGAGAACGACGTAGAAGCGAACGACGTAGACCAAATATCCGGCGAACCCAAGCAGCTCGGCTGCAATCAGCCAGACATGCGCGTTGCGCGCCAGAAAAATTCCCGGCCAGATCCGGATTAAGATTGCCGAGACCAGGTTCAGGAAAAATATCGCCGGCAAAAGGAGGCCAATGTTGAGCCACTGATCGCGCCGGACGCGCGCAAACAAGCGATTACTTGCCTCCCCCGAACTGTCGCGCATGCGCGCATAAATCAGGCGCAGATCGTAAACGAACAGGGTCCAGCCGATTGCGATGAACGCGGCTCCGAAACCAAACCAGCTCGCGGGCTTGCCGATTTGAGCAAATAGAATCGCCTCAACCAGGGCGCAGGCGATGTAGAGAAAGTTATGGCCAAACTCGAGCGGCCAGCGAATCACGGTGAGGATGTGCAACACCGCACGCGACCAGAAAACAAAAATGATGAACAGCCCGGCGACGACGTAGAGCCAGAAAAAAAGTTGTCGCTCGGCAATCACGGCGTGTGCGTTCTCGATCAAAACCGTCAGGGCGACGCCCTGAATAATGCTGACGAGCGTAAGCTCGATCTCCACCACCATCGAATCCAGCTCCGAGCGCGCCGCAGAAAATTTCATTGTCGTGGCTCCTCCCGATAAGGTTGATTCGATTGAAACGCTGTTAAGAGATTCTCGGCGAGTCCGGCCGTTTTCGCGTCACCGTTCAATTGCGCCAGAGAAAGTGCGTCTCGATCGATAGCAATGGCCTCAGAAAATTTGCCGACTTCGGCGTAAGCAGCCGCGGCGCTGGCGAGAAGCGCCGGTTGTTTGCGTTCGGTCAACGCGCAGGCGCGCTCCGAAAGTTGAACAGCGCGCGGCCCATCGCGCAGCGCGGGATCGGGATGAGTTGCAAGCAACCAGGCCAGTTCGTTTAAGAGCGGAGCAGAATCTGGCGGTGAAGAAGCGATCGCGTTCAACTGCGCGGAAGCGTTTGCGGCCTTGGTTGCGAAGCGGACAGCGAGATGAAGTTTATTGGCAATTTCGGAACGTTTGGGCTCCAGCAACAAGGCGTAGGCAAATTGAGGGGCGGCGGTTGTAAAATCTCCAATCTCGCCTGCAGCCAACCCGATTCGGTAATGCAACTCGGCATCAAACGGTGAAACTGCGAGTGCTTCGCGTCCTATCGTGAGCACTTCGTCGGGCCGGTGAGGTCCGCCTGCCGATGTAAGAGCGAGATTGTGCGCCAATATAAAAACGAGATTGTGAGCACGCGCGTTTTCCGGCTGCAGTTCGAGAGTGCGCTGAGCTTCACTTATCGCTCGAGTTACCTCTCCTTGTTTCATCAGATTGATGCCCAATTGTAAATGGCACTCGGCATTCGCCGGGTCCAGTTCAAGACCGCGCTCGGACTCCGCTACGGCTTTGTGCGATTCACCGATCTCCCGCAAAACTGCGGCGAAAAAGCAAGCTGCGGTTGAATTCGAAGGTTCGTTTTTTGTGGCCTCGGTTGCTTCGGAAAGGGCCCGATTCGGTTGAGCCTGCGAAATCGACCTGACCGCCGTGTAAATACGTTGCTCGGTCGATCCGCGGATCCAAACCGAGCCGAAGCTGTTGATGCTAAAAAGCACGAACACTGTGCCGAACAGCAGTTGCAAAACGCGCGAGCGCGCTGTCAGCATTTGCCATCCGGTTACGGCGAAAGCGCCAAGCGGTATGATCGCCGACAATCCGTAGAAAGCTTTAACTTGTGCGTAGGAAGGGACTTTTAACGTCATGAAAATCAGCGCGACTGTGACTGCGGCTGAAAATCCAAGTAACAGAAACCATTCCGGTGACGGCTGACGAGTGAATCGATAGATCGCGACCGCGGCGCCAATGGCGACGAGCAGAGTAGGCAGCAATGCGAGCCAATATCCGCCAGTCATGAGTGGGTAATTCCACGGCGTGCGCGAGACCAAGCCGGAAAGTCCGCCGCAAAGGCTGTCCCCCCAAAGTGTGGAATAGATCCCGTCGGCGAAGCCGTTAAAACCGCTGAAAAGCGGTGCGACGAGCGATTGCCCAAAGCGAAAATAATCGCCCGCGGTGTGAAATCCCGGATCCTGCCACCAGGCAAATCCTAAAACTGGGTCCCAGTTGCCGAGGATGGGCGTTCCGAAATGGCGCCAAATCCTGAGGTAATGCCAGCCGCACGTGACGAAGATCGCGCTAAGTGTTATTCCGAACGTCCGAATCCAGACAAAAACCGGCGCGCGTTGTTGCACAAGCTTGATCAACAACGCGCCGATCAACGGCGGAACGACCAAGAGGCTGGTGGCCTTGGCCAACATTGCTGCACCAATACAGACTCCAATCGACAGATATTGTAAAACGGATACGCGTTCAGCCTTCAACATTCGCAAGCCGAGATAAATCGCCGCGCTCATAAGTGTTGCCGCCAGCGTCTCGTTCGTCACATAATGCGAGAGATAAAGCTGCATCGGTAAGAATGCCGCGATCAGTAGCCCAGCCATTTGAACGACAAGCCGGCCGGGAAAAAGCACTCGCACACTCAGAAAAACCAAAATAAAATTCGCGATGCCGAAAATCATCGTCATCGCGCGTAAAACAATCACTGCGGCGTCGTCCGTGACCGCGAGCCGGCAGATTGACAGGACCTCGGCGGAAAAGGCGTAATAGAGCGGCGGCTGAAACATTTCGAACCCCTCGTTCGGCAGCGGCAACGCCCCGTGATCTTGGATGTACTTAATATAAGCGATGTGGTCCTTGGAATCGTAGCCGGACGGAAACGGCAACATTTTCGCGTTGTTCCAAAAAAGAATGAACCAGGCGATGCTGCACAGTCCGAGCAACGCGAAGAGCTGCCGGCGGGAAAATTTGGCACCGTCGCCCTTCGTTTTTGCCGTAATTTGACCCAACCACCGGCCTGCCGCGATCGTCAGAAGAGCTGCCAGAACTGCAAATACCGTCCACGTTCGCCAAATTCTAGGCATCACATCGAATATTCTTTCGCCTCCGGCAAGAAGATTGCCCGGCCCGGCACGCTTCGGCGTTGAAGCGCGCGCGCAGTTGCGCCATGCCGAACCGGCAAGGGACACTTCCCATTTCTCGTCACTCCGCAAAGTGGATGAGTCCGTGGTTAATGTGAGCCAGAGCGCGGGCGGCGCGTCATCGTTGAAAACTCTCGCCTCGATCGTGTTCGCGCTGGTGCGGAGAAATTTAGACACGTCGAGTGTTGAGATCTGTTTCCAGTTGCGGGTCGAAACGGGTTGAACCGTTTCACCGTTAATTTTCAATTCGGCGCGCTTGGCCGCACGAACGAGCAATCGAGCCGATCCCGGCTGCGAATCGAGCGTGAATGTTCGTCGGAACGTTGCATCCATCGTTGCAACTGGATGCGTGCGCGCATCTATCGCGGCTGGAAATACAATCCACTCCGCGCGTTCGTCTCGCGGCAGGAAATTAATTTTTGGATCCCGATCGCATTTCCATGCGAGCCAGCCAAAAGCAACGGCGGCAGCCGCGACCAAAGCGATTGCTGTCCAGAATGTTTTCAACAGCACAAACGTGGTTGCAGTCGCGGCATGAAAAAAATGCGTGCCTGGAGGGATTCGAACCCCCAACCTTCTGATCCGAAGTCAGATGCTCTATCCAGTTGAGCTACAGACACAGTGACATTAGCGATTGTCGATCTTCGCTTCGCGGAATCGAGAATCGCAAATTTAAAATCTAAGATGAATGGGGTGGTCGACGGGACTCGAACCCGCAACAACCAGGACCACAACCTGGGGCTCTACCATTGAGCTACGACCACCGTCGGGATTCAGATTCTAGTTTTTAGACGCGCGATTGCAAACGCGCAAGAACGCCGCGCCTGTGGCACAATCTCCGCTTCTGCTTAAGACGATGCCCCATGGTTTCGTTGCAACCCGCACTCCATTTGTTATCATCCGCAGGCCGCGCTCCATGAAGAAAATCGGCTCGATCCTGCTGGCCACCTTGGTCTTTTGTCAGGCCGCGGCGGAGTTGACCGCCCAATCGGATGATCCGAGCGAGACGTTTCTGAAAGCGTACATGACGTCGCAACAGGGCGAAAAGCTCGAGCACGAGAACCAATTTAAAGCCGCCCTCACCAAGTATCGCTTTGCCGGCAGCCTTCTCGACCAATTGCGCAAGGGCCATCCTGATTGGCAACCCGCCATCGTCGAATATCGCGGCCGGAAAGTGAGCGAGAGCATCCTGCGCGTGCAGGACAAAGCTTCGACCCAGGAAAGTGTGAGCGCGCCAGAGCCACCGACGGAAAACGTCGCTGCTGCTCCGCAAGATTTACCACCGGCCCAAGTCGTCAAACAACCGGCAGCGGCGCCGCCAGCATCGAAGCCGGTTCCGTCGAGTACACCAAACGAGGTTGCGATCGAGCAGGCCACTCGCAAACTGCGCGATCGAGTCGATCAACTCGAAGCCGAGTTACAGAAATCGCGCACCCAGATGAGCGCGGCCGAAAACGAAAAGCAATCGTTGAACAGCCGTCTCGATGAAACCAAATCGAAACTCGAAGCTGAGTTGCAGAAATCGCGCACCCAGATGAGCGCAGCCGACAATGAAAAGCAATCGTTGAACAGCCGTCTCGATGAAACCAACTTGAAACTCGACAAAGCTCAGGGGGATCTCGACAAGGCGAAAACGGCTGAGAAGCAAGTGCGCGATCAATTGACTCAGGCGCAGGCTTCCTTGAAAAAAACTGCTGCCGCCGGTTCGAACGATGGCAAAGCGCAGGAAGCCCTCAAGTCCGAAATCGCGCAGTTGAAGAAAGCGCTCGTTTCAGCGCAGCAAGGCCGTAGTGGCGCTGAAAAAGAGCGGGACGACGCCAATGCGAAAGTCGCAAGCGCCGATCAAGGGCGCGCCTCCGCCAGCAAAGAGCGCGATGAAGCGAACGCGCGCGCGACTGAGGCGGACCAAAAAGTGGCGAGCGCAAACAAGGAACGCGATGACGCGCTCGTGCACTTAAAGGGACTGAAGGATACCGAGCAGCGTGTCGAAGTGCTGGTCGCGGAAAATTCGGATCTGAAGCAGAAGCTGGTGGACGCGGAAAAAACGGTGCGCGAAATCAGCGCTGACAAACCGAAGAAAGAAAAAGAGCTCGCCGACGTGAGAAAACAGATCGGCGATCTTCAGCAGCAGCTCGTCGCCAGTCAGAAACAAAATCAGACTTACGAAACTACGGTCGCGCAATTGCGATCGCAGCTCGACGAAGCGAGTAAGCAGCTCGAGCAGGTCAAACTGGTTGGCAATACGCCAGAAGAAACGGCCAAGCTGACAAAAGAGAACGAAATGTTGCGCAACATCATCGTTCGCGAGCGCCAGGAAGAAGCACGGCGCGATCAGGCGAAAAAGCTGATGCTGGCCGAGTTCGATAAACTGCAAATCAAATCGGAGACGTTGACCCAGCAGATTCAATTACTGGCGCAACCGGTCACCCGACTCACTACCGATGAGCTCGCTTTGCTTCGCCAACCGGTCGTTTCCATTTCCGACGACAATCCGGGTGCGGTCAAAGCCAGTTTCAGCTTCGCTAAGAACACAAAAACGACCGGATCCGCCACAGTCACGGCTGACAAACCGAACAGCGATCTGATCGCGTCGAACGCGCCGGCCGTTCAAACTGGCTACACCGTTCCGAGCATCTTCAAACCGAGCGTTCCCGAGGACGTTGTCGATCTTGCCCGGCAGGCCAAAGAACATTTCGATAAGGGCAAATATCGTTCGGCGGAAAAAATTTATCAGGAGATCCTGACCAAGACGCCGAACAATCTTTATTCGCTCTCCAATCTTGGCGTGGTCTATTTTCGTTCCGGCAAACTGAAAGCCGCCGAGTTGACGCTGAAGAAGGCAGTCGCGCTCTCGCCCAAAGATGAATTCACTCACACCACGCTCGGAATCGTTTATTATCGGCAATCGAAATTTGACGAGGCGCTGACTGAATTAACGAAATCTCTCGGACTCAATCCGAAGAGCGCAACCGCGCACAATTACCTCGGTATCACTGCGAGTCAGAAAGGCTGGCAGGAGGCCGCCGAGAAAGAACTGCTCGAAGCAATTTCGGAAAACCCAAAGTACGCCGACGCCCATTTTAATCTCGCCGTGATTTACGCTACGTCGTCGCCACCGTCGAGAGAACAAGCCAAGCGTCATTACGGCATGGCCACTTCACTCGGCGCCCAGCCTGACGCCGCGCTCGAGAAGTTGCTGCACTAAAACTGTAGCGACGGTCTATGACCGCCGGTCAATCTCGCTAGAGTTTTCGGCGTGAGACCATTTCTCACCGCGAATTGGCGATACCTCGCCATGCTCAATTTCGTTGTCGATCCAAAGATCGTGGCGCCCCTTGTCCCGCCTGGGACTGAAATCGATTTCGAAAATGGCGAAACGTTTCTCAGCGTGGTCGGCTTTCTTTTTCTCGACACCCGCTTGCTCGGGCTGCCCATCCCGCTCCATCGCGATTTCGAGGAAGTGAATCTTCGCTTTTACGTGCGAAAGAAATCCGCGGACACCTGGCGGCGCGGCGTTGTCTTCGTTCGCGAGTTGGTGCCGCGTCGCGCGATCGCGACGGTCGCGCGCACTTTCTATGGAGAAAATTATGTCGCCTTGCCGATGAAGCATCAGATCGATCATGTCGATCTTAAGTTGAGCGTGGAATATTCCTGGCGGCGCGGACCCAAATGGGAATCGCTCAAGATGAGCGCAAGCGGTGAACCACAAGTAATTGCCGCCGGATCACATCCTGCATTCATCACCGAACATCATTGGGGTTATACTTGCGTTCGTGGTGGATGCAGCGAATATCGCGTCGAACATCCTTGCTGGAAGATTTGGAGTGCCGAGACGTTCGAGTTGTCTGCAGATGTGGCCGCTTTGTATGGCGACCAATTCACTGAAACGCTGAGTCAACCTCCGCGCTCGGCTTTCATTGCCGACGGTTCGCCGATCGAAGTTTTACTTCGCGAGCAATTGCCGTAACACGAACGGCAGAATGCCGCCGTGCCGGTAATAATCGATCTCGATCGGCGTATCGATTCGCAGTTTCACCGGCAGGTAACGTTTTTCTCCCTTCCGGTTTTCAATTTCCATCGTCAAGCGCTGGCCGGGCTGGATCGCATCGGACAAACCGCCAATCGAAAATGTTTGCGAGCCATCAAGGCCTAGTGATTGCGCCGTCACGCCATCGAGAAATTGCAATGGCAACACCCCCATGCCGACAAGGTTGGAGCGATGAATCCGCTCGAAACTCGCGGCCACGACTGCTTTCACTCCAAGAAGTTTCGTTCCTTTGGCCGCCCAATCGCGTGACGAGCCCGTTCCATATTCGTGACCAGCAAGAATGACGAGGGGCACTTTTTCTTTTTGATAACGCATCGCCGCATCGAAGATCGACATCGTCTCGCCATCGGGAAAATGCTTCGTCACGCCGCCTTCCGTTCCCGGCACCATCAAATTTTTGATGCGGACATTCGCGAACGTTCCGCGCATCATGACCAAATCGTTTCCGCGCCGGCTGCCGTAACTGTTGAAATCCTC
>Ga0209328_10000046_pt1 | contig 20374 bp, 13 predicted proteins | sample JacPinW_OM3H0_M1_FD_187954 | JGI IMG/M metagenome (GOLD analysis project Ga0209328, IMG submission 187954) | Forest soil microbial communities from Algoma, Ontario, Canada - Jack Pine, Ontario site 1_JW_OM3H0_M1 (SPAdes) (version 2) | ecosystem: Environmental > Terrestrial > Soil > Boreal... | reverse complement strand
TCCGTATTCCGAGTTAGATAATATTGCGTCTCTTCCGGAATGTTCGCGTACCAAATCAGCATGTATTGGCCGAAACCGATGTAGGCCCAGAAAACGCAGAAGGCGAACATCCACTTCCCCATGATGTGATAATGTTCGCGTGTGACGACGTTCTTGAGATAACCGGCGCGCTGGAGCGCGCTGATCACCAGCACGAGCAGCGCCATCGAACTGCCGGCGGCGCCCGCAAAAATGTAAACGCCGAACATGGTCGAGAACCAGCGGTAGTTCAGACTCATCAACCAATCGAAGGCGCCGAATGTCAGACAAAGCGCAAACAGCGGCAGACTGGCGAAAGCGACTTTTCGAAGGCGAATGGTGAATTGCGGATTGCCGTCCTTGTCTTGGCGCACTGAAAACCGGCGCAACAACTGAGACGCGATGATGAAGAATCCGAGGAAAAAAGCCGCGCGCAGGATGAAGAAATTGAGATTGAGGTAGGCGCGCTTGGAATCGAGCGTTTCCTCTTTTCCAGGCGCGATGTTCATCCATTCATAAAGATGCTGCCGCAAAAGCAGGATCGGAATGAAAAAGATCGCCAGGACAGCAACAAGCACGGCGATGTTTTCGAGCTGACGCCGAACAACCACCGTCCATTGCGCGTCGGTCGCGTAATGCACGATTGTCCAGAAGAAACAGCCCGCGCACAGCGTGAAGAAGAAGCCGAATGCGAAGAGCCACGAAAAACTGAATTGCGTGGGATCAATCGCCGCGCCCGCGCCGCATAACGCCAATGCGACAAATGCGATCACGCCCAGAAGCACCGACAAACCGGCAAAGCGGCCGGTCTCGAAATATTCGCCTTCCGGCGTCGGCGCATTGTGCAAGCGATCGCTCATTTCTTGGGCGCCTCCGGTTTGGCTGGCGATTGGTTTCCAGCCGGTTTCGCTTCCGCCGGTTTGTTCTCGGCTGGTTTTTCCAAATCAGAGCGATGTTCCGGCGGTACATCGACAATCGCCGCGTTCTGGCTCCGTTGCAGAGCGCGCAAATACGCAATGATCGCCCAACGATCCGCGACCATGATGTTTGGGCCGTAGGCCATCATTGTGTTCTTGCCGTTCGTGATCGTGTTGAAAATTTCGCCGTCGGCCATTTTGCGAATGCGATCGTCTTGCAAAGTAACGACGGTGTTGAGGCCGTACTGTTTAGTGATTCCGGTGCCCGCCGCGGTCGCGCCGTGACACATCGCGCAGGTAATGTTGAAACGCTCACGGCCGCGCTGAAGTAATTGCGCTGTCACGGGAATCGGAATTCCACTTCCCCAATTGTTACCCATTTTACCGGTGTCGATATAATCGGTGCCGACACTAAAACCGGCAGCGGAATGAGACTCGGGCGCACCGGCCAGTTGCGACTTCGGCATCTCATAACCGATCGGCACCGTTCCATTAACCGGCATCCGCGGGCCGCGACCGTCCGCAAAAAAATTCAGCGGCGATTGCGCGCGCACTTTCATTTGCCGCACCATATCGGGAAAAATTTCCCACGGTTCGTTGGTGGTTTTTTCTCCGCGGAACCCGAGCACGGCGATGGCTGCGATCGTGAGCAAGAGAGAAATTAAAAGGAAGCCGCGCAACATGAATCAGTCCTCGTGCACAATCGTGATGTATTGGCCGCCGCTGCGTTCCAGTAATTCGCGCGCTTCCAATTCGGTGAAACGCGGATCGCGCGCCTCGATCACGAGAAAAAATCCGTCATTGGTGGCGCGTTTGAACCGCTCCCAGTTAAAAATCGGATGATGCGGCCGCGGCAGGCCGTTCATGATTAAGACTGCGAAAAATGCAGCGAACGCGGAGAAGAGCACGGTCATCTCGAACATGATCGGAAAAAACGCCGGCACCGTTCTCCAGTCGTAAGGTTTTCCGTGAACGATGAGCGGGTAAAGACCCCAGGACGGGCCAAATTCTACGAGGACTGCGGTGAGCAAGCCGGTAATGCCCCCGCACAACACAACCGCGCTTAACCACGATTTTCCCAGCCCCATCGCTTCGTCCATTCCGTGAATTGGAAACGGCGAATGCACGTCCCAGCGTTTGAAGCCGGCATCGCGCACCATTTTGGCGGCTTCGTAAAGCGCGGCTGCGCTCGGATATTCCGCCGCCATCGCATAAACTTCGTGACCGGACGGCGTTCTCATATCCGCTCCATTCCACTCGCTGCGGCGGGATGATGTCCGTTAGGCGAATGCGCGTGCGCGTCCGCTTCCGGCAAAACGATTTTCACTTCCGACATCGCGATCATTGGTAGGAACCGGATGAAGAGCAGGAACAATGAAGTGAAAATTCCGAGCGTGCCGATGAACGTCCAGATGTCGACCCAGGTTGGAATAAAAAAACCCCACGAGGACGGAATGAAATCGCGATGCAATCCGCCGACGATGATGATGAAACGCTCGAACCACATTCCGGCGTTCACGCACATGCAGACGAAGTAAACGACAAGAATGTTGCGGCGGGACCAGCGGAACCAGAAGAGCTGCGGGGAAAGGATATTGCAAAACAACATGCCGACCCACCAGTACCACCAGTACGGACCGAAGACGCGGTTCCAAAACGCGAACCGCTCGTACGCGTTGCCGCTGTACCAAGCCACGAAAAATTCCATCGCGTAGGCGTAGGTGACGAACGAGCCGGTCAGCAGAATGATCTTCGCCATCTTGTCGATGTGTTGTGGCGTAATTATGTCGTGGAGTTTGAAGATCGCGCGCGCGGGGATGAGTAACGTCAGCACCATTGCGAACCCGCCGAAAATCGCGCCTGCGACGAAGTAAGGGGGGAAAATCGTAGTGTGCCACGTCGGCAAGACCGACGTCGCGAAGTCGAACGACACGACGCTGTGCACCGAAAGCACGAGCGGCGTGGATAATCCGGCCAAAAGCAGATACGCCATTTCGTAATGACGCCAGTTCCGGTTCGAGCCGCGCCAGCCGCAGGCGAATACGCCGAAGAGAAATTTCTTGATCTTCGTAGTCGCGCGATCCCGCAACGTCGCCAGGTCCGGAATCAATCCGGTGTACCAAAACAAAACTGAGACCGTGAAATAGGTCGAGACTGCGAACACGTCCCACATGAGCGGGCTGCGGAAATTCGGCCAGATCCCGAATGCATTCGGTATCGGCGCCAAATACCATGCCATCCAAACGCGACCGACGTGCACGCCGGGGAAAATTGCGGCGCACATCACGGCGAAAAGCGTCATCGCTTCGGCCGAACGATTGATCGACGTCCGCCATTTCTGACGCAGCAAAAATAAAATGGCGGAAATGAGCGTGCCGGCGTGTCCAATACCGATCCAGAAAACGAAGTTGGTGATGTCCCAACCCCACCCTACCGGATGATTCAAACCCCAGGTACCGATGCCGGTTGAGATTTGGTAGCCGAGACAGAACAAACCGAACATCGCGATCGTGCCGGTGATCGTGAAACAAACCCACCACCAGCGCGGTGCCGGTTGTTCGACCACGCCTGAGATGCGCTCCGTGATCCAACTGAAATTGCGCCGATGCAACACCAACGGTGGGCGCGCCAGTGGCTGATCAGCGCTCGTTTCCGCTTCTTCCTGAACTTCGTCCTGTGTTGTGGGCCAGTCGTTCATTCCTGATTAAGATCGACAACTTGTAAGATCGACATCGTCACGCTTTCTCCCCCGGACACGCCACGCCGATGTTTTCGGCGTCCGGCATTTTCGGATTCGGATTGCGGATCCGACCCAGATAACTCGTCCGGGTTTTGACGTTCAAATATTCGAGCAGCCGGTAATTACGGTCCTGCTGTTTCATTTTCGAAACTTTGCTTTCCGGATCTTTGATGTCGCCAAAAGTGATCGCCTCGTGCGGACAGGCTTGGGCGCACGCGCTGGTGAACGAATCGCGCGGAATACGCAAGTTGTTGTTCGACGCGCCGGCGCGCACATGGGCTGCGATTTTGGCTTCCTCAATTCGCTGCACACAAAACGTGCATTTCTCCATCACCCCGCGCATCCGCACGGTCACGTTCGGATTCTTTTGCATCTTGGTAATGTCGGGCGCGCCCTTTTCGGTGAACGGCGCGATGTATTCCTGGTAAATCCCGAATTCTCCCGCGATTTTCTTTTTGCCGATCGGTCGCTGGTTGTAATCGAAGAAATTGAACCGGCGGACTTTGAACGGGCAATTGTTCGCGCAATAACGGGTGCCGACGCAGCGGTTGTAAGCCATGACGTTGAGACCGTCTTCGCTGTGAACGGTGGCGTTGACCGGACAAACGGTTTCGCACGGCGCGTTCTCGCAGTGCTGGCACATCATCGGTTGATGGACGATCTCGGGATTTTCCGGAAATTCGCCGTTGTCCTCATCGAATGGTTTTGCGCTGGCGTAGTAACGATCGATCCGGAGCCAGTGCATCGCACGTCCATGCGAGACCTGTAATTTGCCAACAATCGGAACGTTGTTCTCGGCCTGACAGGCGACGACACACGCGCTGCAACCGGTGCAAACATTGAGATCGACAGTCATCCCCCACTGCTGCGGCGCCTCCAATGGCGGATGACTGTAAAGCGATGGCAATATCGATACCGGTTCGTCCATGCCGCCGCATTTTTTCACGAACTCGTTGTCTGCGCGGTATCCGTCCAACGTCGCTTCGCGCACGACACCGCGGCCTTCGATGCTCCAATGTTCCTGCGTGGTCGCGAGCGGATATTTCTTTCCGACCTTCGTCACCCGCACGCTTTCGATGTTCTTGCCGTCCGCGACCGCGAAATGCGGATTAGTCGCCGTGCGCAAAAAGTAGGCATTGAATCCTGCGTCTTCGGCGATTGGACCGGCTTTTTTGCGGCCGTAACCGAGTGGAATCGTAATCGAATTATCGACGTGTCCGGGAGAAACGAATGCGGCGATCACCAGTTCTCGTTGAATCGGCTGATCGTTTGCATCCTTCGCCGTGTCGGCGATTGAGATTTGAACAAGGTCGCCGGTCTCGACATTCAGCGACTTGGCGAAATTCGGGCTCATCATCGCCGCGTTGTCCCAGGTCAGTTTCGTGATCGGATCGGGCAATTCCTGGAGCCAGCCGTTGTTCGCGTAACGGCCGTCGTCCATCGCATAACTGCGAACAAAAACGATTTCGGGCGATTCGGCTGTCGGCGGAGGCGTTGCTGCCCAAAGCTGTTGCGCCGGCGGAGCCGCGGCGCCGCTGTTAAATGACACCGGTCGATCCCGCAACGGAACGTGCGAGGCGAATCCGTCCCGCAAAAATTTCGACCACGCGGTTGGAAGATCGCCCGGAGGTTTGGTCGCACGGAACGTTTCCTGGATGAGCTCGGGACCCTCGACTTTCGCCCGGCCGAGCAACGCGTTCATAATCTCGATTTCGCTGAGCGAGCCGAAGAGCGGCAGAATCATCGGCTGGATCGACAAATACGCGCCCTCCGACGTGAGCGCGTCGCCCCACGATTCCAAATAATGCGCCAGCGGGACGTGCCACTGGCTAATTGTCGATGTTGCGTCTTCGTGATAACCGAGCCGCACCACTTCCGGCACTTTCTTTTGCAGATCGGCCCAATCCAGCAGCGTTTTCTTGTCCGGATCCTGCGCGAGCACGCGCGGCGCGTTGTAAACCGGATCGCCACCAAAAATGAAAAGCTGTTTGATCTCGCCGCGATTCATCCGGTCGGCCAACTGGAGAATGCTTTTCGCGTTCCGGTTACGCGGAAACTCCCGGACGACAACGGTGCGCCCGATATTTTTCAGCGCGGAATTCATCGCGTAGGCCAGCAGTTGAACGACAACCGGTTGATGCGACCCCGCGAGAACGATGCTCACCCCCGATTTCGAGACCAGGTCGTTGGCCGCTTCGCTCAACCATGCGTCATCGAACTCTGCGCCGCCTTGCCCGGCCGAAGTCAGCGCGCCCAAAACCGAACTCAATCCCGGATCTTTGGTGGCGTTGGCAATTTTTCCTGCGAGCGCATAGGTGAAGGCTGGAATCTGGCTCGCCGGCAACCGAAGCCGATGATCGGCCATTGCGCCGGTGATGCTGAACCGGTTCTCCACGACATAAAGTCGGTTCATTGTGTCCTTGGCCGATTTCACGCGACGTCGCTGCGTGAACGCGCGGACGGAGGCGAGATCGCCTTCGCCGCAGTCGAGAAAATCGCTGTCCAGCACGAGAACTACATCGGCGCGATCGAATCGTGGAATTAGTCGCACATTTTCCCCGAAACTGGCCCGGGTTGCATAACTTTGCGCTTCGCTCAGCCCCGCGTCGTAGACGCACCACATCATTTTCGGAAACACCTTCTCCAAATCAGCACGTAACCTGTCGCGCGTTGGCGAATGCACTTCCTCGACCAGGAATGCCAGACCGTCGCCGCCATTGGAGCCGAGTCGCCCACGCAAATTGTCGATGTAGGCGTCGAACTCGCCGCGATTAGAATCTTTGCCGCGATTCAGGAACCGCCGGGAACGCGCTGGATCGTAAAGATCGAGAACGGAGGCTTGCGCGAATGTATCCGTGGCGCCGGCGCTGGCGGGATGAAGCGGATTGCCTTCAAGCTTAATCGGCCGGCCATCGATCGTGGTCGCGATCAATGGAATCGCGCCGGTGCGGCGCGGCATCGCGGTCGCGTAGTAAAGAAATTTTCCTGGAATCGTCCACTCGGCGCTTTTGGTGAACGGAACCAGGTGCATTTCCGGACGGCGGCAACTGGTCAGGCCAAGACCGGCCAATGCCATCGACGCGCCCATCAACTTCATGAAATCGCGCCGCGACCATTCGTCTTCGCTAATTTCGGAAGCCCCGGCAGGGAATTCGCGCTCCAGCCATTCCCGAAATTGCGGCGTGTTGCTGTATTCGCCGAGACTGCGCCAGTATTTCTTTCCGGTCAGCGGCTCGGGTGGATGTTGGAAGACGCGTTTCATCGGTGGCACCCCTGACAATTCAGCGGCGGATTGATGTTCCAACGCTCCTTCAATGTTTGCCCGATCTCGCTCTGGCTGAGCTTTTTCTTTTTCGACCAGTCATCGTTCACGCCCTGGGGTTTTCCGTATTTCGCGACGAACTCAGCCGGTTTCACTTCGTCCGTTTTCCAATCGAGATTAAAAACCTGGTCCTCGGGTCGGAGGAAATTCTCCGGATGCCGGTGGCATTCGAGGCACCAGGCCATGCTATGCGGCTTGGCGTGATAAACGACGCCCATGTGATTGACGTCGCCGTGGCAGCTGAAGCAACTGATGCCGCGATTGACGTGCGCCGAGTGATTATAAAAAACGTAATCCGGCGTGCGATGAATCTGCACCCAATCAATCGGCTTGCCGGTCTTCCAACTTTCCCGGACCGGCGCGAGCTTCGGGTTGTCCTTTTGCACCTGCGAATGGCAGTTCATGCAAGTCTGGGTGTTCGGTAAATTGGAATGCGCCGCCACTTCGACAAAGCTGTGGCAATAACGGCAGTCCATCCCGAGTTGGGTGACGTGAATGTCGTGCGGAAACGGCACCGGCTGGATCGGTTGATAACCGACTCGGGTATATTTTGGCGTGACATAATACCACGTGGCCGCGGTCAATCCGCACGCGATCAGGATGCCGGCGATCGCCATTTGCAGCGGCAGCCAGTTCGTCCAGCGTGGGAAGAAGTTCGCCATAAAATCAGCGGACGCCCTGTCCGGGCCAACACGGCCGCCAACTTAGAAACGAATTCAAATCCCTTTCAGGATGTGCACACATCGAAGCCATCACTCTATGAATCGAAATTCGCTCGGCAAAAGAAAACTCGTAGGTACCATGTCGATCTAAATTCCCGGCAACTCTTCCGATACGGAAAAGTCGTCGTTCCGCAAAATGATCACGTCAAAACTTCGGGGAAGCGTCAAGTGAAAGCGCGGATTTCTTTCGCCTGCGTTTTGGCGTTGTTCGGATCGATTTCGCAAATCCGCGGCGTCGAGGATGTCGATCTTCTATTCTTCAACGGGAACATTTACACGGTTAACGAAAAAACACCGCACGCTGAAGCCGTCGCGGTCAAGAAAGACCGAATCATTTTCGTCGGCTCAAATGGCGAAGCGAAAAGATTTCATGCTGCCCACATCGTTGATCTTGGTGGCAAAACGATGCTGCCCGGCCTGACCGATTCGCACTGTCACATCTTCGGAATCGGCGAACGCGAGCTGACGTTGAACCTCGAGGGCACGAACACGCTCGAGGATTTTCTAGCTAAAGTGAAAGCGCGCGTTGCCCAGACGCCGCACGATAAGTGGATTACTGGTCGCGGCTGGATCGAGACTTTCTGGAAACCGCCGCAATTTCCGACGCGCCGTGACCTCGATAAAATTGCGCCGGACCATCCCGTTTTTCTCGCTCGGGCGGACGGCCACGCCGCAATCGTGAATTCTGCGGCGTTGAAAATCGCCAGAATCGACAGGAACACATCGAATCCGTTTGGCGGAGAAATTCTAAAGGACAAAGCCACCGGCGAGCCAACCGGGATGTTGCTCGATAACGCGCAGGACTTGGTCGAAAAAAATATTCCGAAGCCAACCACGGCCGAGCGCGAGCAGGCGCTGCTGACGGGCATCAAACGCGAGATTGGGCTCGGGTGGTGCGAAATTCAAAACGCCGGCAGCCACAAGGAAGATATCGCTCTTATTAAGAAGGCGTTCGCTGACGGCAAAACCAAAATCCGGTTCATCAATTGCGTTTTTGGCCCGGGAGAAGATGCGCAGCACTTTCTGAAAGAAGGAGCGACGCTCGACGCGCTCAATCATCATTTCACGCAGCAGACGATCAAAGTCATCTTCGACGGCGCGCTCGGCTCACGCGGCGCGGCGTTGCTGAAGCCATATAACGATGCGCCCGAAACTTCCGGCTATCTCACTGAAAAACCGGAAGAGCTGCGGCCAATGTTCGAAGAGGCGTTGCGTCGCGGGATCCAGGTTGAGACGCACGCAATCGGCGATCGCGCGAACCGACAGATTCTCGATCTTTACGAAGCCGCATTCAAAGCGGTGCCGCCTGATCAGCGAAAAATCAAAGAACCGCGCTGGCGAGTTGAGCACGCGCAGATTGTCGATCCTGCGGACATTCCGCGCTTCGCCAAGCTCGGTGTGATTCCGTCGATGCAACCGTCCCACGCGATCAGCGATTTGTTTTTCGCGCCGAAACGGCTTGGAATGGATCGACTCGCCGGCGCATACGCGTGGCAAGGTTTTTTGAAATCGGGCGCGATCATTTGTGGCGGGTCAGACGCCCCGGTCGAGCGCGGCGAGCCGATGATTGAATTTTACGCGGCGGTCGCGCGCAAAAGTATCAAAGGCGAATCGGGCGAAGGCTGGCATCCCGAGCAAGCAGTCTCCCGCGAGCAAGCTCTCAAGATGTTTACGATCTGGCCCGCGTACGCGGCCTTCGAAGAAAAAGACAAAGGCTCAATTGAAGTCGGCAAGCTCGCGGACTTCACCGTGCTCTCGCAAGACATCATGAAAATCCCTGAGCCGGAAATTCTGAAAACAGGCACCGAAATGACAATCATTGGCGGCGTAATCGTTCACGACGCGACCAAGAAGCAGACAAAATGAACAAAATTTTCAGAATGGCTTGTCTGTAGAATCCAGAATTTTGTCGATTCTGTTAATTCTGTCCCGTCCCGGAAATCTGCGTTATCCGCGTAATCCGCGCTTCTGCTCAGGTCCCGAGCAAATAAATCGCAACCAGCGTGACCAGAAAATATGGGACCAGGATCGCCGCGCCGGGGTACTCCTTCGCCATTCGTTGACCAAAGAAAAGGGCGAGGATCGCAACAGCGGAGACAATTGCGCCGTAAAACGCGATCGTTGAATTGCGCGTGAAAATGACCATGCCGCATCCGATCGCGCTCAATGCTCCTGCCGAAATTTCGAGGACCGTCAGGACCAGCAACAAGGCCGGAACAAATCGGGCGAGCGGACTTTTCGCAAAATGCCCGGTCAGCCACCCGAGATTTCCTTGTCGGTCAACGATCTTATCGATCCCGGATTGGAGGAATAGAATCGCGAGAAAGGCGGAGACGAGAATTTGGAGCACCAGCAATGTCATGCCGGACATTTGCACGAGCGGACGCTAACATGGCTCGTCCGCCAAGATCGACAATCAATTTCGAAGAGCCCGGCACTTCCTACCGGCGCGCTCCAAAAACTACTTCGCGGTCACGATATCGCCGCTTTGAATCGAACGCGGTACGTCAGCCCATTGAATTGTGACGTTGCTAAAGTTCATCGGGATACCTGCACTCATCAGTGGATCAGCTTTATCGCAGACCTGAAAATGGAGGTGCGGCTCAGTTGAATTTCCAGAGGAGCCGAGCTTGCCGAGAACATCTCCCGCTTTCACTTTGTCTCCGACGTGCACGCGCACGCTGCCCTTTTGCATGTGCGCATAGAACGAATACTCCCCTTTCCCGTGATCGATCATCAGGTAATTTCCAGTCACGTCGGCGACGCCTTTGCCAAGGCGACTTTCTTGAAGCTTTTGTTGTCGCGAGAAATAGGCCTGCTGACTTTCACCGGGTCGTTGCATTCCAGCCGGATCCTCCGGTTGGTCGTTTAAAGCGCCGACAACCTGGCCATCGGCCGCGGCAAGCACTTCGGCGCCGTAAGCGTAGTAATCTTCGAACTTTGTTCCGTCGCCACGGTGCGTAAGCCCATCGTCGCCGAGTTTTGCGATATCGAGAGCGAACTCTTCGGGAACAAACCATCGATGGCCGGTGTGGAGCGACGCGCCCCAACCCACGAAGCAAACGCCGCGAAGCGGAAAGATGTAACTGATTTTGGCGAAGTCAGACCGGATGGGCAATGAACCGATTACTTCGCTTGAACGACCGGCAAGATCGCCGTGCACTCGAACGCGCAGAGTGTCGCGGGCGCCGCTAAAAGCGAACACTTGTGACATAACCAACAACGCCTCATTGATTTTCAAGGTTGGGCCGCTCAATTTCGTTGAAGGCGCGATCAGATCGGTCCCACAGAATTGAAAGGCAGCTTCCCTAAGCACGCCCGCGCCCTGCATTTTCGCGCCGCGTTTGGCAAACTCCTGGATTGCTTTGCCCTCGAGTTTCTTTGAATCGAGAACCCGCCCCCCTTGGAGTAATTCCAAATCGATCATGTCGATCTTGAACAGCGCTTCGCCGTGATTAATCACGGCCACGTTATGCAGCAAGAGACTTTGCACTTCTCGCCGGTCTTCCAGCGGATACGTGCGGACCGCTGATGCCGGACAAAAACGAATTTCGACTGTGGGCTTAGTTTCCGCGAGAACGCTCGCAGACAAGACCGTGCAAAATGCAGCAACGAGATACTTCACAGCGCGCTAGCTTACGACATGTAGTGATATCGACCGAAAATGCCAGTCCGGAGCGCTACGAATACAGATATTCGTCGTGATACTCGCGTTGCGGAGCGAACTGGACGGATTCGTCGTCGCCTGCTTCCGGATATTCGAAAGATTTTGCCTTCGTAACTGCGAATCACGATTTTTTCGTTGTCGTGGTAGAGGACGTAACCGGGATTGATCGGCACTTTGTCGCCGCCACCCGGGCGCGCAGATCACGCACTGCGTTATCTTCCCGACGCCTTCAATCTTTCTCGGGCGTATTGCAGATTGTTCCGCGCCAATTCGAAGTCCGGCTTGGAGAGCAACGCCTGCTCGCAAGCAGCGGCCGCTTCCTCGTAGCGACCGAGCTTATTATAAGCGGCGCAGATGTTGTTCCATGCTTCGGCGTAGCCGGGTCGAATGTCGAGCGCGCGCCGGCTGGCGGCTATTGATTCGATGTAGCGCGCGTCGTTATACAATTGAAGGCTGAGCGAGAGGTAAGACTCCGGCGTTTGTGTTGCCGTTTGATTCGTCGCATCCGTTTGTGCGAGAAGTTCGTGCGCGGTGAGATCTGTCGGGCTTAACACCAGCGCACTGCGGAGAAGAGTGTTTGCTTCCTGGGCGCGCGAGTGCGCAATCAAGTAGCGCGCATAAAACGTGTAGGTGTCGGGGCTCGTTGGGGCGAGTCGCAGCGCCTCTTTGAAATGTTGCTCGGCCAACGCGCTCTGCTTCGTTGCATCTTCCGCGATCGCCAGATTGATGAAGAGAACTGAATACTGCGGCGTGAGGTGTTGAGCGCGATGGAAATAATCGAGCGCGCCGGCGTAATCGCCCTTCGCCATCAGCGTGTTGCCATAGTTCATCAAACCGCGTCCATTGCCCGGGCTCTTGATCACGACATCATGCCAGAGCGTTTCCTCGGTCCTCCAAACTTTGTTCCGTTGAAACGTGGCGTAGCCGTTTGCGCAAAGGAACAGCACGACCGCGCACGTGGCCACGATCTTCGCCCAATTCGGCTGTCGATCTAAGCGGGCGACGAGCAACGCCGCTGCGCCGGCGATCGCGATCACGAGTCCGATGTAAGGAAGAAATGTGCGGTGATCATTCATGACCTCGGCGAGCGGAAAGAGCGCCGTCGGCAAAAGCGCGATCAGAAACCAGAGCAGACCGAAACCGATCACGCGCGTTTTCTTGCAGAAGGCAGCCGCGATCGCGCACATCGTGAAAAGAATCACGAACGCGAAGCCCGCCCAGAAGCGCGGAGCGTCTGTCGTTGTGAACGGATTTAAGTCGTAGTCGGCGGAGAGACCGCTCGGCCAGAAGAAGGTCTTGAAGTAAAGCAGCGCCACGTAGGGCTGCGTCATCAGATAATTGTGCGCATTCGCGGAGCCGCTGACCCATGTTGTCGGCGTCATCCATTGCACGAACAACGATACCACTGCGCAAACCATCAAAGGCGGAACCACTTCTACAAACCACGTTAGATCCTGGGGCCGTCTCGATGTGCCGGCCAGATTCGCGTGGCTCGGCGGAAATAACAGCCGGTAGATTGCGAAAAGTAGCGGGAAAATAGCCGCGATTGGTTTCGCCAGAACGGCAGTCGCTGCCGGAAGAACGTAGAGATAATGTCGGCGCAGTTGCGGAAAGGCGAAGTAAACGGCAAACGATGCGATCACCCCGAGCGTCGAGATCACCTCCGACGATGCAATGACGTAGTTAACGGTATCGGCGTTCGATGGATGCAATCCGTACACGGCCGCGGCACCTACTGCGATCCAGAGATTGTCGATCAAACGGTAAATAACGAACACCAGCAACAACGTAAGCGCGATAAAGAGCGCGAAGATCGACAAGTGAAACCAGAACGGTCGCAGGCCGTGGCCTAACGAGTAGTCGATCGCGAGCAGCGTCGAGACGAGCGGGCGATACGATTGATTGCTCGGGAGCGAGCTGAAGGTTGTCGCGTCGCGAAAAAAGAGCGGAATGTTCCGCAGCTCGCGGATCGCGGCGTTGTTCACAATCGTGTGCGCGTCGTCGAAATGGAAGCTGTTGTGAAAATGGTTCGAGTAGGCCGCGAGAAGCGTGACCAGCAACAGCGCGCCGCCGAGAATCGCGAGGGCTTTTTCGCGCGGCATCTTAGCCTTAACTTCAGACATCGAACGAGTCTGTCGCGAAAGACCTCGCGAATGCAATCACGCGCACCGCACGCTTAATAGATAGGGGCGATTGACGTGCCAGTCCGGCTCGGACTCGCCCGGGCGGTTCGGTGAACCGCCCTACTTTTTGGGCTTTACTGGTTATTCTCGACCGTTCGCGGTGCAGGCTTACTCAGTTCAACCCGCGCGTTGACGCGCTGAATTTTCGAGTCCTGTTCTTTGAGACGCGCGGTGAATTCCTTTTGCTGCTGCGCTATCGCATCCTTTAATTGCGCCATAGTCGCTTCTTGTTTCGCCAGAGACGATTTGAGTTCGGCAATCGTCGGTTCGTCTCTTTGTTGATTGGATGTGAAGCTGATCGTGCCCGTGCCGAGTCGCCCGTTTGCATCGATGAAAACTGGATTACCGGTGGTCACCGCATAGCCGTTGATACCGGCGACAAAGGTGGCCGTTTGTGTTCCCTGCGTGCCGATGCGGATGGTGTTGGACTCGGCAGCAACGCCTGCGTTGCCGATGTCGATATTGTTATTCCCCGTTGTGAGGGCGCTACCAACGCCGATGCCGATATTGTTGCTGCCCGATGTATTGTTAAAGAGCGCGCTCTGACCGATGGCAATGTTATAGTTGCCGCTAACGTTATTTTCGAGCGCGACAATACCGACAGCCGTATTGTTGGTGCCCGTCGTATTCTTGAGGAGGGCAACCCCGCCGAGAGCGCTGTTGTAGCTGCCGGTTGTGTTATTGATAAGGGCCCCAGCGCCGTTCGCGGTGTTGTAATTGCCGCTGCCATTATTTAAGAGTGCTTGGTAACCCGTAGCGGTGTTGTCGCTGCCGTCGGTATTAGCAAGAAGAGACTGATAACCAATAGCCGTGTTGTTACCGCTCGGGCTTATCACCGGTCCGCTTGCGCCGGGCGCACCAATTGCTCCGGTGGCGCCATTATTAAAGAGCGCTTGATAACCCTCAGACGTGTTTCCGCCTCCGCGGTCACCTTCATTGGGATCAGTTGGACCAGTAGCTCCGGTCGCTCCCGTCGGTCCAGTGGCGCCGGTCGCACCTCTTGGACCCGTTGGGCCCGTTGGGCCGACAGTGGGAGGCTTTTGCGCGGCCGAGCTAACGCTCGCCATCATCGCGCAAAGCGCAAAAACTACTACGAGCAGTTGGGGGAACTTGATACGTGCTTTCAATTATAGATCCTCCTCGCTGCAGGAATCTTATTTCGGTCTCGGTCTGATCCACAAGACATTTCCCCAATGTCAGTGATAGCTGTTCGGCTTTCGCCCGTTCGCATTGGACATCGGCCCTGACACAAAGCTGGGTGTTTTAGTTTTTCCGATTCCCGGTGTGGTTACCTTCGCGACTCGGGACGACAATTCTATTGGGGGGCGCCGGTCGGTCCAGTGGAACCCGTAGCACCGGTCGCTCCGGTTGAGGGAGCATAAGACAGAGTAGCGCTGAAAGATAATTGAGTGATGTCAGCCGCTGACGGGTCGGTAGCTGCGAGCGTTCTGACCCGAACCCCCACTCGATCACCCGGACTTACAATGATCGATCCGGTATTGATGTTAGTGGACGTATAGAATGTGCCTGCTATTACCGGGGTACTGGGAGCTCCAAAACGCACCGCGGTAGTGAGCGCGGTAGTGACATATGGTGAAGATGGATGAGCCATCCCATCGTTAGGCACCGACGGGGCAACGAATACCGTGAAATCATACTGGAGCCCCGTAACGTTTATCGATGCGACGGAGGCTACGAGCAAATCGGCGCTAACTTGAAGATTTTGGATCGTACCACTAAAAGGAATCGGAAAAGCAAAGCCGCCGGGTTCTGGAGGCATAGTTGATTCACCACTGCCGGCGATGACTTCAACGGTATGATTTCCAAAACCCATTAATATTGGTGCAGCTGAAACTACGGTTGCTCCCGAAAGGACCACACCAGTAGAGAAAACGATCAACCCACCGCCCGGACCCGTCAGCCCGGTCGCTCCGGTCGCACCAGTCGGTCCGGTAAAGCCTCTGGGGCCGGTCGCGCCAGGTAATCCGTTAGTTCCCGTAGCTCCAGTGGAACCAGTCGGTCCGGTCGGGCCTCTGGGGCCGGTCGCACCTGTCGGCCCCGTCGGACCTGTTGCGCCTCCAGCAGGAGGCTGTTGCTTGGCCGAGCTGACGCTTGCCATCATCGCGCAGAGCGCGAAAACTACTACGAGCAGCTGGGGAAGCTTGATATTTGGTTTCATGGGTTCTCCTGGCCGCAGGACTCTTACTCGTCACTCGGTGGACCCGCAAGGCATTCCCGCAAGATTCGTAATATTCGTTCAGCGTTCCCAGCACGAATCAACGGTGCGAAACAAGCGGTAGCGCGATCCCGAGGCGGCCGACCTTAACGAAGCGTGCTGGCGCGAAGTTAGAGAGGGAAGAACTGATTCGATCAGAAATGGAAATTCAAACCGCCGCGAACGATGTGACCTTCGGTTTCCGCACGCCAACCGTATGGGCCGAAACCGTTGCCACTAACCGCGTGGAAGGTTTGGCTGTCGAGACTGAAATAAAGATACTCGACCTTGAGCGACCAACGTCTGCCCCAGAAGTTGAACATCCGCTCGACGCCACCACCCACCGTACAACCCCAGTCAAAATCTCGCTTGGAAGCGTCGATTGTGTCAGGTCCCGCCGTCGTAAAGCTATTGTCGACGACCCGGGCGTGATAATTCACGCCGATCCCGCCGCCAGTAGCATAGAGCAACCAGCAATCGAGCGCGACACCCACACGTCCGCGGAATGTTGCAAAAAAGTCGCTACTGCTTTCGCCAAACGTATCGCCGGGAAATCCCGGTTCGATGCCCCGACCATTTAGATTCATGTAGCCAGCGTCAATTTCCGGCCCAAGAACGAGCCAGCGCCATTGCCAGTTGTAACCGATCTGCTCGCCGCCGACGAAGCCAGACTCGCTATATCCCCATGGCTTATCGGGAAAATTATAATCATCGAGATCCTTGTCTTCGCTGTGACCGAACTGGCCTCCGGCATTCAGGCCAATGTAAAGGCCGGTCCAGTTACAAAGAGGCGGCGCTAACGGTGCCACTTCTTTCGATTCGCGCGGCACCGGTTCGGACCCGGCGTATGAGATGACCGCCAACAAACCGCTCATGACCAGCGTAAGCACAGAACGAGCAAAAGCTTGCATATCACCACACTCCCAAAAAAAATGCCCGTCAGTCAACCGCTATTGAAGAAGCTTACGAATACAAATACTCGTCGTGATACTCACGCTGGGGAGCGAACTGGACGGATTGGTCGCCGCCTGCTTCCGGATATTCGAAGATTTTGCCTTCGTAATTGCGGATCACGATTTTTTCGTTGTCGTGATATAGGACGTAACCGGGATTGATCGGAACTTTGCCGCCGCCACCGGGCGCGTCGATCACGTATTGCGGAACCGCGTAACCGGTGGTGTGACCGCGCAATCCTTCGATAATCTCGATTCCTTTCGCGACCGATGTGCGCAGATGCGATGAGCCGTTGATCAGGTCGCACTGGTAAATGTAGTAGGGACGAACGCGGCACATCAGGAGTTTGTGGACGAGCGTTTTCATCGTCTCGAGATCGTCGTTTACGCCCGCAAGCAAAACGCTTTGGTTACCGAGTGGAATTCCAGCATTCGCCAAACGTTCGAGGGCTTCTTTTACTTCAAGCGTCAGCTCGCGCGGATGATTGACGTGCACACTCATCCAGAGCGGATGATGTTTGGCCAAGATCGCGCACAACTCCGGCGTGATTCGTTGGGGCAGAAAAATCGGAACGCGCGTACCGATGCGGAGAAACTCGATGTGCTTGATCGCTCGCAGTCGCGACAGCAACTTGTCGATCTTATCGTCGCTGAAAATTAATGCGTCGCCCCCGCTCAACAGGACATCGCGAACTTCGGTATGCTGTTCGAGATAACGGAAAGCTTCCTCGAAATCGGTGTGCAATTCCTGTTCGCCGACGCCGCTAACCACGCGGCTGCGGGTGCAATATCGGCAATAAGCCGCGCAACGATCTGTCACTAAAAACAAAACTCGGTCGGGATAACGATGCACCAGTCCCGGGACGGGCATGTGCGAATCTTCGCCGCAGGGATCGGCCATGTCGTATGACGACGACCATGTTTCTTCGACGCGCGGAATAACCTGACGCCGGATCGGATCGTCCGGGTTTTGGTCGTGCGGGATCAGATTGAAAAAGTGCGGCGTCACCGCGAGCGCTAATTTATCCCCCGAAAGGAGGACGCCGCTGCGTTCTTCATCGCTAAGACCGATCCCGCAGTCGCGGGACTCGAGCTGGGCCAGCGACGTGACCCGGTTCTTGAGCTGCCATTTCCAATCGTTCCAAAGTTCGGGCGCTATTTGCGGCCAGTAGCCCGGCGCATACGACACAAATTCTTTCCCATCGCCATTCCGAAGAGGTTGCATTTTTAGTAGGACGAAAACGCTAAGACCGCTCGGATTTGTGTCAACGCGCGCACCGTCAAGTGCGCCGCGCACTCAAATCGACGCCCGATTCCTACTGAACGGCGACGACGGTGCCGATTGGAATTTCAGCAAAAAGCTTTCGGGCCGTTTCGCCGGGCAAACGAATGCAGCCGTGGGACGCGGGGTAGTTCGGCACCACACCTTCGTGCATTCCGAAGTCAAGACAGCTCAATCGCATGAAATAGGGCATTTCGACGTGATAAATGGTCGAACGGTGATTGCGTTCCTTGTCGGTAATCACGAAATAGCCGCGCTTGGTGGAAAACCCGTCCCGCCCGGTCGAACAGATTGAATTTAAAACCGGCACACCGTCTTTGATCAGAGCCATGTGTTGCGACGAGAGCGAAATTTCAATGCGCAGATGGTCGGGCGCCGGTCCGCTGCCGAGAAGAATTTGCGCCGGCTGCCAATGGCCGAGCTCGGCCGCGAAATAAAGCGCGAGCATCCTGTAGCGACCGGTGGCGCGATTGCGGTCAGCGCCTGCTTGCAACAGCGCGCGGACGTAATCGGTGCGGCCCAGTCCGGCCGCGAGCATCAGGCAGGTGACGTTGCGATCGTCTTCGATGTAATTGCGAAACGACTTCGATGGAAGCGCGTCGAGAAATTCCTTGTCATATTTTGCCGGCAGGGTCGTGTTCGCATCCGCGCCGCAGTCCAACAAGGTTGTAAACAGGGGCACATTGTCAGTGGCGATCGCGTAGGCGAGCAGCGGAACTCGCTTCCCTTCCGGTGTAGGCGGAGGAGTGTGTTTCGAAAGCAGCAGGCGCACTGATTCGCGATCTCCCGCGCGCAGAACATTGTCCAAGGCGCGCAGCGCGCCGGGGCTCCATTGTTCAAGCTGCGGCAATCGCGAAAGAATTTCCTGGGCAATTTTTGTGTTGGCGCTTCCCAGAGCAAGGGTCAGCAGCTCACCACTGTCGCCGTAAGCCAATTCCAAGTTCGGCGTCAGGCTCAAGAGGAGATCGACGACTTCGATTTTTTGCGCGGCTACAGCATAATAAAGCGCCGAATGACCTGCACCGTCCCGAGCGGCAATGTCGGTGATGTGTCCAGCCACTGCCCGGACCAACTCGAGGTCGCCATGCATTGCCGCCACCATCAGCGGCGTTACTCCCGCGTTATCCGCCAAATCGGCGCTGGCCCCGGCATCCAGCAGTCTCCGCGCTACCATCCTATCTTCCCGCAAAATGGCAGCGAAAAGTAAAGAGCGGTCATTCGCGCCTCGAGCGTTTGGATTCTGATGCTCGCGAAAGTAACGATCGATCAACGAAATTTGATGCGTCTCCATCGCGCGAACGAATTCATCCGCTGGGATGGGCTTGGGGGCGTGGCGCTCCAAGGCAAGCCATACAGCGGCAAGCACAAAGAGAGTGGCCAGGATGCTGACCGAGACTCGATTCAACTTGAATGAACGCATATCCGGAGAGAGACCGACCGATAGTATACCATTAGTCAAGCGGCGCAACCGCTGCAATTCGCATACCCGGGCGTATGCCTGGAGGTGGACTGGGGACGTTGAACGTTGCATGTTTGGTGCTGTCCAACTTCGAACCGATGCGCTTGATCTCAATTTCAGTTCTCATCGCCGCGCTGAGCACGATGTCGATCCTGGCCGCGACGCCGGAGATTGTACCGATGCCCACGGTTCCGGCGGCTGCAGCCGAGCAGGGCAAGGACGTGGTTCATCAGTTGAACAATGCTTTCGCGAAAGTTTTCGAGACGGTCGCGCCCAGTGTTGTTATCATCGAAGTTTCAAAAAAGAGCGACAACGAAACTTCCGCCTTCGAGGATTTGTTCTTTCAAGGTCCGCCGGACGAAAGCAATCCGCGCCGCAACCAGAGGAATCTTCAGCCGATCCAAAGCGAAGGCTCCGGATTCATCGTGCGGCCTGACGGCTACATTCTTACGAACTTCCACGTGGTCGAGAGCGCGGACAAAATCGAGGTGAAGCTGAAAGACGGTCGTGAATTTTCAGCGAAGGTGATTGGCACCGACGAAAAGACCGACATTGCGGTCATTAAAATCGACGCCAAAGATTTGCCGGTCGTGCAATTGGGCGACAGCGACGGGGTGAGAGTTGGGCAATTCGCTTTTGCGATCGGCGCGCCATTCAAGCTCGATTACACTTTCACGTACGGCGTCGTGAGCGGCAAAGGGCGCTCCAAATTGCTCGCGACCAGCGGATATTCAATCTCGGATTATTTGCAAACTGACGCCTCGATCAATCCCGGCAACAGCGGCGGTCCCCTCTGCGATATCGACGGAAAAGTGATCGGCATGAACACCCTAATTAACGGGATCAATCGCGGCCTGGGCTTCGCCATCCCGATCAACATGGCCAAAGAAATCGGC
>Ga0209328_10000044_pt1 | contig 20595 bp, 19 predicted proteins | sample JacPinW_OM3H0_M1_FD_187954 | JGI IMG/M metagenome (GOLD analysis project Ga0209328, IMG submission 187954) | Forest soil microbial communities from Algoma, Ontario, Canada - Jack Pine, Ontario site 1_JW_OM3H0_M1 (SPAdes) (version 2) | ecosystem: Environmental > Terrestrial > Soil > Boreal... | reverse complement strand
CGGCGAGCCGTTGCTGCAAGTCGATAAGGCGCTGATCGACGCGCTGCATGGGCACGGCTTCGCGATCGGCGTCGAAACCAATGGCACGATCGATCCGCCCGACGGCATGGACTGGATTTGCGTCAGCCCGAAAGCCGGCGCGGACCTCGTGGTCCGGCGCGGCCATGAGCTCAAGCTGATCTACCCGCAGGCCGATGCAGCGCCGGAGACCTTTGTCGATCTCGATTTCGAACGGTTCTCGCTGCAGCCGATGGACGGGCCGGACATCGTCGAAAACACCGCGCGCGCGGTCGACTATTGTCTGCGCCATCCGCAATGGCGGCTCAGCCTGCAGACGCACAAGACAATCGGCATCAGATAGATTTTGGATTTAAGATGTGGGAACTGACAAAATCGTTCCGATTCGAGGCAGCCCATGCGCTGCCCGGTACGACGTTGGGCGCAGCAAGCGAAGAAATCCACGGCCACTCGTTCCGCGCCGAGATCACCGTGCGCGGCACGCCCGATCCTGCGACCGGGATGGTGCTGGATCTCGGCCTGCTCCAGCATAGTATGGCGGAGGTGCAGAAAATGCTCGACCACAAGCTGCTCAACAAAGTCGAGGCGCTTGGGCCGCCGACGCTGGAAAACCTTTCGCGCTTCGTCTGGGAACGTCTTCAGCATGCCGGCCGGATCGCACGGGTGAGCATTCACCGCGACAGCTGCAACGAAAGCTGCACCTATTACGGCCCGCAGGGCTAAGCGTTTTGAAGCGAAGCGGGTACCGGTTCGCTTCAAGAGAATCGCCAAAACTTGGGGGGTACGCTGGATGGATATGTCCGTGATCGAAGATCGCAAGGCGCGGGCGCGGGCCTGGTTCGAGCGCTTGCGCGATGACATTTGCGAAAGCTTCGAGCAGCTCGAAGACGACGCGCCGGCATCGCTCTATCCGGGCGCTTCCGCACGCTTCGTGCGCACGCCCTGGGACCGCACCGACCACACCGGCCAGCCTGGCGGCGGCGGCGTGATGTCGATCATGCGCGGCCGGCTGTTCGAAAAGGTCGGCGTGCATTGCTCGACCGTGCACGGCGAATTCGCCCCCGAGTTCCGCGCGCAGATTCCCGGCGCCGCGGAGGATCCGGCCTTCTGGGCGTCGGGCATTTCGCTGATCGCGCATTTGCGCAATCCGAACATTCCGGCCGTGCACATGAACACCCGCTTTGTCGTCACCACCAAGGCCTGGTTCGGCGGCGGCGCCGATCTGACGCCGGTCCTGGAGCGGCGGCGGATCCAGGAGGATCCCGACACGGTTGCCTTTCATGCGGCCATGAAGGCCGCCTGCGGCGGGCACAATGACGTTGCCAATTACGACAAGTATAAACGATGGTGCGATGAATATTTCTATTTGCCCCACCGCAAGGAAGGGCGCGGCGTCGGCGGCATCTTTTATGACTGGCACGACAGCGGCGACTGGGACGCCGATCTCGCCTTCACCCAGGAAGTCGGCCGCGCCTTTTTGAAAATCTACCCCGAACTGGTCCGGCGCAATTTCGGTTCGGCGTGGACCGCGGCCGATCGCGAAGAACAATTGATCCGGCGCGGACGTTACGTCGAATTCAACCTGCTTTATGACCGCGGCACCATCTTCGGGTTGAAGACCGGCGGCAATGTTGATTCAATATTGTCCTCGATGCCACCGGAAGTGAAGTGGCCGTAGAATAGCCCGTCATTGCGCGATGATGACGGGTCAAACGAGCTGCCGCACCGCGGCTGAAATCATCACCAGCCCGCCTGCGATCACTGCGACGTCGAGGATCGCGGTGTGAATATGCACCGGCAAACGTTCGACGAAGGCTTTGGCCAGGAACGCGCCGGGGATCGCGATCGCGCCGATCAGGAGCGCGAACGCCAGCACCTGGGCGGTGACTACACCGGCGAGGCCAAATACCGAGATTTTTATCACGGAGGTGACGACCGAGATCACGGCGTCGGTGGCGATCACGGCCGCGCCCTCGAGACCCGCCGCCATCAACAGCGACAGCAGGATTACCCCGGAGCCCGAGGTGCCGCCGACCACGACGCCGTAGCCGACCGCGCCGGCGGCCAGCCCCGTATCACCGATCTTGACGTCGTGGCGGCGGAGCAGCCGGCGCAGCGGCACGCTCGTCATCAGCATGCCGCCGATCACCAGCGCCGCGCCGGCATTGGTCAGTCGCGTATAACCGTAAGCGCCGAGCGCAGTCGTCAATGCGGCAGCCAGGATCACGATCAGCGCGCGGCGGCGGTCGGCATGGCGCAGATAGGCGGCGGTGCGGCCGAGGTTGGTGAAGACGGCTGATATGGCGATGATCGGCACCACCGGTTCGGCGCCGAGCAGCGGCACCAGCACCAGCGGCATCAGCGCGCCGGTGCCGTAGCCGGCGAGGCCGCCGATAACGGCTGCGAACAACGCGACGCCGGCAACCAGCAGGAGTTGCGCCAGCGAGATGTCGGCAAAGCCGGAAAAGATGCTCACAGCCTGTGGTCGCGGGTGAAACGGGCTGCGGCCCGGTCGGCGATGGTCTTGAGCGCGGCTTGGTCGAGCGGAAAATCCGCCGCGAGCCAGGCGTCCTCGGCGAGCGTCAGCACGTGGCCCAGCGCGGGTCCCTCGGCAATTCCGCGCGCGATGAAATCGGCCGCCTTCAGCGGAAACTTCGGCGCGCTCCAGCGCTCCGGCAGGGTGGCGAATTCGCGCCAGCGCGCGGAATCGGTATCCCCACCCGCCCGCGCCCAGGCCAGCAGCAGCCGGTCGCGATAGCGCTCCTCGCCGAGCCGGTAGAGCAGTCGCCGCGCGCGGGCCTCGTCCATGGCGCCAAGCCGCCACCAGCGATGCCCCATCGAATCCAGCGCCTTGGTCTCGGCATTGCTGAGCCGCAGTCGCGTCGCGACGCGCTTGGCGTCCTCGGTGACCGCGACCGCCAGCGCACCGAGCCGGCGCATCGGATCCGGCGGCAGCCCCAGCACACGCTCGGCCGCCATCATCGCCAAGAACGGCCCGGTATAGGTGACGCCGCCCAAAATGGCCTGCAGCAAACCACCATCTGCCATCGCAACGATCGCGCCGGCCGCGCCCTCGGCGACCACGAGCTTCAGCATTTCCATGCGCACGCGTTCCGCCGACAGCGTCGCAAGGCCGGCGCGCGCGGCGACGCAGGCGAGGTAGCCGGCGCGATCGGGTTCGCCCGCGCCATAGCTGGCGTGAATGCGGAAGAAGCGGAGGATGCGCAGATAGTCTTCGGCGATGCGGCTGTTCGGATCGCCGATGAAGCGCACGCGCCTTGCCGCGATATCCTCTAACCCGCCGACGTGATCGTGCACCACGCCATCGGCGTCGACCGACAGGCCGTTGATGGTGAAGTCGCGCCGCTCGGCATCTCTGACCCAGTCGCGGCCGAACGCGACCTTGGCCTTGCGGCCGAAGGTCTCGGTATCCTCGCGCAAGGTCGTGACCTCGAACGGCTGCGCCTCGACCACCAGCGTCACGGTGCCGTGGTCGATGCCGGTCGGCACGGTCTTGATGCCGGCCGCCTTGGCGCGGCGGACCACTTCATCGGGCAGCGCGGTAGTTGCGATGTCGATATCGCCGAGCGGAATTTTCAACAGCGCATTGCGGACCGCACCGCCGACCACGCGCGCCTCTTCGCCATCGCCGTTCAAAAGCCCGAGCACGCGGGCGGCCGGACCGGATTTGAGCCAGGGCGCGTCGTCGAGCACGCGCGTCTCGCTCATTTTTCAACTCCGGGAACGAATTTGCCGTCCTCGATATGCGCGGGGACATAGGTCGAATGCGGCGCCCCACCGGAAAAATGCGCGAGCAGGATGAAGCTGACGATCACCAGCAGCAGCGACCCGAGCGCCAGCCTGGCGATGATATACAACGGCCATGAGGTCTGCACCAAAAGTCCGGACCGCGTCGCGAACAGGAAAAGTGCATAGACCGCAAACGGGATCAGGAAAATTCCGATCTCCGTGAAGGCCGGACGGATCATGGCAGGTAGATCCGCTCATACAGGACGCGCAGGATGCCGGCGGTCGCGCCCCAGATATAGCGCTCCGCGAACGGCATCGCGTAGTAGAAGCGCTCCATGCCGCGGAACTCCTTGCTGTGAACCTGATGGTTCGCGGGATTCATCAAGAACGAAAGCGGCACCTCGAAAGCGTCGTCGACTTCGGAATGGTTGATGGTGAGCGTAAAGCCGGGCCTCACCCGCGCCACCGTCGGCAGGATGCGAAATCCGAAACCGGTGGCGTACAGATCGAGATAGCCGACCGGATCGATGAAATCCCGCTTCAGCCCGATCTCTTCCTCGGCCTCGCGCAGCGCAGCGTCGAGCGGGGAAGCGTCGGTCGCGTCGATCTTGCCGCCGGGAAACGAAATCTGTCCCGCATGTTCATTCAGGTGCGCGGCGCGCTGCGTCAGCAGCACGGTCGGCTCCGGATGGTCCACGACCGGGATCAACACCGCCGCGGGCCGGACCGGCTGTTCGCGCGCGACGATCTCCAGCATGCGATCGGTACCGTGATCGCCACTCTTCGGAATGATAGTGGAATCGACGAGGCCCGCCGGCACGTCGAAGCGCAAGCGCGCGCGGGCCCGATCGAAAAACTCCGCCGAGCTGATCGCAGCGGGATCGGTTCTCCGCATCGGCTCGTTCAAAGCGCGGCCCTCACCTCTTCCGCATCCGCCATCGCAAAAAACTCGCCACCCGATTCTACTCCGAACATCGGCCTGCCATCGACCACTCGCTCCTCGCCGATGTCAACCAGATCGTAATAGAGTGCGCGGGTGACTTTGGCCCAGAGATCAGCGCGGACGTGAAGATAGGGCGTCAGCCCACCGTCGGCGGCAGCCTCAAAGCGCAGGCGGTGCGCGGCATCGCAATCCACCCAGTCGTCGACATTGGTTCGGAAGCGCAACAGCCGGCGGCCTTTATTGTTGTCTTTGAGCATCTCGACCGCAAGAAACGGCGCATCGTCGACGCGGATGCCGACCTTTTCCACCGGCGTCACGAGAAAGTGCTTGCCCTGCTCGCGCTTGAGGATCGTCGAAAACAGCCGCACCAGCGCGGGCCGCCCGATTGGCGTCCCCATGTAAAACCAAGTGCCATCATGAGCGATTCGCATATCGAGATCGCCGCAGAACGGCGGATTCCACAGATGCACCGGGGGCAAGCCTTTTCCGGCCGCACTTTTGCCCGCCGCGTCGCTGGCGGCAGCCGTCAGTCCTTCGAGTCCCTGATTCGCGGTCTGCCCTTGCTTCGCCATTGTTTGCCCGGAGTCTTACCGCCTCGAATTGGCACGATTGGTGCAGGTATTTGCTGATGCAAGTGTCGCGATGCGCTTCTTTGGCGGGTTCCGTCCGTAGAAACACGGCTCAAGTCGCCACATCGTGATGCCGTTAATACCCTGAAATGCCGATAATGTGGGGATAGTTTAATTCAACGAATGCGTGGCCTTCGCATAGGTTTAGCATGGGCTTTGTGGGATGACGACGCAATCGGTGGCGTTTCGAACAAGAGATTGGAACTGCAAGCACGCTGCTTAAATGAACTGCTGGTTAAGGAGAGCAAATGGCTGGCGCAGATAGTGTCGAAAAACTCGAGGACGTGATCGTCCGTTCCGCCGAACAGGTTGCCGGTCAGATCCGCGCCGCGAAAGATGCGATCTCAACCGTCATCTTCGGCCAGGACCGGGTGGTTGAGAACACCCTGGTGACGATCCTGTGCGGCGGCCATGCGCTTCTGATCGGCGTGCCCGGTCTGGCCAAGACCAAACTGGTCGAAACCTTGGGCGTAACGCTCGGGCTCGACGCCAAGCGCATCCAGTTCACGCCGGACCTGATGCCATCGGATATTCTGGGGTCCGAGGTGCTGGACGAGAGCAATACCGGAAAGCGGTCGTTCCGCTTCATCTCGGGACCGGTGTTCGCGCAGCTTTTGATGGCGGACGAAATCAACCGCGCCAGCCCGCGCACCCAGTCGGCGCTGCTGCAAGCCATGCAGGAACAGCACATCACAGTTGCAGGCGCGCGCCACGATCTGCCCAAGCCGTTTCACGTGCTGGCGACGCAAAATCCGTTGGAGCAGGAAGGCACCTACCCGCTGCCGGAGGCGCAGCTCGATCGCTTCCTGATGGAGATCGACGTCGACTATCCGGATCGCGACGCCGAGCGGCGCATCCTGTTTGAAACCACCGGCGCTGAAGAGACGCTGGCCAAGGCCGCGATGAACGCCGACATTCTTATCACGGCGCAACGGCTGGTGCGGCGGCTGCCGGTTGGGGATTCTGTGGTGGAAGCAATCCTTTCGCTGGTACGCTCGGCACGTCCCGGCCCCGAAGGCGGCGAGGCCGGCAAGCTGATCGCCTGGGGACCCGGTCCCCGCGCCAGTCAGTCGCTGATGCTTGCAGTTCGCGCCCGCGCCTTGCTCGACGGCCGTCTGGCGCCTTCGATCGACGACGTGCTCGACCTTGCCGAACCCATCCTCAAGCATCGCATGGCGCTGACGTTCTCCGCCCGCGCCGAAGGCCGCACCATTCCCGACGTGATCAAACAGTTGAAAACGCGGATTGGTTGATGGCCGCAGAGAACAAGCACTTAGGCAAGGAGATCACCGCAATCCGACGTGCCGATGGCGAAAGCCGTACGCTCGCCGCGACCCTGCCCCGTCTTGTGCTCGAGGCTCGCCGTATCGCCGCCAACGTGATCCATGGTTTGCATGGACGGCGGCGTGCGGGCGCCGGCGAAAGTTTCTGGCAGTACCGCCGCTTCGTTTCGGGCGAGCCGTCGCAGAATGTCGACTGGCGGCGCTCGGCGCGCGACGATCATCTTTATGTCCGCGAGCAGGAATGGGAGGCCGCGCACACGGTATGGCTGTGGCCTGACCGTTCGCCGTCGATGGCCTTCGCATCGAAACAATCGCGCGACAGCAAATTGGAACGCGGCCTGATCGTGACATTCGCGCTCGCCGAACTCTTGGTCGCCGGCGGCGAGCGCGTCGGCATCCCCGGCCTGATGACGCCGACCGCGAGCCGCAGCGTGATCGACAAGATGGCGCAGGCGATGCTGCATGACGATGCCGTCCGTCTGAGCCTGCCGCCGTCTTTTGTGCCCTCGGCACTGGCCGAGATCGTGGTGCTGTCGGATTTCTGGTCGCCGATCGCCGAGATCAGGACCATGCTCGCCGGATTGTCGGCATCCGGCGCGCACGGCACGCTGGTCCAGATCGTCGATCCCGCCGAGGAAGATTTTCCCTATTCCGGCCGTATCGAGTTCGTCGAACCGGAAGGCGGCGAAATCATCACCGCGGGCCGCGCGGAAAAATGGGCCGGCGACTATGTCGCGCGCGTGGCGCTGCACCGCGACCAGATCCGAAGCGAGACCAACAAGCTCGACTGGCTGTTTTCGACCCATACCACGAGCCGCTCGGCCGCCGAATTGCTGCTGTTCCTGCACTCGGGCATGATGGTGGCCAAGGGTAGCGTGCGCACCTCAACCGTCAAAGTGGGACGAAGCGCATGATCGCAGGCCTCCCGCTCTCCTTCGCTGAACCATTTCTGCTCTTGGGCCTTCTGAGTCTGCCGGTGCTGTGGTGGCTGTTGCGGGTGATGCCGCCGCGGCCGCGCCGGATCGAATTCCCGCCGACGCGGCTATTGTTCGACATCGCGCCGAAAGAGGAAACCCCCTCGCGCACGCCGTGGTGGCTGACCCTGCTGCGCCTGTTGGCGGCCGCGCTCGTCATTATAGCTGCCGCAGGCCCGATCTGGAATCCGCAGACCGGCCTCGCCGGCTCGCGCGCGCCGCTTGTGATCCTCGTCGACGACGGTTGGAGCGCGGCCTCGAGCTGGGAGGCCAGGATGAAGGCCGCGGACGAATTGATAGCGAATGCCGACAATGACCGGCGCGGCGTTGCGCTGGTCCCACTGTCGGAACCTGCGCGTGACATCACCCTGATGCCAAGCGGCACCGCGCGGGTGGCGTTGCGCCAGCTTTCGCCAAAGCCCTATTCGATCGAGCGGGTCGAGACCCTGCCCGCCATCGAGCGTTTCCTGAAGGCGACGGGCGATTGCGAGATCGCCTGGCTGTCGGACGGCGTCGACACCGGACGCGGACCGGAGTTCCTCGAGGGCTTGAGCAAAACCATCGGGGATCGCGCGTTGACGGTTTTTGACGGCGGCACGCCCGCGCCGCTGGCGCTGGCCGCAGCCGAAAACGCCGCGGCGAAGATGACGGTGAAGGTGCTGCGCGCCGATGGCGGCATCGCTGCGGGGATCGTGCGCGCGATCGACCAAAAGGGTTCGCCGATCGGCGAGGCCCGCTACACATTTGCGCCGAACGACCGCGAGACCGAAGCCGCGTTCGATCTTCCGGTCGAGTTGCGCAACGACATCGCAAGGCTTGAGATCGCGGGCGAACGATCCGCCGGCGCGGTCCAACTGCTCGACAAACGCTGGCGCCGCCGCGCCATCGGCATCGTCAGCGGATCGAGCAGCGATACCGCGCAGCCTCTGCTGGCGCCGGCATTCTATTTGACCCGGGCACTGGCGCCATTCGCCGATGTACGGCTAGGGGATCGCGGCGCGCCGCAACAGGCGATCACGCAGTTTCTCGACCAGAAACTGCCGATGATGGTGCTGGCCGATGTCGGCACGCTGTCGCCCGAAATTCGCGAACGCCTCAACGCATGGATCGAGCAAGGCGGCGTGCTGGTGCGTTTTGCCGGCCCCCGCCTGGCGCAGGCCGACGACGATCTGGTGCCGGTAAAACTCCGCCGCGGCGGCCGCACGCTTGGCGGCAGCCTCACTTGGGAGAAGCCGCAGCACCTCGCTTCTTTCACGGCGGAGGGACCGTTCGCCGGTCTTCCGGTGCCAAAGGACATCACCGTCAGCAGGCAAGTGCTGGCCGAACCGGATGCGGTGCTGGCGACCAAGAGCTGGGCCTCATTGGAGGATGGCACGCCCCTGGTAACCGGCGAGCGCCGCGGCAAGGGTATGGTGAGCCTGTTCCATGTCTCAGCCGACATGCGCTGGTCTGATTTGCCGATGTCCGGAACCTTCGTCGAAATGCTGCGGCGGCTCGTCGACCTGTCCGGTTACACGTCCAACCCCGGCGCGGGCGTCGCCGGCGAAACCGGTACCGAAACGGTGGCGCCGCTGCGCACGCTTGATGGTTTCGGCGCGTTCGGACCGCCGCCCTCGACCGCGAAGCCGATGTCCGCGGACTTCCGGGATCGGGCGACCTCCGACCATCCGCCCGGATTCTACGGCCCGGCCGACGGTCCGCTCGCGGTCAATACGCTGGCAGCCGCCGATCGTATCGCACCGCTCGACACTTTGAGCCTGCGGGCGCAGCACGCCAGCTACACCAATGCCGAACCGCGCGACCTGCGCGGCATCCTGCTGTCGGCCTCGCTCATTCTGTTCCTGCTCGACGCGATCGTCGTCGCAGTGCTCGGCGCCGGGATCGCCGGGCTGTTGCGGCGGCGCACGGTATCGGCCGCATTGGCGCTGGTAGTTGCGATGTCCGCGATGCTGGCGCTGCCGTCACCGCTACGCGCCGACAGCGATGACGATTTCGCCATGAAGGCCGTGTCGCAAACAAGGCTGGCTTATGTCGTCACCGGCAATGCCGACGTTGATTCCATCGTCAAGGCGGGCTTGTCCGGACTGACCTTGTTTCTTGCCCAGCGCACGGCGCTGGAAGCCGGCGACCCCGTCGGCGTCGATCCCGCGCATGACGAATTGGCTTTCTTCCCGCTGATCTACTGGCCGGTCGTGCCGGGCGCGCCGAAGCCGCCGCAGGACGCCATCAACCGGATCGACGCCTATATGAAGCAGGGCGGCACCGTGCTGTTCGATACCCGCGATGCCATCGAGGCGCCACCGGGAGAAGGCGGCGCTGCGCAGACGCCGGGAATGCAGACGTTGCGCGATATTCTTTCCTCGCTCGATGTTCCCGAGCTTGAACCGGTGCCGCGCGAACATGTGCTCACCAAGACGTTCTATCTGCTGCGCGATTTTCCCGGCCGCTTCAACACCGGCCAGACCTGGGTCGAGGCATTGCCGCGCGGCGAGGATGACGAGGATGCGTCGCGGCCGGCCAAGGGCGGCGACGGCGTCTCGCCCATCATCATCACTTCCAACGACCTTGCCGGCGCGTGGGCGATCCGACCGGACGGCCAGCCGATGCTGCCGCTGACGCCGGGCGAGCCACGGCAGCGCGAATTCGCGTTCCGCTCCGGTGTCAACATCGTGATGTATACGCTGACCGGAAACTACAAGGCCGATCAGGTGCACGCGCCGGCGCTCATCGAGCGGCTGGGACAATAGGAGCGCGACATGCAGTACGGCATCGCGTTCACCCCGCTGGTTCCCTCGATCGTGCTTTGGATCGCGATCGCCGCCATCATCGTAATCGCGGGGTTGCTGTTGCTCGGCCGCGCCCGAGGTGCCGCGGTGCGGGTGACGGCATTGGCGCTGATCGTGCTGGCGCTGGCCAACCCGTCATTTACCCGCGAGGACCGCGAGCCGCTGTCGTCGGTCGCCGCGGTCGTGATCGACAAGAGCCCGAGCCAGAATTTCGGTGAGCGCAACGCCGAGACCGAGAAGGCGAAGCAAGCGCTGGTCGACAGCCTCAAGAAGATCGCAGGGCTCGAGGTGCGGGTGGTCGAGGCAGGCCAAGCCGACGGCGAAACCGATGGCACGAAGCTGTTCGGCGCGCTGTCCTCGGCGTTGTCGGACGTCCCGGTCGATCGCGTCGCCGGCGCTTTCCTGATCACCGACGGGCGGGTGCATGATATCCCGGCCAACGTCACAGCGCTCGGCTTCCAGGCCCCGGTGCACGCCCTGATCACCGGACGCAAGGACGAGCGCGACCGGCGCATCGCGATTTCCGCAGCGCCCCGGTTCGGCATTGTCGGCCAGACCCAGACCATCACCTATCGATTGGACGATCAGGGCGTCAGCGGCGAGCGCGCCAGGGTCGTGGTGCGGCGCGACGGCGAAGTCATCAGCGAACGCACCTTGCAAAGCGGCCAGACCGTCAATGTAGACATCGAGATCAAGCATGCCGGCCCGAACATCGTCGAGATCGAGGCGTCTCCGCTGGAAAATGAACTGACGCTGGTCAACAACCGCGCGGTGGTCGCGATCGACGGCGTGCGCGACAAGTTGCGGGTACTGCTGGTTTCCGGCGAGCCGCATTCCGGCGAGCGCACCTGGCGCAATCTTCTGAAATCCGACGCCAGCGTCGATCTCGTGCACTTTACGATCTTGCGCCCGCCGGAAAAGCAGGATGGCACGCCGATCAACGAATTGTCGCTGATCGCGTTTCCGACCCGCGAATTGTTTCAGCAGAAGATCAACGAATTCCAATTGATCATCTTCGACCGTTACGCGCGACAAGGCGTGCTGCCGATCGCCTATTTCGACAATATCGCGCGCTATGTGCGCTCCGGTGGCGCGGTGCTGGTGTCGGCGGGTCCGGACTACGCCTCGAGCACCAGCATCTGGCGCACGCCGCTCGATTCGGTGCTGCCGGCAGAACCCGTAGGTGTCACCGAAAAACCGTATTACGCGCATTTGAGCGACGCCGGCAAACGCCATCCGGTGACGCGCGGGCTCGATGGCTCCGCCACCGAGCCGCCGCACTGGAGCCGGTTCTTCCGCACCGTCGAGACGCGCAACGCGACGACCGCTCCGGTCATGACCGGCGCCGATGGCAAGCCGCTGTTGCTATTGTCGCGATTTGGCGAGGGCCGGGTTGCGTTGCTGTTGTCCGACCATATCTGGTTGTGGGCGCGCGGCTATGAGGGCGGCGGACCGCATCTCGACCTGTTGCGGCGGATGTCGCACTGGCTGATGAAGCAGCCCGATCTGGACGAAGAAGCGCTGCGGCTGCAGGTCCGCGGCCACGATCTCGTGGTGCAGCGTCAGACCATGGCGGACAGCGTCGCGCCGGTGACAGTAACTTCGCCGAGTGGCGCCACGCGCGAACTGACGTTGAACGCCAGCGAGCCGGGGACATGGACTTCGACCATCCCCGCCAACGAGCTCGGCCTGTGGCAGGCGACCGACGGCACGCTGAAAGCCCTGATCAATGTCGGCCCGACCAATCCGAAAGAGTTTTCTGAAGTCACCTCGACGACCGACCTGCTGAAACCGCTGGCCCAGGCCACCGGCGGTGACGCCAGGCGGGTCGTGGACGGGTCGAGCATCGACCTTCCGCGCATCGTACCGGTGCGCGCAGCCAGCGTGTTTCGCGGCGACGGCTGGATGGGCGTGAAGATGCGCGACGCCAGCGTCGTCAAAGGCGTCGGCGTGCTGCCGCTGTTCGCCGGCCTGATCGGTCTGTTGCTGCTGCTCGGCGCGTTCGCCGCCACCTGGTTGCGCGAAGGGCGCTGATCGCGTTTTTTGTTTGACGCGTTTCCTTTACGCGAACCGGTACCCACCCCGGATCACGTCCGGGGCAGGCTTTCGCTTGAAAACGCTTTGGTTAGCGCGCCATGCTCCAGTCCGGGTGGATCGCGCCCGAAACATCCGTGAACGCGCCGTCGACCAGCTCCGCCACCAAGAGACGGTTGTAGTCGACCGGTCCCGGCATGCTTGCCCGTCCCTTCGGAACGGCCTTGAAGCCGACGCGGCTGTAATAGGCTTCATCGCCGACCAGCAGCACCAGGCGATGCCCCTTTGACTTGGCGTCCTTGAGCGCGCGATCCAATAACGCGCGGCCGACGCCGCGGCCGCGAAACGGCGGCTCGACCGTCAACGGCCCCAGCAGCAACGCCTTGGTGTCGCCGATGCAAACCGGCAGTTGGCGCACCGAGCCCACCAGCAGCGTGCCGATCCAGGCGGTGAACGAAAGCTCGAGCACATGATCGACATGCTCGCGAAGCCGGTACGCGCTCAGCACGAAACGGCCGGGGCCGAACGTGCGCGCGTGCAGCCGCTCGATCGCCTGCGCGTCAACAGCGGTTTCCGGCAATATTGTCAGAGAGAGATCGCTCATGGTCAGGCGCGGGATAGCATCTGGCGGAGGCGCGGTCCATCGTCCCGGTCGGGTCGGATTTCGAGCCGTATCAGCTCTTGCCGACGGGGCCCTGAGACAAATAAGCCAACAGCTTCATCTCGCGGCGCCCGCGCGTCACGGTATCGAGCACCAGCCCGGACGATACCGACAGCATCGCCAAGATGATCAGGCCCATCGACAGCACCGCGGTCGGCAGGCGCGGAACGATGCCTTCTTCGAGAAAGGTGACAACGACGGGGATCGCGAGGCCGATCGACACCAGCGCCAGGAAAATGCCGATTGCCGTGAAAAATCGCAGCGGCCGTTCCGACCGGTAAAGTTTTAAGATCGTTCCGAGGATGCGAAAGCCGTCGCGCCAGGTATTCAGCTTGCTGAAGGATCCTTCCGGCCTCGCGTAGTATGGCGTTTCGATCTCGGCGACCGGCAGCGCCAGCTCGAGCGCGTGGACGCTCAGCTCGGTTTCGATCTCGAAACCATCCGACAGCACTGGAAAGGATTTTACAAAACGCCGCGAGAACACGCGATAGCCGGACAAAATATCCTTGAACTCCCGGCCGAATACCGAGGCGAGAAAACTGGTCAGCATGAGGTTGCCAGTGCGGTGGCCGGGCCGATAGGCGGCAGCAGCTTGATCGATGCGCAAGCCGACCACCATGTCGAGATGGTCCGATAGCAGCGCCTCGATCATGCGCGGCGCGCTGGCGGCATCGTAGGTCGCATCGCCATCGACCAGCACATAGATGTCGGCGTCGATATCGGCGAACATCCGCCGCACCACATGACCCTTGCCCTGGCGGCGTTCGCTGCGCACCTGTGCGCCGGCTTCACGCGCGACCGCAATGGTGCGATCGGAGGAGTTGTTGTCGTAGACGAAGATCTCGGCCGAGGGCAGGCTCTTTCGGAAATCGGCCACGACGGTTGCGACCGCGGCTTCCTCGTTGAAGCACGGCACCAGAACGGCAATCCGCTGGGATGATGGTGTCATTGCTGAGATATCTGCCCGACCAAGCCCTGTTCACCCTCCCATAACATGATCAGGCTTTTGCCGCCTGCCCGAGAAACTCCTCGTCCACCGCTTCCGCCGGCTGCAGCACCGAGGCAAACAGCAAACTCCACAGCGACAGCATCGCGATGGGAACCGTATAATATGGGGTGAACAGGGGGTGGCTCAGGAAGAACGCCAAATTCACCAGAAGATTGGCCGCCGTGACCAGGGCGATTTGCCGTGTGCCGTTGCCGCGGTGCCAGCGCAACGTCAGGGCTGTCCACGCCCCCGCCAGCACGAGCCAGACGAATTGCATGTCGGCGACGTAACTTAAGATGACGCTGAGGCCGAACTCGGGCGGCGTCACATCGACACCTCCGTAAGTGGTGGAGAACGGGCTGTCGGCATTGATCGCGTTAGCAACTAGCGTCGGCGCCATGCCGACCAGAAACGCCGTGCCGAACGACGCGCCCTGCAGCGCGGCCTCGATTTTCCGGGACCCCAAAAATGAGATCAGGAAGAAGACGAGATATCCGGATGCGAGAAACAAGTTCGGCAACCGGAAATTCACGGAAAGCCCGATCAGGAGACCGACAAGGCCTGCAAACACAGGGCGATACCACCGCTTTTCGACAAGGAAAAGCTTTGCGGTGAGCAAGCCTGCCAGCGCGCATATCACCATGGTTGGCGCTACCGAATAGCTGGCCTTGGCCGGATTGATCATCAGATAGATCGCGAGGCATCCGAAGGCAGCGGCCGATAAAATGGAAACGGTGGAGCGCGCGTAAAAAATTCCGAGCAAGGCAAAGCCGAACACGATGACGGTTGCCGATACATAAAGCGGGATCACCTGAAAACCTTCCGGAAACAGCGCCAGCATAAAGCCGGTGCCGGGCGGATATTGCAGCACCAGCTTGTTCGCCGCCGGCATCGGGGTGTGGCAAGGCGCTTTTGTCACATCGGCCCACCCTGGAAAGCCGATCTCCTTCAGCTTTAGCGACAGATAGTGATCGTCATCCCGGGCGAGGTTGGTATCGAGGCCACTGAACCCGAATTTCTTGAACAGATGCGCCTGCCGCAAATAGCAGACGTCGTCGTAAACGCCGCGCGCCTCGTTCCAGCGCGACATCGACCAGATATTGCTGGCCAGGATCAGAAAACACAGGAAGCCGCAGGCAGCTTTCAAATATGGCATCGCATGGTCCGGGCGTGAGGTGCGCGCGCTTACAGGCTTGTCGCGAAATCCGGGCAAGCCCGCAAGGTCCTAGCGCCACATCTTCCTAACGCCATGTCGCGATCGGCGGCTTGCCTTCGAGCACTTCCGATAGCCGCAGCCGTGTGCCGCGGGTGGTCCCGGCCGGAAGCGCATCCGCCTCGAAAAACCCGCAGGCCACGATCTCGCGGTTCGGCTCGGGAAGGCGGTCCTGCCTGAATTGCCTGACGATATAAACCGCGACGTGGTCCCGGATGGACACGTGGCTGTTGAAGAACAGGCCGTGCAGCACCGGTTCGCCTGCGAGTTCGATCCGTCCCTCCTCCACCAGCTCGCGCCGCAGCGCCTCGCGCAAACTTTCGCCGACTTCGACGCCGCCGCCCGGCAGATACCAGCCGGAGACGTAGCTGTGCCTGACCAGAAACACCCGATTATCGCGGTCCAAAACCACGGCGCGGACGCCGAGCGTCATGCCGCGGGCAAAGCGCCAGTAGAGATGAAAGACCCGCCGCAACTGCGGCTCAAGCCTTTTTCGTAAGGATTGCAGGTTCATCGCCGCCACAATCTCCAATACGCGCACATGCCGATTGATCCTTGCCTCGCGGCGGCGAGCTTGCCATTACATGCGAAGCATTCACAGGGTATCATGAGATGGTCGTGCAGCGCCTTACCCGCACGGGCAACAGCAGCGGATGCATCTGATGGCGACCTTCACGCTGGCGCACCTGTCCGATCCGCACCTTCCGCCGCTGCCGACGCCAAAACTTCGCGATCTCGCGGGCAAACGCGCGCTCGGCTATCTGAACTGGACGCGCAATCGCCACAAATACCATCGGCGCGAGGTGCTGGATGCGCTGGTGTCGGACATGCAGGCGCAAGACCCAGACCACATCGCGGTCACCGGCGATCTTGTCAATCTCGCGCTGGAAGCGGAATTTGCGCCGGCGCGGGCCTGGCTCGAGAGCGTCGGCGCCCCCGACCGCGTCACCGTGATCCCGGGCAATCACGATGCCTATGTCCGTGTTACGCAGCATCGTTTTGCAGATGTTTTGCGACATTATCTCGATGGCGACGATGCACCCCGTGCAGGCGCCCCATTTCCGTATCTGCGCCGGCGCGGCCCGCTGGCGCTGATCAGTGTATCCTCGGCGGTGCCGACGGCGCCGCTGATGGCGACGGGACGGCTCGGGCGCGCACAACTGGATGCGCTTGAGCGCGTGCTGGCGCAGCTATCGGCCGAACAGGCGTTTCGCGTGCTGTTGATCCATCACCCGCTGCGTTCGAACTCGCGCGTCAAGCGGCTGACCGATTCGCCGAAACTGCGCGCGCTGTTGCGGCAATATGGCGTGGAATTGATCCTGCACGGCCATGATCACGTTCATTCAACGATATGGATCGACGGGCCGAACGGGGCGATTCCCGCGATCGGCGTGCCTTCGGCGTCCGCGCTTGCGCACGGGCGATATCCGGCGGCGGCTTATAATCTGTTTTCGATCGAGCGCGACGGCGGCACATGGCGCTGCGAACAGATCATCCGCGGCGTGGACGAGAAGCTGCACGTGCAGCAATTGCAGCAGACGCGGTTGATCTAGAGCGTTTTCAAGCGAAGTGGAAACCGGTTCGCGTCAAGAAAACGCGTCAAATCAAGAATCTAGAGCCCCGAGGCTCTAGAGATTGCGCAAGCTCGCGAACAGCGCGAAGCCGAACAAAGCGAGCGCACCGAGAATGAAGCCGAGTAAAAACGTCCAGAAGCCGCTGCGGCGCCGCTTTGCGATCACGACCGGCGCCGGCGCGGGCGTTGCGACCAGCGCGTGCTCGCGCTCGATCATGCGGCGGGCGACGTAATCGGTGACGGCGTCGACCATCGCGGCGACGTCATGAGACTCGGCGATCACGATGCGGCCGAAGCGGGTATCCTGCACGAAGCGATAGATGCGCTTGTCGCGCCCCATCAGGATATGGGCGACCACATCGATCCACAGCCGCGGCGTATCGCCCTGGCTGATGCCGCGATCGAACAGGTCGACCTGCTCCGGGACTTGCGCGAACAGCGGATCCAGCGCCTCGTTGAGAATTTCCAGCCGCGCCACTTCCGCATCACGCAAATCGACGACGACGCCGGTGCGGTCGGCTGCCTCGATCCGCGCCTGGCGCAGCGCGTCGCGCAGGCGGACGGGGCGCGTATCGCTGACGGCATTACTCCCGGTATTTTGCGCGTCTGACATCCCGCGGCGGCCTTTGTGCTTGAGGGCATTTGACGGTCTTAACCTATCAGTAACCGTGCCGCGCGCAAAGGCTGTTTGTTCCCAATGGCTTACGCCTTTGGTTTCTTACCTCGCCCCGCTCTTTTGCGGGAGAGGTCGAAATTCGCGGTAGCGAATTTCGGGTGAGGGGCAAGGCACGGCGCGGACCACAACTCGAAGTCCCGACGGGGTGACAGCCCCTCACCATAGCCGATGCTTCGCATCGGCGTTCTTCTATCAAGAACGGCGGCCAAAGGCCGCCTATGCCTCTCCCCGCAAAGGGCGGGGCGAGGGGGAAGAAAGTGCCGCAGGGGGAAGACAAAAGCGGCCCCACCCGGGTAACCGGATGGGACCGCCTTCGTCCTTGGACGTCTTCTTATTGATCAGGCCGGAACGCGCGAGGGCTCTTCCACGATGGAGAAGCGCACGCCGGCCTTGTGCCGGTTCTCTTCCGAGACGACGCGCCAGGCGTCCTCGGCCTCCTTGCGGGTCTTGAACGGACCCTGCACCTGGGCCGAGCCTTCCACGAGCTTGTGGAAGTTCATCGAACCGAACTCGCCGCCAATCACCCAGAAATTGCTGCCAGTTGTCATGATTTCCTCCTCTATTCAGCTGCCTGAACTTTGATTTCCGAATCGTGCGACTTGAACTGCGCGGCTTCGGTCGAATCGTGCAGCGCGGTGGTCGACGAGGTGCCGCCGGTGATGGTGGTGGACACCAGATCGAAATAGCCGGTGCCGACTTCGCGCTGATGGCGCGTCGCCGAATAGCCGTGTTTTTCGGAGGCGAACTCGGCCTGCTGCAGGCGGGAATAAGCCGCCATGCCTTCGGCCTTGTAGCCGCGCGCCAGTTCGAACATGCCGTGGTTGAGCGAGTGGAAACCCGCCAGCGTGACGAACTGGAACTTGTAGCCCATCGCGCCGATCTCGCGCTGGAATTTGGCAATCGTCGCCTTGTCGATATTGGCTTCCCAGTTGAACGACGGCGAGCAGTTATAGGCCAGCATCTTGTTCGGATAGACCTTGTGCACGGCCTCGGCGAATTCCTTTGCCTCTTCGAGGTTCGGCGTCGAGGTTTCCCACCACAGCAAATCAGCATATTTTGCAAATGCGATGCCGCGCTTGATGCAGTGCGCGAGCCCGGTGCCCGGCTTGAGGCGGAAAAAGCCTTCCGCGGTGCGCTCGCCGGTGATGAATTCGCGATCGCGCTCGTCGACGTCAGCCGTGATCAGTTTTGCACTCTCCGCGTCGGTGCGCGCCAAGACAAAAGTCGGTGTGCCGCAGACGTCGGCCGCAAGCCGCGCCGCAATCAAATTGCGCTCATGGGCCGCGGTCGGGATCAAGACCTTGCCGCCCATGTGGCCGCACTTCTTCTCGGAAGCGAGCTGGTCCTCGAAATGAACGCCGGCCGCGCCCGCTTCGATATAGGCCTTCATGATCTCGAACGAGTTGAGCGGGCCGCCGAAGCCGGCTTCGGCGTCGGCCACGATCGGCACGAACCAGTCGATCTTGGCGCCGCCTTCGGAGTGCTCGATCTGATCGGCGCGCTGAAACGTGCGGTTGATGCGGCGGCACAGTTCGGGGCCCGCGTTGGCCGGATAGAGGCTCTGGTCCGGATACATCGCGCCCGCGGTGTTGGCGTCGGCCGCAACCTGCCAGCCCGACAGATAGATCGCGGGCAGTCCAGCGCGGGCCTGCTGCATCGCCTGGTTGCCGGTGACGGCGCCGAGCGAATTGACATAGGGCTCTTTCTTCAGCGATTCCCAAAGCCGGTTGGCACCCTTCTCGGCCAGCGTGTAGGCGATCGGCACGGAGCCGCGCAGCTTCTCCACCTCAGCCGGGCTATAGGGACGGCTGATGCCATCGAAACGCCCTGCGGGCGCGGGAATCAGCTGCTCAAAGGTCTTCGCCATCTCAATTCTCCAATCGACATTCGTGACAGTGCATTGCGAAACGCGTGGCGAGAGCTAAACCCCAAACTTGATAATTCGTATAGACAGCTTGCATCCTAATGGTGATGTCATGTAACATATGAACTTGTCATGGATGTCATTTTGTAAAGTTTAGTCACAAACTAGGTCAGCAAGGCTGCCATGGCCGCAGAGTCCGGAAAGAAGCTGTTTGTCGGCCCCAGATTCCGGCGTATCCGCCAGCAGCTGGGCCTGTCGCAGACCCAGATCGCCGAGGGGCTTGGGATTTCCCCGAGCTATATCAACCTGATCGAGCGCAACCAGCGCCCGGTGACGGCGCAGATCCTGCTCCGGCTGGCGGAAACCTATGACCTCGACCTGCGCGATCTCGCCACTGCCGACGAGGATCGATTCTTCGCCGAGCTGAACGAGATATTTTCCGATCCGCTGTTTCGGCAGATCGACCTGCCAAAGCAGGAATTGCGCGATCTGGCGGAACTGTGCCCCGGGGTAACGCATTCGCTGCAGCGGCTCTACGCCGCCTATACCGAGGCCCGTCGCGGCGAGACGATGGCGGCGGCGCAATTCGCCGATCGCGAAGAGGGCGCGCGCTTCGAGGCCAATCCGATCGAGCGCGTGCGCGAACTGATCGAGGCCAACCGCAATTATTTTCCGGAGCTCGAGCAGGCCGCGGAAACTCTGCGCGACGAACTGAACGTGCCGGCAGAGAGCCTGTTCGCGGCGCTCGCCACACGCTTGCGCGAAAAACATTCGATCGTCACCCGCATCATGCCGGTCGATGTGATGCGCGAGACCCTGCGCCGGTTCGACCGCCACCGTCGGCAATTGTTGATCTCGGAGTTGATCGACGGGCCGGGCCGCGCGTTCCAGCTCGCGTTTCAGATCGGCATCGCCGAATGCAGCGGCGCGCTTGAGACCATCGTCGGCCGCGCCGGTCCGCTCGATGACACCCCGCGCCGGCTCTACCGGATTACGCTCGCCAATTATTTTGCCGCAGCCGTCATGATGCCGTATCAGGCCTTTCATGGCGCGGCGGAAGCGTTGAGCTACGACGTCCATGTGCTGGCGCAGCGCTTCAATGCCGGTTTCGAGCAGGTCTGCCACCGCCTCACCACCCTGCAGCGGCCCAACGCTCGCGGCGTGCCGTTCTTCCTGCTGCGCGTCGACAATGCCGGCAACGTG
>Ga0209328_10000043_pt1 | contig 20679 bp, 18 predicted proteins | sample JacPinW_OM3H0_M1_FD_187954 | JGI IMG/M metagenome (GOLD analysis project Ga0209328, IMG submission 187954) | Forest soil microbial communities from Algoma, Ontario, Canada - Jack Pine, Ontario site 1_JW_OM3H0_M1 (SPAdes) (version 2) | ecosystem: Environmental > Terrestrial > Soil > Boreal... | reverse complement strand
CAAGAACGGCCCGCCGAATGAGCGTCGAACGGCCCGTTACCCTAGCCTTTTTTAATATCAGGTTTTCCGGCTAAGTAATGGTCGGAGCGAGAGGATTTGAACCTCCGACCCCTAGTCTCCCAGACTAGTGCGCTAACCGGGCTGCGCCACGCTCCGATGCCGTTCCCATAGCTTCGATCAGCCTTGTGCGCAAGAAGCCTGACAAGGCGTAACGGAAGGGTAAATGGCCGCCCAGGAACCAATCCGGGCCAAAAGCCTTATTCCGTATGATCGATCCTATCGAAGAGGTGCTTGCTCCCGCCGTTATCGAACGCGCCATGAGCATTTTCGAGAGTTTTAGGGATCGCGACCGTGTTGACATCGTGCAGGCGCGCAAGGCGGTGACGCAACACGTCTTCGGATTGATCGGATCGGGGCAGTCGGACGACAGGGAACTCGTTGTCTCAGCCCTAATCTACCTCAAGTCGTTGGAAGCAAGAGGCGACCAGGCCAAAAAGGTCAAAGACGTCTTGAAGCAGGGCTGACGTATTTTTGAAAATACATTCCACGCCGCGCTTTCAATCGACCTCGCGGCGAGGTTTGACCACCGACAAACTCTGCTGCATCGCGGCGAAGACCGCGAACATTAAAAATCATCGCAGTCTGCATTGGTCGTTGCTCTCTCAAAAATTTCGGACTTAGATGCGCTTCCAAGGTCGCTTGGACAGGAGGCAACCAATGAGCTCAGCAGGAGCCAGTTTTCAGCCTGAATTAATCGAGTTGATGAAGGCAGTCCTCGACGACGCCGCGGCAATGCTCCCCGAAGCGAAGCGCACGTCGACGATGAAAGCTGAAATTGCGTCGCAGATTCTCGCATGTGCCGCGAAGGGCGAGCGAGATCCGGTCGTGCTGAGAAGCGCCGCTCTGTTGGCCGTGGTGGATTGTACGCACTATTCTCATGATATTTCGCCGGAACGCCGCGCGGTCTGAGCGCACGGATCAGACGGCGCTTTGGAAGACCTCGTCACCATCGCCGCCTTTACCGGCTGGGTTTGGTGAAAAGGGTCTTCATGTAGGCCGCGATCCGTTCGCGTAGCGTAGAACCTAGCCGAACTCAATTCTCAGCCGCCGAATGCTTCATCGCGCAGATGCGCATCGGCGATCCGCGCGTTCGGATTCTGGGTAATGGTCATGAACCAAACCAGGCTGAAGAACAGCGACCATGCGGTGTCCCAATAGAACCAGTTCATGTGTGTTTTCCTCGCCGAACGACCCGTCGAGAGCAGGAAGCTAATCAATATCTAGGTTCTGTTGGTGAAGAAGCACGCCTCGCCCCAGCATTTTGCGCTGCGATATTGGCGAGTGATTGCGGTTTGCGGTGGCGAACGCCTGGAGATTAGCGGGGATAACTTCATCGGCGTCATCACCTGTTCTTTAATCCCGCGCGCAGGCGCTCAGGATGAAGCGCGGTAACATGAGCTAAGGGAGGTAACATGCTGGTTCGCCCCCAGGATCTGGCCGACCGAATGTCCGGGATTCGAGAGCCTGAGATATTCAAGCTCCCGGTCGATGCGGCTCGTTTGAAAGTGCGCGAAATCCTCGATCAATTTCCGCAAGGGAACTACATGGCGGTCGTCGAAAACTGGCGGCAGCTTCCCGACGGCCGGATCGAGTTCACCATGCGGCATTTGCCGACCGCGGACTGAGACCATCGGGGAAAGGCCGCCCCCAATCGATGAACCCGCAAAGTCCAAACCGGTGCCCTAGGCTACAACTTTTGAACGAGTTACCGGGGCGACCCGCGGAAGGTGTGGTTTAGCCAAATAGCTCAGATTTAGCATGCTGCAGCCTACCTTTGAAGGCCAGCTCTTTCTCCAGGTGAATGGTCCAATGAGAATCTGATTCAACCCTGAACTTAACAATAGAAAGACTCGGTTTATCGAGCACGAGTTTCTTGTCGAGCTTGGCTTGTCCGGCGACACACTCTTGAACAACGCAAACATCATACGTTTTGTCTGCTGGAACGTTTCTTAGTGGGAAATGAAATGACATTTGCATGCGGTCGTCACTGAAACTTAGGTCAGTTATATAGAGGCCTTCGCTCAAAAATAAGGAACCATGGTCTTGTTCGACCCCTAACCGATACGGACACGCAGTAGCGCGTTCATTCAACAGATACCGAAATGTTTCTAAATCCCAGATCGTTCTGAAGAGGATCGCATGCAGGCCGTTCGCCAAGCTAAGTCTGTCCTTGACGGCAACTTCTGCCATCCGACAATCGTGAATGTATTGACGGTTCGATAAATCTGTCCACGAGTCATGGTATATTGAATTGAAATCGAGTTGGTCAAAGGCGGCATCGCCTGTTTTGAAATCGTGTGACCTTTGAACATTTCCGCTACTGAAACAAGCGTCCGCTCGACAGAGAACGTCAGGCAGTCGAAAGACAAAGCAAACCGGAATCGACATTTGATTTTGTAGCCGATACGGATCGTTCAAACATTTAATGCCCTCGGTCCGCATGTGGAAACCATTCTTTGGACGGAAATAGAAACGCGCGTAATCGTGAGATCCTTCAAACGCACCTAGCGCGCCTTGGTTTGCAACGTCATGAAATGCGGCAACTTGATTTCGAGCGCCAATGGAGCCGTATGCGACGATCTCGGCAGCATTGCTTACATGCGTGGTATGAAAAAGGTAGCTAGGCCAGAATGAACGTTGTTTGGTCGCGGAGAGGCGTTTTTCTTGCTCTTCAATGTGCCGTTTAGCGCGAGCTAAAGAGATAGACAAAATTGGTTGTCCTGCGAGCCAGGAACATCGACCGAATTTACCTCAGCTTTTCTATCTGTCCGTTTTATGTATAGGCCGTGGGCTGGCGTGTTTTCGCTCCATTCTGGTTTTCGAATTTCGGTGACCCGAACGTAAGGCAATTCCGCGAGTATCGGAAACAGGTAAGATTTCGCTTTACGAGAATCGTCTCCAGGAAATTGGTCAGCCGTCAGTATTCCAGATTGTAGAGCCACCCATGCCCATTCTATGTGTTCGGGACGAATTTGAGTCGCTCGACCGGGACCGTCAATCGATATGCCTCCATCTGCGTGCCATCTAGCTTCGAAGAGCGCCCGCCCTTTTAAAGTCGAAAAGCTCCCGTCGTGCGCGTGCATTTGCTCACGAATGTCTTGGAGAAAATCTTCGAATGAAACAGGTATCCGTTCAATCGGCACTTCCTTGTGTTCCGGTATGAACCCCTTTGTCACCTGTCTGTCGTGAACATAGACCGGTATTTCGAGCTTACTGAGGTAATGCTCCATGATTGGACGCACCTCGGCCCAATTCAAATTCCCGTTTCCACAACCCAGTGGGGGAAACGAGATGGATGAAATTCCCATATCGCGATAGGACGCGACGAATACCTTTAGACCTGCTTCGATGTAGGCAATTTTTGAGGGCTTCTTCCACGTAGTCTTAGTCGGAAAATTTAACACCCAATGTGCATCCGACCGCCACAAGTGTAGTTTGCCTATCTCGAATTCGTTAGTCTCGCAAAGACTTTTGTAAGCCTTGAACATTGATGGATATCGGCTCTTAAATTCCAGCGCGATACCCTTGCCCATCACTCCCACGAGATTGACCGTGTTTACGAGCGTCTGTGCAGGTGAATCAAAGATGCTTGTTCTTACATATGTAAGCACTCGGGGCCTCCGAATCGGCCTGTGCCGACAAGTTCAAGTTCATTTCAGTGTAGGTTTTTCGCGCGCGAATTCAACGCATGTCGAGTTGTGTTAGCTCGCAGCGGTCGTCCAACCTTGAGTTTTCAACTGCCAACGACGGCGGCTGAAGTAGCGATCTCGAAATCAGGCGGATTGACAAGAGAACAAAAAGTGAACAAAGAGTCAATCGAATTTATCGCGCATCCGTAGGCTCTGAAGCCATCATTTTCTGGCGCTCATCCCGCAAAAATCACCGCTCGCGCAGGCTCTCCTGGGAGTGGCGCAGGATCGGCGAGAGCAGATAGTCGATGATCCGCCGCTTGCCGGTCCTGATCTCGACGGTGACGGCCATGCCGGCCGACAGATTGACCAATTTGTCGTCGATCTGCATCTGGGTCTGGCCGAGCGACACGCGGGCGGCATAGGCGGGCTCCGACGCGGCGCTATCGTTGTTACCGCTCGGCTTCTGCGGGTCGGATTTGCCGGCACCCTCGCGTGGAATGGCGTCCTGCGACAGCGTGACGACCTTGCCGTGCAGCAGGCCGTAGCGGGTGAAATTGAAGGTATCGACCTTGATCTCAGCATCCTGACCGGAATGCACGAAGCCGATATCCTGGTTATCGACCATGGCTTCGATTTCCATCGTGCTGTCGGCCGGAACGATGGTCAGCAGGGTTTGCGCCGGGGTGACGACGCCGCCGACCGAATGGACCGCCAATTGCTGTACCGTGCCGTCGATCGGCGCCGTCAGCGCCTGAAATTTGGTGCGCTGCTCGGACTTGGCAACGTCCTGCGCCAAACCATTGGCCTTGCGGGTCGCTTCGGCGAGGTCGTTCAAGACCTGCCGGTGGAATTCGGCCCGGGTCTCTTCCTGCTTCGCCTTCGAGGCCGCCACGCCAGCCTCGGCCTCTTTGAGATGGCTGGTCTGCACCTCCAGGTCTTTTTGGTGCGACAACAGGTCCTGCAGATCTTCGAGGTAAGCGAGCTTTGAGCCGGTCTGGTGATCGAAAAGCGTCTTGCGCATCTGGGCGCGCTCTTCCAGAATCGGCAGCAAGGTCTCGATCTTGCCGATCGAAACCTTCTGACTTTCCTGTTCCGCGCGCTTCTGGGCTTCTTCGCCGGCAAGACTTGCGAGCTTGCTGCGATATTGCGACATCTGGCCGATCAGGAATTGCTCGCCCATCCTGGCCTGTTCGAGGCTGGCGCCCTCCGGCGCCACGAAGCGCGCATCGGGATCGTTCTCGCCTTTGAGGGCCGCCGTCAGTCGGGCGATGTCGATCTTCGCCGCCATCAGGTCGTTGCGCTGATGGTCGAGATCCGCCTGGTTCATCGTCGGGTCCAATTCGATCATGACGTCTCCGACTTTCACCTTTTGCCCGTCGTGCACGAGGATGGCGCGAACCACGCCGATCTCGAACGGTTGCACGATCTTGGTGTGGCCGGTCGGGATGATCTTGCCCTTGGCGACGGCGACGATATCGACACGGCCGAACCAGGCCCAAACCAGCGCCAGCGCGAAGACCGCGACCAGGCAATAGGCGCCGAGGCGGCCGATCGGCGAGGGCGGTGTTTCGACGATTTCCAGCGCCGCGGGGAGAAATTCGCGCTCAGTGCGGCGAACGGGCTGGTTTCGGACGGGGACGACGGCGGTGGTCATCGATCGCTCACGGGCTGAAACGGGGGATCAGGATTGCATGGCGTAAAGCGCGGCGTAACGGCCGCCGCTGCTCAACAGGTCCTCATGGGTGCCGTCCTCGGCGATGCGTCCGCGCTCGATGGTCAGGATGCGGTCGGCGACCCGCACCGCCATCAGCCGATGCGCGATGATGAAGACGGTGCGGCCTTTCACGATCTGGCGCATGTTGTCCTGGATGATTTTTTCGCTCTCATAGTCGAGCGCGCTGGTCGCCTCGTCGAAGATCAGGATGCGCGGGTTGGTCACCAGCGCGCGTGCGATCGCAATGCGCTGGCGCTGACCGCCCGAAAGCGTGCTGCCGCGCTCGCCAATCATGGTGTCGTAACCGTCCGGCAATTCCAGGATGAACTCGTGGGCACCGGCGAGACGCGCGGCGGCCATCACGTCCTCGATCGGCATTCCCGGATTTGAAAGCGCGATATTTTCGCGCGCCGTCGCGTTGAACAGCACGTTTTCCTGCATCACCACGCCGATCTGCCGGCGCAGCCAGGAACTGTCGACCTGAGCGAGATCAACCCCGTCGACCAAGACCCGTCCGCTCTCCGGCACATAGAGCCGCTCGATCAATTTCGCAAAAGTGCTTTTTCCGGAGCCGGAGGAACCGACGATGCCGACCACCTGGCCGGCGGCGACGTCGAGCGTGACATCCTTGAGAACTTCCGGACCGTCGATGCGATAGCGGAAGGTGACGTGCTCGAACTTGATATCGCCGATCAACGCGGGCAGGGCGGCCTTGGTCGCATTGTAGGACGGCTCGACCGGGGTATTGAGGATGTCGCCGAGCCGCGCGATCGACAGCCTGGCCTGATGAAAGTCCTGCCACAGCCCGGCGAGCCGCAGCACCGGTGCACTGACCCGCCCCGCCAGCATGTTGAAGGCAACGAATTCTCCGACGGTGAGCGAGCCCTGGATCACGAGCTTGGCGCCAAAGAACAAAAGCGCCGCCATCACCATCTTGTTGATGAACTGAATAGCCTGGCTGCCGACATTGCCGAGGTTGAGAACGCGAAAGCTCGCGCCGACATAGCCGGCGAGCTGCTCTTCCCAGCGCCGCTGCACCTGCGGCTCGACCGCCATCACCTTCAGTGTTTCGATCCCGGCCACACTCTCGACCAGAAACGCCTGGTTCTCGGCGCCGCGCTTGAATTTTTCGTCGAGCCGCGCCCGGAACAACGGCGTCATGCCGGCGGAGACCGCGATATAGAACGGCAGGCTCGCCATCACGACCCAGGTCAGAAACGGCGAATACAGGAACATCACCGCCAGGAACACGACGGTGAAGAGCGCGTCGATGACGAGCGTCAGCGCCGAGCCGGTCAGGAAGTTGCGGATATTCTCCAGTTCGCGAACCCGGGCGACGGAATCGCCGACCCGCCGGGCCTGGAAATAGGCCGTCGGCAGCGCCATCAGGTGCCGGAACAACCGCGCGCCCAATTCGACGTCGATGCGGTTGGTGGTGTGGGCGAACAGATAGGTTCGCAACATTCCCAGCAACGTCTCGAACACGGATATGGCGACGAGGCCGATGATCAGCACGTCGAGCGTGCTCTCGCTGTGATGCACCAGGGTCTTGTCGATCACGACCTGGAAGAACAGCGGCGAGATCAGCGCGAACAACTGCAGGAAAAACGAGAACAGGAAGACTTCGCCGATCAAGCTGCGGTATTTGTTGATCGCGGTCACGAACCATGAGATGCCAAAACGCTTCGTGAGATCGCTTAAATTCGCGCGCCGCGCCATGAAGAGGATGCGGCCGTCCCAGCGCTCTTCGAACGCCGCGCGGGTCAGCATTTCCGGCCGTCCGACTGAGGGGTCGGAAACCAGGACCTGATCGTCCGACGCCTTGCCGACGACGAGGAAGCCGCCATTGCCAAGGCAGGCAATCGCCGGCAGTGGACTAGACGTCAGCCGTGCCCATCGGGTCTTGACGACACGCGCCTTCAACCCGAAATCCTTCGCGCAGCGAAGCATTTCGGTCAGCCCGATCGCCGTACCGCCGAAGCGGTGAAGGATTTGGTCCGGCTCCGCCGCGACGCCCTGAAAGCGCATCAGCATCACCAGTGCCGCGAGGCCGGTATCAGCCGGCCTCGTCTTTAGGTCCTGCATTGGTTCCTCTTCCACGGACTATCCCCGGGGTACAGGATAGCCTGTTCCTAGGCTGGCCAATATGACAGGGGAAGAACCGTGCCGGCCCGCAGGCCGGCACGGTCCGATCGTGCGATCAGCTTTCGCCGCGAGGGACGGCCAGGTTCGGATGCTGGGTCTGAGCGTCGGCAATGACATTGCCGCCGATGTGGCCTGCTGGCGTCGCGAAGGATGAGGAGATGAGGTTGGCGAATGCCGACGTCTGGTTCGCCAAGGATGCCGTCGCTTGCGGCGGATCGGCCGTGAAGCTGACACCGTGCGGCGAAGAGAAGTTGAAGCCCGGCGCGTTGTCGGCCGACAACAGCGCCTTGAACGCACCGGTGGTCGGATCGACCTGGCCGAACGCCTTCAGGCTTCCGACCGAGGCATAGTAGTCGTTGGTATTAAGGCCCGTCGCGTGGAACGAATAGACCTTGTTGGTCGCGGTATCCGTCAGCGTGAACGTGCCCGATGAGGCGCCCGGCTTGATGACGTCGTCGAGACCGGCATGGCCGGCGGTGACACCCGCCACCGGCGTGAACGACACCGACTGTTGCGCGGTGCCGGCCTTGCTGATGTCGATGATCGCGCCATCGTCGCCGCTCGACAGAATCAGATCGCCGTTCGGTGCCATTTTCATGGAATCAGGATCGTTCAGCGGCACCGTTTCGATCTGCCCGGTCACGGTATCGAGGCCTTTGACGCCGAAGGCCAGCACCGTCTTGGTGGTGAGCAGGCCGGTCGGGTGATCGCCCTGCACCAGTTGCACCAGCACCGGGTCCCCGGTATTGGCCGGGTTGGTGTAGCTCAAAAACACCTTGTTGCCCTCGAACACGACGTCGTCGTAGCCGCGGGTCGCCGACGAATTGGCGAAGCTGAGCGGGTCGGAGACGGTATGCGTCTTCGGATCGATCAGGGTCAGGGTCGGATTGCCGTCCTGATTTTGCAGCGCCCAGAGTTCGCCGGTGACCGGGTTGAACTTCAACCCGTCCACCGATCCAGTTATCGAATAGGAATATTCGATGTTGCCGGCCTTGTCGTACTGAACGATCGTGCTCGATCCGCCGGCGCCGGTCGAATCCGCGCCGTTGCCATATTGGACGAAGGTAAAGCCGTCACCAGTCGTGACCGAGTCGGGTTGGCTGGACCCGTCGATCGGAGCCTGAAAGGTCTTGATCGCACCGATCTCTGGCGACGGGGCCGCGTTCTTGTCCGGAATGAAAGTGACGCCGTGCGGTGAGCCGAAGGTGAAGCCCGGCGCATCGCTGGCCGAGACCAGCGCGGTGAACTTGCCGGTGTTCTCGTCGACCTGGCCGAAGGCACCGAGGGCGCCGACAGAGGCGTAATAGGCGTTCGGATCGAGGCCCGACATATGGACCGACAGGACGCGGCCGTCCTTCGCATCCGAGATCAAAAACGTTCCGGAGGTGGCGGACGGCTTGATGACGTCGTCGAGCCCGGCATTGCCGATCGAGGCTTTCGGAATACCCTGGATCGGCGTGAACGCGATCGCCTGCTTTGATGTGCCGGGGTTCTGGATGTCGATGATGGCGCCATCGGCATTGCTGGAGAAGATCAGATCGCCGTTGGCGGCGAGCTTGAGCGAGTCCGGATCGGTCTGCGGCACGGCTGCCATCTTGCCGGTCACCGTGTCGTAACCCATAGCGCCGTCGAGCAATACGGGGGTGGTGCGGAGCAACTGGCCTGGCGTTGGGTTCGGGCCGTTGAGCAGCTTGACGATGGTCGGATCGCCATTGCCGGTCGGGTTGGTATAGCTCAAGAACACGTTCTTGCCGTCGAATACGACGTCGTCATAGCCGCGCGTGGTCGAGGTGTTGGCGTAGTGGAAAGGTGCCGAGACCTCTTGCGTTTTAGGATCGATCAGCGTCAACGACGAAAGGCCATCCTGGTTCTGCAGCGCCCAGACCATCTTGGTCGTGGGATCGTATTTGAGGCCGTCGACCGAGCCTTCGATCGCATAGGCATGCACGAAATTTCCCGATTTGTCGTACTGGATGATCGTGCTTTTGCCCGGGATGACCCCCGTCGAGTCGACGTTGTTGCCATATTCGACGAACACGAAGTCGCCGGCGATGGTGATCGAATCCAGGCCGCTGACGCCGTTCGGGGTGCTCCCGAAGGTCTTGATGGAATCGACATGCGCCTGCGGCGGCGCATTCTTGTCGGGCACGAACACGATGCCGTGCGGCGACGCAAAGTTGATGTCTCCGGCGTTCGCGCCGGTGACGAGCGCGGTGAAGACACCGGTGGTCGGATCGACCTGGCCGAACGCCTTCTGGCTTCCGAGCGACACGTAGTAGTCGTTGACGTTGAGGCCGGTTGCATGGAACGAATAGACCTTATTGGTCTTGGTGTCGGTCAAATAGAACGTTCCCGCCGTGGCGCTGGGCTTGATCACATCATCGAGGCCGGACGCGGCCACACTGTTGGTCTTTTTGATCTTCGTAAAGGAAACCGACTGGCTGGCCGTTCCCGCATTGTGCACATCGACGATGGTAGCGTCGGCACCGCTGGTCAGGATCAGATCGCCGTTCGCCGCCAGCTTCATCGAGTCGGGATCGGATAGCGGTATGGCTTCGATCTTGCCGGTCACGGTGTCAAAGCCGGTCGCGCCGTCGGTCAGGATCGTCGACGTCAGCAGCGTGCCACTCGGGTGATCGCCGTTGAGGAGTTGTACCAGGACCGGATCGCCGGTGCCGGTCGGGTTGGTGTAGCTCAGAAACACCTTGTCGCCTTTGAACACGACATCGTCGTAGCCATTGGTGGCGGACGGATTGGTGACGCTGAGGGGCCCGGTGACATTGTGGGTTACGGGATCGATCAGCGAAATCGTCGAATTGCCGTCCTGGTTCTGCAGCGCCCAGATCTGGCCGGTATAAGGGTTGTATTTCAGTCCGTCGACCGAGCCCGCAATCGTGTAGGTGTGCTCGATATGCCCCGCTTTGTCATATTGGACGATCGTGCTCGAGCCGCCCCCTCCGGTCGAATCCGCGCCGTTGCCGTATTCGATAAAGAACGTGCCGTTCGCGATCGTGATCGAGTCCGGAGCGCTATCGCCATTCGGCGCCACAGCGAAAGTTTTGACGGTACCTACAGAAGCCATTTTCGTTTCCTCCTTGGAAGGCTCAGAGGGGCGCAAATGACATCGCACACACGACGACCGTGTGACGGTGAGCCGAATGAAAGTTGGCAAAAATGAGAAAGGCGGAACTCCTCTGGAAAATAAAAATGAGAGGCCCGGAACCTTTTTGGGAGTGATTGAATCGCTGCGTTCGCTCTTATCGCGATGCGGGGCTATTAAAAAACTATGGTTTGAGAAAAACGGCATCGAGCCCCAAACGATTCCATCAACGCCGGCCGCCTCTTACCGCGCTTGCGAGCAACACGGCGAGGCAGCCGAACAGCAGGACGGCGCCGGCTGCCAGCGGGACGCCCGGCATGAGCATCGCCATGATTCCGGCAAGCGCGACGATCGCAATGATCGCGAGCGCCAGCGCGCCATCGTCGACAAAAAGCCCAACCAGCTCGCGCAACGCGTTGGCCAGAATGGTCATGGCAAAACCTCGGCTCTCGGGCGGCGCACCATGACGACGGCTGCGCTGCTGACAGCGAGAAACAACGCCGCAAACGCGACGATGGCGAGATCGGCGCCTGGCCAATCCACGCCCAGCCCTTCGCCGGTCCAAAACACGCCAAAGGCTGACAACATCACACCGACTGCGAATTTCAGGGTATTTTCCGGAACCCGCGCCAGCGGGCGATGTACGACGAACCCTACGCAGGCGACCAGCAGGCAAGCAGCGAGCGCGCCTGCGCTCGCAGGTAACAACATCCCGCGGCCGGCACTGAGCGCAATCACGATGAACACCACCTCAAGTCCTTCCAGCAGCACCGCCTTGAAGCTCGCAAGGCCGGCGAGCCAGTCGAGCCGGGCCTCGTGGCGGCGGGCCTGCTCGCGCAGTCCTGCGGTCTCGGTCGCGAACGCGGTCGCCTCGTCGTGGAGCGGGATGATGCCGGCCGAACGCAGGATCGCCTTGCGCAGCCAGCGCATCCCGAACAGCAGCAGCAGAACGCCGATCACCAGCTGCAGCAGGTGTAGTGGAACACGATCAAGCAAGGGTCCGAGCGCCACGACGATCAGCGCCAGCACCACAAGGCCGGTGAACGCGCCAAGCCCCGCCGGGCGCCAGCCGCGAACGGTGGCAACCGCCAGCACAATGGTCAGAGCTTCGACCGCCTCGACCAGTGAGGCCAGGAACGCCGCCAGCATCGCCGGCCAAACCAATGCCAAACCACTTGTCACGCGATATCTCCAAAGCGGGCATGCGAAAGAAGCATGCGACCCCGTTGTTTGGACCAGGTCCAATAATAGGCGCCCGCCGTCATCAGCAATACACCTGCGGTGCCGACGCAAAGCTGAACCCAGAGCGAATTCAGGCTTAGCTCGATTGCGGCATGGGCGCAAAACGAAAGAACGATGCCGATGCAAAACACCTTTAGCGAGTTCTGACCGCATTTGAGCAACGGCACCAGCGAGCGCCATCGCAGGATCGGCGAATCCGCCGGCAGGAACCGCGTGACGACGACTGCGAGAGCCAAGAGATGCACAATCCGGCAGGGCGCGAGATTGGTTTTGTCGTCGGGATCGAACGCCTGCAATACCCACGAGGGAAGAAAGGCTCCCCGGCCGGGCGAGTGAATTGCCATAGTCACCGCCACGGCAAAAACAAGGTAGGCGATCGCAAGCCAAAACACCGTGCGGGATCGAACGATCGGTCGGATGGCGTCCGCACCGCCAACAGCGATCCAGGCGCCAAGGAAGAACAGCAATTGCCAGGCGAACGGATTGAAATACCAAACGCCCACCCGAGAAGCTGGCAGATTCCAGCCAAAATGCCTCGCGGCGAAATACACGACCATCGAAGCCATCAAGGTCAGCGTCGGCTTGCGAACCATCAGCCACAGCGCCGGCGCAAACGTCCCCAACAACAGAATATAGACGGGAAGCACGTCCAGATTGACGGGCCTGTATCGCAAAGCCAGGACCTGAACGAATTCCCACAGCGGTTTGCGGATGAAAGCGGCGACATTGAACACATCCAGATCGTTGGGATCGTGAAGGCCTCGCGAGACGGACGCGACAACGGCGATATAAACGATCACCACAATGATATGCGCGGCATAAAGTTCCAAAGCGCGCTTTAGCAGTCTTGACGCGGCTGCAAGAAAGCCCCGCTCGATCATTACTCTTCCGAACACGAAGGCAGCCGTGTAGCCCGATATGAAAACAAACAGATCGGCCGCATCGCTAAAACCATAATTCCGGGTTGTCGCCCAACTCAACACCTCGTGCGGGATATGATCCAGAAAGATCGCCCAATTCGCCAGGCCGCGAAACAGGTCGAGCCTGAGGTCTCGTCCGGCGAGAGGAAGATGGGCGCAAACCTGCATGGCGGGCGCCCTTCGTTACTGGGACGCTGCCGAAGCTGACGCCGGTGCGGCCGGCGGCGTAGCGGCAGCGACGCGAACCGTATCGCCCGCCGTCAGGGTTTCCGGGGGATTGTTGATGATCCGGTCGGACGGTGACAGGCCGGCAATGACTTCCACGCTGTCGCCGAGATCGCGGCCCAGTTGCACATTCTTGAGCACGACCTTGTTGTTGCCGTCGAGAGTTGCGACCTGCGTGCCCTGATTACCAGTGATCAGCGCGGTTGATGGAATTCTCACCAGATTGGCTTCAGTCGGAATTTCGAAATGCACATTGCAGTAACTGCCGGCGAAGAACTTGCCCTCGGTATTATCGGCCTGGAGCTCGACCTGCATGCTGTGGGAAGTCGGGTTCATCGCTCTCGAGATATGCGAGAGCGTTGCGTCGAACTGCACGCCGGGATATTGCGGCATTTCGAACGTCGCTTTCAGGCCGGGCTTCAGTCCGGCCGAAAACGATTGCGGCACCTGGACGTAGATGCGAACCCGATGCAAATCCGATACCTCGAACAGCGGCTGACCTGACCCTCCCGAGTTGATCAATTGCCCAAGCTCCACGTTGCGGGCGGTGACGACGCCGTCAAAGGGCGCGGCCAGCGTCTTGAACGATTGCATGGCCTCGAGCTGCCGGACATTGGCTTCATTCGCGTCGACGACCGCCTCTTTCGCTGTGGCGTCGGCTGTGGTCTGGTCCGCGAGCTGCTGGGCGACGACCTGCTTTTTCACCAGGATGTTGTTCCGGTCGGCGTTGAGCGACGCAATTTGCAGATTGGCCCTCACGCTTGCCAATGTTGCTTTCGCTTGACTGAGCTGCTGATCAAGATCGGGAGCATCGATGGTGGCCAACACTTGCCCGGCTTTGACCGATGATCCGATGTCGTGGTCCCAGCCCTTCACGTAACCATTCACCCTCGCGAAGATCGCCGCCTTGTTGAAGGGCTGGATATTGCCGGGCAGCGTCAGTGTTTGCTGCGCGCTGCCGGGGAGGGGTTTTGCCAGGGCGACGGTCGGCAGGGCCTGCGTGTTGGTCCATTGCACGACTTCCTGTTTGCTCTGGGCGCGGTCCACAAGGCCATAGCCGACCACGGCGCCCGCCAGCAGCATCGCGCCGGCAGCGGTGGTTATGAGGCTCCGCCTGCTTGGCGGTTTGATGTCTTCCGAATTCATTCTGCTTCCCTCAGTGCGACAAGGCGGTTGCAGCGCCTGCCTGATTTGCGGTGTCAGGTTGCCGGCCGTGCACCAGGCTGAAGATGGCGGGCACCAAAACCAGCGTGGCGCAGGTGGCAAAGATCAGCCCGCCGATCACGGCGCGTCCCAATGGTTGGTTCTGTCCCGGCTCGATCGCCATCGGCAGCATGCCGATGACCATTGCCAGCGCCGTCATCAGCACCGGGCGAAACCGCGCGCGACCCGCCTCGAATGCAGCGTTGGTCGCATCCAGGCCGGCTTCCATCTGTTCACGGGCAAAGCTGATCACCAAAATGCTGTTGGCGGTCGCGACCCCCATGCACATGATCGCGCCGGTGAGTGCCGGAACCGAAAGCGTCGTTCCGGTCGCGAACAGCACCCAGACGATGCCGGCCAGCGCCGTCGGCAGCGCCATGACGATAACGAAGGGATCGGCCCAGGATTGGAAGTTGATGACGATCAACAGGTAGATCAGCACGATCGCCGCCGCGAGGCCGACATAGAGCTGCCGATAGGCGCTCGTCATCGTGCTGACCTGGCCGCGCAGCGCAACGCTGGCGCCCCTGGGCAGATCCTTGGCTGTGTCGTGGACCACCGTTTGAATATCGGAGGCGAGAGCGCCGAGATCGCGTCCCTGCGGCGTCGCATAGATGTCGATCACCGGCGTAACATTGTAGTGGGACACGACGGCGTCGCTGTTGGTCCGCTCGACGTTCGCCAACCCGCCAAGCAATTGCGGATTGGCGGCTGAGGAGGTGACTGGAATGTTTTTCAAACCGGCCATGGTGTCGATGTCGCGTTGAGGGGTCTGGATCGAGACCGCGTAGGAAACGCCGTTGGTCGGGTCCAGCCAATAGGTCGGGGCGGACTGCGAACTGCCCGACAACGTCGTCTGCATGGAGGTGGCGACGTCTTTCTCGGTGAGGCCCACAAGCGAGGTCAGCGAGCGGTCGACATTGACGTCAAGGGTCGGCTGCTGAAACGCCTGCTGGATGCGCGCATCGGCAATTCCCGGAATCTCCCTGACTTTTGTCAGTAGCGCATTGGCGTACTTGCGGTCGGCCGCAAGGTCTCGGCCCGCGACCTGCAAGTCGATTGGCGCGGGCACGCCGAAATTCAGGACCTGGCTGACGATATCGGCGGGGAGGAAGGCGAAGGTCGTGCCGGGGAATTGCTGCGGCAATTTTTCCCGCATGGTCTTGATGTAATTGTCGGTCGGCGCATGATTGGGCTTGAGGCTGATCAGGATGTCGGCGTCTGCGACACCGATGGTGCCGGAGTTATTGTAGGCCATGTTGATGCCGCTGACGGTGAGCCCGATATTGCTCACGATGCTGTCGAGCTGGTTGGCCGGAATGATGCTGTGGATCGCGGTTCCGATCCGGTCCGTCAGGCTTGTGGTCTGTTCGAGCCGCGTTCCCGTTGGCGCGCGAATATGGAGTTTTATTTGGCCGCCATCCACGGTCGGGAAAAAGTCCTGGCCGAGATAAGGCGCAAGGCCGAATGACAGCAGGCTGAAGCACAGGAATCCGGCAATCAGCTTGATCCGGTTTTGCAGGGCGAGCTGCAGCAGGCCGAGATAGGTTCTGCGCAGGTTTTCGAACTGGCGTTCAAAACCGCGCTGGAAGCGCGCGAATGGATTGCGGCTGGCTTTGGCAGAAGCATCGCCATCGGCCAAATTGTGTACGTGCTGATTGCGCAGAAGATAATTTGCCAGCGTCGGCACCAGCGTGCGCGACAATACATAGGATGCAGCCAGCGCCAGCATCACAGCCTCGGCGAGCGGCCGAAACAAATATCCGGCGACGCCGCCGAGCCCGAACATCGGCACGAACGCGATGCAGATACACAGCAGCGACACCGTCGCCGGAACCACGATCTGCCGCGCGCCATCGAGGATGGCCGGCTCGATTTCCTTGCCCTGTTCCAGATGCCAGCTGATATTCTCGATGGTGACAGTGGCGTCGTCGACGAGAATGCCGACCGCGAGCGCCAGACCGCCGAGCGTCATGACATTGATGGTCTCGCCGAGCAGCGAAAGCCCGGTCAGCGCGGCAAGGATTGCAAGCGGGATCGAGAGCGTGATGATCAGGGTCGAACGCCAGCTGCCGAGGAACAGCAGGATCATCACCCCGGTCAGCGCCGCCGCGATCACGCCTTCCCGAACGACGCTGGACACCGCATCGGTGACGTAGACCGACTGATCGCCGACCGCCGTCAGTTTCAGGCTGCTCGGAAGGGTCTGCGCGACCGACGGCAGCAGGCTTTTGACCCCATTGATGATGTCGAGCGTCGAGGTTGCGCCGGCTTTCACGATGGTGAGCAGCACAGCGCTGGCGCCGTTGACGTGAACCGCATTGGTTTGCGGCGGACTGCCGTCATGCACATAGGCGACGTCGCGCATATAGATCACCGTGCCATTGACGGTCTTGATCGGAAGATCGTTGAAGGCTTTGACCGCTTTCGGCGAGTCGTTGAGGTTGACGGTGTATTCGTAGGTACCGATCTTTTGCGTCCCGACCGGGGTGATCAGGTTCTGCAGCGCGAGCGCGTTGATGACGTCGTTGGCCGAAACGCCGTATTGATGCAGCGCCTGTTGATTGAGGTCGGCCTGGACTTGCCGCACCTTGCCCCCGAACGGAAGCGGTAGCGCAGCGCCCGGCACCGGTGCCAGCGCCGGGCGGATGAAATTCAGCGCGTCATCGAAGATCGTGGTTTCGGACAGCTTATCACTGGAAAGCGCAAGCTGCAGAATGGGAACGCTCGAGGCATTGAAACTCAGGATCAAGGGCGGGGTAATGCTCGGCGGCATCTGCTTCAGCACGGTCTGTGACATGCCGTTGACCTGCGCCAACGCAGCATTGATGTTCACGGTCGGCTGAAAGAAGATCTTTATGATTCCGTAATTGGCGATCGATTGCGATTCGATGTGCTCGATGTCGTTGACGCTGTTGGGCAACGAGCGTTCATAAAACGTCACCACACGGCCGGCCATGTCGTCGGCAGGCAGCCCCGTGAAGGAGAAGACCACGCTGATGACGGGGATGTTGATGTTCGGGAAGATGTCAGTTGGCGTCCGCAGCGCCGACGCCGTCCCGAAAATCAGGATCAGCAGTGCCATGACGACGAACGTATACGGCCGTCGCAGGGCGAGCCGAACGATTCCAATCATGGCGTTCTCCTTGCGAAACGAAGTATCCCGCCTAGCCGCCGAACATTAGAACCGACTTAGCGTCGCTTTCCGTTCGGACGTGGCCCCGCTGTTCGCGCATCCGAGCAATAGGCGCTGTTCCAGGCGACAAGTCGGAATCTAGGGTTGAGTTTCGCATGCGTAAAATGCATTCTCTTCATTCGAACATGCCCAATTTGAATGATGGGCTGGAGTTCCGCTCGCTTGAACAAGACAGCCCCCAAATTAGGTGCCATCGACCTGAACCTGCTGGTGGTGTTCGACGCCATCATGCGGGACCGGTCTGTCACACGGGCAGGCCAGCGATTGAGCCTCAGCCAGCCCGCCATGAGCCATGCGTTGACCCGCCTGCGCCACATGTTGAAAGACGAATTATTCGTGCGCAGCCCGAACGGAATGGTGCCGACGCCGCGGGCCGAACAGCTCGCCACGCCGATCCGGATTGCACTCGACGGGCTGCAACAATCGCTTGAACCTTTGCAGTTCGAGCCGGCAAAGACGACGGCAACCTTCCGCATCGCGGTGGACAATTATGCGGCGATTGTTCTGGTCGCGCCGATAGCAGCGCATGTCGCAAAGATCGCTCCCGGAGTAACGCTGGATTTTCGGCCAAGCGGCACGTTGAACGTTCCCGAATTGCTCGATCGAAGCGAACTGCAGTTGGCGATGGGTCCGCGCGGTGTCCCAGGCGAGCGATTTTCCGTCAGGCGGTTGCTGCAGGACCAATTCGTCGTCGTGCACCGCAAAGGTCATCCGGCAGCGAAAGAACGGGAATTCTCCACGGACAAGCTGAGCAATCTTCCTCAACTGGAAATCTCGTCTGCCCAATTCGGAGCCGACTTTGTCGAGACTAGCCCCGCAAGGCCGAAGTCTGCCCCAAGGCCGGCGATGCGGGCGCCATTCTTATCGGCTGCACAGATTCTCGCGACATCGGACCTGGTATCGGTTCTTCCGCTCAACGTCGCCAAGAGCATGACAAGGTCTCATCCGCTTGTCTTTCGTCGACTGTCGCGTTCGCCCAAACCGATCGAGGCGACCATGATGTGGCTGCGACGGCTCGACAACCAGCCTGCGCATGCCTGGCTGCGCGATGTCATCAGCCTCATTACACAGGGCTTACATTCCGCCTGACACAGAGCTTACATCCCATCTGAACAGTTCGCTCCGCGCGACGAAGCTGATCCGGCTCACTGTTAGTTTACCGCGGGTTTTCTTTGTCGTCGAATAATCCCGGGGCGTTGGTGTCCCATGCTTGGTGGGCGGCTCGTATAACGGAGGGAAGCATGGCGCGGAGATTTGTAGTGGCGCTGTTGGCGTTGGCAGCGATCGGCTTAGGTGGGCCGACGGTTGCGTCGGCTCATGGCGGTCACGGGGGCGGAGGCGGTGGCTTCCACGGAGGCGGCGGCTTCCACGGAGGCGGCTTCCACAGCGCTGCGTTCCACGGTGGTGGCTTCCACGGGTTTCATCATGGATTTCATCACGGGTTTCACCGGCGTGCATTTATAGGCGTTGGCTTTGCACCCTACGCCTATTACGACGCGTATCCGTACTATGATGACGGTTGCTACACAGTCCGCCGCCGCGTGTTGACGCGTTACGGCTGGCGGTTGCGTCCCGTGCAGGTTTGCGGCTGAGTTCGTTTGCTTACAAAGAGGACCGTCGGCTTGACCCGGCGGTCCCCAAGCCGAGCTAGGCCGACGCCGTGAAGAGCGCTACCGCGCGCCAGCGTTCCAGCCATGGTCGGGGGTGAACCATGGTCTTGAGCCGGGATTCCCAGCGGCCGGGATGATAGGCTTCGATGACCACGCGCCACGCGTCTCCGTCATTCCATTCGATGCTGAGAACACGCTCGAACCGCCCCGCGGTCTCGCCTGAGGCATCGATGGTGAGCAGCAAGGGCGAGCGATGCGGATAGTAGGTAATCGTCAAACCGTTGCGCTCGGTAACGAGGAGCGCGGTGGCGCCGGGTTGCCAGCGGCCGTGTTCTTTGACAAACCTTATCGCCAGTGCGCGCGCCTCATAGAGTTTGGGCGCCCAATCCGGATCATCGGTCAAGATCTTCATGCCGCCGTCCCGAAAATGTCCCGGCCCTTCCGTGTCATTCTAGGCGGACTTCATGTCAAGAAAATGCGCCTCTTCCTAAATCCGGTGTTAGGATTGCTTCTGCGTACCGACCCAGCGCGTAGCCTTGCCCGATGGTTTGAACAAAGCTAGAGACGGACGCACAAGGCTGCATGGAACTAGAGAGGTCAGCGATCATCCCATGAAGGATTTTGCCGGAAAGATCGCCGTCGTCACCGGCGGCGGCACGGGCATGGGGCGCGAATTGGTCCGCCAGCTCGTGGCCGAGGGCTGCAATGTTGCGATGTGCGACGTTTCCGCCGATGCGATGGCGGAAACAAAGCGGCTTTGCGACGTGGAAAAGCTGCCGCAGGGCCTGCGCGTCACCACGCATATCGCCGACGTCTCGATCGAGGATCAGCTCAAGCGTTTCCGCGATGAAATCACAGAGCACCAGTCAACCGACAAGATCCATCTCTTGTTCAACAATGCCGGCATCGGCGGCGGCGGCAGCCTGTTCACTACCACGCGGGAAGCGTGGGAGAGGACCTTTAACATTTGCTGGGGCGGCGTGTATCTCGGGGTCCGCACCTTCCTGCCGATGCTGGTGAGGGCGGATCAGGGCCACATCGTCAATACCAGTAGCGTCAACGGGTTCTGGGCTTCGGTCGGGATGGGCGTATCGCACACGGCCTACAGCGCCGCCAAATTCGCCGTGAAGGGATTTACCGAGGCGCTGATCAACGACCTCCGGCTCAACGCGCCGCATATCAAATGCTCGGTCGTGATGCCCGGCCATATCGGTACTTCCATCGTATCCAACTCCCGCATGGTGCAGAACGGAACCAACCGTCTGAACGAAAACGAGATTGCACAGACCCGCGTGCGGCTTACCGCTGCAGGCATCGACGCTTCAACGATGTCGGATGACGACGTGCAGGCGCTGGCGGCGGAACGCGCGCGCAGCTTTCTCGAGGATGCTCCGACCACGGCCGCCCAAGCTGCAAAGATCATTCTCGATGGCGTCAAGGCCGAGCGCTGGCGCATCCTGGTCGGCGACGATGCTCACCGTCTCGACGAGCTGGTGCGGCAGGCGCCGGAGCGCGCCTATGACGCCGAGTTTTATCAGAGCCTTGTCGAAGAGGTCGGCTGGCGGCTGGGCTAGCTTTGATCTAGTCCGAGTTGGGTCAAACCCGGAAACCGTCGTCGTGTGCAAAACAATT
>Ga0209328_10000041_pt1 | contig 20708 bp, 21 predicted proteins | sample JacPinW_OM3H0_M1_FD_187954 | JGI IMG/M metagenome (GOLD analysis project Ga0209328, IMG submission 187954) | Forest soil microbial communities from Algoma, Ontario, Canada - Jack Pine, Ontario site 1_JW_OM3H0_M1 (SPAdes) (version 2) | ecosystem: Environmental > Terrestrial > Soil > Boreal... | reverse complement strand
GATCTGAATGATTCCGATGACTGGCAGCAACATCGCCAGATACCAAAGCCAGCCGACGAATAAGTAAGGACGTGATTTTCGTAGCGCGAAGACCGCGACTGTGATCAAGACCAAAGTTCCCGCAGCGGCAATCGGCTGCCAAAGTGGCAAACCGTTTTGAGCAAACGGATAAAAGACAGCGAGGTTCGCCGGCCAGATCATTTGCCAAACGTAGACGAAGTAGCTGACAAACGCGTTGCCGATTCGCGCAAGAAACGGCAATTGATCGCCCGCGCTGTGCGCTGACGCGATTCCGCCGGCGCTGAGAAAGGCGTCGGCGATCGAAAGGCCCAACAATGGAATTTTCTCAACGATTAGCCTCCACAGATCGCGAGAATTCTTAATTCGTTCGAGCGGCCAATAGTCGAGAAGCAAGAGAATCACCGGCGTGGCGACGAGCATCGGTTTTGAAAGCAAACCGGCCGCGAACAAGATCGACATCGTGACGTAACGCGCGACCGATGCTTTGCGCGTGTAATGAAGATACGCGGCCAGCGTCAGCATGAAAAAGACGCCGCTCAAAACGTCTTTGCGTTCTTCGATCCAAACGACGGACTCGACTCGCAAGGGATGAATCGCGAAAATCGCTGCAACAAACGCGCTTCGCCCAATTGATTCCGTCATCACTCGTAAGACCAAGAAAAGCAAAGCAACAGCGATAGTGTGAAGGACTACGTTGGTCAGGTGAAACAGGCCGGGATTGAATCCATAGAACTGGAACTCGAACATGTGGGAAATGTTCTTGAGCGGGAACCAATTCGTGGCCGGCCAATGAGTGAACGCCCATTTGAGGTTGTGAAGCGAAAGGCCGCTGTTGATTTCCGGAACTTCGTAAACGTACTCAGGATCGTCGAAGTTCGCGAAGGGGAACCGAACCGTCTGTCCGAAGACAAACCAAACGATTCCAATAAGACCGACGCAGATGCTTGTCAGGCGCACGCGTTCAGAAATTCTACTGCGCATTCGCTAGAGTTCGATCGCGCAATGGAAGATTCCTGCGGTAGAGATCAGTTTCTTGCTCAAGTCTAGCAGCGAGGGAGTGCTGACCCTGAGCGCGCGCAAGACTCGACGCGGTCTGAGCTGCCTCGGCTGCATTCCCAAACTGGCCTGCTTCAGCGTAAGCCGCGGCAAGAGTTCGAATGAAGGACGGATTCTTGTGATTTGAAATCCGGTTCAACTCAAGTGCCAGCTGGACCGCTCTTGGGCCATTTCTCACTGAATCATCCGGACCGGTTGAGAGCAGCCATGCCAGATTATTCAAGGCCAAGGCAGAGTCTGGTTCTGACTTCAAAGCGATTTCAAAGTCGTCGACAGCCTCCCGAAACAAACCTTTTTGGACAAGAGCGTTGGCTAAAGCCGTGTTCGCCTCGGAATCTTTTGGATACAACGCCAAAACGGTCCGGAATTCTGCCATCGCGCCATCAACATCTCTCCGTTCAAGGAGGACCACACCGAGATTGTAGTGTGGGTCGGGATAATCGGGTCGCAACGCAATGGCCTGCTGAAAATGGCTGATTGCCTCATCGAGCCGTCCCTTGCGCGCGAGCACGTTGCCGACGCTACTATAAATGAGCGCGTGGCTGAGGTTGTAATGTTGATGTCCGCTCATATGAGAATGGACGGCGAGTGCGCGTTGAAAGTAGGAAAGGGCGTCGTCCAATTGGTCATGGTCCATAAACCAATTGGCGAGGTTCGTGAGAGCCACGTCATTATTCTCGGTAACAGCCAGCGTGTGTTTCCAGAGTGTTTCGCTGTTGCGCCAGTAAGTGGTTTGTTTGCGCGCGCACGCGGCCAGCGCGACTACAACAACAGCGCCGGCCGCTCCGAGAATTTCTTTCCGCAAGCGAAGCGAGATCGCAAAATCTGCGACCAGCCAAGTAACCGCGACGTAGATGCCAGCATGCGGCAAGTAAGTGTAACGATCAGCATGACCGTGCAGCCCGACTTCAACAATTCCGATCACTGGAAAGAGCATCACAAGATACCAGAGCCAGCCGACCAGAAGATAAGGCCGGGTCCCACGCAGAGCGTAGGCAGTCCACGTGACGCCAATCAGCAATGCACCCGCGAGCGCGACCTGCCACAACGGAAGAGTGTCTTCAGGATGGGGATAAAAGACCGCGAGATCTGATGGCCAGAAAATTTGGCCGAGGTAGACGATGCAACTGACGAACGCATTCTTCAGCCGCCAAGCAAGCGGCAATTGCGCGATCGCGCCCATGGAGCGCTCTTGCAGAACAAACGTGACAATCGACGAAGCGGTGGAAAGTGCGAAGAGAGGAAGTTTTTCGATCGCAAGTCGCCAGAATGATTTCAAATCAGTCCAACGCTGGAGCGGCCAATAATCCAGTAAGAGGAGAATGACCGGTGTCGTGACGAGCATCGGTTTCGACATGAGTCCGCAGGCAAACAAGATCGACAGCATCAAATAACGTCCAACCGAGCGCGTTTGGGTGTAGCGCGCATACGCCAACAACGTTAAGAAAAAGAAAGCGGCGCTCAGAACGTCTTTGCGCTCGGCAATCCAAGCTACCGATTCGACGCGCAAAGGATGGATTGCGAAAAGGGCCGTGACGAACGCGCTTCGCCACATATTGCCAGTGATCCGGTTCAGCCAAACAAAAAGCAAAACCGCGGCGATGCTATGTAGAAGAAGGTTAGTGAAATGGTGGCCACCGGGTTTCAAACCGAAAATCTCGTAATCAATCATGTGAGAAATGAGCGTCAGCGGATGCCAGTTAGTGGTTTGGGTGTCGACAAACGCTTGCAGCAACCCGTGAATCGTCAGTCCTGCGCTGACTAACGAGTTGCCATAAACATATGTCTTATCGTCGTAGTTCACGAAGTCGTAGGCCAGTGTTTGACCGAACGCGATCCAGATTAGGGCGATAAGTCCCGTGCAAACGGCGAATCGAGCCCAACGCGACGGAAGTTGGAGCTTAGTCGGAGGGCGCTTCACGATAAGGCTGTCCCCCTTCATAGAGAGAGATTTCATGGCGCAAAGTCTTGACTAATGATGTGTTGTGCTGTGCGTCTGCAAGTTCCATGGCGCGTTGCGCTGTCCCCGTCGCCCTGGCAAAATCGCGAGCCTCCGCGTAAGCCGCCGCTAGGGTGCGCAGGACCATCGCCGACTCGCCGCCCGGAAGCTTAACCGCTTTTTGCGCCAGCTCGACGGCCCGTTTCCCATTTCGAACGGCGTCCGTTGGATAAGTGGCGAGGACCCAGGCAAGATTGTTGAGCGCATTGCCGTCGCCCGGATCAACTTGCAAACTCGTTTCCCATTGCTGGATTGCGTCGGCTGCATTGCCCGCCTTGATCAAAAGGACTCCGAGATCGTCACGCGTCGGAACGTCGAACGGATGGTCTTTGAGTGTTGTTTCGGCATGAACGATATCCGCAGCCCGCGACTGGATGCGTGATTCCCGGGTTCGGCCGCGCGTCCACAAAGCAGCCGCTAGATTTCGATGCGCGACTTGATTATTCGAAGTGACCGCGAGTGCGCGCTCCCAAACCGAAATGCTATCGCGCCAGTAAGTGGTTTGTCTCCATGCGCAAACCATTAATATGGCGATCACACAGCTGGCGATTGAAGCTAAGATCGCGCGGCGATGGTGCCATTGCTGCGCCACATCCGCGGCCGTCCAGGTCAGCGCGATGGTTATTCCAACGTGCGGCAGATAAGTAAAACGATCGGCTCGGCCTTGCAGACCAGCCTGAAAAATTCCGAGCACGGGAGCAACGAGAACCAAATACCAAAACCAGCCGATGAAGAGGTAAGGCCGTTTCCGTCGGAGCAAAATCACGAGCAATGTAATCGCAACGACAAGCGCGATGGAAACAAGCACCAGCGAGATATTTAGTTGATCGTGGGGATGCGGATAAAAAATTGCGAGGTCGGTCGGCCAAAACATCTGCCGTAGATAAGCGATCAAGCTTACGGCTGCGTTTTTCAGCCGCGGCAACAGCGGCAATTGCTCGAGCGAAGCCATTGTGACGGTTTGAGCGAAGATTGTGGCCCCCGAGGCCGAGGCCGCGAGCGCGAGCAAGGGAAGCTTTTCAAGAATCAGCCGGCGCCACGCGAAAAAATTCTCCCCGCGTTGCAACGGCCAGTAATCCAGCAACAAGAGGACGATCGGCACAGTGACAAATGTGGCCTTCGACATTAACCCGCAGGCCACAAAGATCGACATCACGAGATAGCGCGCGACGGTCGGGGCGCGCGCGTAACGCGTATAAGCGGCCAGAGTCAGCATGAAAAAAACGCCGCTCAGCACATCCTTGCGCTCAGCGACCCACGCAACCGATTCAACCCGCATTGGGTGAATGGCGAAAATCGCGGCGGCGAACGCGCTCGGCCAAACTCGTCCAGTCATTTGGCTGAGAACCAACAAAAGCAGCACCGTTCCGATGTTGTGGAGAAGAACGTTAGTAAAATGGTGACCACGTGGCCGGAGCCCGTAGATCTGGCAATCGATCATGTGGCTCAAGGTTGTAAGCGGATGCCACAGATGCGCGTGGCTGTGAGTCAGCAACCATTTGAACCCGTCGAGTGTTAAGCCGCGACTCACCTCGCTGTTTTGGTAAACATACAGGTCGTCGTCGAAGTTTACGAAGTCGTGCCCAAGGGTTTGCCCGAAGACGAGCCAGGTGATCACCGTGAGAAAAATGCAAACGGCGAGCGTGCTTCGACGGTCTCGTCGCTGGCTCGTCACCTCCGGCGCCGTCGGCATTGTTAAACCGGCGGAGGAGCCAGCCGCCACCGGGCCAAACGGAAACGCAACGCCGTTCCAAGGCAACCCAGGCCGTAACGCACGCTTCGACGAAAATTAATCGAAGATCCTTCCGGCAAATATTTCGCCGGACAGGTGACTTCCCCAATTTTGCAGCCGAGCCAGATGATCTGGGCGAGCATTTGATTGTCGAACACAAAATCGTCCGAGTTTCTCTCAATCGGGACGCGCTCCAGCAAACTTCGCGCGAAGGCGCGATAACCAGTATGGTATTCGGAAAGCTTGGCGCCGATCATGAAATTCTCGACGGCCGTGAGAAAACGGTTGGAGATATATTTCCACCACGGCATGCCGCCATCGAGCGCGCCGCCGCCCAGAATGCGCGAGCCGAGCACACATGGATAAAGCCCACTGGCCACTAGCGACGCCATCGCTGGAAGAAGTTGCGGTGTGTATTGATAATCGGGGTGAATCATAACCACGATGTCCGCGCCAGCCGCGAGCGCGAGCCGGTAACAGGTTTTCTGGTTGCCACCGTAACCGCGATTTTCCGGATGGACATCCATCTGCACGTTCGGCAATGTGCGCGCGATGGCCACGGTTTCATCGTGACTCGCGTCGTCTACCACGATAACAAGATCGACAATCCCCTGCTGCATCACTTCGTCGTAGGTGCGTTGCAACGTGCGTGCGGCGTTATACGCCGGCATCACCACCACAATTTTTTGGCCCTTTAGCATTGGAAGGAATCGGATCGACCGTCGCGCACCATGCGCACTCAGCTTCCACTCATCAAGTCCGAATCGCTGGTAAAAAAATCGCCGCTTCGAATCGCTCCGAAGCGGCGAGATATTTTTGCGACGACGATTCTGGCTAGTCGCCGAAGAGCCGCATGTTGGCGGTTATCTGTGCGAAGTCCACGTTCTTGGCAGTACCTACAGCGCTCAGCTGAAGCGTCATTGGTTTATTGAATAACTTATCAACCAACGATGAGGACAAACCCGACGCGATCAGGTTGGCCTTACTGATGCCGGCATTGCCGGCGCGCGTCAGCGTCATCCGCACCTGGGCATGTTCGCCTGCATCCAGATGTCGATCGCCGAACACACGATTCGGTGTGAATTGAAACACAAGCTTGCCTCCGCATGGCGCACTCGTGTTCGGATCAATGCAGCTTGGATCGTTCAACACGTCGCTTACAACCGTAATGTTGGCGGTAAATTGAAAACGCGCCTGCGCTGAGCCGGCAGTCGTGTTGTTCATATTGTAGAAGTAGAAGAAGTTCAGGACCGGATAGATGATATCTCTGGTCGCGTTCTTCGGCAGATTGATTCGGGCGCTGTTTTCCGCATCGAACGGAGTTGTTACCGTCGCATCCGTGATTTGAAAACATTGATCTCCGTTCGCCGGGTTTGTCGATGGACTGGGTCCCGGTGTTGGAGACGGACACGGATCGGTTTGCAGGGTGATGAATCCGCTTTGCGCGCCCATGTATTGAGCGTTGCGGCCAAACGAATCCGCGTCACCCACATCGTCCACAGTCGGGGGCGCTGCCTTCAGCCAGCCGGCGAAAGCGAGGCCCGATGCAATGCTGGTGTGCGGTGCGGCCTGTCAATTCGAATCGCGCTTTGACACAAACATGCTAAAAACGGCAGATGTGATTATCTTTCACGATCCGCACTGCGTCGAATATTCCGCTACCGGACATCCCGAACGCCCTGCTCGGATCACGCGCACGGTTCCATTGTTGAAAGATCGGCATCCAAGATGGGATTGGCGTGAGCCCAGACCTGCGACGAATGAGGAACTGCTGCGCGCGCATTCGCGCGAACACATCGAACTCGTGAAAAATCCAGGTAGCGATTTCGATCTCGATACGCCGGCCTATCCGAAAATCTACGACTTCGCTCTGAAATCGGCCGGCGCCGGGATTGAGACGGCGCGCACTGCACTCGCGGGCAAGCGCGCATTCGCGTTGATGCGACCGCCCGGTCACCACGCCACAAGCGATCGCGCGATGGGTTTTTGTTATTTCAGCAACGTTGCCATCGCGGCGCTTGATGCCTTGGAAAATGGCGCCGACCGTGTGGCGATCTGGGATTTCGACGCCCACCACGGCAACGGCACGGAAGCGATTGTCGCCCACAACGAACGAATTCGCTTCGCGTCGATCCACCAATTTCCGGCGTATCCGGGCACGGGCGCGAAATCCTTTGCCAACGTCGACAACTATCCGGTCGCGCCGCAAACGCCGCGCAAGGAGCATGTCGATGTTTGCAAACGGGCGCTGGACAACTTGGTGAACTTCAAGCCTGATCTGATTCTTGTCTCCGCGGGATTCGATGCTGACGCGCGTGATCCGTTGGTTCAAATGACGCTTGAGCGTGAAGATTTCGCGACGTTCGGCAAATGGTTGCGCAAGACCGACATCCCGGTCGGCGCGGTTCTCGAAGGTGGCTACAGCGAAGACTTGCCGGAATTGGTCGATGGCTTTTTGACGAGCTGGGCCGGCGAATAGATAATCATCGCTCACCAGGCCGGGCTATAGTTCAGTCCGCCACAGAACGGACTCGCCGTGGCGAGATTGGTAGAACGGTCGCCGCGGACAGGTCGTTCTTGTAGGGATCGACGTTGATCTCTGGCGCTTTTTGCAGTTAGTGAACAGTGCTTGGACGGGCTGTAGTTCAGCTTGGTAGAACGCTTGAATGGGGTTCAAGAGGTCGTGGGTTCAAATCCCGCCAGCCCGACTCCCACGCGGCATGAGATTCGCTGGAATTAGTCGACCGCGAATGCACGAATCGCCAGCACCCGCGAAATCAACGGCACCGAAGACCTTCTACGTCTACGTTCTCAGGAGCAGCAAAACCGGAAACCGGTACGTTGGATCCTGTGTGAACCTCGAGCAGGGCCTTAGATGGCACAATGCCGGCCACTCAACCGCGACCCGACACGGCGTTCCATGGATTATGGTGTGGAGTGAGGTCTTTTCGAGTAAGAACGACGCCATTAGCAAGGAGCGCTATTACAAAACAGGTTCTGGTCGAAATGTATTGAACTCGTTCGGCCTGTAGAACGCCGAGGCATCGCGTCGCGCTGGCGTGTTCTTGACTGGTATTTTTCCAGGGAATCTTGCGACGGTCCTCGACCGCCGCTACAGAAAGAGATGCTCAGCGCCGGAATTGTTGGACTCCCTAACGTCGGCAAATCGACGTTGTTCAATGCGGTCACACGAACTCACAAGGCACCGGCCGAGAATTACCCGTTCTGCACCATCGATCCCAACGTCGGCGTCGTTACTGTGCCGGACCAGCGATTAGAAAAGATCGCGGCGATTTCGCATTCAAAGAAAATCACGCCCACGGCGATTGAATTCGTCGATATCGCCGGCTTGGTCAAAGGCGCGAGTACTGGCGAGGGTTTGGGAAATCAATTCCTCAGTCACATTCGCGAAGTGGATGCCGTTGTAGAGGTGGTTCGTTGCTTCGAAAACGCGGACGTCCATCATGTTAGCGCGACAATCGATCCAATTCGGGACATTGAAGTCATCAATACCGAGCTTGTGCTGGCCGATTTGGCCGCGCTTCAGAAACGCAAGGACCGTCTGCAGAAGGAGGTCCGCGCGGGATCGAAGACCGCCAAGATCGAAGACTCGATCATCGACAAATTGCTGCCGCATCTGAACAAGGGACGACGCGCATTGACACTCGAGCTCTCGCCGGAAGAAAAGGTAGTCGCCCGTGGTTTTTTTCTGCTCACCTCCAAACCAACCGTCTTCGCCTGTAACGTGGGTGAGTCCGATCTGGTGGCAATTTCCAAAGGCGATAAATCAAATGCGGCCGCTAAATATGTCGCTCTGGTTCAGGATTACGCGCAACATCATTTTGGGACAGAAGCGTTCCTGATCAGCGCGCAGATCGAAAGTGAGCTTGTCGATCTAAGAGAGGAAGAAGGACTCGAATACTTGCGCGGCGTTGGTGTGGAAGATAGCGGCGTCCACGCGCTCATTCGCGCAGTTTATCATTTGTTGGGCTTGCGTACGTTTCTCACGACCGGCGAAAAGGAAACCCGCGCCTGGACGATTCACGCCGGCGAGAAAGCGCCGGCCGCGGCGGGCGCGATCCATTCCGATTTCGAGCGCGGTTTTATCGCGGCCGAGACAATTGCCTATGACGATCTTGTCGCCGCTGGATCTTTCGCGAAGGCGCGCGAATCAGGAAAGCTTCGGCTTGAGGGCAAAGATTACGAAGTTCGCGATGGCGATGTGATTTTGTTTCGCTTCAACGTGTAGATGTCGATCTTATGCCGGGACGTAAAGAATCCGGCCGCATTGTTCGCAACTAACAATTTCCTTGCCGGCTTCGGCCGCGTTTACAGTCGCAGTCGTCAGTTTCATGTGGCAGCCAGTGCAAACGCCATGCTCGACCGCGACGATCGCTGAGTCGCCTTTGCTGGCGAACAAGCGTTCGAATCGGCCGAGCACATCTTCATCCATTTTTTCCGCCAATTCCTTCCGCTCTTTCGATAACTCCTGGAGCCGCGTCTCCAAAGCCTTGGATTTTTCGCCAAGATCGTTCATCTGCCGCGAAATCGAATCCTTCATTGCGGCGGCTTTCTTCTCTTCGGCCGCAACCTCAACCTTCAATTTGTCCCCCTGCTCCATGAGCTCGAGCTCCTGGTCCTCAAGTTTTCGAATTTCATCTTCGTAGCGCTGGATTTCGTGGCCCATCGCCTGGAATTCGTCGTTTTTGCGGGTCTGATATTGCTGGGTCTTAAGACGGTTAATGCTTTCGCTCCGAGTGCCGACGTCGAGCTCCAGCTTTTTCCGCTCAATCTCGACTTGTCGCGCTTTCTGTTTGATCGCTTCGAGGCTGGCTGCGCTGTCAGCGAGCTGCGACTCAAGATGCTTTCGCTGGAATGGCAGATTTTTTATCTCGTTCTCGATCTGCCGGATCTTTTGTTGTCGATCTTGAAGGATGAGAAGTTGTTCCAGTTCGGCACGCACGTAGCGCTGAAGTTATTAAGTCAGCGAAGCGACGTCAATCGCGCCGCTTACTTCGCCGAATCGATCGCGCTCAGCGCCTGTTCCGGTCTCGCGCGGACGGCAATGTTCTCGGTCAAATTTACCCAACGAACGGTCCCATTCGCATCGACGTAAAACTCGGCCGGACGTGCGATATCATTGTTTTTCGGCCCGGCGCCACGATGGAGAACATCGTATCGCTTGATGACGGCGGCGTCCGCGTCCGAAAGGAGCAGGAAATCGAAGTGCATCTTCTGCACATGGCCGCGGTTAGTTTCGACCGAGTCGACGCTGATTCCCGCAACTTGCACCCCGCGCGATTTGAAACCGCCAAGACGACTCTGAAAACTCCGCAACTCGGAGTTGCAAAGCGGTCACCAATGTCCGCGGTAAAAAATTAATACCGCGCCGTTGGGCGAAACCAGCTCGGCCAGGGCGACCTGTTTTCCATTTTGATCAGGCAGGGTGAATTCGGGCGCTTTTTCACCAACCCGCGGCGCTTGCGCGGAAAGCGGGACTTGTCGAAGCACATAAAAAGTCGCGTAGGAAAAAAAGGCGAAGAGCAAGACAGTGATCGCGAGAAAAATCGACCCGAACACTTTGCCGCGAAATATTTGCGGTCGCCCAAAAGCTCGGAACAAACCAATTAAGAGCAACACTGCGCCGACGCCGAAGATCAAAAGAGTTGCCCATGGAAAATCACGGGTGGTCGGGAACTGGATGAAAAATTGGTAACTAAACAGACCGCCGACGGCGACAATGAAGCCGACCCAAAGCGGCCAGTTCCATTTCCGCTTCATGCCGATCTTGCCGCGCCCATTCGCAAGATCCACCGATAGAGAAGGAATGCCATTGCTGCGAATGTGACGCCGCCGAGAATGATTCCCGCGGTTTCAAATCCCGGACCGACCAACGCGAGCGGCGCGGGTTTGCTAGACAGGGATTTGATTACCGAAATCACGACCTGAATTATTCCTTCGCCAACGATCAGACCCGACGCGAGCAACACGCCAAGCTGCTTCGCGGCTTCGGGCCTGGAAGTGCGATCAGCTCGCCTGTCGTAGAACCAACCGGCAACGGCTCCGACAACAATCATCAAGGTGGCCGAAGTCGGCAGATAGATTCCGAGACCGACCGCGAGCGGCGGAACGCGCATGTGTTTGGTCGTGCGGGCAAGAATTTCATCCAGCAACACAATTCCAACGCCGATCAGTGCGCCGATTTCGATCAAACTCCAATCGATGTCCCCGGCGATCACGCCTTTCGCGAGCGATGAGATCAGACCCGCTTGCGGCGCGGGCAATGGATGCGGACGAAGCTCGGCGCCCGGCGCGCCAGCAAAACCATACGTATGATTCATCAGATCTAGCACCGGCGGAATAACCAACGCCCCTGCGACGACACCAATCACCAGCGCGACTTGTTGCTTCCACGGCGTCGCATCCACCAACTGTCCGGTCTTGAGATCCTGAAGGTTATTGTTCGCGATCGCGGCGACGTTAAAAATTACCGCAGTAGTAAAAAGGGCGAACGCGATCAATGCCTTGCCGGAATCCGGCGACACGTACGGCTTAACGCCGATCACCAGGAGCAACGCAGCGCCAATCACCACCAGAATACCAATGCCCGACAGTGGACTGTTGGACGAACCGATCAGGCCAGCCATGTAACCGCAGACCGCCGACACAAAGAAACTCATCAACACGATGTAGACGACGCCGCCAATGATGAGCGTCGGCAAATGCGCGCCGAGACCGCTGGACGTTCCGAAGGCGCCGAGCAACCAACCGATCGGCAACATACAAGCCAATGTGATGAGACCGACGATGCCAATCGGAATGTCGCGTTCAGTAATTGGCAGTGTGTCGGCTTTGCCCGCTTTACGCGCGCGCGACGCAGCCATCGCGCTTGCCAGACCACTGATCAGCGGCTTTGCCAGCTTCAACAAAGTCCAAATCGCAGAAATGCCGATCGCGCCGGCGCCAATGTATCTGACTTTGCCGCTCCACGCGCTGCGCGCGAGCGCAGCCACCGATGTGGTCAAGTCATGGGCCAAACCCGAATAATGTGGCACTCCCCAGCCCCAACCGATCAGCAAGCCGATCAGCATCGCTATGCCCACCGAGAGACCGACAAGGTGCCCAATCCCTAGCAACAAAAATGATAATGAGAAATCGTAGCCGCTGACCGCACCTTTCTTTCCGATTCGAAAATTTTGCGCCACATCCGAGGCGAACAGCTGTGTCTCGATGACTAATGCAAAAGCGGCGGACACAATTGATCCCCACAACACCGCGAGCAGACCGGCGCGACCGTGCTCGATGTCGTCAGCGTGTTTCGAATCGTCGCTGCTGCCGACCTTCAGCACTTCGGCGCACGCGACTCCCTCCGGATACGGCAAGTCCGAGTTCGTCACCAACGCGCGACGCAGTGGAATCGAATACATCACACCGAGAATTCCGCCGAGCGCGCAAATCCAAAACGAGGTCCAGAACGGAAAGTCGGTCCAGTAACCAATCATGATCAGTCCGGGCAGAACGAAAATAATCGATGAAAGTGTGCCCGCCGCCGAAGCGACCGTTTGCACGATATTGTTTTCCTGGATTGTCGCGTCGCGAAAACTTCGCAAGATCGCCATCGAAATCACCGCCGCAGGGATTGATGTTGAAAAAGTAAGTGCAGCTTTGAGCCCGGCGTAAACATTCGCCGCGGTGAACACCAACGTGATGATCACTCCGATGATTATTCCGCGGATGGTCAGTTCGGCGCGATTATTCATGCGGATGTCGATCCTTGAAGAGCGGAGGATAGGTTGAATCCGCGAGAACGGTCAAGGGAGCTGATTCATACCGCGCCCGTCAGGGGCTACCGTCACTCATGTGTGACGCGAGGCACTGAAGCACGACGGGAGTTGCTACTTTACTCTGCTCAATTCGCTCAAAGTCAGCGCGGGAAATCGTAAAGTTTTGATCCCAGGGCTGCTGTTTGTAGTACGGGGTGTAACGCGCATCGAGCATGACCCAAATCTTTCGCCCCTTTGTTGGAACACAGACAAAGTGATATTCCATCTCTGTAAACAGCTTCACACTAGTGATTGGCTCCGAATCGTGCCGCAGCATCATCGCCAGAAGCGTAGAGTTTTCTGATTTTGCGCCAGATGATTCCGGATCGTCTCTGCATGCTGAGACGCCAAACGCTACAACGACGCAGATTGCCAGATGAAGCCGCATCGCTTTCAATAAATTTCGACCGGCGAACGTTTGCCGTCTTCGACACTGCGTTGTTTGGCGCCTTCTTCGCCCAGAGTTGCGACCCGCAGGTCCCAGATCTCGTTGTCGATCTTGCGAAAGGCGGCTTCGGAAAATTCGTGCGGCGGTTCGATCGTTTTCTTGAACGCTGCGACACTCGCGAGCGCCCGATCGGTTTCATTCCGCGGCAACGTCTCCAAAATCTTGCGAACGTTTTCGATCTCGGGAATGCGATGGCAAATCATCACGAGATCGTTGCCAGCCTCGATCGCAAGACGAATCGTGTCTTGCAAACCGTAGCCGTTCAGGATCGCGCCCATGTCCAGATCGTCGGTCATCACAAGACCATCGAATCCAAATTCATCGCGGAGCAGATCGGTAATTATTCGTCGCGATAAACTTGCAGGCTTTCTTTCGGCTTCGAACGACGGATACCAACCGTGACAAATCATCATGCTGTCCACGCGATCGATAAACTGTTTGAAGACGGCGAGCTCGTTCTGATCCAACTCTTCGCGGGTCCGATCGATTTTGGGCAATTCGAAATGCGCGTCCGATTTCGCGCAGGTGTAACCCGGAAAATGTTTACCGCAACTCGCGATCCCCTGCTTTCGCATCGCATCGTTGAACACGCCGGCGTTGCGCACAACTTGCTCGACCGTTTTGCCGTAACAGCGGCCGCGCAATGAATTGTCGGCGTTGTCGTCGAAGGAAATGTCGAGCACCGGACAAAGATCCAAATTGAATCCGAATACGCGCAACAACCGCCCGGTGATGTCGCCGTGGCGGCGGATAAGATCGACATCGTCCTTGTCGCGCAACTGCTGCGCATTCGGCGGCTCGCTGCCGATTAAACGCAATCGCGAAACGCGGCCGCCTTCCTGATCGATGGTGATGATCGGTTCGACTTCGCTCAGATCGCGCAGATCGTCGATCAACTTTCGCAATTGCGGCGCGCTTTCAATGTTCCGTCCGAAAAGAATGAAGCCTCCGGGCTGCACTTTTCGAAACATCTCCGCGCTCGCGGCGTCGAGTTCCTTTCCAGGAACACCGCAGAGTATCAGTTGACCGAGCGAACTGTCGTTCATAGGTTCGCAACTTAGATGTCGATCCTGTCAGCGCGAACGAAAAAGCGGTTCGAATGAAAAAGGTCGGCATCTACGGCGGAACATTCGATCCGATTCACCACGGCCATTTGATTCTCGGCCGGCAGGCGTGCGAAGAACTCGGGCTGGATCAATTGATCTTTGTTCCGGCCGCGCTCTCGCCAGTCAAAAAACACAAACCTCACGCCAACGGCCAACTGCGATTGGCGATGTTGCGGGCGGCGATTGAAGGGCAAAACGGATTTGCGGCCGATGATTGCGAGCTGAAACGGCCGCCGCCTTCCTACAGCATCGACACCGTTCTGCAAATTCGGGAACGTGATCCAGACGCGGAATTATTCTGGTTGATCGGCGCGGACAACGTCAGCGGACTGAACAAATGGCACCGGATCGATGAATTGAAGAAGCTCGTGCGATTCGCTTTGCTGGATCGCGGTTGTGGCGAAAGAACCGCGCACCAATATCCAGTCGTGCAACGCAACATCGACATCTCCGCGACGGAAATTCGAAAGCGAGTTGCGTCCGGTCGTTCCATCCGCTATCTCGTACCGAAGGCCGTGGAAGAGATTATCCACCGCGAAAAACTTTACCGGGAGTCTGGGACCTGACCGCGAAACAGTTAGCCACGACCTGCGCCGAGCTTGCTTCGAACAAAAAGGCCGAAGACATCGTCGTCCTGGATTTGGCCGGCATTTCCAGCTTCACCGACTTCTTCGTTATTTGTTCGGGAACTTCCGAGCCGCAGCTCAAAGCGATCGCGGCCGAAATTGAAACGCGATTACGAGAAGAGTCTGGACGACGCGCCGCCGCCATCGATGGTTTCCCGGCGAGTCAGTGGATCGTCCTGGATTATCTCGAAGTAGTCGTTCACATCTTCCACCGCGATAAACGCGCGTTTTACAGCCTGGAAGATTTGTGGGGGGACGCGCCGCGTGTTGCCTGGGAAACGACGACGGCAGCGCACTGATATTTTGTCGGAGACTATTTCGCGCTCGGCGATGGCGACGGCGGGTTTGTGAGTGAGGTTCCGGGCTTCGCCTCCAGCAGCTCGACCTCGAAAATCAAAGCTGAAGCGGGTGGGATCGGCGGGCCCGGCGGATGATCGCCGTAGGCGAGACTTGGCGGAATGAAGAGCTGGTACTTGGATCCGACCTTCATCAGCTGGAGCGCTTCAGTCCAGCCTTTGATCACGCCGCCAACGGGAAAACTGGCCGGCTGACCGCGTTTGTAGGAACTGTCGAATTCAGTGCCGTCAATCAATGTGCCCCGATAATTCACAGTCACGGTGTCGGTGTCCTTGGGCTGCGTCCCGTTGCCTTCCTTGAGCACCTTGTATTGTAACCCACTGGCGGTCGTTTTTATCCCTTCCTTGGTCTTGTTCTCGGCGAGGAATTTTTCGGACTCGGCTTCGTTTTTCTTCGCGGCGGCTGTTTGTTTGTCTTGCATGTCTTTTTGGAACGCCATCATTGTTTCCCTGACTTCCTGATCGGTAAGAAGAAGTTTCCGATTGGCCAACGCATCTTTCATCCCGGCGACAAACGCGTCCTCGTTTAACTCAATGTTCTGCCGCTTAAGATTAAACCCAACGTTGAGCCCAAAGGCGTAGCTAACCTTATCTTTCAGATCTTTCAGTTGCGCCGGTTTTTCCTCCGCGACAACGGCTGCCGCGAGGCAAAGAGCAATACTGCAAAAGATGGTGACTTTCATAGAATGAGGTTGTGAATGTGGTTGCGCTTTAATCTGGAACAGCGCAGAAGTTTGCAACGCTAGTGGAGAAACAGCGCTCGTCAAATCAACTCAGCATCTGCCGCCTTTCCACGGTCTGCCTGCCCTTGCTTTTGGTCGCAGCAACCGCCAGGGCGGTGGCTCCGATCCACATTTCCGATCCCGACGCCGTTCGCATCGGCAGAAAGATCTGGCAAAACGAATGCAACGGCACAATCGCCGGACTTACTTCCTGGAACGCTGGCGAAGATTTCGCTTCCCTTGGAATCGGGCATTTCATTTGGTATCCCAAAGGCATGCGCGGTCCGTTTGAAGAAAGCTTTCCCAAATTCCTCGAGTTTGCGCACGAGCATAACGTCACCGTTCCGGTCTGGCTCAATCAGGCGACCTTCTGTCCGTGGAGCTCGCGGGCTGAATTTTATCGCGCTGGGAATTCAGCCGAGATGCGCGAGCTCCGGCAATTTCTCGCGCACACGGTCGATCTCCAGGCCCATTTCCTGGTTGCACGATTGCAACAATCCCTCGCCAAAATGCTTGATCAAACCGCGCCGAACAATCGAGCCAAGGTTGAGCGCCAGTTCGCACGCGTTGCCAGCACATCGCAAGGCTGCTATGCCTTGGTCGATTACGTGAATTTCAAAGGCGAAGGCGTGCTCCAGACCGAACGTTATCGCGGCGAAGGTTGGGGACTGCTTCAGGTGCTCGAACAAATGCACGGAACGGAAGATGGCGCGGGCGCGACCAACGAGTTTGCAAATTGCGCTGCTGCAATTTTGCGGCGGCGCGTGCAGAATTCGCCACCGGAACGGCACGAGACCCGGTGGCTGCCCGGCTGGCTGAACTGCGTTCGCACCTACCGGCACAATTCATGAAACAGCTTCGCTTGAGTAAATTCTGGGCCATCGCGCTGGTGCTGGCGGTGGTTGGCCTCGTCCACGCCCAGTTGTTCGGCCCGAAAATGAAGAAGCCGAACGAGCTTATTTCAAAACAAGCGCCGTTGAAAGTGAACCAAGATTTGCTCAAACAAGCGACGCCCGACAACACCCACATTGTAGTTTCCATTCCGAAGCAACGCGGGTATTTGATGATCGGTGAGCAAATCGTCGCCGACGGACCGATTTCGTCCGGCAAACGCGGGCACGAAACGCCGCGCGGACACTTTTCCGTCATGGAAAAAGATCCGAACCATCACTCCAGCCTTTACGGCGATTTCGTCGATCGCTCCGGCCGAATCGTACGCGCGGGCGTAAGCGCCCACATCGATTCCGCGCCAAGTGGAACTCACTTTGCCGGAGCGTCAATGAAATGGTTCCTGCGTCTTACCGGTGAAGGCGTCGGGATGCACATCGGGATCCTGCCGGGCTATCCGGCGTCTCACGGCTGCGTCCGTGAATCTGTTGACGGCGCGAAATTATTTTATGATCACGCCAAAGTCGGCACGCCCGTCGACGTTGGCGATTTCTAAATCAATTTTCGTCGCAACATTTCAAACGCGACCTGCGCCACTAATTGCTTGAATGTTTCTCGATCCGTCGGAAAAAATAATTTCCTGATCTTCGTTTCCTTTTCGTCTGTAAGCGCGACGTAAACTGTCCCGACTGGTTTCTCCTCTGTTCCCCCGCTTGGCCCCGCGATTCCTGTCGTCGCTAAACCGTATGTCGATTTTGCGCGTTTGCGCACGCCTTCCACCATGGCGCGCGCGACCTCTTCGCTGACCGCGCCGTGTTTCTCGATCAATTTTGGATCGACGCCCAAGATGTCGATCTTTGTCTTGTTGGCGTAGCAAATATAGCCAGCGAGCAGAACCGCGGATGAGCCCGGAACATTGGTAATTCGGTTCGAAAGCAAGCCACCGGTGCACGATTCCGCGATTGCCAGCGTTTGCTTTTTTTCGGTGAGCAGCTTGACCAGCACTTCCTCGAGCGTTTCGTCGCCAATTGTGAAGATCGTGTCGCCCAGGTCGTCGCGCACGATTTCATCCGCCTGATCGAGTGCTTTGCGCTCGCCGATGATCCTTACGTCCACTTCGCCGGGCCGCGCGCAATAACCAAGCTCGACTCCGGGAATTGCAAGGATCTTTGGACCAATTCTTTCTTCGATCACGGATTCACCAATGACCGCGATTTTGTAAAACCGTCGCTCGAATCGCGGCGGAACTTTGACGATCGAACGCAAGATCGACATCACGTGGTCGCGAAACATCGGTTGCAGTTCGCGCGGCGGACCCGGAAGAAGAAAAATATGCGGCGATGGAAACTTCGGATTGATGTTCGCTTTCAAATACAATCCCGACGCGCTTCCGTTTAAATTTGGAAGAATCTGCGCGCCTTCCGGCACTTGCGCTTGCCGCGCGATGCTCGAGACCCATTTGATCCCACGCACCTGCAACCGCTCCTTCAACGACGCAAGCAACTCAGCATTCTCTTTCAATTTCAATGCAAGGAGATCAGCCGCGACATCCCGCGTGATGTCATCGCTCGTCGGTCCGAGCCCGCCAGTGACGAAAATAATTTCCGCTCGCGGAAATAATTCCTTCAGCGTTTCGCCGATGGCCACGCCGTCGCCGACTGTTCGCCGCTCCTCAAGCCGAAGTCCGAGCGCAAATATCTCGCGTGCGATGAACGCGAGATGCGTGTCGTGCACATCGCCCGCCAGAAGTTCCGTTCCCGTATTGAGCAAGACGACTCTCATCAGAGGCAACGCTCAACGCTCAACAGTCGACACTCAACTTCCAATTACCTCTGAATTGAACGTTCGACGTTGAACGTTGAGCGTTGGACGTTTGCGCGAAGCGCCGTCAGGCAGCGTCTTTGTCCTGCTTCTTGCGAATCAGCGGCAGTTTTTTGCCTTCGACTACCGCACGATTAATCGTGACTTCCGCGATGTCCTCGCGGCTCGGCACATCGTACATGATATCGAGCATGATTCGTTCGAGCATCGAACGCAGAGCGCGCGCACCCGTTCCTTTGGTGACTGATTGCCCGGCCAGCGCCCGCAACGCGTCTTTCGTGACCGTCAACCGCACGCCCTCCATGGAAAAGAGCTTCGTGTATTGCTTGATCATCGCGTTCTTGGTTTCGGTCAGAATCGCCACCATCTCTTCTTCGGTCAGCGCGTCGAGAGACGCGACAACCGGCAAGCGTCCGATAAACTCCGGAATCATTCCGAAGGAAAGCAGATCTTCCGGTTCGACATGACGGATCGCTTCTTTGCGCGCGGATTCTTCAACCTCGAGCGTCGGACTGCCAAATCCCATCACTTTGTTGCCAAGCCGTTTCTGAACGATTTTATCAAGCCCGATGAACGCGCCGCCGCAAATGAACAGAATTTTTTCGGTGTTGACCTGAATGTATTCCTGGTGCGGATGCTTCCGCCCGCCTTGTGGCGGCACGTTGCATGTCGATCCTTCCAAGATTTTCAGCAACGCCTGTTGCACGCCTTCGCCCGAAACGTCGCGCGTGATCGATACGTTGTCGGTTTTGCGGCCGATCTTGTCGATCTCGTCGATGTAAACGATCCCGATCTCGGCGCGTTTCACATCGTAATCCGCATTTTGCAGCAATCGCAAAATAATATTCTCGACGTCTTCCCCGACGTAGCCAGCTTCCGTTAGCGTGGTCGCATCAGCGATACAAAATGGAACATCGAGGATCCGCGCCAGCGTTTTGGCGAGCAACGTTTTTCCAGAACCGGTCGGTCCAATTAAGAGAATGTTGCTCTTTTCGATCTCAACGTCGGCCAATGGGTCGGGCTGAAACGCCGCTGACGAATCCGGTGCTGAAGTTTGCAGAACGCGTTTGAAATGATTGTGCACCGCCACCGAGAGCGTTTTCTTGGCCACTTCCTGACCGATTACATATTGGTCGAGCGAGCGCCGGATCTCCGCCGGCTTCGGCACGCGAATGTTCGATGACTGCCGCCGCGCGTCCTCGTTCAGTTCCTTGTCGAGAATGCTTTTGCAAACGTTGATGCAGCTGTCACAAATGTAAACGCCAGGACCGGCGATTAGTTTGCGCACCTCGGCGTGGCTTTTGCCACAGAACGAGCACATCGTGAGGTTGGTCGCGCGCGCCATATTTCGCCCTTAGGGGAGCAGCTTCTATTCCTCCGATTTCCGGCCGCCGCGTTCCGACTGCTCGCCCGAATGGGCGCCGTCGAGCCCTTTCACTTCCTTGCGAGACTTGATCACTTCATCGACCAATCCGTATGCCTTCGCTTCCTGCGCCGACATGTAATAATCGCGGTCCGAATCAGTTCGGACCTGCTCTTCCGCTTTGCCGGTGTGCTGCGAAATGATCTTAATTAGACGCTTCTTCAACTTGAACATGTAATCGACCTGCCGCTCCACGTCGCTGGCCGCGCCTTGCGCGCCGCCTGACACCTGATGAATCATGATGTCGGAATTCGGCAACGCGAATCGTTTGCCTTTTGTTCCGGCGCAAAGCAACACTGCCGCCATGCTCGCTGCCATGCCGAGACAATAAGTCGTCACATCGCACGTCAGAAATTGCATCGTGTCGTAAACGGCGAGACCCGACGTCACATTTCCGCCCGGCGAATTGATGTAGACATTGATGTCCTTCTTCGAATCCTCCATTTGCAGAAACAACAACTGCGCGATCACCAGGTTCGCGATGTGGTCGTCGATCGGCGTCCCGATGAAGACGATCCGGTCTTTGAGCAGCCGCGAATAGATATCGTAGCTCCGCTCGCCGCGGCCGGTCTGTTCGACCACCATCGGGATCAGCACCGATTGAGAGAAATTTTCGCTACGTTCACTCATGTTCTCTTTGGGTCTTCGGAAACCGGTTGGACGCTAACATTCGCCTTTAGGAAATCA
>Ga0209328_10000040_pt1 | contig 20831 bp, 10 predicted proteins | sample JacPinW_OM3H0_M1_FD_187954 | JGI IMG/M metagenome (GOLD analysis project Ga0209328, IMG submission 187954) | Forest soil microbial communities from Algoma, Ontario, Canada - Jack Pine, Ontario site 1_JW_OM3H0_M1 (SPAdes) (version 2) | ecosystem: Environmental > Terrestrial > Soil > Boreal... | reverse complement strand
CCTCCGACAAACGCGTGCGCTTCGAGTCCATACGCGAACGATTGCGGCAACTCGCGGCAGGCAGCCAGGAGGTCACGCAATTTATCCAGGACAATCTTGCGGACTTTAACGGCAGGGAAGGTGATCCCAGTAGTTTCGCTAATCTGCAACGGCTGCTTGGAGACCAATATTACGTTCTCGCGTTCTGGCAGAACGTAAACGAAACCATCAATTACCGGCGTTTTTTCACCATTACCGATCTGGTTGGTGTGCGCGTCGAAGATTCATTGGTATTCGACGCAACGCATAGTTTGATTTTGCGGCTCATCTCCCGCGGCGCGGTTGCCGGTTTGCGCATAGACCACATTGATGGACTGCGCGATCCGCTGGCTTACCTGAAGCGACTGCAGGACCGCATAGCGGAAGAAGATGGAGCCATGCCTGCCGGAGAAGCGTACGTGGTGGTGGAAAAAATTCTGGCGCGCAATGAAAACCTGCCGGACGACTGGCCCGTGGCGGGCACAACCGGATATGACTACCTGAACTTTGCGAATCGTATTTTGGTTGAGCCCCAGGGCGCAAAAGAGATTGAGCACATTTACTCCCATTTTATCGGCCGCAACCTGAAATTCAGTGAGGTGCTGTACCAGAAGAAAAAACTCGTGATGGGCACGATTCTGGGCGTGGAAATGAGGTCGCTCGGCCGTCAACTTGGCGAATTGGCGGCGCAAGCCCGCTATGCCCGCGATTTGCCGCGCCACGAGCTCACCGAAGCGCTCATTGAAACTACCGCATGCTTTGCGGTGTACCGCACGTACATTCGAAACCTGGATTTGCCGCCCAAGGCCACCAAGGTTTTGGAAGAGGCGCTGACACAAGCGCGCTTACGCAAGCCCAGTTTAAATCCGCAATGTTTTGATTTTCTGCGCGACGTGTTGTTGCTGCTGAATCCGCCGCACGTTTTGCCGGATCATCGCGAAGCCCGTCTAAGTTTTGTTTTGCGCTGGCAACAATTCACCGGGCCAATCGTCGCCAAAGGCTTGGAGGACACTGCGCTTTATGTTTACCACCCGCTGGTCTCACTAAATGAAGTAGGCGGCGACCCCTCGCCCGATGCCATTTGTCCCCGGGAGTTTTTTGAATTTATCGCCGAGCGGCAAAAAAGATGGCCGCATTCGATGAACGCCAGCTCCACGCATGACACCAAGCGAGCTGAGGATGTACGCGCGCGCATAAGCGTTTTGTCTGAAATGCCGCAAGAGTGGCAGAAACGCCTCCATCATTGGGCCGGGATGAATGAGAAATACAAGATCGTCGCCAACGGCGGCGCAATGGTTCCCGATCGCAGTGAGGAATATTTTTTGTACCAAACGCTTCTGGGCATGTGGCCGCTGGAGCAAAGCGAACTCGGCGGGGTACTGGAAAGATTGCAGGCCTACACGATAAAAGCGATCCGCGAGGCCATGGTGCATACGCGCTGGACACGGCCAAACTTGGCTCACGAACAAGGATTGAAAACGTTCGTTGCCGCTATTCTCGACGAGAAACAGAACAAGGCTTTTCTCGAGGATTTTTTCAGCTTTCACCGTGATATCGCATTCTACGGAATGCTGAACAGTCTCAGCCAGACGTTGCTGAAAATCGCCGCACCTGGCGTGCCGGATTTTTACCAGGGCTCGGAATTATGGGACTTGCGCCTCGTAGATCCGGATAATCGCGGCACGGTTGATTTTGCCCGCCGCATTCACCTTCTAACTACCCTCAAACAAAACGCTTCACGAGAGGCGATTGGGTTCGCCGCCGAATTGCTGAAGAATTGGACGGACGGGCGGATCAAACTTTATTTGATCTCGAAATTTCTCAGATGCCGGCAGGACTTCAGCGAGCTCTTTACCGATGGCGATTTCGTGCCGGCGGAAGTGTATGGTGAACGGTCACAGAATGTGACTGCGTTCTTTCGCTTTTCCGAAAATCAACAGGCATTGGTTCTAGCTCCGAAATGGCTTGCGGGTTCGGGAATGGAGCAGAATTCGAATGCGCAGGGGAAGTTCTGGGGAAACACCTCGATAGTGCTGCCGGACAATGTCGACGCGAGTTGGCGAAACGTTCTTACCGGCGAGTCGCTCACGGCCGAACGGAATCAAAATACAGGCTTAAGCGTCAGCAATGCGCTAAAACATTTCCCCGTGGCGCTGCTCTTATCCAATCAAACCTAGTAATAGCCCCGATTGTTTTTTGCAAATAAATCTGGGTCAATTGTCGCAGGCATTGAGATGCGCGAATTTGCGAACGGGACGCCCCTAGCTCGCCAAACGTGGCGCCACCATTGCCTGCGTTTTAACCATCACGTAACATCGCAATAATGAGTATTTCGACCAATGACGGGGGCCACCTGCCTGGAACGACAGGCAGCGAGACGGGCGTGGATCGTCGCGCTCATCAGCGGCGGGCCATCACACCGCGTCTGTACGTGCTCATGGAGGGTTCGGGCAGTGATGGAATTTTGAACGATGTGAGCGAGGGCGGTGTGGCGCTGGATCTCGTCGGCCCTCAACCTCCAGGCGAGCTGGTTGACGTCGATTTTGAAATGCTCGAATTGGGCCGGCACTTTGAAGCCAAAGGGCGCATAACCTGGCGAGACGAATCCGCGAAAAAAGTCGGCGTAACTTTCGTAGACCTTCCCGAGGCAGCGCGCACCCAGATCAGGGAATGGCTGGCGATAAAGGCTGCTTCGGCGGTGGCAGCACGACCCACAGTGGTATTAGACGCAGATCGAGAAAGTGCTTTAAGCGCTCAGGCTGCGCGAACGCCAGAGCTACCTATCGACCTACCGGTCGAACCACCGATCGAAACTGCTCCAGCTAAGGCCACCGTTGAGCTGAAAACCGAAACGCAATCTGGCGCAGCGGGCCAAACGGATCTTGAAACGCCTAGCCAAGGAAAAGGCGACCAGCTGGTCCAGAATTTGATCGATTCCTTTAAGACTGCGCCAAAAACCCCAGATAACAAATACGATGACGTAATTGCCGCTTGGAAAGAACACAGCTTGGGTTGGGGTACAGACACGGGTTTTTTTTCCACTTGGGGATATTGGCGCTGGGTTGTGGTAGGTGCCGTGGCCGGTCTGGCGATCCTGCTCGCATTTGGCGTGGCCGCTCACCGCTTGCCGTGGCGCAACGCCGCATCCGTCAACGTTTCAAAAGCGGGCCAGTCGCCAAGTGTCACAACTCATAAATCGCAAAATCAGAATGCGGAGAATATTCGCAGCGGCGGCGATGCGGGCACCGCCACTCGCAATGAAATTCGCAATGATCAGGGCGCCAGCGTTAATGCGAACAATGCGAACGTTGCGCCTAATTCCGTGACCAGCGCTCCAAGTCTCCCTCCCGCGCTGGCTTCCTCGATGCCCAAAGCTGGCCAATCTCCTTGTATCAACCTGGGTCCCAACAGCGGCAAGATCCGTATTTATCTGTGGTCGGAAAAAGACACTCCTCAAGCTATCGTGGCAACCTACGCGAAAAGTTTAAGGGCCGTGCAAGATGTCCAGCTAGTGGACAAAGCGCCGTACGATCTGGTTCTGTACGTCAACGGCGCGCAGGTAAACGCGAGTGGTGCTGAATCCGGATTTATGTGGAGCTCGCGCGTATTTCGTCCCTGGTATTGCGGCCAATCTCTGGGCCTTCTAGAGCAAACGCAGGTCAACGAAAGCTTGCATTACGTCCAAGTCGCGAACCTGGACCAACGGATTCAAGCCGAGGTGGCCTACTTAATACTGCACACCTTTGAAAGCATCCGCAGCGAGCATCAGAAATAACGCTGAGCCGGAGACAGTTGGTTATTTTTTGTTAGGCCCAACTCGCCGCGGATTTTCAGCCGGGATACTCGTCCGAGCCCTGCACCCACAGGACAGATTGGATATCAATCATGTCCCGAGGACGCAGGTCGCGAAGATCGCGGCGCACTACTGCCGCGAAATTCAACAGGACGACATAAGTCTTCCAGTTGGGCCGGGACTCATATTCCAATTCGTAACCGTATTCCTGTGCCGCCAGCCGCGTTACTTTGGGCTTTAAGAAGAAGTGTGTGCGCGGTTGCGCGATAAATCCAAACACCGTTACCACCGGCCAAGTCAGAACGCGTGTCTGCTTCCGGGGCAGTTTGGCAACGACCTCGCACCAATCGGTAAACCTGGTCTCAAGTTCGTCGCTGGAATAGAGCAGCTCGTAAAGACCTTAGCGAATAATCGCGCGCCAGCCTCCGATTTCACAGCGTCTCGCACCGCCATTTTTTCAAATGAAAAAAGCAAATTGGTGCGCGACTCAATTCTCACGGCCCGCGCCGCAACTTCCATGCCCTGGCCGCGACGAATCAGCGCTCGGTGCTCCTCCTGGCCAAGTATTTCCTGCCAGCGTTGGTGCGCAGTCCATTATATTTCTGATCCTCGAAACCACCCGGAAAATACCATAGAAATTTGTTGCGGCACCGTTTCGGGCCATCCGCGAGCGGTTCGCGAAACTGACTGCTGTGAAGGCTTTCAATATTCTGAGTCTGAATAAGGCACCTTGTCGTTCCGAATGCATGCGTCGCCCGTAGGCGGTGGAGCAATATTCACTTTAGTTTGGATTAGCGGCACCCCAATCCGGTGAATCCCCTACTTGTGGCGCCTCTTGCGGGTAGGAACAACATCGGTCCGGTCGCTTCCATGGTCGCAAGATGCCCGTTCGGAAGGCTTCTAAAGCGGAAGACTCGACGCCAACATTTTTCCTGCAGAACACATATAATTTATAGGCATGACCACAACGAAGCTAACCAATAGCCCATACCATTGCAGCCTCCGGAGGCCCAGCAGACATGGCAATCGCGTCTATTAATCCCGCAACGGGAGAAGTCTTAAAAACATTTGAGCCGCTCACGGCTTCGCAGATCGAAGCGAAGTTGAGCCTGGCGGCGAAAACTTTCGAGACCTTTCGCAAGACCAGCTTTGCCGAACGCGCTCGCATGATGAATAAGGCGGCTGACATTCTGGAAAGCGAAAAGGAATCGCTTGGTAAGTTGATGACGCTCGAGATGGGCAAGACCTATCGTTCCGCAGTGGATGAAGCGGTGAAATCCGCATGGGGTTGCCGCTACTACGCGGAAAACGCCGAGCGTTTCATGGCCGACGAAGTCATCGAGACCACCGCCAGCCGCAGCTACGTGCACTACCAGCCCCTTGGACCCATTTTGGTAGTCATGCCCTGGAATTATCCTTTCTGGCAGGTTTTTCGTTTTATCGCTCCGGGTTTGATGGCCGGAAATGTTGGCGTGCTCAAGCATGCCTCCAACGTTCCGCAATGCGCTTTGAAAATTGAAGAGATCATGCTTCGCGCTGGATTCCCGGAGGGCGCATTTCAAACCTTGCTGATCGGCGTCAAAGAAGTAGATGCAATTTTAAACGATCCGCGCATTCAGGCCGCCACCCTTACGGGCAGCGAAGAAGCGGGCAAGCAAGTAGGCATGTCCGCGGCCAAGCGCATCAAAAAAGTTGTGCTGGAATTGGGTGGCAGCGATCCTTTCATCGTGATGCCCAGCGCGAATCTGGATGACGCGGTGGCCACTGCGGTGAAAGCTCGGGTTGGAAATAACGGGCAATCCTGTATCGCCGCGAAACGCTTCATCATCGCCGATGAAATCGCAGAAAAGTTTGAGCGCGCCTTCGTCAGCAAAATGGAATCGCTGAAGGTTGGCGATCCCATGGATGCAAAGACCGATGTCGGCCCACTGGCCACCGCCGGCGCCATCGAATCGCTGCAAGCCGACGTGCAAAAATCGATCGACGCGGGCGCAAAAGTTTTAACCGGCGGAAAACCAAACAGAGGGCCGGGTTATTTTTATCCGCCGACAGTGCTCACCAACGTGCCCAAGAATTCGCCGGCGGGCAGCGAAGAATTGTTTGGGCCGGTTGCTTCTCTATTTAGAGTGAAAAACGCGCAAGACGCCGTGCGCGTGGCCAACGATCACCGTTACGGCCTGGGAGCCAGTGCCTGGACCAATGATGACCGCGAGTGCGATTTGTTCATCAAGGAGTTGGAAGCCGGAATGGTTTTTATCAACCAGATGGTGGCGTCCGATCCGCGAGTCCCATTCGGCGGAGTGAAGCGTTCGGGTCACGGCCGTGAATTGAGCATCAACGGCATTCGCGAATTTACCAATATAAAGACGGTGTGGATTAAGTAGCGGCGTCGTTTTAGGAAGACGTCGCCTTAGGAAAGTGTTTCGCTAGCCGCCGCCAATCGCTGCGCGGCGGCTTCCGGTGTAATGTCTCGCTGGGGCGAACCCAGCAATTCATAACCCACCATGAATTTTTGAACTGTGGCGGAGCGCAATAACGGCGGGAAGTAGTGCGCATGAAAATGCCATTCCTGGTGAGCATGCCCGTTGACAGGGCTCTGGTGAAAGCCCATCGAATAAGGAAATGAAGTCTCAAAAATATTGTCGTACCGCGTGGTAATACGGCGGAGAATGTCGCCCAGCAGACCGCGTTCCGCGTCGGACAAATCGCTCATCGCGGCAAAATGACGTTTGCTGAGCACCAGCGTTTCGAAAGGCCACAACGCCCAGAAAGGCACTACGACCGCGAAGGCCTCGTTCTGGCATACGATCCGTTCGTCGTGTTGCATTTCAAGCTGTAAGTAATCGCACAACAGGCACGACTTTTTATCGTTGCGGTACTCCTCAAATGAATTTAGTTCGCGCTCCGGTATGTTCGGCAGCGTCGCGTTGCTCCAAATCTGGCAATGTGGATGTGGATTGCTGGCACCCATCAGCGCGCCGCGATTCTCAAAGATTTGGATGTGCCGCACCCACTCTATTTTCTCCAACTCCTGAAATTGCTCCGTCCACATGTCGACCACCGCGCGCAATCCACTCTGCGACATGCGCGAAATAGTTAAATCGTGGCGCGGTGAAAAGCAGCCAACGCGGCAATTTCCTGCTTCGCCCTCTGCCACGATCAGGGTTCCTTCGTTGACCGCACCACCCGGCGCGTGCGGCAGAAGGGCGGGATAGTCATTATCGAAAACAAACGTGCTCGGGTAATTCGGATTGCGCGTTCCGCCGGCGCGTTCATTTCCTGGGCATAAATAGCAACCAGGGTCGTATTGCGACACGCTCGATGGCGCGAGTTTTTCCACTTTGCCGAGCCACGGCCGCTCGGTGCGATGCGGAGAAACCAGCACCCACTCGCGCAATAAGGGATTGAAGCGGCGGTGAGGCGCAGCCTGCAGCGACAGCGAACCGCGGGGTCGAACGGTCACCGATTTTCTCGGCCGACGCGATACGTTGTGGCACCGCCGTGGAAAGGTGATCCAAATCCGGAATTAACATCTTGCGCCCAGTTCATTTTCATTTACCAACCTAAGCAATTTATAAAGCAGCTAAATTTCAGACACCGGTCGCGATATTGTGAACTGATTTGCAAACGAATTTGAAAACGAACTGCCTTTGCATCAGGCCATATTACTTAGAATCCTTCCTCCCTGCTTACGAATTGAACTTCCTTGCGTCTATGCCAATCAAGCGGATAGCGGCATTTCTGCGCGTCCTTCCAAACCTCGTACTGAGTATCACTAATGCGATGTGTAGGAATTTGTCGACACTAAAAAGGAGCTCTTATGCGTAATATCTGCGGGCTGATCGTTGCTGTTTTGCTTACCATGGTTGCGGGAACGCAACCAGCGCGCGCGCAATTTAAAAATGGCAGCCAGGCAACGGAGTTAAATCTCCCCAGGCTCAGCCAACGAGCGCAGATAACCCAACGGGTCGGCCTCACCGATATCACCATCGTTTATCATGCGCCATTAGCCAATGGACGCGAGCTGTTCGGAAAAATTGTTCCTTACGGACAGGTGTGGCGTTCCGGCGCGAACGAGAACACAACTATTTCTTTCACCGATGATGTCAGTGTCGAAGGCCATCCACTTGCCACAGGCACCTACGGGCTGCACATGATCCCCAACGCCGATCAGTGGACAATTATATTTTCCAAAAATTCCACTTCCTGGGGCAGCTTCAGCTATGACGAAAAAGAAGATGCTCTGCGCGTCAATGTAAAGCCCGCTGCGGCCGAAACGCGTAATTCCCTAGCCTACACGTTTGATGACATGAAGCCGGATTCCACGGCGGTGACACTGCGCTGGGGCAAGGTCGCCGTCCCCTTCCACATTTCTGTGGACACCAACGCCATCACCGACCGCAGCATCGCGAACCAGTTGCGCAACATAGGCGGGTTTACCTGGGCAGGTTACGACGAAGCCGCGAACTGGAATCTGGACAATAACTACAAACTCGACGAAGCGCTGAAGTGGGAAGACACTTCCATCCAAAACGAAGAGCGCTTCGAGAATCTGGAGACGAAATCGCGCATCCTCGACGCCACGGGTAAAAAGGAGGAAGCCGCCGCGACGCTCACAATGGCGCTAGATAAAGCAAATGCCATCCAGTTATACGTTTATGCGCGAGGGCTGCAGCGGCAGAAACAGCAGGACCAGGCGTTTGAACTTTACCGCCGAGATGCCAAGCAGTTTCCCGATCATTGGATTACTCATGTCGGCACGGCTCGAGTCGCATCCAGTTCCGGAAACTTCGATGAAGCCGTGAAGCAAATGAAGGTGGCTATCGCAACGGCCCCGGATCAGCAGAAGCCATTTCTGCAAGCGATGGTAAAACGCCTGGAAGCTAAAGACGACATCAACAAATAGCTCTTAGGCGACGCGGCGCAAAATACGCGAGAGCTTTTATGCCACACTAAGCATGCGACAGCGCGGGAGCGCGATCCGACACAGCGGCTAAAGCCGCTTCCATCACCCGCAAACCCTCATCAAGCTGCTCGTCGGTAATTGCCAGCGGTACTAGAATGCGCATCACATTGTTGTACGTGCCCGCCGTGATGGTAACGAGGCCGTGCTCGTAGCAATAATGCGCGATCCCCTTGGTCTCGGCTTCCGCGGGTTCGCGGGTTTCGCGGTTGCGCACCAGCTCGATTGCGCACATCGCCCCGATGCCGCGAATTTCGCCCACGAGCGGCCATTTTTTTTGCCATGTGCGTGCGCGTGCCTCGAATGTTTTGCCAATCGCGGTAGAACGGTGCAGCAACTCGCCACCCTCCATCATTTCGATGGCCGCCAGCGCAGCGGCGCACGACGCGGGATTGCCCGCGAACGTGCTGCCCAGCCCGCCGACACCAGGTGCGTCCATAATTTCCGCGCGCCCGGTAACCGCCGCGATGGGCAACCCTCCGCCCAGCGATTTGGCGGTGACGATCAGGTCCGGCTCAACGCCGTAATGCTCAATCGCAAAGAATTTTCCAGTACGCCCGATGCCCGATTGCACTTCATCGGCGATAAAAACAATACCGTGCTTGCGGCAGATTTCCTGAACGATGCCGAAAAATTCTTTGGGCGGAGTGACGAAGCCGCCTTCGCCCAGAATCGGCTCGACAATCACCGCGGCCACCGACTCGGCTGGCACAAGCCGCTTGAAGGCGTCTTCGAGAGCATGCGCGCAGGTCATTTTGCATGACGGATAAGTCAGATTGTAGGAACAGCGATAGCAGTAGGCGTAAGGAATGCGATAAATATCGTTCACGAATGGCGCGAAGCCCGCTTTGTACGGATTAGTTTTGCTGGTTAGCGACATGGCCAGCAGCGTGCGCCCGTGAAACGCGTCGTTGAAACAGATCACCCCAGGGCGCTTGGTGTAGGCCCGCGCGATCTTGATGGAATTTTCCACCGCTTCCGCGCCGGTGTTCACGATAAATGTTTTCTTAGCGAATTTCCCCGGCGCCAGCGCATTCAGCTTTTCCGCTACCGCAACGTAGGGCTCATAGGGCGTCACGCTGAAGCATAAATGCAAATATTTTTCGATCTGCTCGCGGACCGCAGCCATCACCGGAGCGCTACGATGTCCCATATTTGCGCAACCGATGCCGCCGGCGAAATCGATGAAGCGGTTGCCGTCCACGTCTTCCAAAATGGCGCCCTCTGCTTTGGCCGCAAAAATGGGTGTGGCGTGATAAGGACCGCGCGGTATGGCCGCTTCACGTCGCGCCATCAACGCGCGCGAGCGCGGCCCAGGAATTTCCGTTCGAATTTGAATGGAGCTCATGTTCTTTTTCCTTTGCAGCTAATACCAGGCGATGGGCGTTTCATCGAGATTGACGAAGACCTGCTTGGTTTCCAGATATTCTTCCAGACCCCAGGGCCCCAACTCGCGGCCGAATCCGGATTGTTTGTAGCCGCCCCACGGGGCTTCCACGTAAGTAGGCTGCATGTGATTGACCCAGACAATTCCGGCGCGTACCGCTTTCACCACGCGAAAGGCTTTGTAAATATCGCGTGTCCACACCGCGGCAGCCAATCCATAAGGAGTATCATTGGCGATGCGAATCGCCCCGGCTTCATCATCGAAAGGAATTACTGAAGCCACCGGGCCGAAAATTTCTTCGCGCGAAATTCGCGCATCGTTATCGACATCGTAAAAAATCGTGGGCTCCACGTAGTAGCCCTTGCCAAATTGCTTTGCCCGGCCGCCGCCAATGGCCACCTTGGCTTCTTTCTTGCCGATTTCCAAATAAGAGCTGACGCGATCGTATTGTTCCTTGCTGACCAGCGGGCCCATTTTTGTGCCACGCTCGAGTGGCGCGCCCAGTTGAATGCGTTTGGCTTTTTCCGTCATGGCTTCCACGAATTTTGAATAAATTTTCTTTTCCACCAGAATGCGGCTGCCTGCCGAACACACTTCACCTTGATTGATGAACACGCCGAAGAGGGCGCCGTCCACAGCGGCTTCCCAATCCGCGCCTTCGAAGAAAATATTTGGTGATTTGCCGCCAAGTTCCAGAGTCACACGCTTCAGCGTATCCGCGGCGCTCTTGACGATCAGTTTGCCGACGGCCGCGCTGCCGGTGAAGGCGATCTTATCCACGCCGGGATGCGCGACGAGCGCAGCACCGCAGGTCTCGCCAAAACCGTTCACGATATTGACGACACCGGGCGGCAAGCCCACGTCTTCGAACCAGCTTGCAAACTCAAGGGCGGTCAGCGGAGTTTGCTCCGCGGGCTTGAGCACGCACGTGCAGCCCGCGGCGAGCGCCGGCGCCACCTTCCACGCGGCCATCAACAACGGATAATTCCACGGGATGATTTGCCCAGCAACGCCGACCGGCTCGCGCAAAGTGAAACTCAGCGCGTTGGCAGGCACGGGATTAACATGCCCCATAACTTTATTCGCCAAGCCTCCGTAATATTCAAAGCAGGTGGCCACATCCGCGATGTCGAATTCGGCTTCTACAATGGGCTTGCCGGAGTTCCGCGATTCGAGTTCCGCAAGCATGGTGGTGTTCTGCCGGATTTTTTCCGCCAGCTTGAATAAAATGCGGCCACGCTCGACGGCATTAGTCTGGCCCCATGGACCAGAATCAAACGCGGCGCGCGCCGCCTTTACCGCGCGATCAACATCCGCAGCATTCGATGAGGGCACCTGCGCGATGACTTCTTCCGTGGAGGGATCGTAAACCGGAAAAGTTTCGCCGGAAGCGCCGGCCACCCATTCTCCGTTCACAAAATTCTTATAAGTTCGGACTTCAGCCTTCACCGTGCCTGGCATAACCGCCTCCACAATTCGCGCACTGTCATCTACAATTCATCAAATACAAATCATCAAACGAATAACGCTCCTGGCCCGCGGGTGCACTCTCAAATACTCGGCGCCATGGCTGCAAGCTTTCGTGCCGTCTTGCGCCGGCCATACACAAAAAAGAAAAACGCCGCGAGGCCGATGAAAAATAGTGTTCCGCCAAACATCCACAATTCGTAGGAACGCAGCGAAGTAATCTGCTGAGCGGGGAAAAACGCCAGCGATATACCAAGCACGGTGGTGAGCAGTCCGCTGGCGCCCGCGAGCAGCAGCGTCGTCCGGCTATAGCGTCCATGAACGAACGGCGTTTGCAACGCCATCTTCAACAGTGCGCCAAACATATAAAGGAAGGGCACGAGTTGCAACACTACCGCGAGTGACAAAAGCTTTTGAAAGGTTTCCTGCACGCCTGCGCCGGTGAAACTAAAATTAAGAATTACCAAAATCATCGACACGGAAGCATGCACGATCAGCGCCGCGTAGGGCGTCGCATATTTAGGATGAATTTTCCCGAGCCAAGCGGGCATGTAGGAATCCAGTCCCGCGACGAACGGAATTCTTGCGGAGCCGCCCAGCCACGCGGATCCGATTCCAGCAATGGAAATGCTCAACAAGAACGCGAAGGGCGCGACGATCCAGGGCACGCCAACACGCCCGGCCATGTGCCTTACGGCCTGCACAATTCCTTGCAACACGCTGATGTTGTCTTTGCTCACGGCGATCAACAGCGTCAGTGTCGCGCCGATATAGAGAAGGCCAGAAAGAATTCCGCCTAGGGCGACCGCGCCGGGCAGTGTCTTTTGCGGATTCTCAATTTCATCGCCCATCACGGAAGCCAGCTCAAGGCCCACCAGGCCAAAACAAATTACGCCAAACGAATTGAGCACGAATCGCGGGTTCGCGGGAATCGCAAAATCAGCGGCGGTCACCGCGGTTCCAAAGCGCAGCCAAACCACGACGCCCAATCCAATCAATACCGCGGCGGCGATGCCGGTGCCAATCGCGCCCAGGTTATTAATCCACTTTCCTACACCCAGCCCCATGATATTCATCACCACTAAGATAACCAGCAACAGCAACGAAGCGGTAAGCGCGAAAATTTTGTTGTCGGCCAGCGATTCGTGCCCCGCGCCCAGTGCGTACACCGAAACGCCTACGAAATACAGCATCACCGTGGGCACGTACATCATGTTGTTGGTCCAGTAGCACCAGCCGGACAAAAAACCATGGAAGTCGCCAAAAACCTCCTTGGCCCATAAATAAACGCCGCCCTCGCCGGGAAAGCGATGCGCAAGCTCAATCACCGCGATTCCCTGCGGCCAGAAAAACAGCAGTAGCGAAATCAGCCATAACCACACAGTGACGCCGCCGTTGGCCGCGATGGAAGGAACGACGTTCAGGTTAAAGACCGCGACGACGAAAAGAAGAACCAGGTCCCAGCGTCCTAAAACGCGCCGTAAATGTGGCGCGCCGGTTTCTCGCGCATTGACAAGCGGCACGCTGACTTCCGTCGACATAATTTCCCCGGCGTTTGATAGTGGTGCGCTAAGCCGGCAGCCTGCCTGCGGGTCGCTCGCTGCCCAGAATCATTCACAAATTTTAGTTAATGCCCGGCGGCGCCTACGAAGGCGACTCCGCGCTCTTGCTGTGCTTGAGCCAGCGCCGGCGCAATTTCTTCAAACACCGCAAGGTGCTTGTCGATGTCCGCTTCCGTGTGTTGCACCGAGATGGTCCACTGCTCGTCCCACCAGTAAGGCTGCGCGAGCACGCCGCGATTTACCATCGCAAACCAGTAATGGCGCCACAGATCGACATCAATGGCCGTCCAGTCACGGTAGTTGCGAATTTCCTGCGGGTACAGCATCAACGCGCCATTTACTCCGGCGCTGACCACGTAGGCCTGCAACCCAACTTTAGCCACAGTTTTGCGATAGCCGTCGGTGAGTTTCTTACTGAGCTTGCCGACGTGCGCATAATTCTCGCGAGTCAACACTTCGCGAAAAGTAGCCAGCCCGGCAGCCATCGAAATGCGATTGGTGTTGTAGGTGCCGCCATGAAAAACTTTGTGCTGCGAAATCAAATCCATGACCGCGCGGCTGGCGCCAAACGCGCCAAGTGGCGTGCCACCGCCGATGGATTTGGCCAAGCAGATCATGTCCGGCTTAACGCCGAAAAACTCCGAGGCACCGCCCCAGGCTAATTTCGCACCGGTTTTTACTTCGTCAAAAATCAGCAATGAACCGTTTTTCGTCGCGATATCGCGCAGGCCCTGCAAAAATCCCGGTTGCGGCATGCACAGTCCCACGTTCATCAAAATGGGCTCAAGAATAATCGCCGCGATCTGGCCGGGAAATTGTTTAAACCGGTTTTCCACGCTGGCCAGATTATTGAAAGCTGCGATCACCACGTTGTCGATGGAGGCTTTGGGGACGCCCATGCCACCGGGCACGGAGGTCGGAGCGTCAGGATCGCCGTACTCTCCGGCTTTGGGTTTTACACTGACAAGCGCAGTGTCATGCAAACCGTGATAGGCGCCTTCAAATTTTAAAATTTTGTCGCGCTTGGTCGCTGCGCGCGCCATGCGGCAAGCGTGCATGGTAACTTCCGTGCCGCTGGAGCCGAAACGCACCCTCTCCACCGGGTAGCGCGCGCAAATTTCTTCCGCCAGTTCCCACTCCATATCGTGCGGCATGCCAAAGGTAGTTCCGACGTGCAGCGCGCTTTCGATGGCCTTCACCACCGCGGGATGGCAGTGCCCCGCCATTAAAGCGCCAAAGCACAAATTATGATCGACGTATTCATTGCCATCGATATCCCACAACTTGCTACCTTCGCCTTTCTTCACAAAAATGGGATAGGGATCGTAAGCGCGATAATTGCTGGCTACTCCAAGCGGAATACGCTGCAGAGCGCGTTTGTGGGCTTCCGCGGATTTAGGCGTGCGCTTTTCGTAAGTGGCAATTTCTTTTTTCAGTCCTTCGTGCATTTTTTCCGACATTGTATTTCTCCGTGCCTGGCGGCTTTTGTGGCCACCAACAGGTCTCTTCCCTGCTGTCAGTTTTCCATTCATCCACACAGACAGAATGGACTAATCCTATTTCTACACCAACTTCTACAAAGGTTTGGAGGTGGCCTGACGTTTCTTTGGCCACCTGGTTAAGTAGCCCCGGGGAGTTTCACCCCGAGGCCCTTCCAGAACCGTACGTGAGCCTGTCGACTCATACGGCTCCCATGGTGAAAACCTCACCACGCTGTCGTTCCCAGAGAGCCAGAAGAGTCGGCTGTCGCTCGATATTTAGGAAGCAGCAGCGGAGGGTAGTTTGAAGCCTCCTCCTGTAAGGCGGCTCCGAAGGGCCTCCCTTCATCGATTACGCAGCTACGCAAAACAGTCTCTTGTCGGAGACTGTTTTGCTCGTGGCACACCTAGAAAATCAACTTAAGGGCGAACTGTAACAGCCGCGGATCGCGCACTTTTTGCGGCTGCCCAAACGTCGTATTTGTGGAGTTACCGTCCGTGCCGTAGAACTGCGCATGGTTTAACACATTGAATATCTCGGTACGGAATTCCACGCGCATCTTTTCGCCAATCGCGGTGTCCTTAAAGAGTCCCATATCGATGTTGTTGATCGGGGGATTGCAGCATATCGAACGCGGCACGTTGCCGATAGTGCCTAGGGTCACCGCCGTGGGATCCCCGGGGCAAGTTAGATTGTCGCAGCTATCGAACAGGTTGGGATCGAACACGAAGCCGTCCGTCCTGGGATTGTGAGTCTTAAACGGCGCGGTAAAGTTCGGTCTGCCCGGACATTCGAATCCAAACGTAGAGCCTTGCAATTCCGTGTCGCTGCAATTACTGATGAGGACAGGAAAACCGGTCTGATAGGTGTAGATCCCGGACACTTGCCAGCCGTTCAAAGCCTTACCTGCGAATCCCTGCATTTTCGGAACGGGCAACTCCCAGACAATGTTAAAAACAAAACGGTGCCGCGCATCGAAAAGTGACGGGCCGTAAGTGGAATTAAAATTTGTCGGGCCTACCAGTTCCTCGAAGCTCGAGGCATTGTCGAGAGACTTGCTGTAAGTATAGGAAGCCTGGAATTGCACTCCGTGGCTGTAGCGCTTCTCAAATAGCACTTGTAGAGAATTGTAGTTGGAGTGCGCTACATTGTCCTCGGCATATATGCTGGTAAATATTGGCGTCCCGTCTGTCGGGCATCCAGTTCCGCTGAGAGGATCGCAATTTGGCGAAGAATAAGGCCGCAAACCCACCAGATTTATCGACGTACCGCCCACCGCACCAGTGACCGTGCAAGCCGGCGTTGCGCGATTGATGGGACACGGAACATTGGGTGCCCCAGGCGTCGCGCCAGCGATATAGGGCAGGTGCAACGCGCTTCCCGCGGGAAGGGTGAAACTATACTGGACGTCCGCACCGAACGGTCCACAAGTCAAATTCGGGTTTAGCGCCGGGTCTACCACCCCGATCGTGGCAATATCCAGGCAGGTTTGCGGGTTCGAAGTGTTTTGATCGTGAATAGCTAGCAGTCGGTGACCTTGCGTACCAACATAGCCAATCTGGAATAATATATTGCCCGGTAGCTCGCGCTTGATTGTTAGATTGTACTGCGCGGAATACTGCGTCCTAAGCTCCGTTGGAAACTGCCCGAACAATAAAATGGGACGGTAAAGCGACCAATCCACGGGCTGCCCCCGCGGGGGATTCAGAAAGGCATCGGAAACATTAGGCTTTGTCGCGCCGCTTTGCGTCACAAACGGCGAGCCAAATAGCGGATTCGACACAGAGTTACTAATTCCGAACGGCGGCTCTGCTACGAACTGCTCCAGAACCAATTGCTCCATGGGATTGTAAAACAGGCCCCAACCCATGCTGATAGTCGTCTTGTTGGGTCCACCGGTCAATTTGGCCAGCATGCCATCGCTGGCCCCAGGACTCCAATTCAGCCCTAGCCGCGGGGCGAACGCTTTATAATAGGTATTGGTCAACCCTCCCGGCACGCCTTTATCTCCGGGAACAACTAGACCGGTGGGAGTTACGCCTTGGTTGTCGCAGGTGTTTCCGGGTCCGAACAAATTGCTCGCCGCACTTAGTTGACATGGGTAAACCGTTGAAACCTGGCCAGGATTAAATCGCTGTACCTTCTTACCTGTATCAGTCAGCGGAGTATTCATTTCCCATCGCAAACCGTAGTTCAAAGTAAGATTCGGCCTGATCCTCCAGCTGTCCTGCGCAAACAAATAAACCGAAGTGCTGCGCACAAATTCAGTATTGGCTGAGCCCTGGGTGTAACCCACCGGTAAGCCCAACAAGTAGTTGCCATATGGATCGGAGAGTTGAGTATCGTTTGCACCCCCGGGACCAAAAATGTATTCGCCGTTGACGTTGAAGAAAACCTTTTGGTCGAACTTCTGATACCGAATATCGCCGCCAAATTTTAAGCTATGGTTGCCCACAATCTTGCTGTAGTTGTCGTCGAACTGAAATGTGTTTCCGGTCTGCGGCAACTGGCCTTCGAAGTTATTCCCGAAGAGTCCTTGGGTTCCATTAATGGTCACAAACGGCACACCTTCAAACTTTGCGCCGAGTCCTGGATGGATTCCGCAGCCGAATCCTGGGCAAGGAGGAGTCGTTCCCAGGAGCGTACCGTTGTCCGCCACCAACGGAGTATCCGCGGTCCCGGTGAAACAGAAAGGCTGCGCTGCCGGGTCCGCCCCGCACGAGGCGGTAACCGCGTTGGTCACGGTCGGCGTATAGAACTGCGGCTCGGCTTCCCTGAATAACGTGAATCGAAATTCGTTCACCGAGGTCGAGCCGATGGTCCAGGTATGACTGGCGTTTATTTGTTGGACGTGAGAAATGATTCGCCCGCCGAAATTGCCCAATGAACCGCCAGCTAGCTGAAAGTTGGCGAACGGGTCGAGAGAGTTGTCGTTATCATAGTAGTAGTACACCGACAATTTTTGCTTCGGGTTGAGAATTTGGTCAAAACGGATTTGGAACTGATCTCCTCGCTCCCGAGATTTCACCACATCCTGGACCTGCGAAGCGCTTCCGCCTGCTCCCGGCAAATACTTCACCAGGCTGACCGCTACCGGATCGAAGCACCCCGTCGGAACGATTCCGCCGGTAAAAATAGAATCATATAGCGTTGGTGTGCCCGCGGCGGCCGCATCCAGACTAGCTTGCTGCGCGGCCGCGAGGTTTGATCGGCATCCTGCCCTGTTTTCAAATATGTTGGCAACCGTCGCGTCGTTCAGCGTCCCCGGAAATGGCGTGCCAAAATTTCCAGCCAAATCCCCGGCAGTCGGCACCGGCACCTGCTGCGAAACAATTCCTCGGACGATGCGGCGTCCTTCGTAGGAACCGAAAATGAAGGTCTTGTCTTTCTTGATTGGCCCGCCAATCGTTCCCCCGAATTGGTTTTGCTTGAAGGGCGGCTTCGGAGTCGGCTGAAAGGTGAATCCGTGTGCGTTCAGAATGTCGTTGCGGAAGAACTCGTAAGCGCTGCCATGGAATTCGTTGGTGCCGGACTTGGTGACTACGTTCACGACTGCGCCGGAATTGCGGCCGTATTCGGCGTCGAATGAATTGGTAATAACGCGGAATTCCTCAACGCTATCTGGAGACGGCTGCACCGCGGGCAGGTTGGCAAAAAGGTCGTTACCGTCGCCCCCGTTGACGGAGTAATTGTTGGAGCGGCCACGGCCTCCGTTCACAGTGACGACACCGGCCTTGTCCGAACCAAAGAACAAACTGTTTCCAACCTGAGACTGCACGCCAGGTTGCAACTGCAGCAATTGATACACGTCGCGTTGGTTCAGCGGCAACTGCGTTGAAGACCGGGCATTTACGACGGCCCCGAGTTGCGTGGAGGTGGTGTCCACGATGGGAGGAGTGCCCGTCACTTCCACGATTTCCGTGGAGCCGCCAATTTGCAGCGGGATATCCAGGCTGACCACTTCGTTCAGATTCACGACGATACCTTTTCGGCTGTATTTCTTGAATCCTTGTTGGCCGACCTCCATGTCATAGGTGCCGACCGGAACCTCAAGAAAAATATATTCTCCGTTATTGCCGCTCACGGTGTTCGCCGTGACATTGGTCGCCTGATTAATCAGCGCCAAATTCGCGCCCGATACCGCGGCTCCGCTTGAATCGATGACCGTTCCGCGCACACGCCCGCCCGTGCTTTGCGCGCCGGCGGACGGCATGACGCCAAGCGTTGCCAGCAAAAACGAAAACACTGTTAGACGGAAAGCTGAACGTAGAGACAAATCTGAGCCCTGGGACATAGTTAACTCACCCCCTGTTTTCTGGACGCGTAGTTTCTGTTCAGTCGCCGATTCTTCGAGGTTGCTGCATTCCCCAAACCTTACTATAATCCTGCAAACTTAGAGAAGGTTGGCACCGGTGTCAAGCAGAAATAATTCATCAGGCAAATCGCCGAAACGCGCGATGGAGCGTCCCCTGCGCATCAGTGAAGTAGCGCACCGCGTAGGCATTTCTTCGTCGGCCTTGCGGGCCTGGGAAGCGTTGGGTCTGGTGGTGCCGCGACGCACCGAAAGCCACTATCGCGAATACACCGAGTCCGATGTGCGCACGCTGCGACGAGCAATTTTTTTGCGGCGCGCGCAAGGATTGAATCCCGCAGCCATCGTGCATGTGTTAAAGCGCCAGGGTGTGGTGATCGCTCCGCCGGATGCGCCGCGCATGCGGGGCCAACGTTTTCGGCAGTTGCGCACGCGACGTGGCCTTTCGCTGGCCCAGGTAGCGCGCGCGACAGGGGTATCAGTGGGTTTTCTCAGCGCCCTCGAACGTGGCCAGATGCGTTCTTCGATCGCTACATTGCGGCGCATCGCACGCTTTTATCGGACTAATATTCTTTCGTTTTTCGAAGCCGCCCAAGAAAATCCGCGCCTGGTGCGCCCCGCGCAGCGCAAAATTCTGGAGACCACTCCGGGCGTGCGCATGGAATTGCTGGCCTGGGGCCACACCGCCATGGAGCCGCATCTGTTTCGCGTGCAACCAGGTGGCGGCAGCGGCGAATCTTACGCGCACGAAGGCGAAGAATTTTTGCACGTGCTTCGCGGCGATTTTGAAATCTGGCTGAACAGTGGCGAACATTATCGTCTCAAGCCCGGCGACAGTCTGTACTTCGAAAGTTCCACGCCGCATCGCTGGAAAAATCCGGGGCGCAGCGAAACGTGGTTGTTATGGATCAATACGCCGCCAACGTTTTAAATCCCAGGGGGACCTCACTGTTGATGACCGCGCGCACCACTCGTTCCGTGTTTCTGATTGTTTGCATTTTTTTCTTCACGGTCGTGTCCGTCACTGCGGAAGACTCCAAAAACTCAAAGAACGCTGCGGACACTATCGTAATTCATGGCCGTATTTATACCCTCAATTCCAAGCAGCCCTGGGCGCAGGCACTAGCGATTCGCGGGAATAAAATTGTGGCTGTCGGCGACGACGCCACCATCGGAAAATTTCGCGGTCCTGGTACAAAAGTAATCGATGCCGCGGGACAACTGGTGCTGCCGGGCTTCGTCGATTGTCACATTCACTTTATGGATGGTTCGCTGAGCCTCGGCCGCGTGAATCTGGAAGGCGCAAAGGACGTCGCCGAAATTCAGCAACGTCTCCGCGAGTACGCCGCCAAGCATCCCGGAAACGACTGGCTGCTCGGGCGAGGCTGGGACTACGCGATGTTTGGAGCAGCCACGCTGCCCGACAAAAAATATCTGGATGAGCTTTTCCCTGATCGTCCGGTTTTCCTGGAAGGCTACGACGGTCACACATATTGGACTAATTCCAAAGCGCTCACCCTCGCTGGAATTACGCGTAACACGCCCGATCCGCCCAACGGCATCATCGTCCGCGATCCCGCCACCCATGAAGCTACCGGCGCCTTAAAAGAAGCTGCGCAGGATCTTGTTGCTAGAGCGGCGCCCGAGCTTACTCGCGCTGAAAGACTCGCCGCTATCCGCGCCGGCATCCATTGGGCCAATGAGAACGGCCTCACGCGAGTGCATAGTGCCGGCGGGGATTTCCCGCAGCTCGAGCTTTACGATGAGCTGCGCCACCACGGCGACCTGACGTTGCGGTTCTACATTGCATATTTCATGGACCCGCCCGAAATGCGCCCGAAGGATGTCGC
>Ga0209328_10000039_pt1 | contig 20847 bp, 19 predicted proteins | sample JacPinW_OM3H0_M1_FD_187954 | JGI IMG/M metagenome (GOLD analysis project Ga0209328, IMG submission 187954) | Forest soil microbial communities from Algoma, Ontario, Canada - Jack Pine, Ontario site 1_JW_OM3H0_M1 (SPAdes) (version 2) | ecosystem: Environmental > Terrestrial > Soil > Boreal... | reverse complement strand
GCATCGTGGAAAACATCAACGGCCTCTCCACGCATGTGCTTGAAGCCGGCTTCGAGACGCCCGGCCGGCCCTGTATCCTGCTGCTGCATGGCTTTCCCGAACTCGCCTTCAGCTGGCGCAAGGTGATGCCGGCGCTGGCTGACGCTGGCTATCATTTGATCGCACCGGACCAGCGCGGTTATGGCCGTACCACCGGCTGGGACGCCAATTATGACGGCGACCTTGCCTCGTTCCGGCTGCTCAACCTCGTGCGCGACGCGCTCGGGCTGGTGTCGGCGTTCGGCTATCGCTCGGTCGATGCGGTGGTCGGACATGATTTCGGTTCTTCGGTCGCGGCGTGGTGCGCGCTGGTGCGGCCCGACGTGTTTCGATCGGTCGCACTGATGAGCGCGCCGTTCGCGGGACCGCCGCCATTGCCGTTCAATACCGCAGATGGGCCTGCGAAGCCGAAGCAGGAAGACCCCGTGCATCGCGAGCTCGCCGCGCTGCCGCGTCCACGAAAACATTATCAATGGCATTACTCGACGCGCGCGGCGAACGCCGACATGCATCACGCGCCGCAGGGCGTGCATGATTTTTTGCGCGCCTATTATCATCACAAGAGCGCCGACTGGAAGGACAACAAGCCTTATCCGCTTCAATCATGGTCCGCGCACGAGCTGGCAAAACTGCCGACCTATTACGTGATGGATCTTGCGAAAAACATGGCCGAGACCGTGGCCGAGGAAATGCCGTCGGCAGCCGCGATCGCCGCCAACCCATGGCTGCCCGACCGCGAACTGGCCTTCTACAGCGCCGAATACGCGCGCACCGGATTCCAGGGCGGCCTGCAATGGTATCGCTGCGGCACCTCGGGCGCGTTCACCGCCGAACTGGAGACTCATTCCGGCCGCACAATCGACGTGCCCTCCTGCTTCATCTCGGGAAAGCAGGACTGGGGCACTTATCAACGTCCCGGCGTTTATGAGGCGATGCAGCAAAGCGCATGCACCAAGATGCTCGGCGTTCATCTGGTCGACGGCGCCGGCCATTGGGTGCAGCAGGAGCAGCCGGACCAGGTCAGTCAATTGCTGTTGCACTTCGTGAAGCAGGCGAGAGTCACCGCGAGCGGTTGAGTTCATCGCCGGTTCATTATCAGTCTGGCATCGTGGCGAGGTCGTTGCAGGAACCATCCCCCCATGGCAGCGTTGCCCGCTGCGGGCAATGCGCACTGCAACATCGATTGGAGGAATATAGATGGACAAGAAGATCGCTGGACTATTGGGAGCGGTAGCGACGCTCGGGGCATTCAATGCCGCGGAGGCTGCACCGGCGCCAAGTCCGGCGCCGACCGACGTCTTGAGGGCCAATTCTTTCGCCGAATTGCTGCAGCCAATCCCGAACGCGGCTTCGCTGCTGCAGGCGATCGATGAATCCGCTCCGGCCCAGTCAGCGGACGAAAATATCCAGCCGGTTCAGTTTTATCATCACCACCATCATCACCATCACCACCACAACGGATATGGCCGATATTATGGCTATGATGAGTACGCGCCCCGCGTCATCATCGTGCCGCGCCGATACCGTCATCACCATCACCACCACCATCATCACCATCACAGCTTCTATCGCCGCGACTACTAAGGTCGCGCCAGCCGATGACGGAAAAACAGGACCTCACGGTCCTGTTTTTTTGTGCGTCACGGTGTCGTCCCGGCGAACGCCGGGACCCATAACCACAGGCATTGGTTGTTGCGCGAAAGCCGTCGAACGGCGTCTCTCAAAACAAGCGACACGGCGTATGGGTCCCTGCTTTCGCAGGGACGACAATGACTAGCGCCAGTCGTCCAACGCCCTCTCTCAGCTCTCGCGGGCTTTCTCCTTCGCCGCGCGATGCAGATGCCGATAAGTGCCGTCGAACACGGTGTCCGTGGACGAGGTCCATTCGGTGCCGGCCGACAGCGTCGGCCTAGAGTTATAGATGCGCCGCGCCTGCAATTCGCGCTCGGCCGCTTCCTCCTCGTCCATCCTCTCGAGCTCGAAGGGGGCTTCTTCGGGAATCACGAGGATCTGCGCGAACGGCTCGTTGGGGCGGAAAATATGGGTGCGGCCCTCGGCGGGTGCCTTGAAGACGCAAAAGAACATCATCGGCCACCAGTTGCGAATCAGCGCCGGCACCGCGACCGGCACGGTGTCGGTGGGATCGGTATAAAACCGCGGATGCGGTTCGGTCCTGATCGCCATGCCCTTCTCGACCTTGAGATCGAGCAGGATCTGGTAGGTGTAAAAATGGTCGCCGAAATTCCGGAACGGCGGCCACTGCACGCCGCCGTCCGGCGGCGGTCCCCAATCGCCCTCCATGACCAAATGACCGTCCTTGGTCGTGACGTGCAACTCGTTGTCGTAAGGGTAAAACAATTCGATCCCGTATTGCGCGCCTTCCGAAAACGGCACGCAATGCCAGACCTGTTCGCGTGAACCGTCGGCGCGCGGTTCGCGCTTGCCCGCCCATCCGGGAATCTCGAGCTTGGTCCGGCGCGGCGCCAGCCGCGGATCGTTCAAGCGGTATTTGACCTTGTCCATGGAATCTCCAGCCTTGGTGCTTCGCGCGATAGGAACCCGAACGGACGCCGGCCGCAACGGTTCCAAATCGCTGAATTTGCGAGGTAACGGAGAAGCGATCTGCCGTTTCACGCTGACGAATTGACCTCGTCCGGTCGGGCCATTATACGTTTAGAACTATTCTAATTCTAAATTAGGACGGTTCTAATGAAGAATTTCGCCGATTTGACCGAGCGCGAAGTGCTGGCGGTTGCGATCTCCTCGGAGGAGGAAGACAGCCGCATCTACATGACCTTCGCCGAGGATCTCGCGGAGCGCTATCCGGAATCGGCGAAATTATTCGAGGAGATGGCGGAGGAGGAAAAGGGCCATCGCCACATGCTGCTGGAAATGTATGAAAAACGTTTCGGCGCTAACCTCCCACCCATTCGAAGAGACAACGTCAAGGGCTTCTTGCGCCGCCGCCCGATCTGGCTGACCAAGAACCTGCCGCTCGACACCATCCGAAAAGAGGTCGGGACGATGGAGTTCGAGGCCGAGCGCTTTTACGTCAAGGCCGCCGAGCAAACCCAGGATGTCGGCGTTCGCAGATTGCTCGGCGATCTGGCGGAAGCCGAAAAAGGCCACGAAAAGACCGCGGCAAAACTGACCGACGAGATCCTCAAGCCCGACGTGCGCGCGCAGGAGGACGCGACCCGCCGCCGCGTGTTCGTGCTGCAATATGTCCAGCCCGGTCTCGCCGGATTGATGGACGGGTCGGTGTCGACGCTGGCGCCATTGTTCGCCGCCGCGTTCGCCACCCATCACAACTGGCAGACCTTCCTGGTCGGGCTCGCCGCCTCGATCGGCGCCGGCATCAGCATGGGTTTTGCGGAAGCGTTGTCCGACGACGGATCGCTGACCGGACGCGGTTCGCCCTGGCTGCGCGGACTGACCTGCGGCCTCATGACGACCGTCGGCGGTCTCGGCCATACCATGCCCTATCTGGTTCCCGACTCCTGGCCCAACGCGTTCTGGATCGCGACTGCGATCGCGGGCATCGTCGTGTTCTTCGAATTGTGGGCGATCGCCTATATCCGCGCGCGCTACATGGATACCCCGTTCCTGCAGGCGGTGTTCCAGATCGTGCTCGGCGGCGTCATCGTGCTCGCGGTCGGCATTCTGATCGGCGCGGCCTAGGGGCGGCAATGATGAAATGTGGCTCCCAACGCGGATCGGGCCGCCACGTCTGCCGATGGGCCGGCGCTGCCTTTCTGATCGTGCTTGGACAGGAGGCGAAGGCCACCGACGAGATCCAGGTCTACAACGCGGGCATCGCTGCCGTCGGCCAATTCACGATTCAGCAGCACCTCAATTATGTCCCGCTCGGCGTGAAGGAGCCGCCGTTTCCGGGCGGCCTTATCTCCAACAACAGCATCAATGGGACGCCGGAATTCGCCTATGGCGTCACCGACTGGTGGGAACTCGGGCTCTATTTGCCCTTCGCGATCAAGGATCAGCAGTTCCTCTCGAACGCCTTCAAGCTGCGCACCCTGTTCGTCTCGCCCAATGCCGACCAGCGTAACCTTTTCTACGGCGTCAATTTCGAATTCAGCAACACCACACCGAAATTCGCCCAAACCAGGTTTGCCCTCGAGATCCGACCCATCATCGGTCTTCGCAATGCAGACTATGAACTCATCGTCAACCCGATCGTGGACATCGGCTTCGGAAAATATGGCGAGGCGGACTTTGCGCCCGCGGTACGCGTCGCGCGAAGGCTCGACAAGGATCTGTTCGTAGGTCTCGAATATTATGCGGATTTCGGCAAGATCGGAGATTTCCTGAAACTCCCCGACCAGCAGCACCTCTTGTTCGCCGTGACCGATTTCAAACTCGGCGTCATGGACGTGAATTTCGGCGTCGGTTACGGATTGACGCCGGGGTCCGATCGCTGGGTCATCAAGACGATTTTGGGATATGCGTTTCCGGTTCCCGGAAGCAATTCGAACGAGACAACCACAGCCGGCCCTGTCAACCCGATGTCGCACCACTCCGGGCGAGTCTTTCAGCCGTGATGCGACGATGCGTGCTTGACGCGTCACGCGCCTCTCGTACGGTTCAGCTTCACCAATTCTAAATCCGTGATTTTTGTTTGCTGCTATGGAATAACGCAGGCATCACCCGGATCGTTGTCATGTCGTTGATAATGCTCTGGCCCCAAGGAATCTCATGACTGACCGTTCGCAATACGGCACCATCGCCAAGCTGTTCCACTGGCTCGTCGTCGCGCTTCTCGTCGTACAATATACAATTGGCTGGCTGATGCCGGACATTCACCGCGGCATGAAGCCCGGCGTCGCCATGGCGTTCCATGTCTCCATTGGAACAACTATCCTTATCCTCATCGTTTTGCGGTTTGCCTGGCGGCTCACCCATCCCGTGACGCCTGAGAGTTCGCTTGCCCCTTGGCAACGGTTGAGTTCGGAAACCGTACATTGGCTGCTTTATGCGCTGGTATTGGCGACCACCATCACCGGCTGGCTATTCGCCTCGTTCCGCGGCTGGTCGATGGAGTTCTTCTTTCTCGCACCGATGCCGATGCTGGCTTCGGAAAACCCCGAGGCCGGGAAGCTAATCGACGGCCTGCACCAGGCGATGGAATGGAGCTTGCTGGGGGTGATCGGCCTCCACGTCGCGGCGGCGCTCGCCCACCTCTTCATCTATCGCGACCGCATCATGCAGCGGATGCTGGCGGGATAGCTGTCACAGCAATCGCGGTCTAGCGGCTGTCGCCGGAAGGGGGCATCATCTCCGCGCTCACAAACCAACGAGTTCAGGAGAAAAAGCCGTGGCCAAATCGCAATGGAGCTTCAGGACCGCGACCGAATTATCGGCAGCACTTGCAGCAAAGAAAATCTCAGCCGTGGAGCTGGCACAGGACGCGATCGGACGTATCGAGCGTCATGATGGCAAGATCAATGCGATTTGCGTGCGCGATTTTTCCCGCGCGCTCGAAGCCGCCCGCGCCGCCGACGCAGCACGCGCGCGAGGCGAGGCCAAGCCGCTGCTCGGCCTTCCCATCACGGTCAAGGAATCCTACAACGTCGCCGGCCTGCCCACGACCTGGGGCTTTGCTCCGCAAAAGGATTTCAAGCCGCCGGATGACGCGTTGTCGATTTCCCGCGTCAAAGAAGCGGGCGGCGTAATCCTCGGCAAGACCAACGTGCCGATCGGGCTCGGCGACTGGCAGAGTTACAACGATATCTACGGCACCACCAACAATCCATACGATTTGGGCCGTACGCCGGGCGGCTCCTCCGGCGGGTCATCGGCAGCGCTCGCCGCCGGCTACGGGCCATTGTCGCTCGGCTCCGACATCGGCGGCTCGCTACGGGTGCCGGCGTTCCATTGCGGCGTCTATGCCCACAAGCCGACCTGGGCGCTGGTGCCGTCGCGCGGCCACCTCCCGCCGCCGTTCCCGCCGCTACCTGGAGACCGCGATCTCACCGTCGTCGGCCCGATGGCGCGCTCGGCCGCGGACCTTGCACTGTTGCTCGACGTGATCGCCGGGCCCGATCCGCTGGAGGCCGGCAAGGCCTACAAGCTTGCGCTACCGCCGCCGCGCCACAGCGAATTGAAGAATTTCCGAGTGCTCTTGATCGACACCGATCCGGTGATGCCGACCGACAAAACCGTGCGCGGCGCCATCGAGAGACTTGCCGCCAATCTCGGCAAGGCCGGAGTCAGTGTCGAACGCAACAGTCGATTGCTGCCTGACTTCGCCGCGTCATCGCGACTTTATATGCGGATGCTGATGTCGTTCCTCGGCGCATCCTTCCTGCCGGAGAATTATGCCGGCGCGCAGGCTGCGGCCGCGCAGCTTTCGCCCGACGATACAAGTCTGGGGGCGGAACGCCTGCGCGGCATCGCGCTCAGTCACCGCGATTGGGTGATGGCCGATAACGGACGCGCGCGGCTCCGGGCGCAGTGGCGCGAGTTGTTCAAGACGTTTGACGCCGTGATCTGCCCGGTGATGCCGACGCCGGCCTATCCGCACGATCATTCACCCGAGCAGGAAACCCGCCGCGTCAATATCGACGGCAAGGACTATGTCTATCCCGATCAGCTGTCGTGGCCCGGCATCGCCACCTTGCCCGGCCTGCCAGCGACCGCGATCCCGATCGGGCTTTCACCGGAAGGATTGCCGGTCGGCGTCCAGATCGTCGGCCCCTGGCTGGAAGATCGCACGCCGCTCAAAGTGGCCGAGCTGATCGAGCGCGAATTCGGTGGCTTTGTTCCGCCGCCGATGTTTGATGATTGACGATTTTGCCATTCCGGGGCGAGGCGAAGCCTCGAACCCGGAATCTCGAAGTTATCGCAAAGAGATTCCGGGTTCGCGCGGAGCCTGTCATCGGGCGCGCATTCGCGCGACCCGTTGGCGCGCCCCGGAATGACGAGAAAAGGAGGAAATCACATGAGAAACGACCTCGCAGAACTGACGAGCCTCAATCGCGATTACGTCAATTCCGTCCAGAACTCGGACGTGAAGCGTTTCGACGAAATCCTCGCGGACGATTTCTATTGTTCCAATCCAGACAAGTCGCTGGTCGACCGCGCCGGCTTTCTCAGGCAGACGGCGGTCCCCGTGACGATCAAAAATCTCGAAGCCCGCGATGTCAAGATTCGCATCATGGGCGATTTCGCCATCATTCACGCTGCAACGAGCTACACGATGCCGGACGGAGCGCAGGCTTTTGGGCGCTACACCGATTGCTGGGCGCGCCAGAACGGCCGCTGGCTCGCGGTCTCGGCGCATGTGTCGCGGTGAGCAAGTCGTCATTGCCGGGCTTGACCCGGCAATCCATCGCCTTGGAAAAGCGCTTCTTGCGAAGATAGATGGATGCGCGGGTCAAGCCCGCGCATGACGATCTAGGTGCGTCTCACGCATCGAACATAATCACGCTGCGCACCGTCTTGCCGGCCTTCATCGCGGCAAAGCCGTCGTTGATCTCCGGCAGTTTCAGCTTGGCCGAGATCCAGTCCTCCAGATGCAATTTGCCGCGCATGTAGAATTCCACAAGCCGCGGCATGTCGACACGGAAATGGTTCGAGCCCATCGACGAGCCCTGGATCTTGCGTTCGCGCAAAAAGTCAAAACCGTGCAGCTCGATCTTCTGGCCGAACGGGATCATGCCGACGATGGTCGCAGTCCCCCCGGGGGCCAGCATCGCGAACGCCTGCTCCGCGGTCTCCTTGCGGCCCAGCACTTCGAACGAATGATGCACGCCGCCGCCGGTGAGTTCGCGCACCTGCTGGACGACGTCGCCGTTCTTGGGATCTACGATGTCGGTGGCGCCGAGTTTTGTCGCCAATTGAAGTTTTGCCGGATTGGTATCGACCGCGATGATGCGTCCGGCGCCCGCGATCTCGGCGCCATTGATCGCGGCCATGCCGACGCCGCCGCAGCCGATCACCACCACGTTTTCGCCGGGGGCGACTTTTGCCGTGTTCACGACGGCGCCAAATCCGGTAATGACGCCGCAGCCGATCAGCGCCGCGAGATCGAGCGGCATGTCCTTGCGGATCTTGACGATCGCGTTTTCGTGCACGAGCATCTGCTCGGCGAAAGATGACAAATTGAGAAACTGATTCAATTTCTCCGATCGTGCCCATGACAGCCGGTTCGATGCACCGGGGAGCATTTTTACCGTGGTGTCGGTGCACAGCACCGTCCGCCCGGTCGTACAATTGTCGCAGGTGCCGCAGAACACCGAGAGGCAAGTGACGACATGGTCGCCCGGTTTTACATAATTGACGTCGGAGCCGACCTTCTCGACCACACCAGCCGATTCATGGCCGAGCACTGCCGGCAGCGGATGCGGATAAAGCCCTTCCATGAAGTGCAAATCAGAGTGGCAGAGGCCGGCGACCGCGGTGCGGATCAAGACTTCGCGCGGGCCAGGGTTGGGCAGGCTGACGTCCTCGATCACCAGCGGCTTGTTGACTTCGTGCAGGACGGCGGCCTTCATCGGATACTCCCTAAAATTTTGTTGGTATTTTTGAACCAGAACTTGTCGCGGGCTCAAGCCTACGCTGCGATGAGCAAATCGCCAACCTCGGACATGCCGACCGCGCGTTCGCCCAGCAGATGGCTGGTGACCGCGCGCTGCACGGAATTTTCCGTGAGCCGGAACGGATCGCCTGGCGAGACCCGGTGATCGATCACCATGCGCGACAGCAGCAGTCTGCGCGCATCGCCGCGCATCTCGTGGATGCGGCCGCCCTCCCAGGCCAACGCGACCGAGCTCGCGACATGATAGAGCAGGCTGGTGGCGCGCCGCGCTTCGGCTTCGTTGTCAGAGCGGGCAGCAACCTCGCGGACAGAGCCGACGACGCGGTCGGTGAGGTCGCGTAAACGATCGCGCCAGGCTTGCGGCACATTAGCGCTGTCATCGAGGCGGGCATGCAGGTCGGCGGCGAGCGCGGCATCGGCGCCATGGCGGCCGACCGCGCGATGCAGCGCATCGATCGCGACGATATTGCCGGTGCCTTCCCAGATCGAGCCGAGATGGGCGTCGCGCAACAGCCGCGCGGTTGCGAATTCCTCGATGTAACCGATGCCACCGCGCATCTCCAGCGCATCGCCGCAGACTTTTCGGGCATCGCGGGTGGCGCGGAATTTTAGCGTTGGCGTCAGGATGCGCAGCAGTGCCGCCGCATCCTGGCTGCCGGCCTCGGCGCGGTCGAGCGCGTCGGCGGTGATAAAACTCATCGACAATGCCTGTTCGGTCGCGAGCATGATCTTCATCAATTGGCGGCGCGCCAGCGGCAGATCGATGATGCGCTGTCCAAACACCACGCGATTTTTTGCCACCGTCATCGCGTCATGGTGCGCACGCCGCATCAGCGCGGTCGATTTGACGCCGTTGGAAAGCCGCGACGAATTGACCATCTCGGCCATCTGCACAAAACCGCGATCGAGCTTTCCAACTGCATAGGCAATCGCACCGTCCAGCTTGATCTCGCCTGATGCCATCGAGCGGGTGCCGAGCTTGTCCTTCAGCCGAACGATCCGGTAGTGATTTTGCGTGCCGTCATCGAGGCGCCGCGGCATCAGGAACAGGCCGACGCCGCGCGTGCCGCCGACGGCGCCTTCCGGCCGCGCCAATAACATCACGATCTCTGCGTCCGCGTTGGAGCAGAACCATTTTTCGCCTGACAGCCGCCAATGATCGCCTTCCTGCACGGCGGTCGTAGTGAGTTTCCCCACATCCGACCCGCCTTCCTTCTCGGTCATGAATTGGCCGCCCTGGGTCAGTTTGCTCATATCGGTTTGCGTGAGGCCATCAAGATATCTTGCTTTCAGCGCCTCGCTGCCGAATTTTGCCAACAGCTTGCCGCAACCATCGGTGACATTGATCGGGCAACCCAAACCAAACTCGGCCTGGTTGAACAGGAATGTGAACGCGTGCTTCGCCACCACGGGATAGGGCTCTGGCCAACCCAAAATACCCTTGCGCAGCGACATTGCGTGAATGCCGAATTCGCCGAAGGCCGCGCGTTCCAATTCGCGATAGGCCGGATGATATTCGATCCATTGCACATCGCGGCCAAAACGGTCGCGCTGGTGCAGCACCGGCACGTGGCGGTCGGCAAGCCTGGCGCATTCGTCGAGATGGCCGCCGGCGAGCGCGCCGAGCCGGTCGAGATGCGGTTCGATGTGGAGAAACAGCGCATCTGGGAGATGGATACGCAGCAGATCCGTCAACGCCGGATCGGCGCGGTAAAAATTCATTCCCGAGGTATCCGGCGCAAGCAATCCCGGCCGGTCTGAAGTCACATCGTTGTGCTCGGCTGGCTGATGCATTTGCAACCCTTGTTCATTCCACCCTGCGTTTTAAATGATATATATCATGCCAGGGATAAGGCAGGCGAGCCGTCAAAGACCACATCCGAGGAAACCATGGAAATACCAAAATACAAAATCGCCCTGATCGTCGGCGCCGGCTCAGGCCTCAGCGCGTCACTGGCGCGGCTGTTCGCCCGCGAAGGCATCCGCGTCGCGCTCGCCGCGCGCCAAATCGAAAAGCTCGGCGCGCTCTGCACCGAAACCGGCGCCAAGGCGTTTGCCTGTGATTCCACCAAGCCAGATGAGGTCGAACGCCTGTTCGGCCTGGTCGAGCGCGAGATCGGCGTGCCGGACGTGGTTGTCTATAACGCCAGCGGCAGGGCCCGCGGCCCGTTCACGGAACTCGTGCCCGCGGATGTCGAGAAAGCCATCGCGGTCAGCGCATTCGGCGGTTTTCTGGTGGCGCAGCAGGCGGCAACTCGGATGCTGCCCAACAAGCACGGCGCGATCCTGTTCACGGGTGCTTCGGCAAGCGTCAAGGGTTACGCGCAATCGGCACCGTTCGCGATGGGCAAGTTCGCGCTGCGCGGCCTGGCCCAGAGCATGGCGCGCGAATTGTCGCCGCAGGGGATTCATATTGCGCATTTTGTCATCGACGGCGGCATTCGCAGCGCCGCGCGAAGCGAGCCGGCGGACCGCCCGGATTCGATGCTCGATCCCGACGCGATTGCGTTGAGCTATTGGAATGTGCTGCAGCAGCCGCGCAGCGCCTGGACCTGGGAGATGGAATTGCGGCCCTGGGTGGAGAAGTTTTGAGCGAGGAAAGCCGACAACCGAGGGCACAACGATATGGACGCGAAAACACCCGAAATCACCATCGACACCGGCACCAACGAACTGTTATGCGCAATCCGCGACCGCGTCGCGATCATCACGCTGAACCGACCGGAGGCGCGCAATTCGCTGTCCGACCATCTGACGCCGGCGCTGCGCATGATGATAAAAGCCTGCGGCGAGAACCCCGATGTCGGCGTGCTCCTGATCACCGGCGCCGGCACCGCGTTCTGCTCGGGCGGCGACGTCAAGGGCATGGGCGCCAACCGCGACAAGAAAAAGCAGGACATGCCCTATGACGAGAAGGTCGCCGATCTGCAGGAGCGGCAACGCCTGCTGACCGGTGCGCTAGTGTCGGTCCGCAAGCCGACGATAGCGGCACTGCCCGGACCCGCGGCCGGCGCAGGCCTTGCCATTGCCATGGCCTGCGACATCCGGATCGCTGCCGAATCGGCGTTCGTTTCGACCGGCTACTTGCGGGTGGGCTTGAGCGGTGATTATGGCATCGCCTGGCTATTGACCCGCTTGGTCGGCACCGCGCGGGCGCGCGAATTGATGTTTACGGCGGAGAAGGTCGATGCCGCGAGATGCGAGAGGATAGGCCTCTTCAACCGCGTGGTCCCCGATGCAAAACTTCAAGAAGAGGCCTTTGCGCTGGCGAAATCGATGGCCGAAGGGCCGACCATTGCGCTGCGTTACATGAAGGACAATCTGGACGAAGCCCTGCTGTTCGATTTTGCCACCGCCCGCGACCATGAGGCCGAGCGGCTGATCCGCAGCACCATGACCGCGGATCACCGCGAGGCGGTGCAGGCTTTTATTGAGAAACGCAAAGCGGTGTTCAAAGGGAAATAGGGCCGCCCGGTTCGCTGTCGTCGTCCCGGCGAACGCCGGGACCCATACGCCGTGCAGCCGATTTTGAGAGACGATGTCCGACGACTTTCGCGCAACCACTAACGTCTGTGGTTATGGGTCCCAGAGCCTGCCATCGGGCCGGCGATAGCCGGACCCGTTGGTTCGCCGAGACGACGAAGATTTCAGGCCGCTGCCTCCGCGCGCGCGTTGCGCCGGATCACTTGCGGCGGCTGTCCGAAGGCGCGCAGGAAGGCGCGGCGCATGCGGTCGCGATCGGCAAAACCGGTTTGCCGCGCGATTACCTCGATCGGATGGCGGCTCTGCTCCATCATCAGCCGGGCAGCCTCGAGGCGCAGGTTCTCGATCGCCTTGGCCGGCGATTGGCCGGTCTCGGCATGGAACGCACGGCTGAACTGGCGCGGAGAGAGATGCGCCGCTTCAGCGAGCTGTCGAACCGTCAATGGAGACGCGAGATTGCGCTTCGCATACGCCAGCGCGTTCTGGATACGGTCGGATTTGGGCTCCAGCTCCAACAGTGCCGAAAATTGCGATTGGCCACCGGCACGCCGGTGATAGACGACCAGCTTCTTGGCCACGGCCCGCGCCACCTCCGCGCCAAAATCCTTCTCGACCATGGCGAGCGCGAGATCGATGCCCGCGGTCGCCCCGGCCGAGGTCCACACCGGACCGTCGACGATGAAGATGCGGTCTTCCTCCATCTTCAGTTTTGGAAACCGAGCCTGCAATTCGCGCGCGTGGTACCAATGCGTGGTCGCACGTCGGCCGTCGAGCAGGCCGGCTTCGGCGAGGATGAACGCGCCGATGCAGATCGAGGCAACCCGTCGGCATCGCCCCGGAGCCTGCCGGACAAATTCGATCAGACCTGGCATCGACGGCTCGACCACGGTGCCGCCGCCGACAATTAGTGTGTCGAAACTCGTATCGTCGAAAGGCTCCGCCACGACGCTCATGCCGGCCGAGCTGGGGATGGACCCGCCCGTTTCGGACAGCAGCTTCACGTCATAGACCGGTTCGCCGATGTGGATATTGGCAAACTCGAAGACCGAGATCACGGCGAAGCTCATGACCTGAAAGCCGGGGTAGACGACGAAACCAATCCGCTGCATGGGCCGCCTCCATCGTGTCCTAAAACGCCGTTTATATGACATTTGAGACAGGCGCCCGCAAGCCTAGATTTCCTTTGCAAGAGGCCGACGAGCCGTCGGCGGACAAAGGAGACCAAGATGAGCACCACCAAATCGAAGGGAGCGGCACTGATTACCGGCGCTTCCACAGGCATCGGCGCGATCTACGCCGACCGCCTGGCCAAACGCGGCTACGACCTGATCCTGGTCGCCCGCAACCAGAGCCGGCTCGCCGCATTGGCCGACCGGCTGAAAAAAGAGACAGGCCGGTCGGTCGAGACCATCGTAGCCGATCTCAACGACAAAACGGATCTGGCCCGGATCGAGACGACGTTGCGCGATAACGCGAGCATCGCGCTATTGGTCAACAATGCCGGCGTCGGCGCCGCAGCGCCGCTGCTTAATTCGGACGTCGAGAAGATGGATGAGATGATCCGCCTCAATGTCGGCGCGCTCACCCGGCTGACTTACGCAGCAGTGCCCGGCTTCGTCGCACGCGGCGCCGGTACCATCATCAATATCTCTTCGATCGTGGCGATCTCGCCCGAAACACTCAACGGCGTCTACGGTGGCAGCAAAGCGTTCGTATTGGCATTCAGCCAGTCGCTGCAGCATGAACTTGCCCCGAAAGGCATACGGGTGCAGGCGGTCTTGCCCGGCGCGACGGCGACGGAGTTTTGGGATATCGCCGGCCTGCCGGTTCACAATTTGCCCGCCGCGATTGTGATGCGGGCGGAAGACATGGTCGACGCTGCGCTTGCCGGTCTTGACCAGGGAGAGATCGTCACTATTCCATCCCTGGCGGAGAAGGAAGAGTGGGATCGGTTCGAGGCAGCCCGCCGCGCGATGTCCGGAAAGCTCTCCAGCGCTGTCCCGGCGCCGCGCTACAACATCGGGCATCCTCAAACTGCAAAAGCATGAGCTGGCGTTCGGCGGCGCAATCACCATCGATTGCGACGAACGCCGCTTCGGCGAAGCTTGACCTAAACACCCAAATCTTGACGGCAAGCTTCGCTGAACGCCCGAAGCATATCGATATCCTCCCGCGGCTTCTCCTCCGGATTGCTGAAGTCCCGATTGGGAAGGTAGTAGGTTTCGACGATGTGCTGCATGACCTGCTCTGCGCTTGCGATGACATTGGCGGGGGCGAGGAGCCGCAATCTCCCGACCATCGCGTAGAGCCGGACAAACTTGGAGGGATCGTCGAGTTCATGGGTCAGGGCGTCGGTGAATAATCTCGAGGCCTCTTCGATGAACTCGCCATAGAGATGTTCGCGGCGAGTCACGCGCTGCGCAACACGTCGGGTACGCTCCTGTGCGTCCTGTGTAAGCCAGGTCGTCGCGAATGAAGCCACCGCACCGATCCCCGAGCCTGCGAGAGCGGCGATAGCGGATATATAAGCACTGTTCATGACGCCTCGCGATCAGGGCGGGTGGAGCGCCGGTCTTCAGAAGAAAAGCAAGGCAACGATTGCCAGTGCAGCGACGACGATGCCGAGAGCAAGAGTTAGAATGACCGGCACGCGGAGCGGCGTGCGGTCCGATGTTGAGCTTCCACGCATGGGTCAGTACTCCCTGGGATCCCCCTCGCCTCGAGGCGCCACCACGAGCGAACGGCCGGCCTGGGGAGAGGGACGGAATCCCGCAAGCCGGCCGCCGCATTGCGACGACCGATCCAGGGTTGGGGCTAGATCCCCAAACCGGTGCCGTGTCACGACGTCCGGACTTGGGTGAGCGCTCCCCAAGCCGGCTGCCGCATCGGGAGCCCTAAGGCTCCGCGATTCCTGTCGCCCGAACGCCCCAATGAACCTCCCGCAGCGGTCGATTGCGCCGTCATTTACCGCTAGTCATCATCTAAACTATACTGTATCGTTTATATAACTGGACGATCGGCTTGGCAAGGAGAATTGCGGATGACGAACGGGCGAATTAAAGCGGCCGAACGCCCGGTCCGGCGGGGCGCGGGCGGCCGACCAACCCGTGAGGAAGCCGTGCGGCGTGACGCGCGGTTACTCGACGTTGCAACGACCCTGTTCATGGAGCGAGGTTTTGACGGCACATCGATCGACGCGGTTGCGGAGGCAGCCGGCGTAAGCAAGCCAACGGTCTACGCGCGTTACCGCGACAAACGCGATTTGTTCGCGGCAGTCCTGCGCGGCAGGATTCGAGACTGGCTGGCTCCGCTCTCGGTGGCGGCCGAGGCCCAGACCACTGACAGCAATCCCAAAAATATCGAGACGACACTGCATGAGCTCAGCCGGCACATGCTCGACCAGGCGTCGATGCCGGAATGCGCCACCTTGCAGCGAATTTTGGCGGCGCAGGCCATTCAGTTTCCGGAATTGGCAAAGCTCGCGCATGAGGATGGTTGGCTGCGCGGCGTCCGGGGCGTGGCAATCCTGCTTCGGCAGTTTGCCGCGCGCGGCGAGATCAGGGTGCACGACCCCGAACTCGCGGCCGACCTGTTCCTTAATCTTCTGCTCGGGCACTCCGCGCGCCTCGCCCTCCACGGCATCGCCGACGATCCGGAATCTCTGGAGCGGCGAAGACGGGCTGTCGTCGAACTGTTCTTGAATGGCGTGAGAGCGCGCTGAACGCGGATGGCACCTCGCGTTGGCCGCCGGTGCTAGTTCAAACCACCGCTGGAAGCGCGATCTGCTCCGCCGCAATCCGCCAACTCGCACAGGGAATTTCCTGCGGGGCTGTGTCGATATGCTTCTCGAATCGCACCAGCTTCCAGTCGTCCGGGTTATGCGTGAAGGCAAAACCGGACTTCCGGGCCAACCCAATCATCGCCTCGTTGGAGCGCAGCGTATCGCCGAACAGACGCTTGGCGCCGAACGCCGCCGCGCGGCATTCCAAGTTGCTGAGCAGCGCTGAGCCGATGCCGTGGCCTTGCCAGCGGTCGTCGATCGAGAGGCCGAATTCGAAACTGTTGGTGCGAGCGTCAAAACCGTAACGGGCCTCGCCGACGATGGTCTCAAAGCCATCGATCATCATGGTCGCGACCACGCTGAACCGGTCTTCCTCACCGACGCGAACAAAGCGATTAAGTAGCGTTTTCGGCAATTCGCTCATGGCGCCGAGGAAGCGATTATAGCGGGAGCGGACGGTCAGCGACCGGAAGTAGCCCTGCAACGCCTCGGCGTCGTGCGGCTCGACAAAGCGCACCGTCAGCGAATCGCCATCGCGCAGCCGCAGGATATCGGAGTGCTGCCGGAGGTCGTTAAGGCGAAGCGCGGTCATTGCAGGCTCCCGAGAAAAAGTCGTCGGCCGGCGTCCCCCCTCAAGAGGCAACGCCGGCCTGGCTGCTGGTTAAGCCCGCCAAAACGGCTTTTCGGCCTCGTGCACGATGTCACTCCACGAAAGCCCGACGTCATGCAGGTCGCGCGCGGTCCACTGCGTCAGCTCTAACCGCTGGCGCCGGCGCTCGCGCCAGGTATGAATGGTCTCGCCAAGATGGGCGAAAAAGCCCTTGTCATGATGATTTGTCATCGACACATCTGAACAACTGGACATTTTAATCTCCTAAAGATAATCTGTTGCTGGGAATATCGGCCTTTTCCGGCCTTTCGACAAACGACACTTTGTGCCACTTCGCATGACACAAACTCATGCATCAGAGAGTATGGTCAGGGAAATGACCGCCAGATTGCCCTCCCTGAATGGATTGCGCGCGTTCGAGGCCGCGGCCCGGCATTTGAGCTTCACCAACGCCGCTTCCGAGCTGAACGTCACGCAAACCGCGATCAGCCATCAGATCCGGCGGCTGGAGCAGGAATTGGGGATCCGCCTGTTCGTCCGGCAAAACCGCGCGCTGGCACTGACGCCGGAGGCAAAAGATTATCTGCCCGGCGTCCGCGCCGCGTTCAACGATCTGCGGCTCGCCACCGACCGGGTGCTGCGCCGGGATAACGACCATGTGCTGACGGTCTCGACGCTGGCATCGCTGGCGGCCAAATGGCTGTTGCCACGGCTGTCCGCGTTCCAGGAAGCGCATCCCGGCATCGACGTCCGCATCACCACCTCGACCAGCCTGGTCGATTTCAAGAGCGGCGATGTCGATGCCGCGATCCGCTACGGCCGCGGGCACTGGCCGGGCTTGCGCGCCGACTGGCTGATGGCCGACGAACTGTTCCCGGTCTGCAGTCCGGCGCTGCTGACAGGCGACAAGCCGCTACGCTGCCCGAAGGACCTCGCCCATCAGACGCTGTTGCATACGAGCGGCGGCTATGACGACGACTGGCGGCTGTGGCTGACCGCTGCGGGGCTGCCGGCCGATATCTCGAAGCAACCCGGACTGACCTTCGACCTGACGTTGGTGACGGTGCAGGCCGCGCTCGACGGACTCGGGGTCGCGATGGGCCGAACCTCCTATGTCGAGGCCGACATCGCCAAGGGCCGCCTGGTGGTTCCGTTCAAGATCGCGCTGCCGGCGGACGCCGGATTCTATCTCGTCTCGCCCGAGGCGCGCGCGGACCAGCCTAAGCTGTCGGCCTTTCGGGAATGGCTCAAAGGCTGGTTGCAGAACAAAACCTGAAACGACGCTCATCCCTGCGACGATGTCGGATGACAGGCGTTTTCCAGGTTGGTCGCGCCGCGCGGGCGTGGCAGATTGCCCGACCAAGTAGAGTAATTGTCGGCTAGCGAGAGACCTTCCCGCGTAGGCCACGAAGACGGGGAGAATTCGCCATGTCGCAAACGCCGACGTCACAACCGCCGCAGATCAAATCGCGCATCGGCGCCATTCTGCGCGCCACCAGCGGCAATTTCCTCGAGCAGTTCGATTTCTTCCTGTTCGGCTTTTATGCACAGGATATCGCAAAGGCGTTCTTCCCCGCCGCGGACGAGACCGCGGCCCTGCTCAATGCGTATGGCGTGTTCTGGCTCGGTGCGCTGATGCGTCCGGTCGGCGCGATCGTACTGGGCGCCTATATCGACCGTATCGGCCGCCGCCAGGGGCTGATCGTTACGCTCGCGCTCATGGCGCTTGGTACCGTGGTGATCGCCTTCTGCCCGTCTTACGCAGCCATCGGCATCGCCGCAACGATCATTGTGCTGATTGGCCGGCTGATACAGGGGTTCTCCGCCGGCGTCGAACTGGGCGGCGTCTCTGTTTATCTTTCCGAGATAGCCACGCCTGGCAATCGCGGCTTTTACACCTCGTTCCAGTCTTCCAGTCAGCAGGTCGCGATCTTCGTCGCGGCGGTCATCGGCTTCATCCTGAGAGAAAGCATTCCCGGCGACACCTTCCTGGATTCCATCGGTGGAATCGCCAAATGGCGCATCCCGTTCTTCGTCGGCTGCATCATTATCCCCGTCATTTTCATGTTGCGGCGATCGCTTGAGGAAACGCCGGCTTTCCTGGCTATGAAGAAACATCCAACCGCGAGCGAGGTGTTTGCTTCGGCGATCGCGAACTGGCGCATTGTCGTTCTCGGCATGATGATCGCTGTGCTGACCACGACGACCTTTTACTTCATCACGGTGTATGCGCCCGGTTTCGGCAAGCAGCTCAACCTCTCGCCGACGGGGACATTGGTCGTGACCCTTCTCGTTGCAGTCACAAACTTCATCTGGAATCCGGTCGGCGGCGCGATTTCCGACCGGCTCGGCCGCAAGCCTGTGCTGCTGACGATTGCAGGCCTGGCGTTCGTGACGGCTTACCCTGCGCTTTCCTGGCTCGCGGCAGAGCCCACGCTCGGAAAGCTGCTGGCAGTCCAGATGATGTTCTCGTTCTACTTTGGCGTCTACAGCGGCACGATGCTGGGATGCCTGGTCGAGATCGTGCCGGCACATGTCCGTACCACCTGTTTCTCGATAGCGTTCGCATTGGCTGCAGGCATATTCGGCACGTCCACCCCCTTCGTATCGACCAAACTGATCGGCATGACCGGCCAGGACAAGGCCTCGCCTGCGTACTGGCTGATGTTCGGCGCGGCGCTCGGCATCATTGCCGCGCTCACCGTCTATCGCGGCGGCAAGACGATCGAGACCCGGGACGTCGTTCCGGCCTGACGCCCGCAACCGTTGGGCAGGCGCCGTGCCCGCCCAACGGTTTTGCTTTGCATGCAAACAAGATAACAAGACGGCATGGTCGACCTGACCCGTAAATACGACGTGCTGGTGATCGGCGGCGGCAACGCCGCGCTGTGCGCCGCGATCGGCGCGCGGCGCGCCGGCGCGTCGGTGCTGGTGCTGGAAGGCGCGCCAAAGTTTTACCGCGGCGGCAACACCCGCCATACCCGCAACATGCGCTGCGCCCATGATGCGGCGACCGACATCCTCACCGGGCCTTATACCGAGGAGGAATTCTGGGAAGACCTGTTGCGCGTCACCGGCGGCCAGACCGACCAGGAACTGGCGCGCCATATGATCACGGAGTCGAAGGACATCCTGAACTGGATCGTCGAGCAGGGCGTGCGCTGGCAGCCGTCGCTGGGCGGCACGCTGAGCCTCGGGCGCACCAACTCGTTCTTCCTCGGCGGCGGCCGGGCGATGCTGAACGCGCTCTATCTCACGGCCGAAAAACTCGGCATTGAAATTCTTTATGACGCCGAAGTGGTCGACCTCGAAATCGAGCACGGCATGTTTTTGTCCGCCGTGCTCAAGCAGGGTGACGGCCGCGCCAAAGTGCACGCCGCGACACTGGTCGCCGCCGCCGGCGGCTTTGAGGCCAACATCGAATGGCTCAAGCAATATTGGGGCGCGGCCGCCGACAATTTCCTCATTCGCGGCACGCCCTATAATCGCGGGTCTATTCTTAAAATGCTGCTGGCAAACGGCGTGCAGGAGGTCGGCGACCCCACCCAATGCCACGCGGTCGCGATCGACGCGCGCGCGCCGAAATTCGATGGCGGCATCATCACCCGGCACGATTCGGTCGTGTTCGGCATCGTCGTCAACAAGCACGCCGCGCGCTTTTACGACGAGGGTGAGGATATCTGGCCAAAACGCTACGCCATCTGGGGGCGCCTCGTCGCAGCCCAACCCGACCAGATCGCCTACATCATCTTCGACGCCAGTTCGCGCAACAGCTTTATGCCGACGCTGTTTCCGCCGATCGAGGCCGGTTCGATCGCGGGGCTCGCCGATAAGCTCGAGCTCGATCCCACAGCGCTGGAAAAAACCATCGCCGAGTTCAATGCGGCCGTGCGCCCCGGCACCTTCGACCACACCATCCTCGACGACTGCCGCACCGAAGGATTGACGCCGCCGAAAACCCATTGGGCGCGAAAAATCGAGACGCCGCCTTACTATGCCTATCCGGTGCGGCCCGGCATCACCTTCACCTATCTCGGCACCCGCGTGAACAAGCAGGCACGCATGCTGATGAAGGACGGCAAGCCCGCCGCCAACATGTTCGCCGCCGGCGAGATCATGGCGGGCAATGTGCTCGGCAAGGGCTACGCGGCCGGCATCGGAATGACCATCGGCAGCGTGTTCGGACGGATCGCGGGACGGGAAGCGGCGAAAAATGCACGGAACTAGAATCCTCGAGGAAGCCGACCGCCTGATGACGGTCTGCAATTCCTGCCGCTATTGCGAGGGCCTTTGCGCGGTATTCCCGGCGATGGAAATGCGCCGCTCGTTTTCCGACGGCGACCTCAATTATCTCGCCAATCTCTGCCACGCCTGCGG
>Ga0209328_10000036_pt1 | contig 21122 bp, 21 predicted proteins | sample JacPinW_OM3H0_M1_FD_187954 | JGI IMG/M metagenome (GOLD analysis project Ga0209328, IMG submission 187954) | Forest soil microbial communities from Algoma, Ontario, Canada - Jack Pine, Ontario site 1_JW_OM3H0_M1 (SPAdes) (version 2) | ecosystem: Environmental > Terrestrial > Soil > Boreal... | reverse complement strand
AGAGTGCCTCTCGCTTCGTTTCAAAAAACCGATCAATCACTATTGCGTTTCGCTCGTAAACGGTGCGCCCCGAAATTCGCGCCGCTTTGCGATTTCTCACCGCGGGGCCGGTGTCAACTGCCGCCGAAGTAGTGCCATCGGGAAAAATCAGCCTGCTGCCATAAGGAATACGCCGTACATCGACCGAGCAGTCTCCGGTTTGTAGTCGCCGGCCGGTCGCGCATTGACTATGGTTGCAACCAGCATCGCCGCTGGCCCAGTAAACGGTAACACGCGCCAGCAATGACTGCTCGCCCGCGAAGGTGGCTGGCACTACAAGCAGAGCAAGTGCAATGGCTGTGATGAGCCGTTTCATAATCGTCTCCGATCACTTTCCGCGTGCAGGAAGTCGAAAACCGGAGCCTCTCTCGATGGGGCCGGCTTGGCAAAGACCGCCGACTCTGGATTAACAGACAGAAGGAGTGAGATACATTGGAACATAAACACCTTTCATTTTTCCGAACGAATCATTCGTTCAGAACCCGGCGGGAAGAGGGAAGGTGCTGGATTGGAGACGCCTTACGAACTTGACGTTGCATCACTATCGCCCCGCTTCTATCGAAAGTAAAGCTTTGAGCAAACGGCGAAGTTCCAATTCTTAAGGAAAAATCTCGTCTAATTCCTTTACCAAACTATGGCTGCCTTGAATCTTTAAGCGGCCAGTTAAGTAGGCCCACGGGACTTGGAGGGTTTTATTTGACATGGCAACCCAGTCTTCATCGCTCGCTAGGAACGTGACATTTGGACTGTCAATCTTTCCCCTACCCATTTTGTAAGTTCCATCATTTACACTCAGCCACCACTCGCCTCCGTTTGGACCGCTGAGCTCCCACTGGTAGCTAGCATGCACTCCTTTTGCCTTGTCTGCTTGAAAAGCGTCTTGCCTCTTATCCAACGCCTGTTGCGGTGTAGAATTCTGCTGCCTACTAGTTTGCTGCGCGTGGCATGGTGACGCAAGCGCGAGCGCTGCGAACGCCAACAACACGTAAAGCCTTTTGTTTTTCATTACCAATAACGTAATTTACCTCATCGGTGAATGCGCTCGGGGCGTATTTTGCAAAAGATTGACCGTTTCTTGTCTGCGAAGCGCGTGTTTAAGCAATCCGACGACCTTCCGGTCAGTACGGGGGATTGCGATCTGAATGAACGCTTAATCGCGCACTGCAACCCTGATTCCCTGTAACTTTGCAGTCGTGATTTAGTGATACTGGCTTCAACCCTAGCCAGGCGCCTGTGCTTTGATGTCGGGCAGCTGCGCCTCTACATTGAACGAGCGCAAACAACAGTTGGAAAAAGAGCTGGGTGTGAACAAGGCGTAACACATCGCACACGCGACAACGTTGCGTGTCATTCCGAGGTCGCCGCGGCGACCGAGGAATCCCACAGTCGGAGCGTTGATCACACAATTCTCAGAGCGTGACCTAATGAGTCTGTGAGAGATCCCTCACTTCGTTCGGATGACATCTTTTGCGAACATCGCGCGCATGCGTACGTTTTCGCGTGCGGCAATATCACGATCTTCTTCGGCTGGTGCTCGAAGAAGGTCAGCCCCGCGCTGATCGCACCGGCACCGGCACGTTGTCGATCTTCGGGGCGCAAGCGCGCTTCGATTTGCGTCCGAGCGGCCCGGGGTTCCCGTTGCTCACGACAAAAAAGCTCCACATCAAATCGATCATTTACGAGCTGCTCTGGTTTCTGCGCGGCGACACGAACATCAAATATCTGAACGAGCACGGGGTGACGATCTGGGACGAATGGGCTGACGAAAGAGGAAATCTCGGCCGTGTCTACGGCGCACAATGGCGGGATTGGCGGGGCGAAAACGGCGTGCGGGTCGATCAGATCGACGACGTGATTGCGCAGATCAAAAAAGATCCGAACAGCCGCCGTTTAATCGTGAGCGCGTGGAACCCGGCCGAGATCGAGAAGATGGCGCTCCCGCCCTGCCACGTGCTCTTCCAATTTTATGTGCAGGACGACGAATTAAGCTGCCAGCTTTACCAACGCAGCGCCGATCTATTCCTCGGCGTGCCGTTCAACATCGCGTCCTACTCGCTTCTCACGATGATGGTGGCGCAGGTTGTCGATCTTACCCCGGGCGATTTCGTCCACACGTTCGGCGACCTGCATCTCTACCAAAACCATCTCGAGCAGGCGCGCGAACAACTGACGCGTGAATGCCGGCCGTTGCCACGAATGAAGTTAAACCCCGCGATCAAGGACATCCACGATTTCAAGTTCGAACACTTCGAACTTGTCGACTACGATCCGCATCCATCGATCAAAGCCCCGATCGCGGTCTGAGACTTTTTCGCACTACGCGGGTTAAAGAAAGTGTGAGGGCTTTTTGGGGATTGTCGATCTTGTTGTTGTTCGGGGGAAGCGCTGCCTTGGGGCAAGACGCGACCCGAGTCGAAATCGATCTTAGCCAACAGACCGTGTATCTGGTCCGTGGACGCTATGTTGTTCTGAGATCGCCAATTTCAAGTGGGCGTTACGGCCACCTCACGCAGACCGGCTCCTTCAAGGTATTGGAGAAGGAGAGGAGCCATCACTCGAGCATTTACGGAAAAATTGTCGATGGCTACGGCCGCACGATCGTGGCCGATGCGGACGTCGATATGCACGTGCCGCGCGGTTGCAGATTTGTTCCCGCGCCGATGCCTTATTTTATGCGCTTCCACGGCTCCGATGGGATGCACGCCGGATACTTGCCCGGCTATCCGGCGTCACACGGTTGTGTGCGAATGCCGGAAGAGCTGGCAGTCGCGTTTTACAATGCGGTTGATGTCGGCACGCCGGTAACCGTTTTCGGCCGGACACCGCGAACCAACCAATATTTTCGGTACGGCCCGCAGCCGCAGCGTGGACCGTTGCCGTGGTTCAGGCAACCGATTGGTCCGCAATACGAACCGCGCCAGCCGATTTACGAATCGCGGCCGGTTTATCCGTGACCGAGGACAAGAACAGCTGAGACCGACTGATGTCGATGTTACGGCCGCTGCTCGGCCGATTTCTTGACGTTCGTGCTGGCTGTCTTCGGTCCGCGGGAGAGATCGACCAGATCAGCCAGAATGTTCAGCGTTTCGTCGCGCTCCGGATCAATCGCCGGCTCTTTCGTCTCGTCGGCAGCGCCGATCGTATCCGTGTCATCATCCGGCGCTGCTTCGGGCGAAACTTTAGTCACGCCGGCTTTTGCTTTCGCTTCGGCGAGTTTCCCCGGATACATGATCAACTGCAGATTTGGCTTATCGACCGTGTCGAGTGTTAGCCGATAGATATTCGGCTCTTCTTCGTGACGAGCCAGACGCTCTTTCGTGCGCACATCTTTCCGGAGCTTGTCGTCCTGGATCTCTTTTCGGCGTGCGTCTTCGTTCAATGTGATGCGGTTTTCGTCCAGCTTATGGCGGAGCCGCTCCATGTCCTCCATCACGTAATGGAATTCCGGGTCGTGTTGCACTCGCTCGGCCGAACGCCGTTTCAGTTCCTCGACAAACAATGGATGGCCATCGGACCATTTGGTGAAGCGCGCCTTTGGCACCTCGTCGTAAGGCAACGCGTTCTTGAGCGCGCCTTCACCGAACTCCGGCAGATCAGTTAGCGTCGGCAACACAATATCCGAACCCACGCCGTGAAGCTGGGTCGAGCCACCGGCGACTCGATAAAATTTCTGAATTGTCAGCTTGAGCTCGCCATCATCATCCGACCGGCTCCCGAGCAACGAGGTAAATCGGCCGATCGGCAGAATTGTCTGGACGGTGCCTTTGCCGAAAGTGTTCTTGTCGCCCACGATGACCGCGCGTCCGTAATCCTGCAGCGCAGCGGCAAAGATTTCACTGGCCGAGGCGCTTTGCCGGCTGGTCAAAACAATCAGTGGCCCGCTGTAAGCGATGCCCGGGTCCGGATCGCTCGAGATGACAATGTTGCCGTTGGAACCTTTCGTTTGCACAATCGGTCCCGATTTCAAAAATAATCCCGTGAGCGAGATCGCTTCTTCGAGCGAGCCGCCGCCGTTGCGGCGAAGATCGACAATCAACCCGGCGATATTTTCTTTTTTCAGGCGCCTAAGCAGCGCCAGCACGTCGCGGGTCGTGCTCTTTGAATGCCGATCCATGTCGGCATAGAACGACGGAAGCGTGAGCCACCCGAGCTTCACCGGGTTGCCGTTCTCGTCTTTCTTAATAATAATGTCGGCGCGCGCTTCCTGGTCTTTCAGTTTAATCTCGTCGCGCACGAGCTCGACACTCTTGCGCTGCGATGGATCGGACGCATTGGCGGGAATAGCGAGCAAACGGACTTTGGTTCCTTTTTTGCCACGAATCATCTCGACCACTTTGTCCAGGCGCATGTCGCGAACATCGACAAACTCATTTTGTCCCTGACCGACGGCAGTGATTCGATCGCCAACTTTTAACCGGCCGTCGACTTGGGCAGGGCCGCCGGTAACAAGGCTTTCGATCTTGGCGTAACCGTCTTCGGTTCGCAGCATCGCGCCAATGCCCACCAGGGAAAGTCCCATCTGAATGTTAAAATTCTTGAAATCGGCTTTGCTCAAATATTCCGAATGCGGGTCGTAAGTTTGGGCGAGAGCGTCGAGATAAAGTTTGACCTGCTCCTCGCGGTCTTCTTCGTGGACGTTGCGCGCGATTCGATCGTAACGGCGGCCGACCAATTGTGGCCCGGGTTCAATCGGATGCTCGCTTAGCTTCTCCTGCAACAATTCGCTCGCGATCCGTCCGCGCCAGAGTTGATCTGCCTCGCCTTCATCTTTTGGCCATGGTGCTTTTTCCCGACGCATTTCTACGGTCGCGTCGGTTTTGAAATCCGTTGGTTCCTTGAGCAGCTCTTTGATTTTGGCGACCCGCTCATCGACGCGCTTCTGGTAGAGATCGTAAATTTCGTAGGCGGGCTTGAGATTTCCGAGCAAAACGTCATCGGCCAGCGCGCTCCCGTATTTTGCGGTCAACGCGTCGACATCTTTCTGGGTAAAGAAAAGATGGCTGAAATCGAGCAGCTCGAGGTAATTGCGTAGAAACTTCTGCGACATTTCGGCATTCAGCTGCTGATGGGTGTAATGGCCCTCTTCGAGTAGACGACCAACCGAGACGCAAATCTGCTCGGCATCCGATTTTGCCTGCAGCGCTTGCGGTGTGGCGCTGATCAAAACGAGGACCGCAACCGCTGAAAGAAGGGGAAAACGTAGTTTCATCGGAAAAGCGCGGCCTTCAGGTTCGCAGACTTTGTGCCGAAACGCAACCAAGCAGGGAAAATCGACATGTAAGAGGATGAGACAGCTTGCCTGCGGAAACATTCAAAATCTGCTCTGGGTAGCAACCTGAGCGCGGCGTCGGTCAATTCCTGAGCGTTACGCCCTGGCTGGCATTCAACCTCTCATCTAGAATCTTCAGATGACCTACGCGGCGTTTTGCGGCGGTGTTTTCGAAACAAACTGCTATCTCGTCTCGGCGCCGGAAGGCTGGATTCTGTTTGATGCGCCTCAAGGAGCTTGCGACTGGGTCAATTCGCGCGGTGTCGATCTAAAGATGCTGTTGCTTACTCACGGCCACATCGATCACGTCCAGGACGTCGCCAAAATCAAACGTCGGTTCAATTGCCAGATCGGCTGTCATCCTCTGACCGCGCCGATGATTTCGGATCGAGAGTTTTTTCGAAACTTCGGCTTTGAATTAGAGATAGAACCGGAGAAGCCGGACTTTTTTATCGAAGAAACGGCGGCTCGAGATTTTCTTGGAACGGAATTTCAGGTGCTCGAAGTGCCTGGTCATTGTCCAGGCAGCCTCTGCTTCTTTTCGCGCAAAGACGATCTGCTCATCGGTGGCGATGTGCTCTTTGCCGGCGGCGTCGGTCGGTGGGATTTGCCGGGCGGGGATGTCGATCTTTTGTTTAACGGAATCCGCCAGAAACTTTTTCCACTTGGCGACGACGTGACAGTTCTCCCTGGTCACGGCCCGCCGACCAAGATCGGCACTGAGCGCCAAACGAATCCGTTTGTGAGCTGACGGGAAATGGTTAGCCGTTGTTCCGATTAATCCCAGCGATAGTAATCGCCGCCGCGGACATGCAATCGCACTTCGATTTGATGCAATTCCGCGCGAAGGCTATCGACTTCGCGGCGCAGGCGCCAACTATCGAAGCCGTGGCGATAACGCCAGGTCACCCGGTTCACCTCGCCTGAGATTCGTTCGACTTCGCGGCGCAAACGCCAATCCCCGCGATAACGGCTCAACTCCCAGCGAACATGAGAGAGCATCCGATTGAGGCGATTGATGCGCCAATCCAATCCGCTCCGTCCCGGTGAAACGTAGGCAGCGCGGTTGTCGTAGCGGTAATCGTAAGCGAAAGCCGAAGTGCCTCCCAGGCCCAGCCCGAGCACAATGATTAATATCAGTTTCTTCATAGCGAACTCCATTTGTCTGCAGAGTTCGACGTAAGGCGTGCTCGTGCATTCGAGCGATTGCGCGGAGAATTAGGGAAGCTCGGCCAAAAATTTTTCGAGTGATCCAAGGCCGTCGATCTTGCCTGCGACTTCTCGAAGCGAGCCCACCGCTTTCGGAATGTATTGGAGGAAATGTTTGTACTCTTTGACCAGGCCAAGAAATCCGTAGGCCCCCAAGGCCTGCATCAACCGCTGCATGGCGCAGAGCCGTAGCGTTTCCAGAAAATCGGGACTCGGCTTTTCGCTGCAGTAGTACTCGAGCAATTCGTCGCGTTCGGCTCGAGTGAGCTCGACGTATGGATCGTAAAGCAACGAAGCCAGGTCGTACTGGGCGAGACCTGGACGCATCCCCTGAAAATCGATCAAGTAGGCCTGACCATTCCGCAGCAAAATATTTTGCGACTGGAAATCTCGGTGGACCAAAACGCGCGGCTGCTGCGCTAATGTCTCCGCGGTTTCGGCCAACGCCGGCAGCGCGGCCAATTTGTCCATCATGCGCGTCTCGATTTTAAAATAGCGGCCGAGACAGTTTTCGAAGAAATAATTCTGCTCCCAAAGGTAAAGAGCGGCATTGAACTCTGCCGGCAAATGCTGATGCATCTCGATGCAGACCGCTTCCGGCAGTTGATGGAGTCTGCGGACCTCATCCAAAGCCGATTCGTAAAAGGCACGGCGCACCAGCCAGGGCTCATCCCGATATCCAAATAAATCGCGCTCCCCCAGGTCCTCCAGCCAGATCAGGCCCTCATCAACGTCGTGATAATAAATTCTCGGAGCATGAATGCCGTGGGTCTCCAGAAATTGCGCGATCTCGACGTAGTGACGGTTTTCTTCGCGCTCGAGATTGTATTTCACCAGGATGAGCGACTGCTCGGACGAGCAACGAACCCGGTAGAATTTTCGGTCCGACCCGCCTTTCTCGATTGGAGTAATTTTTATTTCATCGACATTGAATCGCGGAAAGTGTCGCCGCGTCTGGCGAAGAAGGACCTCGGTTCTCATTATTCAGATGTCGATGTTGCGATGCGTGCCGCTGACGGTTTTTCGGGCGCGGACAATACAACCAATCAGCTCACTTTTGGAAGCAATTTGTGCACCGGGCCACAAGATTGTGTCGTCCAAAACCACGCCGGCTCCGATATGGCAATCCTTGCCCACTACTGAGCAGCCGCGAATTTGCGCGCTCGGATCGACAATGGCGCTCGGAGCGATGGAATTCGACCATTGCGCGTTTTTCACATAACCCGGCCTCCACTTGTCTTTTGAAATTGCGCGGTGGACATCGAAATATTCGGTCCGCGAACCAATGTTAAACCACTTGCCATCGTCTAGGGCGGCACCCCCAATCCTGCCGCCGTGTCCAATCCAACCCGCGACGATCGGAATAAAGGAAATTTTCTTATGCGACGGGATTCGCCGGAAAATTTCTGCGTTCCAGACGGATATGTTCGCGTAGTCAAAATTCTCGGCGGGATTGGAGTCGTTCGAGATCGCGACGATTCGGCCGTTTCGTGCAACTACGCCAGCCCCCAAACCGGTATTTCGGCGCAAGCCTAGCGTGACATCGTTCTGCGCACGGAAATGCTCTTCGATCAGTGGCTCAAGATCGGCGTCGGTGAGGATATCGCCGCTGTAAACGATGAAGGGATTCGTCCCGAGAAATGATTGGACATTTTTGATGCCGCCGCCGGTGTCGAGCAAAACCGGTTCATTAACCAGCTTGACCGAATGTCCGGCGTAAGTGTTCTCCGGAAAAAGATCTTCAAACGTTTTCGGTAGCCGATGCGTGTTGATGATGAAGGACTTCACGCCGTGATCGATCAAATGATCGAGCGCGAAGGTGATGAGCGGTTTTTGATAAATTGGAATAAGCGGTTTGGGCAGATCCTCGGTGAGCGGACGCAAACGCTTGCCAAGTCCGGCGCCGAGGACAAATGCTTGTTTGATCGCGGCCATGACGTTAGAAATCCGGAGTGGCCGAGGAAACTGTTTGGCGCGGTAACGTCTCACAATGGAAAAACTTCGGATTCTTCGTTCTCCAGGTTTTGCTCGCTGCGGTAATTGTCGTCATCTTCGCCATAGTTCAGCGGCAGTCGTCACCAGAGATCAGGAATGTTGCTCCGTACATTTTAATTCTCCTTGCGGTGCCAATCTTTATCGCTGGCAAGCGTTATCTCCAAACGAAATACAAGGTTTACGAACTCACCAGCGAACGATTGAAAATGAGCGAGGGCGTTTTTGGCAAAGTGACCGACACGCTCGAATTGTATCGCGTGAAAGACATCGAGACACGGCAACCATTTCTCTATCGCCTGTGCGGCATCGAAAACGTCCAGCTCAACACTTCGGATACTTCTTCGCCGTTCGTTTTCATCGAAGCGATTCCGCATCGTGTCGGGCTTGCCGACAAAATCCGAAATCAAGTCGAAACCATTCGTCAGCAAAAAGGCGTTCGCGAAATCGACGTCGAGTGAGCCACGTTCAATCGGTCTCCGGCTTCAGAGCATCCAAACCTTTGGTCAGATCAGTCAAGGCGCGGAGACAAGCCGCCTTGTGTTTGTCGATCCAACGCTCGGAAATCTGCTTCAGCGGCGCCGGGTTGAGATAATGCAATTTTTCGCGGCCGCGCCAAAGGGGAACAACCAGGTTCGCTTTGATCAGTAGACCGAGGTGTTTGGTAATGCCCTGACGTGTCATGCGGAGATGCCGACAGAGCTGGTTCAAAGTCTGGCCATTTTGGAGATGGAGCTGATCGAGGAGGGCGCGCCGGTTTGGGTCGGCCAAGGCTTTAAAGACATCGTCCATGTGGTAGCGAATTATGCAACCAAATAGTTGCATATTACGTCGACCCTCGCAACCGGTTTGGCTCTTATTGAACGCCTTGGCGCGATCAGTTCTTCAGGTAAAGCGTCCGGGTCCCGAAATCGATGATCCCATGATGGGTCCGCAGGATCTCCGCCCCGAGCAGTCCCGCCACTGGCTGGGAGCCTCGAAGCAGATCGCTATGAATGAGACCTTCGAGATCAACCACGCCGACGTCTTTACCGACGATGTCCACCGACCCAACGGAGAGCCGACGGATGCGGGCGATTTGCACGCCACGCTGCTTCAAGTTAACCGCCGACGAACTGAGCTCCGTCTCATGAAGCGGAACGTGCAGTCGCCGGACAAACCCGCGGTGCAGCAAAGTCGCGAACGCGCCGGTGTCCACCATCAAGCGCGCGGGTTCGCCGTTGATGGCGGCGTCAACGTAGAGATTATAAGTTTCGCTCACCCGAATCGGCACGCCGCGTAAGCCCCGATATTGTGTGCCCGGAGTTTTCCCAGGGAACTCCGGGTCCATTTTGAGAATCAACATTTGCTTCTGGCAGTCGAGAACCGCGCCGGTCGGAAAAAGAATATCAGCGCCGAGAATCCCATCGATTTCCTGCTCGTGGAGCATGCGCGAAGCGCGCCCGGAACCCGAAAGATCGACAACAACCACCGGCTCGTCGACCAGATTGAGCGCGCCGATACGGAAGTTATGAGCGATGGCGACGTTGTTGAACGCACCGTTAATTTGGAGACGGGCGGGCAATGCTGAGCTGCCCGGTATGCCAGTGAGACCGAAATGCGCCCGGCGTTTCAGTGCGATGGCGCTGATCGGTGCGCCGCTGTCAACGCCGAGCAGGGCTGGCTTGCCGTTGATGAATGCGCGAACAAGCAAATGATTTTGCCGTGAACGCGTGAGTGGCAGCGCTTCAAAACGCGGAAAAGAAGAATCTGAAGCGGGTGGGTTCTTTGGCGCGGCCGCGCAAATTTCGGCGGCCGCCAACAAAGTCGTGACACCGACCGAGAACATTTTTGGGGGGAACGGTCGATCGGCAATTTTCACGCGGCGGAGAATACCATGCTTCCTCTTACGCGAAAGCATTTTCACGATTGGCCTGGAAAAAGCTGCGTTTTGGCGTTGCTCGATTCGCTTGGGTAATGATTAACTCTTCGCCATCCGAGGCATGGAAAACACGATGCAGATGACGACAACGCCGGCACCGGAGGAAAAATTTGTCCGCGGACTCGGATTACTCGATTCGACCATGCTGGTCGCGGGATCGATGATTGGCTCGGGCATTTTCATTGTCTCGTCCATCATTGCTCGGCAGGTGGGCTCGCCTGGTTGGTTACTCGTCGTTTGGCTCGTCACCGGTTTGTTGACGCTGATGGCCGCGCTCTCATATGGAGAATTGGCGGCGATGATGCCGAAGGCCGGCGGGCAATATGTTTATTTGCGCGAAGCTTTCTCTCCGCTCTGGGGTTTTCTCTACGGCTGGACGCTCTTTCTCGTTATTCAGACCGGCACAATCGCGGCAGTCGCTGTCGGATTTGCGCGCTACACCGGTGTGTTCCTCCCCTGGGTTTCGGAGAAGAACTATCTGATCGAACCCGTTCGATTCGGCGGCTATGCGCTCTCGCTTTCCACCGCACAGTTCGTCGGCCTGGCGATGATCGCGCTGCTCACATATATGAACACGCGCGGATTGAATCTCGGTAAGCTCGTGCAGAACATCTTCACGACGGCGAAGACGGGTGCGCTCATCGCACTTATTGTGCTCGGTATTATTGTCGGGGTGAAGTCGGGCGCGGGTGCGGCAAACTTCAGCGACTTCTGGACGCTGCGTGGCGGTTTGCAGGAAGTCGGCGAAGGATTGACCGCCGCGACCGCATTCGGGCTCTTCGTCGGAATCTGCGTAGCGCAGACCAATTCGCTTTTCTCCGCCGACGCGTGGAACAACATCACCTTCACAGCTGGCGAGGTCATAAATCCGCGTCGCAACGTTCCCCTCTCGCTCGCATTCGGCACGATTCTCGTGATCGGACTTTATCTGCTGGCCAACGTCGCCTATCTGGCGGCGCTGCCTTTCGAGGCAATTCAGAACGCGCCGAGCGACCGTGTCGCGTCTGAGACGGCCAACGTAATTTTTCCCGGCGCAGGCGCGACGATCATGGCCGTCGCGATCATGGTTTCCACCTTCGGCTGCAATAACGGACTGATTCTCGCAGGGGCGCGCGCCTACTACGCGATGGCGCGCGACGGTCTTTTCTTTCGTCGTGTCGGCGAATTGAACAAAAATCACGTGCCGGCGTGGGGCCTCATCATTCAAGGCATTTGGGCCGGTGCCCTTGTCCTGCCACGCACCGTAAAAACCGACGCCGCCGGAAATGTGACGGGTTACGGAAATCTTTACGGTAATCTGCTCGACTACGTCATTTCGGCCGCGCTTATTTTCTACATTTTGACGATTATCGGCATCTTCTTACTGCGCCGAAAACAACCAGATGCCGAGCGGCCGTATAAAGCATTCGGTTATCCGATCGTGCCCGCGCTCTACATCGTCGGCGCGTCCGTAATTCTCTTCGTGTTGTTCATGTATCAGACCGCGACGACGTGGCCCGGTCTCATCATCGTGCTAACCGGCGTGCCGATTTATTTTATGTGGCGAAGATCGAATGCGGGCGCGCCGCTAGACGACCAACACATTTAGCGAAACCGAAATCACATCGGAAGCAAGGAGACACGAACGCATGGCAAATTTATTCGCGAGAAAGCCTCTCGATAAACTGATGGTAGAGGCGCAGGAAGTCGGCGAACACAGCCTGAAGCGCTCGCTCGGGCCGATCAATCTCATCGCGCTCGGCATTGGTGGCATCATTGGCGCGGGTTTGTTTGTTCGCACCGCGGCCGCGATTGCTGATCGCGCGGGCCCATCGGTTGTTCTCGCGTTCATCGTGGCCGGTATTGGCTGCGCGTTTGCGGGTCTTTGCTACGCGGAATTCGCCTCGATGATTCCGGTTGCCGGCAGTGCCTACACCTATTCGTACGCGACGATGGGCGAGCTCGTCGCGTGGATCATCGGCTGGGATTTGATCCTGGAATACGCGGTCGCAGCGTCCACGGTTGCGATCGCATGGAGCGAGTACGCGAATCGCGTGCTCGGATGGTTCAATCTGTCCGTTCCGTACCAATGGACGCATTCGCCTTTCGAGCATGATCCAACCGGGATTCATGGAATGATGAACATCCCGGCCGTTTTCATTTTGCTGATTCTCACCGCGCTGCTGATCCGCGGCACGAAGGAGTCGGCTTTCGTCAATGGTCTAATCGTTATCCTGAAGGTGAGCATCGTCTTGCTCTTCATCGGCATCGGATGGGGCTTCATTAATCCGGCAAACCACACGCCGCTGATTCCGGCAGCGACTACTTACGTTACGCCGCAAGGCATTACCCACGCCTACGGCGGGATCCTCGGGATTCTCGGCGCTGCCGGTGTCGTCTTCTTCGCTTACATCGGTTTCGATGCCGTCTCGACCGCCGCGCAGGAAGCCCGAAATCCAAAGCGCGATATGCCGATTGGAATTCTTGGATCGCTGGCCTTTTGCACGATCCTTTACGTGCTCTTCTCTTACGTGCTGAGCGGGGTTGCCACGGTCCAGGACTTTCGCTCGGCCGGCCGTGAAGCGTCAGTCGCATTCGCGATCACTAAGTACATGACCGGCTATGAGTGGTTATCGAAGTCGGTCACCGTCGCGATTCTCGCCGGTTTTTCGTCGGTCATCCTCGTGATGTTGCTCGGGCAATCGCGCGTCTTCTTTTCAATGAGCCGTGACGGACTTGTGCCCAGAGTTTTCTCCGACGTGCATCCTCGGTTTAGGACCCCTTACAAATCGAACATGCTCTTCTTTCTCTTCACCGGCCTGCTGGCGGCATTCGTTCCGGCGGACGTCACCGGTGAAATGACCAGCATCGGAACACTCTTCGCTTTCATTTTGGTTTGCGCAGGCGTTTGGATCATGCGGGTTCGAAGCCCTGAACTGGAACGGGGATTCCGTGTACCGGCGGCGCCTCTTGTCGCAATACTCGGAATCATCACATGCGGCGCGATGATCTATGGTCTCGGGTGGACGAACTGGATGCGGCTGATCGTCTGGCTGTTGATAGGGTTCATCTTTTATTTTAGCTACGGAAAGCACCATAGCCGCATCAACGCACCACCGCCGGAGATGCCGGAGGGAATAAAGTTTAGCCGGTAGTTGCGACCTATAGCCAACTGCTGCTACCGAAGCCGCGCGAAGGACTGCTCGCGCCAAATCCAAGCAACGCTTCAGCGCGCCGGCGTAGAGCTGCGCCCTTCCCGCGCTTTAGAAATTCGCGCCGCGCGCCGTCAATGTCATCAATCGACAGATTCATTGCCCTCAGAATCTCCCATTCCTCCGGACTCAACAATGCTCGCTCCTCAGCGCTGACCGCACGCTTTTGCAAACGAGAGACGATTTCACTCAGCGCATTTCCGTTGGATCCACGAAACGTGTCGATTAGTCGCTGAAAACTGAGATGAAACGGAATCGTGGCAACATCGACATCGACACTTTGAGCCACACTTTCCGGCGGCATCATAACCGGATCAGATTTCGTGACTGAATTCCAAACGCCTTCTGGCTGATAATAGCCAATCTCCACACGATAGTTTTCGCGCGGCTCTGAAACCGTCAGATAGCAGTTGCCCGCCATCGGCTCGACCGCTTCGCTCGTTTCTTCCGTGCCATCGCTTCGATTAACGCGGAGATGAACTTGTCGATCCACTGGCGCGGTATTTTCGAAAATTGATGACCAGTCGATAATCCAATACGCGAAGAGAGTGTGCGGGTCGCGCGCGATCGCGAACAAAAGTGGAGCCCCGTAAACCCGCGGTAGTTCGATAACTTCGGGCAAATCGTTGGGACGCTTGGGGTCGCTGCGAGCGAAACGCACGACCGGCCCGTTTGAAATGCGGTAGCCGGCGGAGGCAGCGGTGGATTCGTTATCAGTTTTGTCCGGCATGATGCTGAACAGGAATTTGCCGAAAATTAGCGAGACGAAAAGCGGAATGTTGCGCGGCGCATCCTAACATCGACAGTCGTTGTGCTGATTCGTTGTCGAAAAGTGAAACCGTACATCATTTTCAATCCCCGTGCCGGGTCCGTTACCAATCGGGAAAAAGTTCTTTCACAACTGACGCAATTAAATCCGATGGCATTGCGAATCACGCGAAAGACCGGCGACGCCGAAAAATGGGCGCGAACCGCTGTCAGGACAAAATGTGACTACGTCGTGGTCGCCGGCGGTGATGGAACCTTAAACGGAGTCGTGAATGGACTAGCCACCGACGCAAAGAACGTTCGCATCGGAATCGTACCGCTTGGAACAGGGAATGATTTTGCGCGCACACTCGGACTGCCGTTTTCGATCGAGGACAACATCGAGATTCTTCGTTCGGCCCAAATAAAGCGAATCGACCTCGTTCGGGTTAAGAGCAAGCGCGCGCGATATTTCGTGAACGTGTCAGCCGGCGGTTTTAGCGGGATGGTGGGCGAAAAAATGACACCAAAGATTAAGCGGACATGGGGACCGCTCGCTTACATCCGCGGAGCGGCCGCTGCCTTGCCGGAACTACACGCATATCACACGGAGATTTTATTAGACGACGACGAGCAATTGTCTGCCGACCTCTATAATGTGGTCATTGCAAATGGCCGCTTCGTCGCAGGCGGCCTGCCAATCGCACCTGCTGCCGATCCGAGCGACGGTTTTCTTGAAGTTGTTTTGATTCCAAAGCTCTGCGCCCCCGAAATTGCATTGCTCGCGGCCGAAATCGTTTTGGGTAAACATCTTTCGAGCAAGGCGACGGTATTTCGACGGGCCAAGAAAATCTCTGTGCGGTCGCGGCCGGGAATGTGTTTCAACGTGGATGGCGAATTTGTTGGCAACGCACCGGCAGTATTTCAAATCATGCCCCGCGCGCTAAACTTCGTTGTAAAGCGATGATCAGCGACAAAGTCGTTCCATTGGAAGAGCTTCAACAACGTGCAAAAGCTCTGCGGGGGGCCGGGAAGAAAATCGTAGCGACGAACGGATGTTTCGAATTGCTTCACGTCGGACATATTCGCTACTTGAATGCGGCTCGCGCGCTTGGCGACGCACTGATTGTGGGAATCAACGGCGACCAATCGGTCCGCGAATTGAAGGGAGCCGGTCGCCCGGTGAACGGTGAAAGTGATCGCGCGGAGATCGTTGCCGCATTGGGATGCGTTGATCTGGTCGCAATCTTTCCTGAGATGCGCGCGACACGGTTTCTCGAACTCGCCGCGCCCGATATTTACGTCAAGGGCGGCGATTACAATCAAAACACATTGAACGCCGAAGAGGGCCAGGTTCTGCAAAAAATCGGCGCCAAGATCGACATCGTACCATTCGCGCCCGGCTATTCGACATCGGATTTATTGGCGCGCTTGAGCAAAACCAAAAAATGAAGCGGCTTGGTCTTGGAATTCTTGGATCAGGAAAAGGATCAAATTGCCGCGCCATCCTCGAAAGCATTCGCTCCGGAGTGTTGCCCGCTGAAGCGCGCGTCGTGATATCCGACGTGCTTGACGCTCCGATTCTAGAAATCGCACGGGAGTTCAGCATTCCCAATGTTTATCTTCCGCCGGGTCAATTTCGCACCCGACTGGAACCGAACGTGGAGGCCGAACTCGTGCAAATGCTGCGCGATGCCGAAGTGGAGCTGGTGGTGCTCGCCGGATTCATGCGGGTTTTGAAATCGCCAATGTTGCAGGCCTTTCCGCGGCGAATCATTAACATTCATCCATCCCGCTTGCCGAAATTTCCTGGACTGGAAGCGTGGAAGCAAGCGCTCGATGCGGGCGAGACCGTTACCGGTTGCACGGTTCATTACGTCGACGAAAAAATAGATCACGGGGACATCATCGCGCAGCGTGACGTGCCGATTTTGCCTAACGACTCGGCCGAAAGCCTGCACGCGCGAATTCAGGTCGCCGAACACGAATTATATTCGGCCGTGATTGCAAAACTTTGTCGAGAAAACGATCGTCGGCCCTAAATCGTCTCAGCTTTTTGGTCACGTCCGAGTAATTCCTCCATCGCCTGGGCCGATGGTTTCTGTTCGTAAAGCAGCGAGTAAACCTGGTCGATGATCGGGGTCTCGACGCCAAGTTTACGCGCGCACTCATGCGCGCTCTTAGCCGTTGGAATTCCTTCGGCAACTGTGCCCATGGAGGTAGTAATTTCATCTAATGCGCGACCCTTGGCCAACTGCTCCCCGACCCGACGATTGCGGCTGTGTTGACTGAAGCAGGTCGCCATAAGATCTCCGGCGCCACTCAATCCATAAAACGTTCGCAATCCTCCACCCATCTTTGTGCCGAGGCGGACCATTTCAGCGAGCGCTCGGGTGACGAGGGCCGCTTTGGAATTGTCACCTAAATCAAGGCCGTCGCCCGCTCCAGCGGCGATCGCAAAAACGTTTTTTAGCGCGCCGCCTAGCTCGATACCGGCCAGCTCCTCGCCTGTGTAAATTCGAAACCGCGGCGTGCCGAGATATTTTTGAAGTCCCGCAGCGCAATCTCGTTTTGTGCATGCCAGAACAGTCGCCGTCGGCAACCCGCGGGAAACTTCCGCAGCCAAATTCGGGCCGGAGAGAACCGCGATCGTATGTTGGGGAAACATTTCCGCCAGGATTTCGCTCATCCGCTTGCCGGTCCCGTGCTCGATGCCTTTAATGCAACTAAGTAGGACGGCTTTGGAATTAATTTTAACTTCAGCGAATCGCGCAGCCGTTTCTCGCAACGCGGTCGAGGGCGTAACGAAAACAATCAGATCAGCGTCTGCGCAAGAATGGAGATCACTCGTTAGGCCGATCGCTTTGGGAAGATTTACGCCCGGAAGGTAAGCGTTGTTTTCGCGCGAGGCTCGCAGTTCCTCAACTCGCGACGGATTATTTCCGCACAGCAAAATCGCAAGCCCTTGCCTTGCCCAAATCACCGACAACGCCGTTCCCCAGCCGCCGGCTCCAATTACTGCAATTTTGTCGAGTTTCACTTTCGGGCGAATCGCGGCTCGGTGCCATTAAACAAGCGCGATAAGTTAGAGCGGTGCCGCATGATGATGATCGCTGCCAGGCACAATGAGAAATAAAGCAAGATCGGTGTCTGCAACTGTCGCAAAAACAGCATGATCGCAATTGTAACAGGAAGGGCGGCCGCGGCAGCGATCGAAGAGAGCGACACATACCGTGTAAGTTGAAACACTACAATCCAAACGACGCACGCAATCGATGCTGCAACCCAGTTGAGGCCAAAAAGACTGCCCAAAGATGTCGCAACTCCCTTTCCGCCTTTGAATCCGAGCCAAATCGGATAGCTGTGGCCGATCACGGAAAAAATAGCGGCGGCCGCGCCGCAGAGATCCACAAACTGCGGAGTCGATTGAGGGCCCTTGGCCATCATCACTCCCACTGCGACGGCAGCCAGGCCTTTTCCGAAGTCCACGACAAACACCGAATAGCCAAATCGTTTGCCCAATACCCGCGTTACGTTGGTTGCTCCGATATTCCCGCTGCCAATTTTGCGGACATCGACCCCCGCAATGCGCCCCGCAATGTAACCCGCTGGAATCGAGCCGAGGAGATAGGCAAGTAATGCGACAGGAGCGAAGGTGAACACGTGCCGTTAGATGCCGTTTTCTCCTCGAGCTAAGGAGAAAGTTTTGGTTTCTAAGCTCTTCTTAGTTAGCCATATAGACAAAATTGAAATATCGGCTGGGGTAACACCGCTGATCCGGGCGGCTTGCCCCAGAGTAAGCGGCCGAACCTTCGAGAGTTTTTGCCGCGTCTCCGAGCTGAGTCCTGCGATGCTTGCAAAGTTAAACCCGTCAGGAATCCTTTGAAGATTCTTCTTCGATAGCTCTCTGTTGTGTTGCGCTTGGCGAGCTGTGTAACCTTCGTACTTGATGTCTGTCTCGAGTAGCTCCCAAATATCCGCTGGAGCGATTAGGCGGACCTCCGGTGGCAGATTCGCATAGGTGAAGCCGGGGCGCTTCAGAAGCTGAGAGGTGGGAACACCGTCCCAGCGCGTGCTATTCGCCGTGACGCGGCATTGTTCCAGCAGGGACATTTTTGACTCGAAAGCGGCCAATCGTCTTGGAGTAACCAATCCGAAGCCGAATCCCTGCGCTGTGAGGCGCTGATCGGCGTTGTCATGTCGAAGCTGCAACCGATCTTCCGCACGACTGGTGAACATACGGTAGGGCTCTTCGGTTCCCTTGGTTACGAGGTCGTCAATGAGAACACCGATATACGCCTCATTTCTGCCGAGTACAAAGGCCGGTCGATTTCGAACGCTGAGTGCTGCGTTAGCGCCGGCAACCAGCCCTTGAGCAGCGGCCTCCTCGTAGCCCGAAGTGCCATTGACCTGTCCGGCAAAATAAAGGCGACGGATCTGTTTGGTTTCGAGAGTGTGCGATAGCTGGGTCGGGAGGAAAAAGTCGTATTCTACTGCATATCCCGGACGCATTATTTCCGCATGTTCCAACGCCGGAACTGAGCGGACAAACTCCAGCTGGACCTCGTACGGAAGGCTGGTTGAAATCCCGTTTACGTAAAATTCGCTGGTATGGCGACCCTCTGGTTCCAAGAACAGCTGGTGCGTCTCTCGGTCCGCAAATTTAACAACTTTATCTTCGATTGAAGGACAATAACGCGGGCCGGTACCTTTAATCCGCCCGGCATAGAGTGGTGAACGGTGAAGATTGGCCCGAACTATTTCATGGGTCCGAGCGTTGGTCTGCGTGATCCAACAAGGCATTTGTTCCACGTGGAACGCCTTCCCACTGACGTCGTTTAACGTGAAAACGTCATCCTCCGCAGGAAACTCATCCTGAAAAAATGAGAATCGCGGCGGAGGATCATCGCCTGGCTGGATTTTGCAGCGGGCAAAATCTATCGACCGTCCGTTAATTCGGCACGGCGTTCCGGTCTTAAACCTGCCGCTTTCAAATCCCAATTGTCGGAGATCGTCGCTCAGACACGAGCTCGCGTCCGCCATTCGCCCACCGGGCTTACTAGTCTCGCCGATGTGGAGCAAGCCGCGTAAAAACGTCCCGGATGTGATCACCACGCTGTGGCCACCGATCGTTACGCCTAGATCTGTCTCAACCCCGATTACCATTTCGTCCGCAACCAGGATTCTCGAAACCGTGGCCTGTTTTAAATCCAAGTTAGCAGACTGCTCCAAAATGGCCTTCATCCGAAATTGGTAAGCTTTCTTGTCACATTGGACCCGCGGTGCTCGAACGGAGGGACCTTTGGACCTGTTGAGCATTCGAAACTGAATTCCCGTCGCGTCTGCGTTCAAACCCATTGCTCCGCCCAAGGCGTCGATCTCGCGAACAATCTGCCCTTTTGCTAAGCCGCCGATCGCTGGATTGCATGACATCTGGCCAATGGTATCGAGATTTTGCGTCAGCATCAGAGTTCGGCAACCTATGCGCGCAGACGCTAGGGCCGCTTCGATTCCAGCGTGGCCACTGCCGACCACTATAACGTCATAGGTCTCGGGCAGCCTAAACATCTGGTGATCCTTCCAAGATTTCTAGCGACGGAAACGGCAACAATTCCGCAAGGTCAAACTCCTGCACCTTGCCATCAATCGTCGCCGCGACGATCTTCATATTCGGATTGAACTCGGCCAGCACTTGCCGGCACGCGCCACATGGTATCGCCGGCTGTTTCCCGGCTGTTACCACTGCAATCGCGACGAAATCTTTGCTGCCTTGAGCGATCGCTGTCGCGATTGCGGATCGCTCTGCACAGATCGTCAATCCAAGAGACACGTTTTCAACATTACAGCCGGTGTAAATCTTACCCGTCTTGGTAGCCACGGCCGCGCCAACCTGAAAGCCGGAATAGGGTGCATGTGCCAGCAGTCGCGCCGCCGATGCCGCGCCGATTAATTCGTTGTATTGCGTAAGTTCCACATTTTCAGGTTGTTATAGTAGAATATTTCGTTCCAGACGAAGCGTTTTCTTCGGCTGGCGCTGAGAGATCGTGCGATTCTCGCACAGCGTTCAAGGCGACCCGCGTCAAAAGAATAAATAAAAGTGCCGTGATCACGAATGCACCGCCCCACATCCAGTACTCCACCACGCGCGGATGCGTCTTTCCAAGCGCCAGGTTGAGGCCGAATTGCCCCAATGTGCCCAAATACGTGTAGAGAAAAAGACCGGGTGCGCGCCCGACAGTCGTCCAGAACATGTACGGGCCAAAGCGAATCGGAGTTAAGCCGTACAAGTAATTCAGCAGGCTCGTTGGAAACAGGGGATGTAATTGAGTGAGGAAAATTATTTTCCATGCATCGCGCTCGACGGCTTTTTCCAAGACACCTAACAGCGGAGTCGCAGTACGTCGGCGCTGCAACCATCTACCACCAAGCCATCGGCTGATCGCGAATGAGATTGCCGCTCCAATGCTGTTACCCAGAAGCACGATGAGGAAGCCCCACCACAAACCGAAGAAAAAACCGCCGCCAACGCACAGAATACCGCCGGGCAACAAGAGCACGTTGCAGCCGGCAAAAAGCAGCGGATAGCAAATCGCGCTCCAAGCGCCTAACCCCAAGACCCGCTGCTGCAGGGCCACGACAAAATCAATGATTGGAAAAAAGTGGGAGAGCAGCAGAAACGACGCGATGACGATTATGAACGTCGCGATTTGAAGATACACTGCGCGCCGGGCCTCGAGCATTCTAAGATTTTGCT